>WNFH01001632.1_pt1 | contig 15915 bp, 10 predicted proteins | sample 5400411 | NCBI WGS metagenome assembly WNFH01 (sample SAMN13153347, study PRJNA577476) | soil metagenome | isolation source: 200 cm saprolite under Douglas fir tree site 2 hole 3 | place: USA:California | collected 2015-04-18
GTTTGCCTACGCCTAATTGCCGACGGCAATGCTGGCTTGAGGCGCCTTCGGACCGATCGCGGTCTAGGAGGCGATCAAAGCAAGACGATTGCGGCGATTACCCGGGGTTACCTGGAGTTCACGTTTAGGGCCGAATATGCCTACGACTACGGCATGCCTCAAAGGGTGGCTCAGATCGATCACCTTTTCTCAGCCCTTCACTTCGAGCGGCTCTTTCTCGGCAGGCACAAATTCGCCCATTATCGCGTGTGGTACCGCGATGCGCTGTCCGGATACGTCCGGGAGATGTTGCTCGACCGAAGAACGCTGTCCCGGCCATATCTCGACAGGAAAATGGTAGAGATGGTTGTGAGCGGACACCTCAAAGGGAATCGGAATTATACCACCGAGATCCATAAGCTGCTAACCTTGGAGCTCATACATCGACTCTTTCTCGACCCGAGCTGAGACGCGCTAGCAGTGTCGGAATGGGTGTGGCAGTCCATTTTCTTAGGTAAGAAGTTGTCCGGTGAGGCAAGCTTGTAAGTGTCGCGAGAGGCAGTGGCATGATGACGACAACAGGCAGCAAGCTTGTCGTATTCGAGCGAACGATTTTACGAAAGGGCGGTTTGCCTTGATCACAGTCTCCCAAGTGAAGACTGCGGCGGCACGTCCTCCTTTATCCAGATGATTCAAAATTCTTCATCAATGACACCCGGGGAAAGGTGACAATGGGGCGCATAGTAGCCACTGTCTTTTTTTCCATACTGATCTGGCAGCTTTACAGGTGGACTAGAGACGACGAGGCCCGGACCTCAAAAGCGCTGTGGCTTCCCACTTTCTGGTTCGCTCAGTAACTTATGCCGAAGGAAGCCCCCTGGACAGGGCGGTACTGACGCTTGTTCTGGCGCTCGGCGTAATCGTGCTCCTCGGAAGGGCCAGGCGAGCGGGGATAATCTTGCGATCAAATCTCCCGATCCTGCTCTATTTTTTGTACTGTCTCACAAGCGTCCTCTGGTCTGACTTCCCCGACGTGGCGTTCAAGCGGTGGTTCAAGGCCACGGGCGATATAGTTATGGTTCTAATCGTCTTGACTGATCCGGACTGGATCGCCGCGCTCCGACGACTTCTTGTACGCCTTGGTAACGTGCTCGTACCCCTCTCTCTTTTGTTTAGCAGGTGGTATCCCGAGTACGGTCGCCAATTCAGTCACGCCGGGAATCCTTATTGGAGCGGCGTGACTCCAGAGAAGAACGCTCTCGGGGCGCTCTGCTTAGTTTATGGATTGGCATTCCTTTATTACTTCCTCCAAGCCTACCGTGAGGAAAAGGGCACCCGCAGACGAAAATTGCTAATTGCCTACGGTGTGGTCATCGTGCTGGCGCTGTACTTGTTGGTTGGATCGCAATCCGCCACGGCTTTGGCCTCCTTCTTCCTAGCTGGGGTGCCAATGGTCTTGACCTTTCGGTATTCAGGTTTTCGAAAACCAGCACTCGTGCACATCATGGTGCTGGGGGCTTTGGGAGTTGTCGTTTCTGCCCTTTTGCTTAACATGGGCTCCAGCATGTTGGCAACGATGGGTAGGGATTCCACGCTGACCGGCCGTACCGCGGTCTGGCACGCTGCCCTGAGCCTAGCAGAAAGTCCCGTTGTGGGGACGGGCTTCGAGAGTTTCTGGATTGGATCCCGGTATAAGCAGATGGCGGTGCTGACCGGCATGGAATTGAACCAAGCCCATAATGGTTACCTTGAAATATATCTGAATCTGGGATGGATAGGGGTTGCACTGCTGGCTCTGGTTCTCATCACCGCGTATCGCCGAGCCGTTAAGGGTGTACGTTGGATGACGCCAGCAGCCAGCCTTCGGCTGGCATTTTTCATAATCGCGATCAGTCAAAACTTCACGGAGGCAAGTTTCGGGATGGCGGGTCCCGTTTGGATAGGATTCCTTATCACCACAATGGCGATGCCGGAAGTCGTTTCTCCGAGCGAATTGCTTGCCCTCGGCCTCGATCGCGCTGACGACCCGGCAGAGCGTAAGCCAATGGCTGAGTCTCCGGTTCCTGGCGGGAACCGTTTTGCGCACAGCGGGCATCGCAAATCGCTAGTGCGCGCCCAACGATGATCGACTCAATCGCCACAAGATATGTAACTCGATCTCAGCCAGCTCAATTAACAACAATAGCTAGGTTCGTTGGAGGATTAGGGGCCGACGGCGACGGAGAAGGTGACGACCCGGCGTAACATTTCTTTGCGTCGAAGGGGAGTACGTTGCCTGTGCCGTCGGGCACCCCGCCCATCGAGAAGTAACACGCCATGGCCGGGTTGGCATTGACGTGCCCAGCCCAAGCGGTGTTCAACGCCGAACCAGCGCATTGAGAACTGTTTGTGGCTGCTACGCCGTTGAATTTGCCGGGAGTATCAAACGTCCCGGCACACTGTCCAACGTTGCCACTGGATACATCTGGACCAACGGCAGGCCACGGGATTGAACCGAACCATGCAGGCTTGCTAGTTAGATAGAAACTGGCTGGAAGCGTCTGGCTGGCTGGCACCGTGTTTGGATATGTTGGAGCACCTGTCGGAACCTCCGCAGAGAGAAATCGCGTTGCTCCATTCACCACGTCATAGTTTCCCCAGCGCATCGTAGTGGTATTTACTAACGTGTCAGTTGGCTGGCCTAATTGCCCTGCACCCCAAATATAGATTGACAGGTCGTCAAAAGCACCAAAAGACTGATAAACAGAATGATATCCCGGTGTTCCTAACACGTTACCTATAATGTTGCCGTAACGAGAGCCATAATAGAGACGAATTGTGTTCTGATTGTTTCCGTTATTCGAACCAGGACTGTTACTGCTCGCTCCGCACTGTCCGTTTGCACAGGATAGCCATCCCCACCATTGATTTCGGAAAGCTGTTTGACTCAGATGATTCCCGTGGTCGCCATCTTCGTTATAACCAAATCCTATGTTGCCTTCGTATAATGCGTAGGAAATCCCCGCGCCATGTTCGTCAGCCGTATCTACCGCAAATGAATTCGAGCCGTTTGCGGTGGCTGGTAAAAAATTGTAGGCGAAAACGTCAGCTTGCTCAGGATTGGCATCCCCTATGAAGAAACACCCGCCTACTTTGTGGCAGATGTTGTTCTGGAGTAAATTGTTCGCCCCGCCGACTAAACGCACCCCGTTATGGTCTCCATAATTGTTGGGGTTTCCGAAGAAGTAGTTGTCCTTAACCAATCCTCCAAAAGAATCAGATAGGTGAACACCTAATCTACTCATATTAGTAATTTTGCAGCCAGATACCCACCCATGAAGGGAGTTGACCATAGATACGCCGCTAAAACTGGTTCCGCCGAGGCCAGCCCCATCCATTGAAAGGTTTTCGACGCCATCATAGGGTATTGGATGTATGAGAACCGCTTGGGTGTCACTGCCCCAGTCAGGTTGCTCAATGGGCTTCGAGATAGTCACGCAAGTCGCGCCACAGCCGTTCTGATTGATGGCTGTAACTACTACAGCTTCCATCTCTGAGGAGCCATTGCGCCAGCTATTGACGCCCCCTTCGCTGGGAACGGCGCAGCCAACGTTCGCTGCAGACCAACCCACTTGACAGTGGAAGTAGCCTCCGTTGTCATTCGCGGTTCCGGTGCAAGCAGCGGCGAGTCCGTTTCCTGTAAACCCAGTGTCGCACTGGTTGAGGATTAGAAGGTCCCCCACTCGCACTGTGCTGCCCGTGGCTGCTAGACTGTTCAGAATGAGTTGAGTTGAACCCTTAGCCCTACCCCCAGTAACCTGCACCCAATGAGGCGATGCCCCCTGCTGAGGCCCAGCGTTGTCACTACTATTTATGCAAATAAAACCGCCGCCAAAAATGCTGCAATTATTCGTTGTAAAGTTTAACTGGGTAGAGTTAGCGCCCTGTCCTCGTAGGGCGAGATGCCCGACAGTATCTTGCGGGAAGCTGATTCCGTTTGAAAGCGTGAACGTGCCTGCACCAAGTACGACCACTCCCCCTGAAGGTTGCGCTGTGTGACAAGCCGCAAGCGCATTTGTGATCGTATCGCCTGCGCCGGAATATGCCGAAATTGTCGTGCAAATGGGCCAGTTGGCATCAGGCAGAGTGCTACCTGGAAGCCCCGCCTGCGTCCAGTCTATTGCGCGCTTAGAGTCAATTATCCCCGACCAAAGCTGCGCGCGGGCAACGGCCGGAAGTAACAAGAGTATACTCAGGAAAGATAGAAGGCACCGCCTGGTTTTCATATTAGCTGAACTCCGCCGCTGCTTTTGACAACGCTCCACTCGACGCATGGTGCACCTACGATTGATGTTAGACCGCAGTTCACTTGGGGGCAATCACAGTAAATCACGACGTGACGAAGGAGGATACTGTCCCTAAGTACAGATTTGGGGTAGTGGATGGGGCAGGGCTGTTGGCGGGGGATTTTGAGAAGCAGTTCGGCACAGACATTGCCTTAAATCTCCTCGGCTCAGTCGGAATGAATCTTTCTTCGATGATTCGCCCATGAATTGTGGTGGTGAACGCTGGAAACAGATGTGGCGGCGCCTCCACGAACGCACCAACGCCAGCAACTGGAGTGGATTGCGCACGGAGGTTGGACAAGCCGTATGCATTCGGCTTGGCCCAACGGGCCACCGGGCTTTCTTACTGCTCCCAATACTTTGATTAGAAATTAGATTAGGAGGAACTAATGAAAATCGCTTACTTGATGCTTTTTCATAAGGATCCGAGGCTTTTGAAGAGGGCGATAGAAACGCTTTCGTCAGGGGATTGCGGATTCTTCGTTCACATTGACCAGAAGTCGGACATTCGAGGGTTCTCTGCCATCAGGGGCGACAACATCTCATTTTGCAAGCAACGCATTCCCGTTTATTGGGGGCAATTTTCTCAGGTAGAAGCGACGATGCTGTTAGTCCGGCAGGCGCTGGGCTCCTCCGCAAACTATGATTACTTCATCTTTATGCAGGGGAGCACTTACCCGCTAAGGAGCGGTGGGTACATTCAGCGCTTCCTGGAAAAGAACCGTGGCTGGGAATTCATGAACTTGGTGAGAATGCCGGCGCGAGGCTACCCGCTGTCTAAAATCAACACTTTGGCGTACCCATCTGATATGCCGGTCCGTCGCTTCGCTGCGAGGGCACTCGCAAAGCTGGGTCTGGCCCAACGGGACTACAGGAAATACCTCAAAGGACTTGAGGCATACTCCGGCAATGCTTGGTGGGCTCTTTCGAGAGACGCGTGCCAGTACCTAGCGGAGTTCGTGACGTCGAATCCACATGTAGAGGAGTACTTTCGAAACACACTTGTGCCTGATGAATCGTTTTTCCATACGATTCTGGGCAATTCGCCACTTCGGCCTCGGATCCGCACAAGTTTCGTGTACGCGGATTGGGCCACCCGCGGCTGCCAGGTTAATGAGGAGCAGATAAGGTTCTTTGCAGCACAGGAAAAGGTATGGTTTGAGGATGAGTGGGGGCCTGCAGAGATGCTGTTCGCGCGAAAGTTTTCTGACGACAGGCTTGATTTGGTGCAGCAAATTGATGAAATGATTGAGCGAAAGGAAACGTGCCGGACCTCTCCCTAGTCTTAGTGTCACTGTGAGAACCACGAGCACGAGGTTCAGTAGCAGCCACAGCAATGTCACCGTTTCACGGGGCGGAAGCCTGGGCGGAAACAGCGTCATCACACTGCCCGGTGGGTAGTTTGCTTCTGGGTTCCCAAGTTCGGGATCGTCACAATGGACCCGGGATGAGGTGCGGCTGAAGTTGGTCGAGATAGCAAAGAAAATTCGGTAGGAGCAAAACTTAAGCAACAAGGGAACAAAATGCACTGGCCGATAGCAGGGGACTGGTGCAATTATTAACTTTTATGATGAAAACAGTGAGTCACGACAATCCGTCCGTGTTGAATAGTCCCGTGTTGAATAGCGAATTTCTCGAGGAATACAGCAGCGAGGATAGTCTCCGCCGATACAGCAAGGAAACGGAGAGGCAAGGGATCAATTATCTCCTGGATCAAGACTACGGAGATGTCCATTTCGGTGTGATCGAGAAGCAGATCCCGCGCCGGCTCTGGGAGTTTGGGTGCGGAGCCGGGATGAACCTTCTATTCTTAGTGGCGTCCCTGGAGCGTCGGGGCACATCAGTGGAAATCGCCGTCGGCACGGACTTCTCTGAGGCCTTGATCGATTTTCCGGTGCAAGTGCCGCTCTGATAGACCCATGCCTTGCTTGGCGACCAGATAATCCAACATGGCCATTATTTTGACGACACGTAAACAGCTCACAGTTGTTCTCACTGTCCTTTTTTGTGTCCTTGGATTGGTTCAGATTGTTCCAGCCGTGCGAGACGCGATACGGGACAAAACGGGTGATCTGGGCAGGCAGTGGGCAGTTACGCAGTACGTCATCCGTGGAGTGAATCCCTATCCAGTTGCGCTTGAAGCGCTTTTGGCCTCCTACGGAGCGCTGGCGCCGCGCGGCCCTGTCCATCTGCAGGATGCCCAAATCTCCGACATCCCGAAATCTGGACCGCATCCCAAAACCGATCCCGCACTTGGGCCCCCGGAGGCAACCTATCCGCCCGGCACTTTGATGATGCTGATTCCGCTCGGGCTTCTGCCCCGTGAAACGGTTGCATTGTTGTGGCTGTTGCTGAATCTCGCGCTCGTATTTCTAGTGGCGCGGGAACTGAAGTTGCTGGCACGCGCCGAAGAAGGCAGCTCGCTGTTTTTCGTCGGCTTGGTCGCTGTTTGGCCAGCGGTATCCATTTGTATCGAGCGCGAACAGTTCTCCCTGCTGTGTTTGTATTGTATCCTCGTGGCCCACAGGATTCACGGTAGGCGCCCGATTGCGGCCGGCCTGCTTTATAGCCTCTCATTTGTGAAGCCCAGCCTGGCGATACCATTCCTTGCTTTGCCTTTTTTGGAGAGTGACACGGGGGTAGCGAACAAGGCGAGGACGCTGGCCAGCCTGGGCGCTTCACAACTAGCGCTCCTCTGTGCCATGTGCTGGATGGTCCGCGACACTCCCGGCGAGCTGATTACTGGATGGTTGCGGGTGGCCGCTTACTTCCGGGGGGGAAGCTACACCGTTCAAGCGATCATAAACCGACTGCGGCTCGATGGGTCCGTCTTCGACTTCGCACTGCAAATTGGCATTTTGCTGGGTGGGATCTTCTTGGCATACCGGTCCGAGGATACGAGGAAACTGACGATTCTTGCAATTGTCTCGTGTATTTGGACCTATCACTGGCGATACGATTTTGTGATCCTGCTCATTCCGGCGGCGCTGTTGGCCGCCACGCCTGTCAGTCGGCGATGGATAGTTGAACTAGCAGCGTTGGCAATCTTCGGAATCGGTCTGACGGCTCCCGTCTATCAAGGAACTGGTAGCATAGCAAGAGGTATGCGAATGGCCGCGAGACTCAGCATTGCGGCCCTGCTAGTCGGCGCAGCGCTGAGCCTGTCCGGGAAATGGCGGACTGCAGCAACATCCGCCGAATAGGCCGTCTTCGGTCGCCGATTGTGCTGAATACGTCACAATAAAGCCGGGATTGGCTGCATTGCGGTACAATTGGTCAGGATGGCAAAACGGAAATTCTGGTAGGAACAAAACTCAAACAAAAAGGGTACAAAATGCACCGGCCGATCGCAGGGGACTGGGTGCAATTGTCAACTGTTATGACGAAACCGGCGAGTTACGATAATCCGTCCGTGCTGAAGGGCGAGTTTCTGGAGGAGTACAGCTCAGACGATAGTCTCCGCAGATACACCAAGGAAACGGCGGGGAACGGGATCAGCTATCTGTTGGATCACGACTACGGAGAGATCTATTTCGGCGTGATCGAGAACCAAATCCCAAAGTCGAGGGTACAGAAGGGAATTCGCCTATGGGAATTTGGCTGCGGAGCCGGAATGAATCTCATACACCTGGTGTCGTCTCTGGAACGTCGGGGAGTAGCAGTGCAATACGCCCTCGGTACGGACTTCTCCGAGGCGCTAATCAGCGCTGCTAAACAGCAGGCGCAAAGGTATCTCACGCCGGAACAGAACCGGAAGGTGCGATTCTGTGTGGCGAGCCATGAGAATCTCATTGAGGAAACCACAAAAGGACTCGAAGTACCTGCAGAGACCCTTCTCGGCTCGTTCGACGTTATGGTGGGTGTCAATACCATACGCTACTGTCATCGATTGAAGAATGAGAATGATGTGGCTGCGACTATAGCCAGCCTTCTTGCAGACCGCGGGGTTTGTATTGTCATCGATATGAATGATAAGTTTCCTGCGTTTCGTAGTCGCTTTCGAGACCGCCTTGCCAAGGAAGCGGAAGCCTACTACCTTCCTTCTCTCGAAGAGTATGCCCGTCCGTTCTCCTCTGCAGGCTTGCAGATTCTAAAGCGAGAGCACTTCTGCTGGATTCCCCACTCGGCGGGTGCCGGGCTTACCACCGCTATGAGGGCCTTGACCCCGGTGCTCAACACCATTGCCCCGAGTCGCGCAATGCGCTCGTTGGTCATTTCTCAAAAGTCCGAGCGCCGTCCGTAACTCCGGATTACGGTCACACAGATCCGCAGAACCTCTGGGAACTTGCAAATGTACAATCGAGAGCATCCTACATGCGGCTCCGACCACAGCCGAACCGTTGTAGGGCCATCCCCTTCAACCGCTCTCCTGCTCTGCAACGAGAAGCCCTCCTTGGACGAGCGGAACCTCACGACGCTCCTGGATTTCTTCGGAATACCTTGGAAGACTGTGAGCCCCAGCCAAGTGGCCGAATTCATGAGCCGTCAAAGCGAAACCGCCGATAGGTTTTGTATTTTGAGCTCCGCTTCATGCTTCGCTGCTGCCTTGCAGGCTATCCCGGACTCTGAGGCTGTCCTGCCATCCTGGATTTTGAACGCGAGTTCGGTATTCATCTACGGTTTTCAGGAGACGCCCCTATGCACGAGCCTGCTGCGTTTCCTGACCAGCGTGGCTGACGGAAACGTTCGAAAACCCGCATCGTCGGATGCCCGCCTGTCAGTGGCCAGTGATTTCTCCGAAATGTGCGGTCCCATGTCGGGATTACAAGTACCGGTCAAAGTTACAGAAAAGGACCTCTACTTCCATATTCATCGACAACAGGCCGCAGGATATCAGAACGTGATCACGTCGAATTGCGGCGAATTGTTTGTTTCCGTCGTATGCGGTGGAGTGCGATTTTTCTTGAACGTGTGCTCGGAGATCATCGACATCAATTTCCCTGCCTCAAGCTATTTTGATGTGAAGAAATACTTCGGCAGTGCAGTTCCGATAGTGATGTATCTCAAATGGGCATTTGCCGATATTTGCTGGACCGGCGCAGAGACCCGAGGATGCCTGATTGTCGATGACCCTCTGCTCAAGCCTCGCTACGGATTTCTGCGTTTCAGCGAAACACTGGAATTGATGGACTCGCACAATTTCACGACGACAATTGCGTTTATTCCATGGAACTATCAGCGGACACATCGTCAGACAGTTCGCCAGTTTAAATTGCGGACCGACAGGCTCTCTCTCTGCGTCCATGGCTGCGACCACTCCGGTGCCGAATTCGCGGCCCGCTCGACCGCGCTGCTGAATAGAAGAATTAAAACAGCAAGGGAAAGAATGGATTTGTTGTTTCAAAGAACATCCCTGGAGCACGATAACATCATGGTGTTTCCTCAGGGCGCGTTCTCGCCCGAAGTAGGGCGTGCCCTCAAGTTGAACGATTTCGTGGCAGCCGTGAATACCGAAGTGGCGCCGTCGGGCAGCGCCCAAAACAATACAACCATCGGCGACCTGTGGGATGTGGCCATCATGAAGTACGGAACCTTTCCCATCTTTACAAGGCGGTATCTCTCGCACGGCATTGAGAACTTCGCATTCGATGCACTCTTGGGCAAACCCTGCCTGATGGTTGCGCACCACGAAGTCTTTAAGGATCATGGCCGAGAACTAACGGAGTTCATCGAAAGACTCAATTCGTTGAAGTGGAATCTTCAGTGGTCTTCCTTGGGAGACGTGATTAGCCATAGTGTCAAAGTTCGCGGCGGTTTCCGAAAGATGTGCGATATCCAGATGTACGCCGAACACCTGGTGATCGAAAACTCATCGGACGAGCCACGAGAAGCTATTGCGCTGAAGGAGGAGAGTGATCCCGACTGCGTGAAGGCCGTGGTGGTCAATCAGAAGACCGTTGGTCATGCTTACGAAGGTAAGCATCTACAATTCAAGGTGACGATGCCGCCCGGCCAACAAACCCAAGTTCGTGTTCACTACTTTGATAAACTTGATCTCGACGCAAATCGCGATGGTATCGCCTACGGCATGAAGATACGAGTTAGGCGGCACCTTTCGGAGTTTCGGGATAACTATGTTTCTCAAAACGAAGTTCTGCAAGCGGCGGCGGCAAGGGCGAGAAGATTTTTGAACTAGTCCTCGCTCGGCTGCTGCTCGGCTTGCGCTGAAAAGCTAATGACGACCACGAATGCACTGCAATTGCTGTCCGTTCTTGACAAGGCGTGGTCCTTGGAAGTCACTGCTCGATCTCTGGAGAGAATTTGAATCCTTTTGATGCAAACGGTAAGTTCCAGCCGACTGAGGTGGGTGGCGGTTTGCGCCGACTGGCGGTCCGGGGCGCCGGAGTCACGGTGTTCGCTCAAGGTGCGGTGTTTGCCGTTCAGTTGATCGCTACCGTTATTTTGGCTCGGCTGCTCATGCCTTCGGACTTCGGTGTGGTGACGATGGTAACCACGTTCAGCCTGCTACTCATGAGCTTCGGGTACAACGGATATACAGAAGCCATTATTCAGCGTAACGAGATGGATCATATCCTGGCCAGCAATCTGTTCTGGATCAACTTGGGAGCGGGCCTTGTCTTGACCATCAGCTTCGCTGCGGCGGGACCATTGCTGGGCAAGTTTTACGGCGACCCGCGCGTAGCCTACATTGTGACTTTCACATCGTTAACTATATTTATCAATAGCACAGCGGTCGTGCACCTCGCCCTTTTGAAGCGAGCTCTGCAATTCTCTGTAACTTCTAGCATCGACGTTCTCGCAAATATTGTGTCGGTCGTAGCGTCGATCCTCATTGCGTTGGCAGGCTGGGGATATTGGGCACTCGTGGTAGCGGTCATTGTTCGGCCAATTGCCATTTCAACGGGGGCTTGGTGGCAGTGCCGATGGCTCCCAGGCCGCCCACGTCGTTTGAAAGGTACGGCCGCTATTGTGCGCTTCGCACTAAATGTGTATGGTCGCTTTAGTTTTAACTATACAACTCGAAACACCGATAATCTGCTCGTGGGATGGCGCTTTGGTTCAGCTTCTTTAGGATTCTACAAGAAGGCATATGATCTGTTTCTCCTCCCTGCAAACCAACTTTATATTCCCGTCGCAGATGTCGTGCTTTCTACTTTGAGCCGACTAGAGCGCGGGTCTGCCGAGTATCGGCGATATTTTCTAAATGGTCTTTCCATTTTGGCATTTGTAAGCATGGGTGCAGGGGCTGTGCTGACCCTCGTAGGGAAAGATCTGATCCGATTGCTATTGGGAGAAAAATGGGGGCCAGCGGGTCATATTTTTACATTTTTTGGGCCCGGGATCGGGATAATGCTGATTTACTTTACCAGCGGTCTTATCCACCTCTCCATTGGAAGAGCCGATCGCTGGCTCCGCTGGGTTATCCTGGAGTTCGGCGTAACGGTTCTGCTCTTTTTGCTAGGGCTCCGCTGGGGACCGGTTGGTATAGCCTCGGCGTGGAGTGCCTCTTTCTGGATTCTGTTTATTCCCGCATTTTGGTACGCAGGAAAACCGATACGCTTTGGGGTTACGCCAGTGCTCGCGTCCGTGTGGCGGTATATGCTGGCATCATTGATGGCCGGAGGCGCGTCAGCCGCGATCATACACGAAATTGCATTCTTAGCAGCAGCGCCTGGAATCCCGAAAGTCCTCGCTCGAATTGTGTCGACATCCTTGCTATTCCTAATCCTGTATCTTGGAGCCGTCTTGTTGTTGCACGGCGGACCCGAGCCCCTCTATCGCTTTGCGAGGCTTCTGCCGGATATGCTCCCTTGGGCCAGATTTCGAGGGTCGCGCCCGGCATCTGAACCGATGCCCCCTGATGCTCGCGATGCGCAGCTGGACACGGAAGCTGTGCCCGAAGCCTTCAGTGGTGAGACTGAGGAAGTGCGACGAGCTTATCTGACAAGATCGAAGTGAGTCAGGGCGCGATGTTTACCGTGTCGAGTGTCGAATAGCAGCTGGAGGATTGTCATGTCATTTCGGAATCCTTGGTCGAGATTAGTAGGGTATTACCAACGAAGGGCCGGCAGTCACGCGTCCAGAAGACCGTTTTTGATTAACCTGCAGCGGCCTTTGATTTCATTCACCTTTGACGATTTCCCGAGATCTGCCTTGCTGGCTGGCGGTGCGATTCTGAAGCGCTTCGGTCTAGCCGGGACGTACTTCGCGTCGTTCGGCCTTGTAGGTAAGGAAACGCCCAGCGGCCAAATATTTTTTCCGGACGATTTGACGACCCTTCTCGAGCAAGGACATGAATTGGGATGTCACACGTTTGCGCACTGTGATTCATGGGCAACCGCAACGAAGACTTTTGAGAACTCCATCATACAAAATCACGCTGCACTTGATCGTCTTTTCCCTCATTGTGAGTTCAAGACATTTTCTTACCCAATTAGTCTGCCGCGACCAAAAACAAAGGCAAGAATCGCTGATTATTTCCTCTGTTGTCGCGGTGGCGGCCAGGCCTTCAATGCTGGAAAGACAGATCTCAATCAGCTATCAGCTTACTTTCTAGAGAAAAGCCGAGACAACTTTCAGGCGGTGAAGGATGTCATTGACCACAACCGACAAGCCTGCGGTTGGCTTATCCTTGTTACTCATGACATTTCTAATAATCCTACTCCATTCGGATGCACCCCAGAATTCTTTGAGCGCGTCGTGGAATATGCCATTGGTTCTGGCGCACAAATTGTTCCAGTTGTCGAAGCATTAGAGGTGCTCGGCGCCACAGACTGGGAAACCGCTCACTCCAACCGGCCGTCAGTCCGCCCGAAGGTCAGAGTCGCAGCCAAATCAGCCAATGAGAGTTCGTTAGTGTCAATCCTCATTCCGGCTTTCAATGCGCAGGAATGGATTGCCGATACGTTGCGTTCGGCGATTACGCAAACATGGGAACGAAAGGAGATTATCGTCGTTGATGACGGTTCCACTGATCAAACGCTGGCGATTGCACAGCAGTTTGAATCGGACTCTGTCCGTATTGTCTCAGAAAGGAACAAAGGTGCTGCCTCCGCTAGAAACACAGCATTCTCTCTCTGCCACGGGGACTACATTCAGTGGCTGGATGCCGATGACCTTCTGGCTCCCGACAAGATTGCCCGGCAGATGGCGGAGCTGGAACGTGTCGGAAGCAGGAAGACTCTTCTTTCTTCGGAGTTTGGGAAATTTCTGCACGATTGGCCGCGTGCGCAATTTATCCGGACTGGACTATGGGAAGATCTCTCTTCCACCGAGTGGCTCCTGCGCAAGATGGGAGACAACCTTTTCATGCAGACTGGCACGTGGCTCGTTAGTCGAGAGTTGAGCGAAGCAGCTGGTCCGTGGGACACGCGCATGCTATCCGACGATGATGGCGAATATTTCTGCCGTGTTCTTCTTAACAGTGATGGCACACGATTCGTGCCGGGTGCAAAAGTGTACTATCGTGGTTTTCGATCCAATAGCTTGGCCTATGTAGGCAGGTCGGACAGGAAGCGCGAAGCACTGTGGCTGTCCATGCAGTTGCATGTCGGTTATCTCCGGTCTCTAGAAGATACTCCAAGGACGCGGGAAGCCTGTCTCGCTTACCTGCAGCGGAATCTAACTAACTTCTATCCAGAACGGGCTGACATCGTCAGGCAAGCGGAACAAATGGCGGCAGACCTAGGAGGGCAGCTGCGGCCTCCCCACTTGTCCTGGAAGTATTCGTGGATTAAGGCAGTGTTTGGCTGGAAGGCGGCCAAAAACACAGCGCTACAGATGCGGGAAATCAGGTGGTCGTTGGAGAACTCGTTGGACAAAACGATGTCTCGCTTAAAAGACCGAAATGGCCGGTTGGCGATTTCGGAGACACAACTCGCACGTGCTCCTAGAAACAAACGTAGATGACGTAAAATTGATATACGCATTCGATTGCGCGGTAGCAAGAAAACGGTATAGGACATCTCCTCGCATGTTGCCGCTTCGCTATCGGGAGAACTACACAATGAACCCGCTCGTCGAACTCAGTTCAAAGCAATGATCGAGTAGGTGGTTGTGGAATGTATCGACAGACTGGAAGGTGATGGGGCAAATGAAAAAGTGTGACGTAGCGATCATCGGTGCCGGGCCTTATGGGTTGTCGATCGCGGCGCATCTTAAGGCGCGCGGCGTCGACTTCCGTATTTTTGGGAATCCGATGCACTTCTGGCTGACGCACATGCCCAAAGGCATGCGGCTCAAATCCGAGGGCTTTGCGTCTTCCCTTTATGATCCAGATTCCACTTACACCCTTGAGGTTTACTGCAAGGAGAAGGAGATTGCCTACTCCAAGATTGGCCTTCCGGTCCCGCTCGAAGTATTTGCTTCCTACGGCCTGGAATTCCAGAGGAGATTCGTGCCGGAATTGGAGAGCAAGCTCGTCAACTCGCTCCGGCGATCCGGGCAAAACTTCCAAATTCGTCTTGAAGATGGAGAGATCGTTTCCGCGCACAGGGTAGTGACGGCGATTGGCTTAAGTTACTACGAGTATATTCCACCTATGCTGGCCACGCTTCCAGAGGAGTTCGTGACGCATAGCTCAAGGCATAATACCGTCGACCAGTTCAAAGGGCGCGAAGTCGCGGTAGTGGGAGCTGGAGCATCGGCCCTGGACTTGGCTGCCCTACTGCATCAGGCTGGAGCTCGTGTCCAGGTAATTGCCCGCAAACCCGTCATTCGTTTCCACGATCCACCAGACAATCTGGAACCCTCGTTGCTAGATCGGATCCGCACTCCGATAACAGGAATCGGACCCGGTTGGAAGTTGTTCTGGTGTACCCACGCACCGCTTCTTTTCCGTCAAATGCCTCAAAAGTTTCGATTCGATAAAGTGCGGCGGATTCTCGGCCCAGCACCTTGCTGGTTCATCAAGGAGCAAATAGTCGGCAAGATACCCTTAAACGTTGACGTCAACATCACGGAGGCGAAAGTTCAGAATGGCCGCGTGAGCCTTCAACTCACCGACAGTGCAGGTGCTCAAAAGATATTGGTGACAGATCACGTCATCGCGGCAACCGGCTACAAGGTTGATCTCCGACGTTTGAGTTTCATGGATTCCGATCTCCAATCAGGACTCCAATCTGTTGAACATACGCCTGTGCTGTCGTCGAACTTTGAGTCCTCTGTTCCCGGCTTGTATTTCGTTGGCGCGTCTGCAGCGAATATGTTCGGGCCTCTCCTGCGATTTGCCTATGGAGCGGGTTTCACAGCACGAAGACTCTCAAGGCACCTCGCGAAATCGACGGATCGCAAGCCAGTATCGAGCGAATCAAAGGCAAACGTCGAAGTCATGGATCGCGACGAAGTGGCCGTTCGCTGACCTTGCACTAGGTGAGTTCAATGATCCCAAGGTCGATAATAGTTGTCGGCGGCGCGGAAGACATCAAAAACGGGCGACCCGTTTGTACCGAGTCTGTGCCAGCCACTTTATAGGTGTGGACGTCGATAATGACAAATCTTCGCGAATGCTGATTGGAGCCTAACCACACATGCAACAGAGCGATTTCATCCGGGAGAACCGGGGAGCAATAGTTCCAAAGGTTCTTTTGACGGACACCAATAGGTGGGCCGGCCCCGCGCGACTTGCAATCGGCCTCGCGAAAACGGGTTG
>WNFH01001484.1_pt1 | contig 15909 bp, 12 predicted proteins | sample 5400411 | NCBI WGS metagenome assembly WNFH01 (sample SAMN13153347, study PRJNA577476) | soil metagenome | isolation source: 200 cm saprolite under Douglas fir tree site 2 hole 3 | place: USA:California | collected 2015-04-18
CGACGGTCCCGAAGGTGTTCTCCTTGCCGACGGACGTCGCAATGATTTCCTGAAAGTCCATCTTGAAGTCTTCGAAAAAGTGTTTGGGCAGGTTCGAGCAGTGGAAAATCACCGCCTTGTCCGGATCCTCCCCGAAGTTGTTGTTCCAGTCAACGATGGCGCTGGGCGTGCCGGAGGCCAGGAGCAAAATGTACATGCCGATCATTCCGACCATGTCCGTCTCGCAGGCGCTGGGGACGAGGTTGTTCGACATCATGCTCATCAGCGTGCAGGGAACAACGCCGAAGAACTCCTCGAGGGCCGTCCAGCACTGGATGGACGATCCCACAAGTTCGTTCGCCTGCATCCAGTCGTCCACGACGGCGCCGAACTTGGCCATTTTCAGGAGCGAGTTCGAGGGGATGCCCTGCGTCGGGACGTAGGACTGGATGCTCGAAAGTTTGGACTGGGCCTTCGGGTCGTCGTCTTTCGTGCGGTTGATGCGGCCGAGAACTTCGGATAGGTCGAGCGTCTCGACGCTGATCCCCGCCTGTTCCATGAGCTTCTCGCTGAAACGCACGGTGTTGAAGGCGGCGGGCCGGGCGCCGAGCACTCCGACGCGCACCTGCTTCAGTCCCTTCACGATGCGGCAAGTCGCGGCAAACGCCGTCAGGTCGGTTTTAAAGGAATCGGACTTGGGCGCTACCGTGTGCTGGGCGGTCAGGGTGAACCGGATGCCGTACTGCCAGAGGTTGTTACACGCGGAAATTTTTCCGCAGAAGCTGTCGCGGCGGCCGCCCATGAGCATCTTACCGGGCTCATCGGGGTAGGCGTGAACGAGCACCGGCACGTCGAGCCCGGCCATGCGGATCGTGTTGGCGACGCTCTTCTCGTCCCCGAAATTCGGCAGGGTCACCAGGATGCCGTCTATTTCGTCGCGGTGTTTCTTGAACAATTCGGCGCACTTGCGCGCGTCCTGGAGGGTCTCCACGGCGCCGGATTTGGTGTCCTGGGGAGACAGGCCAACCGTCCTGTAGCCCTCCTGCTCGAGTACCCGGAGTATTTCGTCCCGCCCGTCGCGAGCCAGCACGGCGGGAAAAAAGCCGCGGTTGCCGACGATGACGCCGAAGGTTGTGGTGGTCATGGAGAAGACCTCCTGCTTACGATGGCGAGCTGTTGGAAGTTAATGGCCAGCAGTCCCTGTGCCACCGAGATTCTAACACGGCGGCCGAGGTGCGGGTTAGGGGGCGGGAAATATAGACTCCTGTTCGGCCCGGACCATCCGGCGTCGAGCGCGTTGGCAGACCGCTTTCAGGCAGGTTGCTTGAACCGGTCGAGGATCTGAAACAGGATAAGCCCCAAAGCCACGTTCACCATCAGGCTGATCAGCAGATTGAGCGGCTGAAAAGGAGGGACAGCTTCAAGCAACGCGTGCTTGATGACCAGCAGGAAGAGGTCATGGACGAAGACCAGGATGCCCGCCGTCACCAGACGCCCCACGATCCGTTCAAGATCGAACTTGATGCCGGCCGACGCGGCCAGATAGCCCACGAGCGCCTTAGCCATCCCGAGTATTCCCAGGTATGATTGCGAAAAAAAATCCTGCAAAAGTCCCAGGCCCGTACCCAGCGCGGTGCCGAAAATCTTGTTGCGCCGCACCAGACTGAAATAAATCGTCGCCAGCAGGGGGAAGTCGAAGAAGCGGGCCAAGCTAATTCTGAGCGGCAGGACTTTCTGGAGAACCAGAGCGAGAAGCAGAGTTACCCAGAAAACCGTCGGATTGACCCGGAAGACGTCCGTCGGCCTTTGGAACGAGCTGCCCGTGGCGCGCATAGGCTCGAGAGGGTTGAAGCCTTGAGGAGCGGGAAAGTAACGCCCGCCTTCCCCTCCTGTCGGCTCAAAAGGCTCGCCCGGGAGGAGCGCCCCGGGAGGTGTCAGCGGTGAACCGGAAAACTCAGGGCCTGCTGCTCTCGGGAAGTCGGTTTGAGGACCACGAGTGTGCTCTCCAGGCGGTCCAGCGTCGCAACGGGTTTGACGACGATAGATTTGTAAGTGTTGTCTTCTTTCACCTGGACAACCGTCCCGACCGGGAACCCTTTGGGGTAGATCTGGTCGAGGCCCGAGGTCAGGACCGTTTCGCCCACAGACACCGTCTCGTCATTGAGGATGTAGTGGAGCTGGCACAAGTTCTGGCCCGTGCCCTTCAAGACTCCCTGAGCGCGGCTTCGCTCAAGCATGCAGCCAACGCCGCTGGAAGGGTCGGTGATGAGCAGAACCTGGGCGGTGTAAGGGAAAACCGCGATGATTTTCCCCACGATCCCCTCCGGGGTGAGGACCGGGAGATCAGTGACGAGGCCGGAGGTGCTCCCTTTATCGATGAAGACGGCGCCCGAGGCTTCGCCGGGGCTCGTGGCGATGACTTCGGCGGCCATGGTTTTAAGAGGCAGGCGATTTTTGAAATCCAGCAAGGCCCTCAAGCGCCGGGCCTCGGCTGCCTGTTCGGAAAGCTGCCGGATCTGGGCGTGCTCGGCGACGAGCTCCAGTCGTAACTGCTGGTTTTCCTGCTGGGCTTCCCAGAGACCGCCGTAAGTCCTCCACGCGGTGGAGGTGGCTAGGACCACTTTGTGAAGTGAGCGCTCGATGGGGTCAAAGACGGCGACGGCCCACACCCGGATTAAACTCACTTTCTGCTCTCGGGTGATCTGAAAGGAGAGCAGCAGCAACTGGCCCAGGAGCACGGCGAGCAGGACGAAGAATGGCCGGTGACGGGCCAGAATGGCCTGGACGCGCGGGGTTTCGCCGGTCCAGATGGCGCGCGGGTGTCCGAGTTCGGGCGAGTCGGGTTCAAGCATACTGCGGGTGCCGGCCGGGCCAAGAGGCTCGCCGGGCTTCGGCCGCCGGCGGCGGACGCCCTTATTCTATCGCAACTCGACGCAGCAGGTCGAAGTCCGTGAGCATCTTGCCCGTGCCCAGGACCACGGACGCCAGCGGGTCCTCGGCAATGGAGACGGGCAGGCCGGTCTCCTCGCGGATGCGCTTGTCGAGGTTCTTCAGCAAAGCGCCTCCGCCCGTGAGCACGATGCCCCGGTCGGAAATATCGGCGGAGAGTTCGGGCGGGGTGCGCTCGAGGGCGACGCGGATGGCATTGAGGATGGTGGCCACGCATTCGGAGAGCGCGTCCCGGATCTCCGAATCGTCAATAGTGATGGTCTTGGGGATGCCCTCCAGCAGGTGGCGGCCCTTGATCTCCATGGTGATCGGCTTTTCGAGCGGGTAGGCCGAGCCGATTTCCATTTTGACCTGCTCGGCGGTCCGCTCGCCCACCAGCAGGTTGTATTTGCGCTTCAGGTAGGCGGTAAGGGCCTCGTCCATTTCATTGCCGGCCACGCGCACGGAGCGGCTGTAAACGATTCCGGAGAGCGAGATGACGGCGATGTCCGTCGTCCCGCCGCCGATATCCACGATCATGCTGCCGGAGGGCTCGGTGATGGGCAGGCCCGCCCCGATGGCGGCCATCATGGCCTGTTCAACCAGATAGACTTCGCTCGCCTTGGCCCTGAAAGCCGAGTCCTGCACGGCGCGCTTTTCGACCTGGGTAATCTCCGAAGGGACGCCGATGACAATGCGCGGGTGAACGAACATCTTCCGGTTGTGGGCCTTGTGGATGAAATAGTTGAGCATCTTTTCCGTCACCTTGAAGTCCGCGATCACGCCGTCCTTCAAGGGCCGGATGGCCACGATGTTGCCGGGAGTGCGCCCGAGCATGTCCTTGGCTTCGCGGCCCACCGCTTCGATTTCGCCCGTCAGCTTGTTGATGGCGACAATCGAGGGCTCGTTGACCACTATCCCCTTGCCCCTCGCAAACACCAGAGTGTTGGCCGTCCCCAGGTCGATCGCCAAGTCTGAAGAAAAAACACTGAACAAAGAACGGAAGTTCATCCCTGAGTTGTCTCCCTTCTCCTTGGTGAGGGAAAAGGCGCGGCGGGCCTGCTCATTCGATCACGACGTTCTTTCGGATCGTGTTGGTGTCGCCCTTGCGGTTTTGCGCGGTGATCGTGATCTGGTTCGAGCCGGCCTGGGGCAGGGGGGAGGTAAAGTGGCGGAAAGTCCCGTCCGGGGCGATTGAAAAGACCTGTTCGTTATTGATGATCACCGACGAGCCAGGCTCCGTGCGCCCCACCACTTCCACCACCTTGCCGTGTTGGACGATCCGGGTGATTTCCAAGAAGGCTTTGGTGCCAGCATCCGTTTGTTGAACCAGGTTGAACCGGTTGGCCGGGCTCGGCTGGCTCTCGACCCCCTTGGCGTCAATTGAGCTGACGACCCAGTAGTACGTCCCCTCGTCCAACCCGTTCACCTGCGCCGTAGTCTTTCCCGCGATCTTTTTGTCCACAACGAAATTCGACAGCATGGCGGAGGGCGAGACCTGAAGATGGTACGCGACGGCCTCCGGCATCTCGGACCAGGAAAACTCCACCGTGGTATTCTTGGGGTCCTTGCTGAGCGTCAAGGCCATGTTGACGGGAGCCACGAGCGCGGGTGGAGCAATCACTTTCTGCCGGCTCATGCCGGGAGCGTTCTGATCGAAAGTCACCTGTTCGTACTGCCCCAGGCGGACGCTGGTCGAACCGCGGCGGACTTCGGCCTGGCCCTGGTCCACCGTGAACTCGTGCTTATTCTTCGACGGGTCATTGCGGACGACCGCCCGGCTCTCCTCCGAGAGGCTGGCCACGGCGTCGGCAAAAGAGACTTGTGAAGTCGAACCCGCGACTTCGAACCTGCTGGTGGCGAGGTCCACCGCGCCGGATGAGACCTGGACCGAAACGCGAGTCGCCCGCGTCACCGGGTCCTCACGGCTTTCCTCCACCACGATCAGCGAGTCGGGCTTGAGAAGATAATTGGTCCCGTCGGCGAAGATGATGCGCGCCACACCGTCGCTGCCCGTCTGCACGAAGTCGCCCTTTTCCAGGCCTGTGTTGTAGTCGGCGCGGATCCACTGGAGCGACCGCGGCTTCTTCACGCGTACGGTGCCGTCAAAATTAACGAAGTGGGCTTCGCGCTTGGTGGTGGCGGACTCCGTTTCGCCGGCCCCGGCCATTCCGGCCGTGAGCGCCGAGAAGAGCCGCTTCAGCTTACCGCCGACGAAGGCCGGAGCGATCAGATAAAAAATGAATCCCGCGACGACGAGCGCCGAAACGGCATAGAAGGCGATGGCCCGGTAGGAAATGGTCGTCCATTCGACTTCATAGGTGCGGCCCGGCTCGCGGACAGGTTGCCTTGGCGTCACGCCCATAGTGTTGGGGCCCAGTCGCCCTATTTTTGACCAATCCCCTATCAGGGTCAAGCAGTTTGTCTCCGCGGTGGGCCTGCGGCGCGCGCGAAACGCGCTCGCCGCAGCTACTCCGGCCAACAAGTTGCCCCTCCCTTCCATCTGCCCTATAATGGCGTGGTCTGGCCTGAGCGGCCGGGGACCCCATGTTCAGACTCTTCAGAGGAAAACGCGAGGCGCTGAAGAAGTATCTGCTCGCCGCCTTCCTGCTCATCATGGCGCTGGGCATGATCGGTGTCGTGACACCGTTTTTTTCCGGAGGCGACACCAGCCGCGTGGAGATGAACGTCCTGGCGGAAGTGGGCGACCACACCATCACCGTCCAGGACTTGCAGCGGACGGTCCAATTGCGGCTGAAGAATACGCCCCAGGGATTCGACTCGCGCCTGGTCCCGTTGCTCGCCGGCAGCCTGCTCGACGAGATGGTGCTCCGGTACGCGATCGAAATCCAGGCCAGGAAACTGGGGCTCGAAGTCACCCCGGAGGAACTCCTGGAGGCGACGCAGCGCATCCCGTGGCTTTACTCGAACGGCTCGTTTATCGGCATGGACGCGTATGAGAACCAGATCCAGCAGCAGACCGGCATGACCGTCGCTCAGTTCGAAGCCGAGCTCCGGGAAAGCCTGCTGTTCGAAAAAATCCGCGCGACCGTCACCGACGGCATGCAGGTGTCGCCGGCCGAAGTCCATGAGGAATTCGTGCGGCGGAACGCCAAAACCAAAATCGAGTACGTCCTTTTTGATCCCAGCCAGTTCCTGAAAGCCGTTGAGGTAGCGCCGCAAGCCCTCGAGACCTTCTTCAAAAAAGACCCTGAGCGTTACATCGTCCCCGAGCAGCGCCGGGTGCGCTACGTCCTGATCCAGCCGGACCTCGTCCGGGCCCGGGTCAGGCTGGGGGAGAGCGAACTTCGGCAGTACTACACCCAGCACCTCTCGGACTACCGCGTCCCCGAGCGCGTCAAGGTGGCGCACATCCTCTTCAAGACCACCGAAAAGACTCCCGCCGAAATTGCCACGATCGAGAAGAGCGCACAGGATGTCCTGAACCAGGTCAAGTCCGGAAAGGACTTCGGCGAGCTGGCCAAGAAATATTCGGAGGACTCGAGCGCTTCAAACGGCGGGGAAATCGGCTGGATTGTGCGCGGGCAGACCGTGAAAGAGTTTGAGAACGCCGCTTTCAGCATGAAGCCCGGCCTGACGAGTGGCCTGATCAAGACCACTTACGGCATCCACATCTTGAGGGTGCTCGACAAGCAGGCCGCCCACCTCCAGAGCTTCGAGGAAGTGAAGGAGACGATCCGCGCGGCGCTCGAAAAAGAAAAGCTCGACGCCGCCGAGCAGGCCCTGGCGCAGAAACTCGAACAGGAGCTCAAGAAGAACCCGGAGGCATTCGATTCCGTCGCGAAGCGAGAAGGACTTGAGGTCAAGGAGACGCCGCTGTTCCGCCAGGACGAGACCGTGCCGGACTTCGGGAAGAACGAGAGCTTCTCCGACCTGGCCTTCGAGCTCGCCACGGGGCAGGTGGGGCAGCCCATCACGGTCGCGAAGGGCCTGGCGATCATTCAGGTGACCGAGATCAACCGCCAACACGTGCCCAAGCTGGAAGAAGTCCGCGCGCGAGTGGAGGAAGACTACCGGGCGGAGCAGTCGAGGACGGTGGCTTCGCAAAAGGCCCGGGAATTCGCCGCGAGTTGCAAGACCGGCGACTTCCAGAAACTCGCCAGGGCGGCGCGACTCACCGTGAAGGAGAGCAAGGACTTCAGCCAGCTCGAGTACGTTGAGGGCCTGGGTTCCGGCTCGCAGCTTTCCGCTGCCTTCACTCTGGGCCCGGGGAAGACGAGCGACGTCGTTTCCCTCGGGGCGACGAGCGCGGTCTTCCGCGTGGTTTCCCACACGCCTCCGAATGAGGCGGACTTCGAGGCCCAGCGCGACCGGATCGCCGAGGAGCTGGTCGAGCGGAAACGCAGCCTCGGTTTCGAAATCTTCCGGCAGAACTTAAAACAGCAGCTCGTCGGCTCCAAAGAACTGAAGTTGAACGAGCAGGCGATGAAACTGTTCCTGGCCTCATACGAGAGGAAGTAAGCGGGCCCGGCGCCCGAGCGCCGGCTGAAGCCCGGGTCACGTCATTCCTCCGCGAGTAACTTTCAAACAATGTCTCCGCGCCTCAGCAAACTCCATCCCGAACAGGCAGACTCCGCGACCCGCCAAATTTTCGAACAGTTCCTCAAGGAGCGCGGCAACATCCCCAACATGTTCCGCACCGTGGCGCACCGGCCCGAGATCGTGAAGACGATGACCGCCCATTTCCGCGCCGTCATGGACACAGGAACGGTGGAGAAGAAGCTGAAAGAGATGGTCGGGGTGCGCGTCTCCCACCTCAACCACTGCGAGTATTGACTGAACTCTCATACCGCCTTGGCAAGGCGGCTGGGGGCGACGGAAGGCGAGCTGGCCGCGCTCGCCGCCGGCGACTTCAGCGGTTTCGTCGAGCGTGAGCGGGCGGCGCTCGAATTCGCCGAGAAGCTGACGCTCGACTCGAAAAACGTGGACGACGAACTTTTCGGCCGCCTCCGCCGGTCCTTCAGCGAAGGCGAAGTTGTGGAGCTCGCCGCCGTCGCCGGCATTTTCAACTATTTCAACCGCTTCAATAACGCTCTCCAGATGGAACCCACGCGCTAGGGGACGCGCCGCGCCCGCCTGGCCCGCACCCCTCAGCTTGACCCGTCCTGACCCATCGGACATAATCGCGAAGTTGCTGCTCGCCGTCTCGAGGGGAGCTGACTTTGCGCGACATCCGTAAAGTGGCCGTGCTCGGCGCTGGCACGATGGGAGCGCGCATTGCCGCCCACCTGGCCAACGCCTCGATTCCTTCCGTCCTCCTCGATATCGTTCCCCGAGAACCCACTCCGGACGAGCAGGCCAAAGGCCTGACCCTCAAGGACGCGAAGGTCCGGAACCGCTTCGCGCAGGCCGGCCTGGACGCCGCCTTGAAGTCCAGCCCTGCCGCGTTCTTCGTCCCCGAAGCCGCCCGCATGATCACGATCGGAAACTTCGAAGACCATCTGAGCTGGGTCAAGGACTGCCAGTGGATCATCGAGGCCGTGACGGAAGACGCCAAGGTCAAGCGCGGCCTGTACGAAAAAGTACAACCGCTGCGCGGGCCGGGCGCCATCCTCAGCACGAACACCTCCGGCATTTCCGTCGCGAGCCTCGCCGCGGGATTCGACGACGACTTCCGCCGGCATTTCCTGGGGACTCATTTCTTCAACCCTCCCCGTTACATGAAACTGCTCGAGCTCATCCCGACCGGAGAGACTCTGGTCGAAGTCGTGGAAGCCGTCACGCGTTTCGGCGATGTCGTGCTCGGGAAGGGCATCGTCACCGCCAAAGACCGGCCGAACTTCATCGCCAACCGGATCGGAACGTTCGTCACGCTGAACGTGCTGCGCGTCATGCGGGAGGACGGCTACACCCTCGAAGAGGTTGACGCGCTCACCGGCCCGGCGATGGGCCTGCCGAAGTCCGCCACTTTCCGCACGCTCGACCTCGTCGGCCTCGACGTGCTCGCGCACGTGGTCAAGAACCTGAGCGAAGCGCTCCCCGAGGACGAGCGCCGGGAGTTGTTTGTGGTGCCGGATTTCGTCGCCCGCATGCTCGAGCTCAAGCTCCTGGGTGAGAAAACCAAGCAGGGGTTTTACAAAAAGGTCGCGGGGACGGGCGGGAAGAATGGCGACGAGAGCGAAATCCTGACGCTCGACCTCAAAACGTTCGAGTACCGCCCCCGGCAGAAGCTCAACCTGCCGGCGCTCGAGATGGCTCGGAATATCGAAGACGTGCGCCAGCGCGTCTCCTCGCTGATGGCGTCGCCCGACCGCGCGGGAGAGTTCTACCGGAAGGTGCTCGGCGACACATTCCACTACGCCGCGAGCCGCATCCCGGAGATCTCGGACGACACCTTCGCGGTCGATAACGCCATGAAGTGGGGCTTCAACTGGGAATGCGGCGTCTTCGAGCTCTGGGACGCAGTGGGCGTCGGGGCGACGGCGGAGAGGTGGCGGAACGAAAAGCGTCCCATCCCGCCGCTCGTCGAAAAGCTCCTGGCCTCGGGCAAAAAGAGGTTTTACGAAGAATCCGACGGAATGCGCCGCGTCTTCGATTTTGCCAAGGGCGAATACCGCGTCCTCGAAGACCAGCCCGGGATCATCCTGCTCCCCTCCCTCAAGGCCCGGAAACGCGAGATCAAGAAGAATCCCGGCGCCAGCCTGGTTGACCTCGGCGACGGCGTCGTGTGCCTCGAGTTCCACTCCAAGATGAACACCATCGGCGCCGACACGGTGCAGATGATGCACGCGGGCCTGAAGGCGCTGAGCGAAGGCTTTGAAGCCATGGTGATCGCCAACCAGGGCGCCAACTTCTGCGTGGGTGCAAACCTGATGCTGGTGCTCATGGCCATCCAGGAAGGCGACTGGGACGAAGTCAAACGGGCCGCGCAGACGTTCCAGAACGCGAACATGGCGGTGAAGTACGCGCCCAAACCCGTCGTGGCCGCTCCATTCGGGATGACGCTCGGCGGCGGAGTCGAAATCTGCGTTCACTCGGCGCGCGTGCGGGCCGCTGCTGAGACTTACATGGGGCTGGTGGAAGTGGCCGTAGGGATCATCCCCGCGGGCGGCGGCACCAAAGAGATGCTCGTGCGCGCCCTGGATGCCGCTCCCCGGGATGAGGACGCCGACCCGTTCGCCTTTGTGAAAGAAGTCTTCCGGAACATCGGCATGGCCAAGGTCTCGGCCAGCGCCGAGGACGCCCGAAAGTTCGGTTACCTCTCCCCGCGGGACTCCATCAGCATGAACCGCGACCGGCTGATCGCAGACGCGAAGCAGCTCGCGCTCGACCTCGTAAAACTCGGCTACCGCCCGGGCAAGCCTCGCGAGGACATCCGCGTGCTCGGCCGGGCGGCTTTCGCCAAGATGAAGCTCGGCCTGCACCTGATGCGCCGCGCCGAGTACATCACGGACTACGACGCGGTCGTGGGGACCGAGCTCGCGCGCGTGCTCTCCGGCGGGGAGTTCACTTCGCCTCAACTCGTCTCGGAGCAGTACCTGCTCGAACTCGAGCGCGAGGCTTTCGTGAGCCTCTGCGGGCAGAAGAAGACCGTCGAGCGCATGCAGTACATGCTCAAGAAAGGAAAGCCGCTGCGGAACTGAAAACCCACGGAGGGCCTGAAGGGAATGTGGCCGGGCACGCGCTCCGGTATAATGGAGCTGTGGGAGGTGCGCCGGAGATGCGAAACATTTTGTTGTTGCTCTTGTCCTCCCTGCTGCCGGCGGCGCTTGCGGGAGCCGACAACGCGAAGACGAGCGAAACGCACTGGCAGATTTCAGGCGACCTGACCGAGGCCTGCTCCTGCGACGTGCCCTGCACCTGCAACTTCGGCGGAAGGCCGTCTCCCCGGCACTATTGCTGGTCGGTCTTCTCGATCAGCATCGAGAAAGGCCATTTCGGTGAGGTGAAACTGGACGGGCTGCGTCTGGCGGGCGCTCACGGCAAGAAGAGCAACGTCTGGTACATTGACGAACGCGCCACGCTCGAGCAGGCCGCGGCGCTCAAGGCCATCGCGGGGCGATTGGTCAAGCCATCCTCCACCACGACTTACATCGAGACTGCCCGCATCATTCAAGAGGTGGGAGAAAAAAACAACCGGCTGGAGATCGGCGACCGCGGAGGATTCGAAGCCGACTACATCATCGGGCTCGACCACAAGACCCCGGTGGTGGTCGAAAACAATACGACCTGGAACATCCCCCGCTCCATCAAGGGAAAGACCCAACGACTTCACTACAAAGACTCGCACGGAAACAAGTTCGACATGAAGGGGACAAACTCGAACCAGGGGAAGTTTGACTGGGACGACCAGACGCCGTCCTACTTTTAGCGGCTGCGGCGACCGGCCGGCTGTTCGCAACCGGCCGAGGTCAGTTCCGGCAAGGAGAGCACGATGAAAGAAGCGGTCATCGTTTCCATTGCGCGGACGGCGGTGGGCAAGGCGCCGCGCGGCACGCTGCGGGACACCCGCCCGGACGATACGGCCGCGGCGGTGATCAAGGAAGTCCTGCGGCGCGCGCCGGCGCTCAACCCCAACGAGGTCGAGGACGTGATCCTGGGCTGCGCGATGCCGGAAGCCGAGCAGGGGAACAACGTGGCCCGCGTCGCGTCCCTGCGCGCCGGCCTGCCGGTGACCTGCGCGGCGATGACGGTCAACCGGTTCTGTTCCTCAGGCCTGCAAGCCATCGCGCTCGCCTCCGAGCGCATCATGGCGGGGTCTGCGGAGGTCATCGTCGCGGGCGGGACGGAAAGCATGAGTCTGATTCCGATGGGCGGGTTCCACTTCTCGCCGAACCCGTACTTGATGGAGCACTATCCGGACACCTACCTCAGCATGGGACTTACGGCGGAGAACCTGGCTCGAAAATACGAGATCACGCGCGAACAGCAGGACCAGTTCGCGCTTCGCAGCCACCAGCGCGCGCTCGCGGCTATCGCCCAGGGCAGGTTCAAGGAGGAAGTCGTTCCCCTCGAAGTCGTCGAAGTCAGCATGAACGGCAAGGACAAGCCGCAGACCCGGAAGTTCATCTTCGACACGGACGAAGGCCCGCGGCGGGACACCTCGCTCGAAGCGCTGGCGAAACTCAAGCCCGCCTTCCACGCGCGGGGTACGGTCACGGCAGGCAACGCTTCGCAGATGAGCGATGGCGCGGCGGCGGCCGTCGTCATGTCAGTGGACAAAGCCAAATCGCTGGGGCTCAAGCCCCTGGCGCGTTTCGTCAGCTTCGCGACGGCAGGCACGCTCCCCGAAGAAATGGGCGTCGGGCCGGTCTTCGCCATCCCCAGGGCCTTGAAGCTCGCCGGCCTGAAACTTTCGGATATCGACCTGGTCGAACTTAACGAAGCCTTCGCCGCCCAGACCCTTTCCGTGATCAAGCTGGCGGGCCTCGACCCGGAAAAAACCAACACGAACGGCGGCGCTGTCGCCTTGGGCCATCCGCTGGGATGCACGGGCGCCAAGCTGACGGCTACGCTGCTCGGCGAGATGAAGCGGCGCAAGTCGCGGTACGGCATGGTAACGATGTGCGTGGGTGGGGGCATGGGCGCGGCCGGGATCTTCGAAAATTTGCAGTAGCTCGCCCTTACCCAGTCCCGCTGAGCGGGACCACACTCCCCCTTGGGGAGGGGGTTGAGAAGTTAGGAAGCCGGGCCATTTCTACACTGAATTATGAAGAGACGGAGGGGGGACGAAGGAGGGACTCCGTGGGTACAGCAGCCACAACCAAGACGCGCACTCGCGGCGGGAGCTTTCTGATTGAGCGCCGCGCGCCGGAAGACGTCTTCACGCCCGAAGACCTGAACGACCAGCACCGGCTGATCGCCCAGACGGCCGAAGAGTTCGCCAAAAATGAAATCCTGCCCCTGGCGAAGGACATCGAGGAAAAGAAGCCGGGGCTGCTGCGCGAGCTCCTGAAGAAGGCCGCAGACCTCGGGCTGTGCGCGACCGACGTCCCTCAGAAATACGGCGGGCTCGAGCTCGACAAGATCTCGAGCATCGTCGTCGCGGAAAAGATGGCCTGCAACGGGTCCTGGGCGGCCACGCTGGGCGCGGCCGCGGGCATCGGCCTCCTGCCCATCGCGCTCTTCGGGACGGAAGCTCAGAAAACCAAGTACGTCTCCAAGCTCTCCTCCGCCGAATGGGTGGGCGCGTACAGCTTGAGCGAAGCGGGCTCGGCCTCGGACGCCCTCAATGCCAAGACCCGGGCTACGCTCAGCCCGGACGGAAAAAACTATCTGCTGAACGGCACCAAGATGTGGATCACGAACGGCGGCCTTGCGGACGTTTACGTGGTCTTCGCCAAGGTGGACGGCGAGAAATTCACGGCGTTCATCATCGAGCGGACTTTCGCCGGCGTCTCCCCCGGGGCCGAAGAGCACAAGATGGGCATCCGGGGCTCTTCGACAACGCCGCTCAACCTCGAAAACGTCCCGGTCCCAGTGGAAAACGTTCTGGGAGAAGTCGGCAAGGGCCACCTGATCGCTTTCAACATCCTCAACATCGGACGCCTGAAGCTCGGGGCGGGGTGCGTGGGCGGGGCCAAGTACCTTCTTGCTGAGGCGCTGAAGTGGGCCAAGGAGCGCGAGGCCTTCGGCAAAACAATCGCCGACTTCGGCATGATCAAGGAAAAGCTCGGCAAGATGGTGATGCAAACCTACGCGCTCGAGAGCATGTCCTACCGCACAACGGGCATGATTGACTCTTTGCTCGAGGGAGCGGACCAGGGTTCCCCCGAAGCGTCCAAGCGAATCCTGGAAGCGCTTCAGGAGTACGCCATCGAGTGTTCCATCCTCAAGGTGATGGGGACGGAGGTCCTGGACTTCGTGGCGGACGAGACGGTGCAGATTTACGGCGGGTATGGTTTTTCGAGTGAATACGACGTCGAGCGAGCCTACCGCGACCAGCGCGTCAACCGCATATTTGAGGGCACCAACGAAATCAACCGGCTCCTGATTATTGACATGCTCATGAAGCGCTCCATGAAGGGCCAACTGGCGTTGATCCCCGCGGCGCAAAAATTGATGGACGATATCCTGAGCATGGGGCCGGAAGAGGAAGTCGCGGACGACCGGCCGCTGGCCGAGGAAGCGGCGCTGGTCGAAGCGGCGAAGAAAATTTTCCTCCTCGCGGCCGGCAGCGCGGTGCAAAAGTACATGCAGAAGCTGGCCGACGAACAAGAGGTGATCGGTATCCTCAGCGACCTGGTGATGGATATTTACTCGATGGAGAGCGTTCTGCTGCGGGCGCTGAAGAAGATCTCAAAAAAAGGGCCGGACTCGAGCGCCACTGAAATAGACGCGACGCGATCGCTGATTTACTGGGTGCTGGACGACATGGAGGCCACCGCGCGCCGCGCGCTCGGCCGCATTGCGGAAGGAGACACGCTTCGAGCCCAGCTTGCCGTCGTCCGGCGGTTGCTGCGTCGCACACCTCCGGACACCATCGAGCTTAGACGGCGATTGGCAAACCGGGCGCTCGAACTCGGGCACTATCCGTTCGTTTGACGAGCGGGGACGCGCTTCACCCGCGGGCTTGTTTGCCTCTGCGGGCAGGGCCTAGCCTCCACGATCGCGACAGAGGCGCAAACCGCACTCGCCCGAGCTTAAATCCCTTTCAAGGCCTTTGCAGCCCCGGCCAGGTCTGAGACCCCGAGGACGACATCCACTTTCTTCCCCCCCTTGGCGACGGTCGCGTAGGCGTAGTCCATATTGATACTCACCTGGCCCAGGCGACTGCCAATCTCGCCCAGGACGCCCGGCTTGTCAGAGACCGTCAATCTCAGGACCTCTTCTTCCGTCGTGCGGATGCCGAGGTCTCGCAGCACCTTCTTCGCCTTCACGGGACTGCTCACTTGCAGGCGAATGGGGCTTTCCCCGCCTGTTCCGTAGGCCGTGAATGACGTGATGTTTACTTTGGCGTTGCCCAGCGCTTTGGCGATCCTGCCTATTGTCCCCGGATAACTATCAACCCAGGCTGTTATCTGTTTTACCTTGGCCATATTCAATACCTCCTCAACTGTGTCATGGAAGTTCGGCTACGAGCGGACTCGCTGTGCGAACCCGCATCTCCAAGGATTCATAAGTTCAAACCAGTTTGCCTCTACCCCAGCCCGAGCTCGCCAGCAGCTTTCCGCCTAATCCTGCGGGTAACGACCCCGGCAGGGCGGCCTGATTTAGAGGCTTTCAGGTGGCCGTAAAATACTCCAAGTTCGTGCTCGGTGTAAAGGCAGCGGGCGGAATGTCGTGATGCAGCTCGATTACAGGATTGCGACTGCAGGCCCGCGCAATTTCTCTTCAACATGGAGAGCAGCGAAGCCCACATGGCGCTTGACTTCGCTTGGAAAGAGTGCAAATTGGTCTGCCGCATGTCGCGAAGCCGTCCAAGGGCACGCCCGGGGGAGGAGCAGTGACTCGCCGGAAGAAAAAAGTCCACGTGGTGGTGGTCGGCAGCACGAATTTTGACGTCGTGGTCAAGGCCGCCCGGCTGCCCAAAGAGGGCGAGAGCATGCTCGCCTCGAACCTCAAGTTCTTCCCCGGCGGCAAAGGCGCGAACCAGGCGGTGGGCGCGGCTAGGCTGGGGGCCAAAACGACTTTCATAGGCGCGGTCGGCAAGGACCCCCTCGGCGATTACCTGGTCCGGTGCCTGAAGGGCAGCGGGATTGATACGGCCTGGGTCAAGCGCCATCCCACGCACACGACGGGCTGCGCCTTCATCACGGTTTATCCGAACGGGAACAACTCGATTGTGGTGGACCCCGGCGCCAACTATACGCTTCAGCCGCGCGACATCGAGCGAGCTAAGAATTTGATCGCTCGGGCGGATGCGCTGGCGACGGTGCTCGAAATCCCACTTGAGACCGTCGAGGCGGCGATTCGCCTGGCGCGGAAGGCGGGGAAATTCACCGTCCTCGACGCCGGCCCGCCGCGCGGCTGCCCGCCGGAAATCTTAAAGCTCCCGGACATCGTTTCCCCGAATGAGACGGAGCTTGAAGCGCTGAGCGG
>WNFH01001489.1_pt1 | contig 15884 bp, 13 predicted proteins | sample 5400411 | NCBI WGS metagenome assembly WNFH01 (sample SAMN13153347, study PRJNA577476) | soil metagenome | isolation source: 200 cm saprolite under Douglas fir tree site 2 hole 3 | place: USA:California | collected 2015-04-18
GGGGGCGGGCGCCGATGAGGGCGGCCACTTGTTCCCGCGCGGTTTCCACGGCATCGCGGGCTTTTTGGCCAAAGGTATGGATCGAGGCGGCATTGCCGAATTCCGCCGAGAAATAGGGAAGCATGGCATCGAGCACTTCTGGCTCGACCGGCGTCGTGGCGTTGTAATCGAGGTAGGCGCGGTTCATAGAGCTACCCACAGGATACTACTAGCGGGCAGAACTTGCCTGCCGGGCGTTGTAGCGAGCACCACCAAGCAGGGGCCGGAAGAATCGATCCGTCCTCCGGGGGCCGGTGGGAGTGTAGGATTTAGGTAGATTCTTGGTTAAGAATAACTACCCCTCCCCCATGTTTCTTGTAAGTGTTCCTTCTAAAGCACTTCAAGATGTTTAGAATGAACACTTAAGAAGTGTTGATTCTAAAGGGGTTAGTGCCAAGGAGGCAAGAGGTTGACTTTCGGAAAGGGAGGGAAGGTCGTGAAGGGCCGTCGTTCGTGGGCAGGTCGGATTGGGGCGCCCAATTCAAAGAATATATTAGCACGGTGTTTAGAGAATATCAAGCATAACTAATTAGTGATTCGAATGAGATGTGGAAAACCAGGCGAGTCCCAGGAAAGGAAGATCGGGCATTGGTCATCATCGGAAGCAAGGTCGACCAACTGTGGCTGAACACCGCAAGCGGGATTCGTTTCTGTTCCTTGGAGTTTGGCGCAAAAGTCGGGGGAGCGGAGGATTGCTTGCGAAAAGAAATTATTGGTTCTGGTTCTTGGGCCGCCAGTTGAGCAAGTTTCCGGCATAGAGGGCGATGCAAAGAAGATTGGCGGGAATAAACCCGAATTGCGCGGTGCGAGCGCCGATGACACAGACGACAGCGCTGTTGACGGCAGCAACAACCCAGCCTTGCCAAAGCTTTTTACCAATGAGCACGGTGGCGAGAACGGTCAACAGGCACGAGAGATAATCGAGTCGAACCATGTGGAGCATGTTCAGCATATTGGGCCGATGAGCCAGGGCCGAAGCCTGATGGAATATTCAACTGGCGAGCTTATGCGGATGGCTCTCCTTCTTAAGCTGGCATATTCTGTTGGCCAGGGAACACCGAACTGCTCCCGGGGTTTTCGGCGAGTGAGCGCACGTTTTACGTGTGACTAGATGCTTTCCCGCCATGATTGTAAGGGCAATCGAGAGGCCAATTGGGCGACCGCCCTGAAGAAGAAGTCGCCGTGACTGTGTCCGTAAGTCTTTAGGCGGGAAACGTTTAGGACAAGGGGGAATTTAGTCGAAAGCTCAAGGTCAACCTGCTGATGCAGATTATGGTCACACTGAGACAGATTGTGTCACATCGAAACGTCTGCGTGATGCGAATGAGACGAAATCCTCCCCTAACAAGAAAGGGATGGAACTCCCATTTATTGTTAATCAGGCACAGAGGAAGCAGGGACTTCCGCGCCTGCAGCGCGGGGCCAACATTCGGCAACAGAGGGAATGGCGAGTTCGCGGGGCAGCAGGCTCTAACGGGCCGAGGTCGGAGCCAAGGTTGGGGATTGTTCGGGCACCAACTCCTGCCTAGCGGCGAACACTGCCACGGAGAGAAGACAATCTACAAGGCCCTGAAAACGGCAAAGTAAGACACGCCGCGCCCCTAAGTGGCGCGGCTTCGTGCTAGAGTTTCCCGCATTGGGCCCCCGCCATTTGAGTATTGACCACAGTGCGGTCGAATGCAGGTAACCCAGGGAGGAAGATGTGGCGTATCAGGATTTACGGGAGTTTGTCCGGAAGCTGGAAAAGGAAGGGGAACTGAAGCGGATTCGGGCGGAGGTGGACCCGATACTGGAAATTACCGAGGTAACGCAGCGACTCGCACGAGCGAAGGACAGGCTACCGAACAGCGTAGGCCCGGCGCTGCTGTTCGAGAGGCCCAAGGGGTCACGCTATCCTTTGCTCATCAATGCATTTGGGAGCGTCCGGCGGATGGCACTGGCATTCGAAGTCCGTGCCCTGGATGAGGTCGCCGAGCGAATCCAGGGATTTTTGAAAATGGAGTCGCCGCAAGGACTGTTCGAGAAAATCAAACTGCTTCCGAAACTAGCGGAGCTAGGATCTTTCTTTCCCAGAAGCGTGAAGTCCGGGCCGTGCAAAGAAGTGATTCAAAAAGGGGAAGACGTCAACCTGTTCGATTTTCCCATTCTAAAATGCTGGCCGCAGGATGGGGGGCGATTCATCACGTTTCCGCAGGTGTTTACGGAAAATCCGGAAACAGGGAAGCGCAACGTGGGGATGTACCGTATGCAAGTCTATGACGAGCGCACGACGGGCATGCACTGGCAGACGCAAAAGCATGGGGCGGAGCATTTTCGAAGGGCGCGTGAGAAAAATCCTGAGGGAAGGATTCCCGTTGCAGTGGCGATCGGGGCGGACCCGGCAACGGCGTTGGCCGGGATGCTGCCGATTCCCCCGGACCTGGATGAGATGATGTTCGCGGGCTTTCTGCGGCGGGAGCCGGTGGAGATGGTGCCCTGCGAAACGAACGACCTGGAAGTTCCGGCAAACGCGGAGATTGTGCTGGAAGGCTACGTCAACCTGAACGAATTGCGTACGGAGGGACCGTTTGGCGACCACACGGGATTCTATTCCTTGGAAGGGGAATACCCGGTATTTCACGTCGACTGCGTGACCCATCGCAAGGACCCCCTGTATCTCACGACCGTGGTCGGGCCGCCACCGCAAGAAGACTTCTATATGGGTTACGCCGTGGAGCGTCTCTTCCTGCCGGTGATGAAGATGCAGTATCCGGAGATTGTGGATGTAGAGATGCCCGCCGAAGGCATTTTCCACAACTTGATGATTGTGGCCATCCGAAAGTCCTACCCCGGCCACGCGCGAAAGATCATGAATGCGATTTGGTCGCTGGGGCAGGCCATGTTGACAAAGGTTATCGTGGTGGTGGACCACGACGTGGAGATTCACAACTACGGGGAAGTGGTGTGGAAGGCGCTTTGCGCGCTCGACCCCGAGCGAGATGTGCAATTTTCGCTAGGACCCGTGGATACTTTGGACCACGCTGCGCGGCTGCAGGACTTCGGCTCGAAAATGGGGCTGGATGCAACGCGCAAATGGCCGTCAGAAGGTTTCACGCGGCCCTGGCCCGATGAAATTCTGATGGACGATACGACGAAGACGAAAGTGGCGGCCCTTTGGAAGTCGTTGTCCTTGTGAATACGGATCATGCAGGTAACCCGAGGCGGCGGAATAGGAGCTTGACTACAAAGAATAACTGTCCCTGAGGACAGGGGAGGGGAAGCGCGAAGCCCCAAGGACTTGTGGTGGTTCTCTGGGAACCGCACAAGATACAGGGTCGCATGCCCAGAATACCCCCCGAACTGCCTAGAACTACCCGTATTCTTAGGACAACTTCGGCAGAGAATCGCTTGACGCTCGGAGCGGAAAAATGGCATAAAGCACGCACGAGTTGCACCCTCCGGTTGTCCGCAGCGCAGACGGGGTGCGATGGACGGTCGTGAATTCGGCCGTGTGTTCGGATGCCGGGGTGGCGTTCCTCGTGAGTGAATCGCGCGAAGTGATGAATGTACGGCAGGCGTCGCAGTATCTGGGCATCTCCCCGGATACCCTGTACCGTTACATCACCGAGGGCGAAATTCCCGCGTTCAAACTCGGCAACCGTTGGAAACTTCGTAAAACGATCCTGGACCGCTGGATGGAGCGCAAGATGAGCCAGGCGACCGCGAGGCGCCGGTAGTTCTGCGCGGGCAAGAGGGGCGACGGTAAGAAAAGGGGCCGCGAAATGTTTGGACTGGGAAGAAAGAGCCGACAGCTGGTGGGACTGGATATCGGTTCCAGCTCGATCAAGGCTGTCGAACTGAAATCGACGAAGTCGGGCTATGAGCTCGTGAGCTTCGGCATGGAAACATTGGCCCCGGACACGGTTGTGGACGGCGCGATCATGGATGCGCCGCAAGTGGCCAATGCCATCAGCAAGATTTTTGATGCGCAACGAATCAAGACGAAAAACGTGGCGACCTCGGTTTCCGGACACTCCGTGATCGTGAAGCGCGTCCCGCTGCCGCTGATGACTGAGGAAGAGCTGTACGATCGAATTCCTTCCGAAGCCAGCCAGCACATACCCTTCGACATCGCGGACGTCAACCTAAGCTATCAACTGCTGGAGTCCATGGACTCGCAGATGGATGTTCTCCTGGTAGCTGTAAAGAAGGACAAGATACTGAATCACACGAACGTACTGGCGCAGGCGGGGAAGACGCCGGTGGTCGTGGATATTGACGCTTTCGGACTGCAGAATTGCTTCGAAGTGAATTATGAGCCGGACGCGGGCCAGACGGTGGCGCTGCTGAATATCGGCGCAAGCGTCATGAATATCAATATCGTACGCGGTGGCATCCCGCTGTTTACCCGTGACGTGAGCGTGGGCGGCAACCAATACACCGACGCACTCCAAAAGGAACTGGACCTGAGCTTCGAAGACGCGGAGCGGTTGAAGCGGGGCGACTCGCTGCCGAGCGTCACGGACGAGCAGAAACAGCAAATCCTGCGGAGCGTTTCGGACATCCTCACGCTGGAGATTCAGAAGACGTTTGACTTCTTCCGCGCCACGGCCAGCGGGGAAAACATCCAGCGGATCGTGGTGGCAGGCGGCACGGCGCGCGTGGGCGGCTTGGTGGATCTGTTGCGCGAGGAATTCGCCATGCCAGTGGAAGAGTTGAATCCATTTCGCAAGGTGCTGATCAATCCCGGCCGGCACAGTGATGACCAGATCCGCGACATGGCGCCGCGGCTTGCCATTGCCGTTGGACTGGCGCTGAGGAGCTTTGACTAACCATGATCCGCATAAACCTTCTCGGACAAATAAGACCCAGGGCGGCCCGGCGGCCTGTGGACACAGGATCGGCGCTGCCGGTGGTTTTCATCGGCGCGGGACTGGTTCTTGGCGCCCTCGTACTCGGCTTCTTCTACTACACCTGGCAGAACCAGCTAAATAAGGAAAATGCTGAGATCAAGAGGCTGACCGCGCAAAAGACGGATCTGGAGCAGACCAAGCTGCAGGTAGAAGCTTTCGAAAAGCAAAAGGTGGTTTTGCAGCAGCGTGTTGCGACGATTGAACAGTTGCAGCGTGACCGGACGGGCGGGCAGGAGTTGCTGGACATGATCGCCAACACCGTCTCCAGGACGGAAAACCTCTGGCTGACGGAAATGATCCGGAAGGGAAACACTCTGGAGATCGCTGGAGCCTCGGCGTCGATCAATTCCGTTGCGAACTTTATTACCGCCCTGAAGCGTTCGGGTTATTTCCAAAAGGTGGAGATCAAAGAAACCAAGCAGGATGAGAAGAATCTAGCGGTGCAAACCTTCGGGTTCCAGCTTTCTGCTGAAGTTAGTCCGCCCCGCGCAGTGCAGGCGCGCCCGGCTAACGTGCCGGCACCGCCCGCGGCTACCAAGGCGCCGGCGAGGAAGGGGTAAGAGGGCGCCATGGCCAATCCGTTTCGAGATATGTCGGTGATCATGCAGGCGCTGGTGGCCGCGGCGGTTGCCGTGGTGCTGGTGCTGGTCGGGGTATACGTGCCGGGCTCGCCGATTGCGCGGGAACGGGACGAAGTCGACCAGGCGGTCCAGCAGCGCACCAAGCTGAATCAGGAAGTCATACAACTCCAGGTTTATAAGCAGAGGTATGGAGAATTGAAGCAGCAGATGGATGCGCTCTCCAAGCAGTTGGATACGCTCAAGACCATTGTGCCGGAAGAGAAAGAGACCGACGAGTTCATTCGGTTGCTGCAGGGAGCAGCCAGCGCATCGAACGTGCAAATTCGGCGTTTGACGGCGCAGGCCATCGTTCCAAAGGAATACCACTACGAGATGCCGTTTGAAGTGCAAGCGGACGGTCCCTATTTCAATATTCTGGACTTTTTTGGCCGGCTGAGCCGGTTGTCCCGCATCATCAACGTGGGCGACCTCACATTTGACGATCCGGACAAGTCCAAGGGCACAAAGTACCCGTTGCGTCCCGGAACAACAGTTTCTGGAATTTTCACGGCAATCACATTCTTCACCAAGCCCGCTGATACCGGTGCGGCTCCAGCACCAGGAGCCAAACCTCCGGCCGGCGCGGCTGGGAAACCCTGAGCGGGAATGAGCGAACTATGCGTTCAGCGATAACTCTCGGACTAGGGATTATGATGGCAGGGGTGGCTCCGGGCTTGCACGCGCAGGTAACGCCGTCGACTGCCACCAATGTCAAGACGGCGTTGGGGAACGCGGGGAAGCCCGCGCAGCAGACGGATAAACCCGCTGCCAATCCCAAGGCTCCGGCCGCGGCCAAGCCCGCACCACAAGCGGCTAAGCCGGCAGGCAAGCCTGCTCCCAAACCTGCAGCACCCGCGGCAGCCGCCAAGGTGTCACCGCAGGCCGCCAAGCCCGCTGGCAAACCAGCGGCTAAAGCCGCAACCAAGAAGACAGCTAAAGCAACTGCGAAACCTGCCGCAAAGCCTGTAGAGAAAACAGCGAAGGGTGGACCGAAAGCGGCGGCGGAAAGCGAACTGAAACTGGCTCGCCGGGATCCATTTGAATCCCTGATCGGCCGGCAGCAAGGCAAGGGCGCACCGAATCTGCCGCCGGGCAAGGCGGGGCTGCAAGTCAGCACGCTTCGTCTCGACGGAGTCGTGAAGGCGCCCAACGGAATGATTGCCGTGGTTTCGAATCCGCAGGCGCGGACATACTTTCTGCGGGAAGGCGACCACCTCTACGACGGCAGCGTGGAAAAAATCACGATGGATGGCGTTTCCTTCCACGAAGAGGGCAAAGATGCATTCGGGAAACCGGTGGAACGCCAGGTAAATAAACGACTTTACGCCAGTCCAGGAGAACAGCAATGAAGACCAATTGGCCAGCCCTTCGGCATGGCTGCCTGATCCTTGCGAGCGTGGCTTTGGTGACCAGCCCACTGCTCGCCCAGACCCAGGAAACCTCCGGCGCAACTGGGACCGCGGCGGTGATATCGAGCGTTGCCATCACGCAGGCGCCGGAGCGCGCGGCCGTGCGAGTGGAGGGGGAAGGCCGCCTGGAGGTCCGTGCTGCCCGGATGCAGAATCCGGATCGCGTGGTTCTGGACTTTGCAGGCGCCCGTCTGGCTGTGCAGAAGACGGTCATCCCGGGTGTATCTGCGCCCGTGCGGGGAGTGCGGATGGGCCAATACCGGCCCGATGTCGCCCGCGTGGTGATAGACCTTACAGCAGCGACCCGCTATCAACTTTCGCGGGACGGCGGCGCGGTGGTGATCTATTTTGACGTTCAGCCCGGGAAACCGGCCGAGGCGGCCGGCAACGCGACCATGCTGGCTTCGCAACAGATGGAGAAGAGCAGACCAGCCTTCCAGTTCAGCGCGCCAGCTCCACGACGCGTGGCAACTCGCGCACCTAAGAATTTGCAGATTCCGGCTCCGCGCTTTGCCTTGCCAGGCGAACTGGCCCAGCCCTTAGTCGCTCTGGCATCCTTCCGCGGGGGGAACGAACCTGTTCGCCCGGATGCAACGGCCCAACAGGCGGCGCAGCAAGCCGTACAGCAGGCCAACATGGCGGCAGCAACGCAGGCCGTTTCTTCGCCCGCGCAAGCACCGGCCCAAGCCGCAGCGTCACCCGCACCCGCGGCGGTAAAGTATACCGGGGAGCCGGTCTCCGTGAACCTCAAGGATGTCGATCTTCGCGACTTCTTCCGACTGATTCACGAGATTAGCGGTCTAAACGTCGTGCTGGACCCCGCGGTCAAGGGGAGCCTGACGATCGTCCTGGATGAAGTGCCGTGGGATCAAGCTCTAGATATCGTCCTGCAGAACAATAATCTCGACAAGCAGCTCAGCGGGAACGTGCTGCGGATCGCCACGCGCGCCACTTTGAAGAGTGAAGCCGAGTCGCAGCGCGATTTGGAAAAGGCGCAGGCGGAGGCAGTCGCTCCTGTGACCGTGACGAGAGTCCTCAGCTACGGTAAAGCGGCAACCATGAAAGACACGCTGAAAAAGTTTCTCAGTTCGCGCGGCGACATTCTCTCGGATGACCGTTCGAACCAGCTCATCATCCGGGATATTCCTACGGTGATCCCCGTCATCGATAATCTGATCCGGCAGCTGGACCGGAAGTCACAGCAGGTGGAAATTGAAGCGCGGGTGGTTTCCGCGACCCGATCCTTTGCCCGGGATATCGGGACCGAACTCGGCTTCGCCGGGACGACGACGAACGGCCGGAACATTTTCGGGGGTGCGCCGCAAGTAGGCTCCAGCCCAGGACCTACAAATACCATCCCTCCACCTCCGCTGATCGTCGTGCCGACGGGCGGCAGCGGGACGAGTGGCCTGCCGCTGGCGACCTCCTTCAACGCATCTCCACTTTCAGGCGGATTAAGCGGATTCGGGTTTTCGCACCGGTCGCCTAACTTTGCCATCGATTTCTTCATCACGGCGGCGGAAGCCAAAGGCGTTGGAAAATTGCTCTCAAAGCCCAAGGTCATCACCCAGAACAACGAAAAGGCGACGGTCAAACAAGGTACAAAGATTCCGATTCAGACGACTATCAACAACACCATTTCCGTGCAGTACATCGAAGCGGTTTTGAAACTGGAAGTCACTCCGCAGATCACTGCCGATGGCACGGTCTTCATGGATGTTCTCGTGGAGAATACGCAGATCGATCAAGGAATTCCCCGTGTGCAAGGAATTCCTGCGCTGGACACGCAGTCGGCGGAGACCAAGGTACTCGTCGCGGACGGCGGAACCGTGGTCATCGGCGGAATTATCGTTTCTACTCAGCGTGTGGACACCACAGAGGTGCCCATCGTCGGCAGCCTGCCGCTCATCGGCCACCTCTTCAGGCGCACAAATACCAGCACCCAGTCGCAGGAACTACTTTTCTTCCTGACGCCGCGCATTATCCCGGGGTAATTCCGGGGAATAAGTTTTCTTCAGAGGGCCGTAACGAGGAGACCTCAGTCTCCTCGTTCCGTTTATGCAGACACCCTTCCATCGCCGCCGCCGCGCCTTGGCTTCAAAGCTCAGCGGCGCCCACCTCGACTGCCTGCTCATCACTTGCCCCTCCAACTGCTACTACCTGACGGGATTCACTGGCGAGGCGGGCGCCGTTGTAATTACGCCTAAGGGAGCAACGATCATCACCGACGGCCGGTTCACGGTCCAGGGCCGTGAGGAGACCTCCGGAGTCCGCATCTTGCAGCAGGAGGGCTCCCTATGCGAATCCGTGGGCCGGTTCTTAAAGGTCTCGCAGTTCAGGCGGGTAGGATTCGACCCCTCCCGGTTGACGGTAGTTCAACTGCAGAGCGTCCGAAAGGCAGCTGGTTCGCGCGCGCACTGGTTTGTGGCCGGGGGCATGACGGAACATTTGCGGATGCACAAAGACGCGGCAGAGCTCGCGCAGATGCGGAGGGCTGCCTTGCTGGCGAGTGATCTCGTGCAACACGCGATGGGCCTGCTGAAGCCCGGGATTAAAGAGTTTGAGGTGGCAGCCGAAATCGAATACCAAATGCGCAAGCGAGGCGCTTCGGGGCCTGCGTTTGAGACGATAGTCGCCTTTGGGGAGCGAAGTGCGCTCCCGCATGCCCGGCCCACGGCCAAGCGACTGAGGAAAAATGAGTTGGTCCTGCTGGACCTGGGTGTTATACTCGCCCACTATTGCAGCGATCTCACTCGCACGGTCGTTGTGGGGCGCGCCTCAAGACGTATCCGTACCTGGTATAACGCGGTTCTGGAGGCGCAAACGGCGGCGATCGCGGCGGCAAAGAACGGCGCGACCTGTGGCGACGTCGATGCGGCCGCGAGGCGGGTTCTGTCTGGGTACCATCTGGATCACCTCTTTGTACACAGCACCGGCCACGGGCTCGGGCTGGAAGTGCATGAGGCCCCTAAGGTGGCGCGGGGGCAGAAGGCGCGGCTGCAACCGGGAAACGTAATTACAATAGAACCAGGCGTCTATGCGGAAGGCACGGGGGGGATTCGCATTGAAGACGATGTTGCAGTGCACTCTGACCGGACCGAAATACTGACCCGCGCACCGCGGGATCTCAACGAGATTTAGAATAGGCATGAAACGCAAAAAGCCTTCGAAGTCGAACCTATCGTTCGCCAATCCGGAAATCCAGCAGGTCGAGCAACTCCTCCGTTTCATGACCGAACACAATCTCGAGGAGTTTGAATACTCCCGGGGGGATTTGCGGATCCGGCTGCGGAAACCTTCCTCAGGGATAGTCGTTGCGGCTCCCCGGGCCGTGGGTGCTCCGGAGATTATCGTTCCAGGTTCCCCCGAGATTCCCCGAGTGTCCCCGTCAGCCGCTGGAGAGGCCGCCGAGGCGCGCTCAAGCGAGGATCTGCACCTGGTGAAATCCCCCATTGTAGGGACGTTTTACGAGGCTCCCAGCCCCGGTGCGGCGGCGTTTGTGAAGGTTGGAGGATACGTCGAGACCGGCCAAACGCTTTGCATCGTGGAAGCCATGAAGCTGATGAACGAAATTGAATCTGACGCAAGCGGGGAAATCATTCGAATCTTCGTGGAAAACGGACAGCCGGTCGAGTATGGGCAGCCCCTGTTCGGCATTCGCCCGAGCCGGAAAAAGTAGCCGCGCGCGAGCATGTTCCAAAAAATTCTAGTCGCCAATCGCGGGGAGATCGCCCTGCGGGTCATCTGCGCCTGCAAGGAACTGGGGATATCCACGGTTGCGGTGTATTCCGAAGCGGACCGCAACTCCCTCCATGTTCGATTTGCGGATGAAGCCGTGTGCATCGGGCCGCCGCGCAGCAGTGAGAGTTATCTGAACATCCCACAGGTGATCAGCGCGGCGGAGATCACCAACGTCGACGCCATTCATCCCGGCTACGGCTTTCTCTCCGAAAACGCCAACTTTGCCAAGGTTTGTGAGGCTTCGGAAATCACTTTCATTGGCCCGCGGCCCGAGATCATCGAAATGATGGGCGAGAAGGACCGTGCCCGGCGGGAGGTGAAGGCTGCCGGACTGCCGACGATTCCGGGAAGCGAGGGTATCGTCGAGGGCGAAGAGCAGCTCGCAAAAGAAGCTGCGAGCATCGGCTATCCGTTGATTCTGAAGGCCTCCGCGGGCGGAGGCGGGCGCGGCATGCGGATCGTGCGTGCCCAGGACGAGCTACTCGCAGCCTACCAGACCGCGCGCAACGAAGCCCAGCAGGCCTTTGGGACCCCGGACGTGTACGCCGAAAAATTCCTGGAGCATCCCCGCCATATCGAGTTTCAGATCCTGGGCGACCAGCACGGCAAAGTGATTCATCTCGGCGAGCGTGAATGCAGCATCCAGCGGCGGCACCAAAAACTGGTGGAGGAATCGCCTTCACCGGCCATGGACCCGAAGCAGCGCAAAGAGCTCGGCGCAAAAGTGGTAAAGGCTCTCGAAAAGATTGGCTACACGAATGCCGGCACGATCGAATTTCTGATGGACGAAGACGGATCAATGTACTTCATCGAGATGAACACACGAATTCAGGTCGAGCATCCGGTGACCGAGCTGGTCACGGGCGTGGATTTGATCAAAGCGCAAATCCGGATCGCCGCGGGAGAAAAGATGGATGATGCCACCGGCGCGATCCTTACGACGGGGCACGCCATCGAATGCCGGATCAATGCCGAAGATCCCGTTACGTTTGTGCCTTCCGCAGGACGGATCACCACGTTTCAGGCGCCGGGGGGCACCGGCGTGCGCGTCGATTCCGCGGCCTACACCGACGCGGTCATCCCCCCGTACTATGATTCCATGATTGCGAAGCTCATCGTCAAAGGCCGGGATCGCGCCGAGGCCATCGGCCGCATGAAGAGGGCGCTCGAGATGTTCGTCATCGAGGGCATCAAGACCTCGATTCCGTTGCACCGCCGGATTCTTGCCGATCCGAGGTTCGCTACCGGGAACTATGATACGCATTTCATTGAAGGACTGCCCGGAACGAACGGGAAATAAACGTTGATGCGCCTTGTTCTACCCCGGCTGTATATGATATTAGACGCAGCGTTGAGTACCGTCCCCGACGCAGAATGCGCCCAGAAGCTTGCCGCCGCCGGAGTACGCCTGCTCCAGTATCGGAATAAGTCCGCCTCTTCGTGTGCGCTGTTCGAGGCATCAAAGAAACTTTCTTCAATCTTGGTTCCCCATGGGATCTCTTTTTTAGTGAATGACCGCGCGGACGTCGCGTTTCTCTCCGGAGCCACGGGCGTGCACGTGGGGCAGGAGGATTTGGGTGTGGAGGAGGCGCGCTCCGTCCTGGGGACAAACAAGCTCGTGGGTGTCTCCACTCATAACCTCAAACAGTTCCAGCGTGCGGCTGCGAGCTCTGCTGACTATATTGCCGTCGGGCCTGTGTTCTCCACGTCGACGAAGACCCGCCCAGATCCCGTGATTGGAACCGATTTCATTCGTAAAGTACGGCCGCTTACGGACAAGCCGATCGTGGCAATCGGGGGCGTTACTCTTGGGCGCGCTGTTGAAGTCATCCAAGCCGGGGCCGATTCCGTGGCGGTCATCAGTGATATTCTGCTGGCACCCGATCCCGGGCAGCGGGCCCGTCAATACATCGATCTCCTGGAAGCCGCGGACCGCGCGGCTGCCGGCTGAGGCAAACGACGAATGGCTGAGACCCATCATCCCCTTACGCAAAGTGCTGCCAAAAACGAAACTGGTTTTGTGCGCGCCATCGGGTTGTTCGACGGCACGATGATCGTAGTTGGTTCGATGATTGGCTCCGGCATTTTTATCGTTGCTGCGGACATCTCCCGGCAGACCGGCTCGGCCGGAGGTTTGCTCTTCACCTGGATTCTCACCGGGCTGCTGACGATTGCCGCGGCGCTCTCTTATGGGGAACTCGCGGCGTTATTTCCACATGCCGGCGGCCAATACATTTACTTGCGCGAGGCGTACTCGCCACTCTGGGGCTTTCTCTACGGCTGGACGCTCTTTCTAGTCATTCAGACGGGGACCATCGCCGCGGTGGCGGTCGGATTCGCCCGGTATCTCGGCGTATTGCTGCCTGCGATTTCTCCAAAAGTGTGGATCATTCAGCCCATCGCCTTATCATCGAAGTACGCGATCAGCCTCTCCATTCAGCAATTAGTTGGCGTGCTGATGATCATTTTCCTGACGTTCCTGAATACCCTCGGGGTCCGGCTGGGGAAGCTCATCCAGAACATTTTCACCAGCGCGAAGATGCTCTCTCTGCTTGGCCTGATTTTTCTGGGAGTCTTTGTGGGAAAGAACGCGGCGGCAATAGCCAGCAACTTCAGTCAGTTGTGGGCGGTTCGCGGCGCGCAGGTCATCGAACCGGGCGCCAATTTCCTGCGGCGCTTCTTGCCGGACATCACCGCGGCGAGCGGGGCTTTTGGTTTTTTTGTGGCCTTCGGCGTGGCCCAGGTGGGTTCTCTCTTTTCCGCCGACGCCTGGAACAATATCGGATTCACCGCCGGGGAAGTGAAGAATCCGAAAAGGGATGTAGCGCTTTCCATGGCCTTCGGCACGATCATAGTAATCGCGCTGTATTGCCTTGCGAATCTTGCGTACCTCTTCACTCTGCCGCTCTCGCAAATCCAAAGCGCCGCTGACGATCGCGTGGCAAGCGCGGCGTTGAACGCCATTTTCGGTCCTCCGGGAGCAATGATCATGGCCGCCGCCATTATCGTCTCGACGTTCGGGTGTAACAACGGATTGATTCTGGCGGGCGCGCGAGTGGCCTACGCCATGGCGAAGGATGGCCTGTTCTTCCGCTCGACCGGGACGTTGAACAAAAAGGGCGTCCCGGCCACGGCGCTCGTTTATCAGGGAATTTGGATCGTTGTGCTGATCTTGTTGCGCACGCGGCACGTGGACGCGGCGGGCGCGGTCACCTACGGCAACCTTTACAGCGACCTGCTTGATTATGTCGTTTTTTCCGTGCTGATCTTTTACGTGCTGACCATTGCCGGAATTTTCGTGTTGCGCGCAAAGCGCCCGGACGCCGAACGGCCTTACCGGGCGTTTGGGTATCCGTTTGTGCCGTTGCTCTACATCGTCGCGGCGGTAGCCATCATGTTCGTGCTTTTGCTGTATAAGACGCAGACGACTTGGCCGGGACTCGTGATCGTTCTCTTAGGTCTGCCGGTCTATCTGTCGTGGTCGCGCGGGGCGAAGGTGACTGGAAGCGCATCCTGAAGATTTCCGGATTGGGGCTGAGGATGGTGCCCTTCTAGAATAGATAAGGCCAATTTGGCGGTGACGACAGGAGTTGGGGAAGATCCCCCGGAGGAGGAGTTGCATGGGCAACCCCTTGTTTGCAAGAAAACCGATGAGCATGCTCCTCGCGGAAGCGCAGGAGGAAGGCGGCCACAGCCTGAAGCGCACGCTCGGCCCCTTCCAGCTCACGGCGCTGGGCGTCGGCGCCATCATCGGCGCGGGCATTTTCGTTCTCTCTGGCTTGGGCGCGCATTACGCCGGACCCGGCCTGATGCTCTCCTTCGTGCTCTCGGGTCTCGGCTGCGCCTTTGCCGGCCTGTGTTACGCAGAGTTTGCGGCAATGATTCCGCTCGCTGGCAGCGCTTATACTTACGCCTACGCAACACTTGGCGAACTCTTCGCCTGGATCATCGGCTGGGACCTCACGCTGGAATACGCCATGGGTGCCAGTACGGTTTCTTCTGGCTGGTCAAACCACTTCATCGAGTTGCTCAACATTTTTCACATCAAGATGCCGCTGTGGCTGGCCTATGACCACTGGACGGGGTTGAACACGGCCTCGAAAATCATCGCGCGACAGATGGCGCAAGCTTCGGACGCCACTTTACAGCCCGGGACGCAGGCCTTCCTCGATAAAGTAGATGCCATCATGAGGGCGCCGCAGTCCCCGGAACTGGTTCAACGGACCCACGCATTGCTGAGTGCGCCAACGATCTTCGGGGTCGAGGTGGGCTTCAACCTGCCGGCATTTTTGATTGCGCTGGTCATTACCGCGATACTGGTGATCGGCATCAAGGAGAGCGCTCGCTTCAATGCCGCCATCGTAACCATCAAGGTCGCGGTGGTTCTCTTTGTCATCGGCCTGGGCATTCACTACATCAACTTCTCCAATTGGGGCCATGACTGGACATCCTTCGCGCCCATGGGTTTTTCGGGAATCGGGGCAGGTGCAGCCTACATTTTCTTCGCGTATATCGGTTTTGATGCCGTCTCCACCACCGCTCAAGAATGCAAGAAGCCGCAGCGTGATTTGCCCATTGGCATTTTGGCATCGCTGGTCATTTGCACCATTCTTTACATACTCGTGGCAGGCGTGCTCACCGGAATGGTTCGCTGGCAGGACGTCAACATCGAAGCTCCCATTGCCGAGGCATTTCTCGACCGCGGCCTGACTGTGGCATCTCACGTCATCACGCTTGGTGCGCTGGCCGGCCTGACGAGTGTGATGCTTGTGATGTTGCTTGGCCAAACGCGCGTTTTGTACTCCATGGCGAATGATGGGTTGCTACCGAAGGGGTTCTTCGCGGCGGTGCACCCAAAGTACCGAACCCCTTACAAAAACACGGTGCTTGTGGGATTGCTCGCTGCCATCGTTGGGAGCGTGACGCCCATCGATGACATCGGAAAAATGGTGAATATTGGCACCCTTCTGGCTTTCGTTATGGTCTGCATCGCGGTCATGATTTTGCGAAGCACCAACCCAAGTCAGCCGCGGCCGTTCCGCACGCCGTGGGTGCCAGTCGTGCCGATCCTCGGAATCCTTTTCAACGGCTACATGATGTACAAGCTTGGGTGGATCAATTGGGCACGCTTAATTGTGTGGCTGATTTTCGGCTTGGTCATCTATTTCACGTATAGCCGTTAT
>WNFH01001492.1_pt1 | contig 15876 bp, 10 predicted proteins | sample 5400411 | NCBI WGS metagenome assembly WNFH01 (sample SAMN13153347, study PRJNA577476) | soil metagenome | isolation source: 200 cm saprolite under Douglas fir tree site 2 hole 3 | place: USA:California | collected 2015-04-18
CTCCGAACCCATCCAGCCCGGGCATCTTCACATCCAGAAACACCAGGTCCGGCGCGTGCTCCTTGATCAGCGAAACGGCCTCCACGCCGTTCTTGCCCTGTCCGATCACATTGATTTCAGGGAACCCTTTCAACAGGAACGCCAGCTCGTCGCGCGCCGGCTTCTCGTCATCCACAATGATCGTGTTTATCGCCATCGATTCCGCTTTTGCGGCGGCGCCCCGCCTCCGGCCGGCCCGCGCTTTTCGTAGCTAGCCCAAACGCAAAGTATAGGCGCACCGCATCTCCACAAGCAAACAGGACCGGCGCCCGGTCCGGCGTGGCGAAAATCGCTTTTCCCAGTATCATGGGCCGCAAGAAAGAGAGCAAGGTCGACAAAAATGAAAAAGTCTTCAGGCACGCCAGGCGCGAAGAAAGCAAAAATCCTCCGCAGCGCCACAATTTATGCAGGCCCGGTTTTTGGAATTCGCCGCGACGAAGTCATCGAGCCGAGCGGCGTGCGAGCGACGCGCGAAGTCGTTACGCATCCTGGTTCCGTCGTGGTTCTCCCCGTTCTGCCCGACGGGAGAATCCTGCTCATCCGGCAGTACCGCCACGCCACGAGGCAGTATCTATGGGAGTTAGTGGCAGGCCGCATGGATCCCGGCGAAACCCCCAAGGTAGCCGCGGCCCGCGAACTGATTGAAGAAACAGGCTATCGCGCAAAGCGCATGCGGGTCTTCCTGGACGTTTTCCCAACCCCCGGTTTCCTGGAAGAACGCATGTTCATCCTACTGGCAGAGGGCCTGACCGCAGGCGAAGCGGAACCCGAGGAGGACGAGAAAATAGTTTCCCATGCCTACAACCGCAGGCAACTGGAGGAGATGATTCACAGGGGGAGACTGCGTGACGCCAAAACCATCGCTGGGCTTCTCTTTTATTTCCGGTTCCTCTCCAAGCCAGGTCCGCCCAGGAAATAAACCGATTGAATCGATTTTATAGCAGACATAAGCTTACTTTTTTCTAGTAGGGAGACGATTGTCCTATTGACTAGCCATTCGATTCTGGTACACTCCGCGCAATTCGTATCCTTGAACAGCGTTGGGGTTATTCAATGGGCGCTGCGGAGTGAAATCTCAATGTCCCTGTCAGGAGGGCAAGCGAAGTGCAAGGAACTGTGAAATGGTTCAACAATACGAAGGGTTATGGCTTCATCGGGCGCGATGATGGCCCAGACGTTTTCGTCCATTATTCCGCCATCGCTGGAGATGGCTATCGCACCTTACAGGAAGGGGACCCGGTCGAATTCGAAATTGTTCAGGGGCCGAAAGGCCCGCAAGCGTCAAATGTCTCCAAGGCCGTTGGCTGAAGCAAAAGGGACATTTTGGCCGGCAGAGCGCGCCCTCTGCCGGCCTTTTCTTATTTTGAAAGGTAAGCGAAGTTCACGGCTGCACAGACGGAAATGTCGAAAAGTAATCGCACTGCGTGTTGTGATAGCCATTGATCACTGTCTGCACGTCGTCGAGTTGCAGCATGGTGTCGGTGGTTGGATCGTAGCGGAGCCACTGCGTGGCTCCCGACCCGTTTGGATCACCAGTGGCAGCAAAGCGCGTCCAATAGCCCATCATTTGCTGGGCAAAGGCGACTTCGGCCGTGGTCGGAGTGTACGCACTATTGATGACCTGCAAGTTGCCAAACACGAAGTACAGTTCGGCGGTGTGAAAAGCCCGAAATGCATTCAACGTTGGGTCATTCTCGAAACGGTGGATGTATAAATATCGCCAGACCGGCGGACGGCTTGCGCCCGTCGCGGCGCGGGCCACATCGCGAATGGGACAGGTCAGGCTAGAGTCACTGTCCACGGCGATCAGTGCATAAGCGGGTGAGTCGTAAGCCGTCGCTGGATAAAAAGCCAGAACTTGGTTCGCAACGCCAGCGCCCAGGGGATCGAACTCCGCGTGAACGGCAGCAGCGTAGCCAGCCGCGTCCAGAGGGGCGTTGGGGCCGGCAGCCTCCTCCCGCGTCGACCCGATGAGGAGCGGAACAGGGGAACCCCGCTGCTGCAGAGCGACGAACGGATCCATCGGAATGACGCGAGGCTCGATTACGGGACGCCGAAAGGGGACCGCACTCTGGTTGGATACGATGACGTCGGCTGGGACGGCCCGAAGGCAAGCAAGAACGTCCGTGGCTGAGCCACACCCGAGCAATGAAACAATCGGTTCGTCCAGGGTTTCGAGCTGTGCCAAGGTGTGCAGAAATCCGCCGGGAATATAGCCGCTTTCCATCGCAGCAACGGAGAACAGTCCCTGCGCGGGAGGAGCAACCAGCAAAGCCTGGACATCGTTCGATCCTGCCGACTGCCCGAAGAGCATGACATGCGCAGGGTCGCCTCCAAAGGCCGCGATGTTTTGCTTCACCCAGGCAAGAACCGCAATCTGATCGAGCAAGCCATAGTTGCCCGAGGAAAGACCGTCTTCGGATGTCAGGAGTGCGTTGGCGAAGAAGCCTAGGAGTCCGAGTCTGTACTCCGCGGTTACGACGATCACGCCGTGGGTGGCAAGGGGAGGGGTGTCAAAGGGAGGTTCATGGGTGTCGCCGCGCTTGTTGCCACCGCCATGGAAGAAGACCATCACGGGCAGCTCCTGGTTTTCTATCGGCTGCCCAATGAAAATATTCAGCGTGAGACAGTCTTCGCTTCCCGCGAGTTGACCGTTATCTTGGAGCTGAGGGCAAAGGTTGCCGAATGAGGAAGCGTCTCTAATCCCGGTCCAATTCGCCGGCGGCTGCGGTGGCCGCCAACGGAGATTCCCCACCGGCGGGGCAGCATAGGGAATACCGCGAAACACCAGAAGGTTACCTTGCACGACGCCTTGCACAACACCGGACTCCGTATGGACGACGGTGCGCGAGCTCTTGATGTTCACGCTGTAGGACTGCGTCGCGGATTGACTCTTCGCATCGGTGACTCGAATCGTGAACGCCACCCCCGATTCCACCATGTCCGGCGTCCCGGAGATCGTTAGCGAATCACTCGAGCTGCTTCCCAGAACCAGGCTGTGCGGCAAGGCACCTGAGGTCATGCCCCAGGCGAAAGGTGCAACCCCACCGTTGGCTTGGATGGTCTCGGTGTAGGCAGAACCGATGGTGCCATCCGGCAAGGAAGGCGTGACAATCGATAGACTTTGTGGAGTGGTGATCGTGAGAGACGAGAGGGGAGGTACGGTGGATACGCTGCTGCCTCCTCCGGAACCAACGGTCATTGAGAGAGCGATTACCACCGCAATGCATACGATCACCCCAAAGAAACTGTTTTTCTCATCCAGATGGCTATCCATGGCGTCCCCCTCCATTCGGGTAATGATGTCAAGTGTTGACTTGCCGGGTGAAAAGATCAATTCACTGCGCATCTACGCTGGGTCAAATGCGTGTCTACCGGCAAGTCGTGTGGTTTGAGTGGATTGGCTCGTATGTCCCGAGTATTCCCGTTAGCTTCTCGCCCGTGTTATGCTTTGCAAAGGTTGACGGCCTTGCCAAACCCGGCCAATTCCTCCCATCTGCGGCGCTTTGATCAATTCGAGCTGGACCTACGCACTGCGGAGCTTTACAAAGAGGGCAAGCGGATCAAGCTGCAGGACCAGCCCTGTCAAGTGCTCGCGCTGCTGATCGAGCGTCCCGGCGAGTTGGTCACGCGGGAAGAGCTGCGAAAAAAGTTGTGGCCGAACGATACGTTCGTGGACTTCGACCACGGCGTGAACATCGCCATCAATAAGCTGCGCGAGGCTCTGGGTGACTCCGCCGAAAATCCGCGCTTCATCGAGACTCTTCCGCGCCGCGGATATCGCTGGCTCGCGCCGGTGGAATATGTAGATGCCAGCCCCGCGAACGCGCAGGGCTCCGTTGCAGTAAGCGTACCTCCTGAGGTGCGATCTTTCGCTGAAAGTTTAATTGGCAAGAAAGTTTCGCACTACCGCGTGCTGGAGATATTAGGCGGCGGCGGAATGGGGGTCGTCTATAAGGCGGAAGACATCAAGCTGGGCCGGCGCGTGGCTTTGAAGTTCCTTCCCGAAGAGTTGGGCAGCGATGCCGTGGCGCTGGAGCGATTTGAGCGCGAAGCTCGTGCAGCGTCCGCGCTGAACCATCCCAACATCTGCACCATTTACGAGGTCGAGGAGCAGGATGGCCGGCCCTTCCTGGTGATGGAGCTGCTCGAAGGGCAAACGCTCCGCGAGCACATCGCGGCAGGCGGGGGCGCGCCACTACCCACGGATGAGGTGCTCAGTCTCGCCATTCAGATTGCCAACGGGCTCGATGCCGCGCATACGAAAGGAATCATCCATCGTGACATCAAGCCGGCGAATATTTTCATCACGAAGCGGGGCGAAGCCAAGATTCTGGACTTCGGGCTGGCCAAGCTCGTGGAGGTCAGCGAGTGTGTCGAAGTGGATGCCGTACTCGACCGTGAGGAAAGCGATACGCAGGGCGCCGCGATTGCACTTTCTTCGCACCTTACCATGACGGGAGCGGCGCTGGGAACGGCCCGCTACATGTCTCCCGAGCAGGTGAGGGGCGAGAAGCTGGATGCGCGGTCGGACCTGTTTTCATTCGGACTGGCACTCTACGAAATGGTTACGGGACGCCAGGCCTTTGGGGGCGACACAACACCGGAAGTACACCAGGCCATCTTGCATCGGAGGCCAGCTCTTGCGAGGGAGTTCAATCCCGAAATCCTGCCGAAGCTCGAAGAAATCATCAGCAAGGCTCTGGAGAAAAATCGCGAGGCGCGTTACCAGACCGCTTCGGAGATACATTCTGATTTGGAGCGCTTGAAAAGTGACAGTGCATCCAGCTTTAGGCCGGGCGACAAATTGCGGGTCCGCGCGCTGGCCTTTTCGGCTTTGGCGCTGCTGTTTGTGGGCGGCGCTTCGGCGATCATTTATTGGCGCGTGGTCACCACCAATCCTCCCCGTCTCGATGTTCAGAACATGAAGATGACGAAACTGACCGACACTGGAAATGTGGGCAAGCTCGCCATCTCGCCGGATGGGCGCTATGTTGCTTATACGTTGCAAGCCCCGCAACCGAGCTTATGGGTGCGGCAAATAGCGCCGGAAAGCACCGTTCAAGTTGTTCCGCCTTCGGATGGGACTTACCTAGACGTTACGTTTTCGCCGGACGGCAATTACATTTATTTCGTTCGTGACAACGATGCCTACGCCGTTCCGGCCTTGGGCGGAACACCTAAGCGAATCATCCACGGCACGTTTAGCGGGATTGGAGTCTCCCCAGATGGTAAGAAATTGGCGTTCTTTCGTGGGGATATCGCGCCACAATCAGAGTTAATCGTAGCGAATAGCGATGGCACTGACGAGCATGTCATCGCAGAACATCCCCGGTTCTCAGGAGTCAGGTTTTATACGGTGACCGCGCCGTCGTGGTCTCCGGATGGAAAATTCATTGCGCAGCCGGCACAACGCGAAACCGACACGGTCGTAAACGTCTACCCTGTGGACGGAGGAAAGCCGCTCGTTATTCCCTTTGCTGGCTTTGTCACACAAGCCTTATGGCTCCCGGACCAGAGCGCGCTGCTGGCGACTGCACTCCCCTCCGTGGCGGCAATGGCGGCAAGAGTCCCTGTGCAGATCTGGCTGCTACCGATTTCGAAAGGCAGGCCGCAAAGATTGACGTATGACCTCGACGCCTACAGAAGCCTGAGCGTGAGTCGCGACGGTAAGCTGCTGGCCGCCGTGCAGGTGCAAGCGTCTTTTACGGTGTTCGTCGGACCCGTCTCTGACCCTGATCGAGCTCGATCCATCAGCCCAGGAAACTGGGAGGGCGTTGGCCTTAAGTGGATGCCGGATGGAACCCTCCTGTCACAGAATGTGAGTTCCAAGTTTTCCGTGCTGACGCCCGAAGGGAAAAAGCGGGTCCCGCTTTTTCAGGACGACGTCTACCCTGGGCATTTCTCAGTTTGCAAAGACGGGCAGTTCATCATTCTGATGAGAGAGGGCTTAGGGGAACACAGCACGATCTGGCGTGTGGACGCAACCGGCCGTAATGCGACACAGCTCACGGAGGGTCCGCATGACTCTGCTCCCGGCTGCTCTCCCGACGGCAAATTCGTCATTTATGTATCGGAGTCACAACAGAGCTACGAGCGGCTGATGAAAGTTCCAATTGAGGGTGGCCCCAAAACCGTTTTAAGCTATACCGGTTATGTGGCAGGTTTACGATATTCTCCAGACGGCCTGCAGATTGCGGATGTCGAGTCGACAAGAGACGGCAAGAACATCTTAGTAATCAGGAATTCACAAACCGGAGAGGCTAAGAATACGTTCGAAGTATTATCTAATCAGTTCGATTTTAACTCCGCAGGGTGGTCCCTTCAGTGGACGCCTGACGGCCGAGCGCTGACGTATGTGCTCGGGAAGAACACACCTGGCAATCTATGGAGCCAGCCGCTGTACGGCGGGCCTCCGCGCCAAATCACGCACTTTCCTGATCAAATTGTTGCCTACGACTGGTCTCCAGATGGCAAACAACTAGCTTTGACACGGATGACTAACACTCGGAATGCAGTCCTCATCAGCGACTTCCACTGACACGGGGGCACTGCGTCAACGCGGTGCATTCGATTTCGCTGGTTGTGCCCGATAAATTGTGGGATGACTGGGTATTGCGGCGCCGATGCCGGCGCCTCCCGCCAACCCAATCAACGCGCCGAGACCGACCTCAGCGCCGCGTGCTAGACCACATAAGTTGAACGAACCAGTTGAGTTGGAACATCTCGATGCGGCTGCGCCGATTCCCGCGCCCGCTCCCGCGCCGACGGCTCCAAGGATAAGAGCGTTGCGGCCCCGATGGCTCTTCTCGAGCAGTGTCACGCGCGCGACGTTTTCTTTGGGAATGCCGACGTCGTTTGTTCCTTCGCGGAACTGAATCGCTTCGTCAGTGACGGTAGAAAAAGTTCCGGTGTGCTTTTTCATGCCAGTCTCAACCAGCTCAATCTTTTCACCAGAGCGAAGACCGTATAGCGCCTTCCAATCGGCCCTCTTGTCCTGGGCGTGTAGCGAGCACGGGACAAGAATCAGGGAACATGCTAACGCGACATTCCGCATATTGAGACCTCTCTCCTTTTACATATACAAAGTTATCTCAGATTCCTTTCGCGCCTTCGGAAAAGCGAAAGATTGTACGTACCCACAAACAGGCTTTCGGTTCTTGCTTTCACGGGCCTCTGTCTTGCTGCACAAATCAGCAGCCTCATCTTCAGCCAGGATGCAGGACAGTACGGCCTCTACTTGGGCCTTCCGAAGTGCCATAGTATCGCCGCCTTGAATTCAACGACCGAATAGCGCCGCCCCGTATCCACGGTAATGACGTTGCGAACATCGCCGAGGCTGCCGGCGGCGTAATCGACGATCGGCGCCAGCCCGAAATTCTCCGTAATTGGGATCTCGTAGCCTGCGCCGGCTGTCCAGGACCACCCGCTGCTGTTAAAGCCTCCGGGGCGGTTATTTTGGTAAAGTGCGAGCCCTGCACCAGCCCGGAGGAATATAGGCGCCTTCCGGGTCGGGAAGGCATCGATTATCCCCAGCACATTGCTGACGCTTTCTCCGACCGCGGGATTGTTGTTATTGAAAGATTGCAGGAGCCAACCGTTCAATTCCAGCCCGATGCGAGCACGATTCCCGAGGCTGTGGCCGCCCACACCGCCGAGCGCAAAGGCCGAGTTGCGGGTTCCGCGGAACTGGTCAGAGGTCAGTTGGATCTGTCCATCTCCGAGCTCGAGGCCAACCCACCATGGCCGGACAGGCAGCTCTTTCCGTCCCTGGGCGTGAGCGACGGGCATCGCCAAGACTAGGCCGACAATCAGTATGACGAGGTGCCGGCGAGCCTGCCCACTTGAACCCATGGAGCTAACGCAACCGCGGCGAAACTGTAGTTGACGGTTGTTTTTCATGCTCTCGACCGCCGTCTCTCCTATCTAGTTTTAGCGCAATGTTTCTCACTATCGACAACTGCGGGGGAACAAGGACGTCGGCCGCGCCAGGCGACGCAAATGGGATGAATGTCAGGACTGGCACGCTTCCCGCTGCTTGAGAGCTGGCCACGAAACGTTGCCTCGGCTGGTCCCAGCGCAGGGATAGGAGGATTTCTTGACCCTCAGCAACAGTTCCCAGAGAGGTTTTCCCGATGAATTGCCCATCCGCTTGAAGAAGAACCGATACGACGAACTTCTTCGAGCCAACCACTCTCTCGAGCATGAGGAAGGCTTGCACTTCCAAGCGATGATTTGTGGCGCTAAGTTTCAAGGAGAACTCCTCTCTAGGGCTTCTGGACCGGATTTGGAGTCGCCAGAAAGCCCTGGAACGGGCCGCCCGGGATTGCGCGATAGAACCCGACGACGTGGCCGTCCGCAGCGATCCCGCTTGCGGCAGTTACGCGTGCATTCGGGAATCGAATGGTGAAGAAAGTTGAGCCTAGTACCACGTAACCCTGATTCCCTTGGGGCCCATCAAAGTAGCGGCCTACAATCTGGCCCTTTGCGTTGATCCCTCGGGCGAAGGTGCCGCCGACGGCACCCGGGAAGTCGATCGTCGAGAAGACGCCGTTGTTCAGCAAATAGCCATGGCTGGTTCCCGCTGTATCCAGGAAGATGCCGACGATGAGACTGCTTACGCTGCTAGCGTCGGCCTCGGTTTCCATGGGCGCAGCAATGGGGTCTTCGAACGAAGTGAACTTTCCGTTCCGCAAAACGAACGCGATGGAGGTGGTGACGTCGCCGAAATCAATGGCTCCGACGACGTCTCCGTTGGAGTTGATTCCCAACAGCGCGGTATCCACCGCTCCGGGGAAATCGACATTGCTGAACTGGTTGTGGATCAACAGGAAGCCGTGGAAAATGTCGGCGGAGTCGATGTAGAAACCGGCGATCTTGCCGGCGTTGTTGATCCCGCGAGCCTCAGCAGAGATCGCGCCCTGAGGATCAATTGTGCTGAACGCCCCCTCCATGGTGCGCAGGAATGCGTGCTCTGTGCCGACGGCATCCACATAGGCGCCCACGGCATCGCCTAGATCGTTGACGCCGAAGAAGCGTGTCTGCACTGCCCCGGGGAAGTTCAGCGTGGTGAAGTCGAAAGATGTGTTCACGCTCGGCTGTGGAACCAGCGTGGCAGAGTCCATGCCAAGGATGGGGATGCCGTCGAGCGTTTTGCCCTTCATCAGAGCCTCCCCCTCCGAGAATCGCAGGCCAGCCTTGAGGGCGTCGAAGTGACAGACCAAGTCCGCAAGCCCGTCGTGGTTCACGTCTTCGCCAGCGGTATCGCAAAAGAGCAGGCTCTTCTCATTTCCAGTTGCGCCAAAAGTAAGGGAAGTGGGATCAATCCGCAGGGGCGCGTTGAACGTACTGCTCGAGAGGATGCCGACGCGAATGCTTCCACGGCTGCTGTAGTTCACCGGGGCAGATGGATTCCCTGGTTTGACGTCGATCGCCACGGGAATCATGGCTGACCAAGTTCCGGGAATGTTAGTTAATGCCTGGGGTATAACACATGTAGGGCAGGCCGGCGCCTGCTGCGTCAAGTCCACGACCGGCGAACCACACCCGTTTATGGTCACCAAGACACCGAATGTGGGGGGAGTCGGATTTGCCAAAATAATCCCCCACCCTACGATCGATCCACTGGCATCGGTGGAGGCGCAGAAGGAGACAAATGTCGGGTTCGTGTTGGCGGCAGTGAGCGTTACGCTGCCGTCGGTGAAGCTGAACGCCGCTGGCGTGAAAGCGAAATTACTGAGATTTGGACCGAGAGGTTGCGTGACTGTGAATGAACCGGAAATGCTGCACTCGGGGGGACAGGCGAAACCGCCAGAGAAAGAAGTGAATGGATTGCCTGTGTAGTTGTACGTAGTATTCGAGCGGGCTGGAATGGCAGCTAGACCCACGAGGAACCAGAAGGCGAGCAAACCTGGCAATATGGAGCCAACCTTATACCTTGGAGTCGTAACGCCACCCCGCGATCCCTTCAACATCAAAACGACTGCTGGAATTCTAGGTTTCACGGTCTCGTCTCCCTCTTCACTGAATTTCGGCCCCACTGGGCGGTTGCGGCAATTAGTGATCCGCTTTCGCGCCAAGCCCCAAAATCTCACCCGGGGAACTCGAACTAGCTGAAGCTTAAGGAGCCTTTCCGCGCAGGGCAAGCGACAAGGGACGACAATCGTCTGTACTTGAGGAGTGTCGTATTTTGACGCGGTGGAGAAAGTTGGGTTAGGCTCCCCGCTGGGCGGGCCACTGACAGGAATTCCGGACGCCATAGTGCCTTAAGTGAGCAGCTTGGGCGGTCATCAGGATAAATTTCGTCCAGCGGCATTCTGGCCGAAATGCCGGAACGAATCTGGTCCCCTTCGCCCTTCTTGCCGGCGATGGATGGTTCTATAATCTCTGGGCATGGACAACAAACAGATCGCCCGAGTGCTGCGCGAAACTGCGCAACTTCTGGAAATCGATGGCGCGATTATCGGGCGTTACCGCAGTTATGAGAAGGCCGCCGAACTGATTGACGGCTTGCCCGAATCCATCGAGCAACTCGTCAAGGAGCCGGAGAAGCTCAAAGAACTTCCGGGAATCGGCGACCGCATGGTGGAGCATCTCGAAGAGATCGTGAAGACCGGCGACTACGCGCTGCGCAAAAAGCTGCTCAAGAAATATCCGGCCACCATATTGGATCTGCTGCAACTCCAGTCGCTTGGGCCGAAGAAAGTCGCTTTCCTGTGGTCCAACTTTAAAGCCGGCACCGTCGCCGACGTGGAGAGAATCGCCAAAGAGGGGAAACTCCGCGACCTCCCCGGCTTTGGCGAGAAGAGCGAACAGAATATCTTGAAAGCGGTTGAGGTGTTCAAAAAATCTTCGGGCCGCTTTCACATTGACGCTGCCGAAACCGCGGCCCTGGCAATCGCAGCGCATATTGAAAAGGCCGGCAAAGGCGTCGATTCAGTAACGCCCGCCGGCTCGCTGCGCCGGGGCAAAGAGACCGTTGGCGATCTGGACCTTCTCGTCACCCTCGCGGACGGCCACACCTCGCAGAAGCACGTGGACGCGCTCGCCAAGCACATCCTTACCTTTCCCGGCATCGATCAAACGCTGGCGCACGGAGAAAACAAGGTCAGTTTCACGCTGGAGAACGGGTTGCAAGTCGACGTACGCCTGCTCGAAAAAGAAAACTTTGGCGCCGCCCTGCTCTATTTCACGGGCTCGAAAGAGCACAACGTGGCGCTGCGCGGCCGGGCCAACGACATGGGACTCACTCTCAATGAGTATGCGCTGGCAACCTTGAAAGGTGAAAAGCGCGTGGCCGGGCGCAGCGAAGAGGAGATCTATTCGAAACTGAAGTTGGATTTCATCCCGCCGGAATTGCGCGAGAACACCGGTGAAATCGCGGCTGCCGAACATCACAAGCTGCCGCACCTGGTCACCCTGAAAGACATGAAGGGCGACCTGCAGATGCACAGCACGGCGAGCGACGGCAAAAACTCGATTGAAGAAATGGCGGAAGCCGCCCGGAAACTCGGCCACCACTATATTGCCATCACCGACCACTCAAAGGCCGTCACCGTGGCCAACGGCCTGGACGAAAAGCGCATGGCGGCGCACATCAAGAAGATCCATGCCGCCAACGATAAAGACCTGGGCATCCGCGTTCTCGCTGGCGCTGAAGTCGACATCCTCAAGGACGGTTCACTGGACTACTCTGACGAGATTCTTGCGCAACTCGATGTGGTGGTTTGCTCCATCCACTCCTACTTCAACCTCGACCGCACGGCCCTGACAGAGCGCATGCTCGCGGCAATTGAAAACCCCTACACGCAGATCATCGCTCACCCCACCGGACGGCTGTTGCTCCGGCGCGATCCCATCGATTACGACATGGAAAAGGTGCTGGAAGCCTGTGCCAAGCACGGCGTCGCCATGGAGTGCAACTCCTATCCCGACCGCCTTGACCTGAAGGACGTCTATCTCCGCATGTGCAAGGAACGCGGCGTCAAGGTGGTGATCTCGACCGACTCCCACAACACCGCCAACCTTGCCTTCATCCGTTACGGTGTCACCATGGCCCGTCGCGGCTGGCTCGAGAGAAAGGACGTCATCAACACGCTGCCGACTGCCGAATTCCTCGCCGCGTTGCGCCCTAAGCGCGGGACTGCCCGGTTAGGAGGCCAAAAGAAGCAAGCAGCTAAGGGAACTTGAGGTCGTGATTGGCTTTAAGGGTTTAGTTACGGGTGGACGTGAGGAACATTTCTGCGCGGGCTATCGTATATTGGGGATAGAACGCCATGTTACGGAGAGTATTCAATATGACCCCGCTTCCCCGCCGCTCGGCGGCTATCCGGCTGGGAATCGCCTGCACGGCTCTTCTGGCCGCTTCCGCGGTCGCAGTCAGCGCCGAGGAAGTCACCAAGTCGTTTGCCGTTGCTGGGCGCGCCAACGTGCGCGTGGAAACCAATGACGGCAGCGTGCGAGTCACCTCGGGTGACTCGAAACAGGTCGAGTTTCGCGTGCAATACCAAGGCTATGAGCTGGGAAAGAGTCTTCGCGTGGACTCCCGTCAGGACGGCGACAAGATCGAGTTGACGGCGCGTGTCACCGGCCACTGGGGATTCTCCTTTGGCCACAATTCCCGGGGGCTTCACATTGAGGTCCGCATGCCGCGGGAGGCTGACCTGCAGGTGGAAACGGGCGACGGGTCCGTACAGGCCGAATCCATCAATGGCACGGTGAACGTGCATACCGGCGATGGGTCAGTAAAAGCCTACTCGCTGAGCGGCACAATCGACCTTCACACCAACGACGGCAGCATTACCGTTGAAAACCTCAAAGGGGAGATGCGACTGCGCACGGGAGACGGCTCGATTGAAGCCCACAACTTGGATGGAAAGGTAGCGGCGGACTCGGGCGATGGCCATATCCGCATCGCCGGCCGCTTCGATGCGCTGAACGTGAAAACGGGAGACGGCAGCGTGGACACGCGCGTTCTGCAGGGCTCCAAGATGGTTTCGAGTTGGAGCATTCGAACGGGTGACGGAAGCGTGGACCTGGTGTTGCCGTCTGATTTCCAGACGAACATCGACGCCAGCACGGGCAACGGCCACATCAGTCTGGGAATCCCCATCACCGTGGAAGGAACCTTCAGCAACTCGCAGATTCACGGGAAGATGAACGGGGGCGGGCAGCCGCTGACGATTCACACGGGTGATGGTTCGATCCGGCTAAGCAAGAGCTAAGGCGGGCGGGTCCACGAAAGGGACGAGAACGCGCTAGCCAACTGTAGTTCCAGTACTCGGCTGCTATGAACTGTTGCCCACACCTGTCCGATTTTTGCGACTTCTTTGCCCTTGTCTAGCAATGTAACCCATTGAAAACAAATCATGTATCTTTGGCGTGCGACTTGCACTCTCTCCCCTCGATCTTCAGGAGCCCGTTGTGATCATCTTCGTTCTTCTCGCCGCAGTCATTGTCTTGGTGGCGGTCACATTTATCAGTTCCATCGATTTCTCCGACGGGCGACGCCGCTGATTTCACCGATGCCAGAGGTTACCTTCGGCAGGCCTACTCATCCCAACTCCATTGCCTCCTCCCCGCTTGGTGAGGTATCTTTCGCCGCGGGAGATATCGCCTTCAGCCTGCCATGAAGAAATCGAAGGAGCGGAACGTTTTCAGCGCTCTCGCGTATCTACAGATGTCCAAATGAAAACAATCACTGACCAATCGCCCGTTCTCAACAATCAAAGGCCAACTTTCCTCGCGGATGGCATGCTCATCGTCCTATTTCTCGCCATCGCCAACTTCCTGATGCATCTCTACTTCAACAATCGGTATGGTTATTTCCGCGATGAATTCAATTACATGGCCTGCGGCGATCACCTCGGCTGGGGATACGTCGACCAGCCCCCGCTCATCCCTTTCCTGATCCATGTCTGCCGCAGCCTGCTGGGTGACTCTCTGCGCAGCATTCGCTTTATCCCCGCGCTCGCCTCTTCCCTGTTGATCGTGCAGACTGCTGCAATCGCCCGCGAACTGGGTGGACGCCGTTACGCCGTCCTCCTCAGCGCCGTCTGCGCACTCATCGCACCGCAATACCTCTCCAACGGCAGCCTGCTGGGGACAAATTGCCTCGAACCCAGTTTGTGGATGGGCTGCGCCTACTTCGCCATCCTGGCCATCAAGCGAAATGATCCACGCTACTGGCTCTGGTTTGGCGTTATCGCGGGCATTGGCCTTGAAGAGAAATACTCCATTGCTGTCTTCGGCCTCGGCATCGTTGTCGGTCTGCTGTTGACGGAGCAACGCCGGGTGTTCCTCAACAAGTGGATCTGGCTTGGCGGACTGGCTGCACTCCTCATCTTCCTTCCCAATGTGCTCTGGAACATCAAGTACGACTGGCCGTTCGTTCAGCTCATGCGGGCCATCCGCGCTGAAGGCCGCGACGTGGTGCTGGGGCCGTTTCCCTACTTCTTCCAGCAGACGCTGCTCGTGAACCCCCTCACCGCCCCTATCTGGCTCGCGGGATTGTTCGCTCTGCTGTTTTCTATGCGCCTCAAACCCTACCGCGCGCTGGGCTGGTGCTATCTGGTCTGCTACACGGTCTTCTTCGTGCTCCACGGCAAGAACTACTACCTGGCTCCGGTTTATCCCATGTTGCTGGCCGCCGGCGCTGTCGTGATTGAGTCCGCGATTAATGGCAGGGAAGGTGCTCGCCCCCGCCGCCAATGGTTGAAACCGGCCATCGCACTAGTCCTGCTGGCCAGCGGAGCACATCTTGCCCCGGTGGTGGTGCCGGTTCTTTCTCCTGACGGCTTTCTGGCCTACACGAAATATCTCCCGTTCAAGCTCCCGGTCATGGAACACTCCCACGCCCGAGCCGCGCTACCGCAGTGGTACTCTGACCAGTTCGGCTGGAAAGAAATCGCGGACGAAGCTGCTGTCGCCTGGAATCGCATCCCTGCCGCCGACCGCCAGGACTGCGGCATATTCGCCCAGGACTACGGCCAGGCCGGCGCCATCGATTTCTTTGGCCGGCGCTATGGGTTGCCTCCGGCTCTCAGTGGACACCAGACTTATTTTTTGTGGGGACCACGAGGGTATTCGGGAAATTGCCTGATCGTGCTGGATGATAAGCGTGAAGTCCTGGAGCGCTTGTTCGAGCACGTTGAATACGTGGGCAAGTCCACCGACAATCCCTACGCTCTGGAAAAACAAATCGACTTCTTCCTTTGCAAAGGCGCGAAATTTGGCACCCTCACCCGGCTCTGGCCGGAATTGAAGAGATGGCGCTAGGCGTCATTCGCGACCTGGCGCGCCACGGAGTCCGATCCTTCGCCTAGACTGACTTCATTCGGCCTTCGTTCCCTGCCCGCAGCAAGAGTCTGCCCTACTCTTGATATACAATCGTGACCATAAAAAATGACCAAACCAAGAGCCCACGGCCGTGGCCTGCGTCTCATCGCGGCCTTCAAACTCTTGAAAGGCCTGGCGCTGCTCGCGCTGGGCATTGGCGCGCTCAATCTTCTCCACAAGGACGTCGAGGCCATTGTCGTCCACTGGATCAACATTTTTCAGGTCGATCCCCACAGCCACTACATGCAGCTGCTTCTTGCCAAGCTGGCGATTTTCGACGATCGGCGTCTGAAAGAACTCAGCGCCGGCACATTTATTTATTCCGCCATTTTTCTGACTGAAGGCGTTGGCCTGGCATTGGCCAAGCGCTGGGCCGAGTATCTTACGATCATCAGCACCGCTTCCCTGCTCCCGCTCGAAGTCTATGAACTCGTTAAACACGCCAGTATTGGAAAAGGCGTCGCGCTGGCGATCAATCTCGCCGTGGTTGTTTATCTGATC
>WNFH01001497.1_pt1 | contig 15860 bp, 12 predicted proteins | sample 5400411 | NCBI WGS metagenome assembly WNFH01 (sample SAMN13153347, study PRJNA577476) | soil metagenome | isolation source: 200 cm saprolite under Douglas fir tree site 2 hole 3 | place: USA:California | collected 2015-04-18
TGGAATGCAATCAGTCGCGTCGTCCGTCTGAACCGCGATCTTCAAAATGCGCGCAGGAGTCGCCGCCATTTCTTCATAAATCTTTTCGAGATCGGAAGGAACGCCGACGAAATCGTGATAGGAACAGATGACCTTGCTCCAATCCACTCGTTCATCCCTGCGACGTTGGTACTCCTGAACCAGATCAAGCTCGAAGTCCCGCAAGCAGTTCCCATCGGTGGAACCAATTGAGGACCAAAACTGCAAACGTTGATCCAGGCTTAATGAAACGCGTCCGCCCTGCTCGCCGCTGCGCATGGTGAGAATGATCAGGGCTTCTACTTTGTCGATCAGCGAGCTTAATATGCTTTTTGCAGAATCAAGCTCAGCTGCAAGCAGACAATCCAGCCGCAACTCAATGATGTCCGCAACTTCAGCGGCGCGAGCAATCGCCGGCGACAGTTCACTGGCGCGGGGCACGCAAACGGGCACGCAAATTCTCGCGGCATTCGTTTTCATCGGAGAAGACACGAGGCGATGTTAGTTGCGTTCCACCAACTTCATCGCCTCGTCTTACGATTGAGAACCTCGCAGAATTCCCTCTCCCCCTGGGAGAGGGTTAGGGTGAGGGCGTCAGTAGCAAGCCGGCCCATTACTCCCTCATCCCCGGCCCTTCTCCAAGTGGGAGAAGGGAGAAATACAATTGACGCCTAATGCGGCTTGTCGCCGCCTTCCAAAGAATCAAAGTGTTGCGTCGGCGCTTCCGCGCCCAGGTGGCGCGTCGTGCCTTCGGTCACGCTGGGCGCGGGCGGCATTAGTTCGGCCGTTCGCGGCGCACCGGTTTCCCCTTGTTGACCGCGAGGGAAGTACGTGTTCGGTGGAAAATCGCTGACGGGCGGGAGCGAAACGCCGTCGTGTCGTCCCGCGACGATTTTGCCGGCCTGCTTCGCGCGAACGAGTTCGGAAATCCCCCTGCCGATAAAGGTAGAGGCGGGGATCAGCAGCCAGTACCACCAAGTCCAGCCTGCCGGACTGTACATGGCGACAAGGATCGAGACGACGATGAAAGCGATTCCACCCACCAGGTTTCTGATGCCCGCATCAATTGACGGCGGGCGATTTCGTCGCCGCTTCCGCAAATCGTCGCGCCAATCGCGGTCGCGATCGTCGTCCGCTTTTGCGGTCGGCAACTGGCCGCTCAGCGCATGCGGGATCAGACTGATGTTCGCGCCGCACGAGCGGCAGAAGCTCGCGCCGTCGACATTTTGGGTTGCGCATTTCGGACAGAACATTTCAAAATCCTCCGGGCGTTTTCAACCAATCACATTCTCTGAAGCGAGGCTCACTCCCTCTCCCTCTGGGAGAGGGTTGGGGTGAGGGCTTGAAGCTAGCACTTAGCTACGCCCTCATCCTCAACCCTTCTCCCAAAGGGAGAAGGGAGAAATTCCTGCCATTCACTTATCCTTTGCCATCGCGCGTTGTCGTTGCGCTTCATATAGAACTACGCCGGCCGCGACTGAAACGTTCAGCGATTCGATCTTTCCGTTCACCGGGATACGAACCAGCGCGTCGCAACGTTCGCGCACCAGGCGATGCAATCCCGAAGCCTCGCCGCCCAGAACCACGGCCGAACTCCGGGTCCAATCCCATTCAGTATAAGCGAGCGGAGCATCAGCGGCCGTGCCGACAACCCACACGTTACGTTCTTTCAGACGCTCAATCAAACGCGCCAGGTTCGTGACGCGCGCGACGGGCACGTATTCAACCGCGCCGGCCGACGCTTTCGCGACGGTTTCCGTCAGGCCCACAGCGCGGCGCTCGCCCATGAAGACGCCGTGAACGCCGGCGCACTCGGCGGTCCGCAGGATCGCGCCCAGGTTGCGTGGGTCTTCGACTCCATCAAGCACAACTACGAGCGGCTCGGCACTGCTGCCGACCCGCGACGCAACGGATTCAAGCAACTCGTCCGCGTCCGCATACCGCGCCGCGGACACACGCGCCAGCACTCCCTGATGATGAGCACTGCGGGCCGTGCGATCCAGGGCGGCGCGCGGCGCGCGACTTACGGGAATATTCTGCGCCCGCGCCAGGTCGATTAACTCGCGCAAGCGATCCTCATGCGCGCCCTCAGCCACGACGATCTCTTCGATCTTCCGATTGCCGCGCAAAGCCTCGAGCACCGGATTGACTCCGTAAAGCGGCTCGCGATTTGAGCGGGAAGAATGTTCGGTCTTCTTCATTTGCTGTTCGCTAATTCGCGCCGCCTGAGGCAATGCCGCAGGCGCGAGTATCGGGTGAACTGTCCTTCGTTATCGGTCGTCGTCACAGTTGCCACGTCGAACTTGCCGGCGCGGCTCCGACGCCACTCACCTTTGCGCGTCTGCTGCTCCACCGGCAAAACGGTTGCCAGGGCGGGCCGCGCCTGATTGTATGAATCGTCGAGCTGAGCGTTCGGCGCGCGTTCACGAAGCAGACTGACGAGCGCGGCGAAGTTTTCGAAAGTCGTGACGGCCTTTGCCGATCCCAAACACGAAAAATCAAAGCTGTTCGCGTGAATTCGCCAATTGACTTCATCAGACTGTGCGTAAAGATCAAGCACCGATTCGTCCGAGGAAAGATGGCGCGAGTCGACCGTTTGCTTCCGGCCACGACGTTTTCTCTCTTCAGTCTCGTGGCGATTCAAGTGCAGCCGGCCGGCAACCAGCAGCGTGACTTCGTCCCATCGCGCTGTGACTTTGTCGCTGCTGTTGACCGGAACTGCCGTGATCGAATCGCCCGACAATTCAAGCGCGCGAATCTTTTTCGCGGCCCTTTCCAAATGCAGGTCTCCGTGATTAATCGTTACCGTTTCGATTCCGAGGCGGAGCAAGCCTTCGCTAATCAGTGCCGCCTCTTCCGATGTCGCTAACCGGCTGAGCGGCACTGGCTGACCAATGCCAAGGATTCGATTCAGCTCGGGAACTTTCAGCCGCAAAAGCGAGGCTGCCTCGGCCAGTGAAGCCTCAGCCAAGTCGTCAATTGGAGAGGGCGCCGGCACCAGATAATAACCGTCGTCTTTCGCCGGCGCCCACAACGCCGCCAATTCTGCCTGCGATATCAATCCTTTGTCCTCGCCTCGGATTATACGACGCGCCGGCGCATCGCCTGTAGCCTTACTTGACCACGAGCGCTTGGCGGCGGCATTCTAGTTGGCACGTATTCAAAACTTTAACGGAGCTTACTAACGTGAACCACTTTGATTCGGCGAACAATATTTCTTTGCAGTTCGGCCATCGCGGAAAAGTGGCAATCTTTATTGACGGAAACAATTTGTTTCACGCAGCGCGATTTCACAACATCGATATCGATTACAACAAGCTGCTGCGGGTGCTGCTGGGCGATGGCCGTTTGTTTCGGGCTTTCTTTTACACCGGCGTGGATGCCGGCGCAGAACGACAACAGGGATTTCTGTTGTGGATGCGCCGCAATGGGTTTCGCGTAGTGCAGAAGGAGCTGAAGACTTTTTACGACGGCACGCGCAAGGCCAACCTCGACGTCGAGATTGCCGTGGACATGCTGTCTTTGGCGGGCCGCTATGATACTGCGGTGCTGGTTTCCGGCGATGAAGATTTCGTCTATGCCGTCAACTCAGTCGCGTACAAAGGCTGCCGCGTCGAGGTTGCGGGCTTTCGTTCCAACACCGCGCCAAAGCTGATCGACGTCGCTGATTGCTTCATCGACCTCAGCGAGATCGCGGAGAAAGTTCGCAAGGACTTTTCGCACAGTCCGAGATACGAAGACCGCGACATACACGTATCGCAGCAGCCACCGCCATCGCAGTTCATCGAGCCCGTGCCCGCGCCAGATGTTCCGCCGCCGCCGCCGTGCCTGGTCGAGGCCGACGATGCTTTTCACCCGGCGATTGGATCGATTATGGATGCGAGCGTGACGGAAGGCGCTGATCAGCTCGGTCCCGGCGGAGATTTTATTCGGGTTACTGACGATCAGTAGCGACGATCCTGGGTGCTTGGGATTGTTGGATCCAAACTCAACTTGCTTTCCGAACTGCCGGAACAGCTACCGGCTTGTGTGCAAAGCAAAGCCAAAGAATTTTGTTGACACGTCCCTCGACCTTTGCTAAAACCTTCCGCGCTAATCGAATGAATCGGTTAGGGGCCTCCCGATCCTCAGATCTCTAGACCCTGAAACCGAAACTGTGCGAATAAGAACTGTCAGTAGCCGGGTGAGACAGGCTCTTTCTGTTGATAGGCATCACTGTGGCTACTGCCGGGCCAAGCTGAAACTTTATCAACTCCAACTAAGAGGTGAAATCTCAACCGATTACGCTTTAGCCGTTGTAGGCGAAGGTCATTTGAGAACCAAACGTCAAGCCGAAAATGCAAACAAGGAGCCCCCATGAAACGCATCCTCAAATGCCTCGTGTTGACGGTTTGCTTTTGCAGCGCTGCGTTCGCGCAGGAAGATGCAAAAACAGTGAAGGCCAAAGCGGCGTTGCAGAAGGCCGCCGATACCAACGGCAGAGAGCTGGCCACCCAAATCAACGTTAGCAATAATGTCCACGCCCAAGCTGTCTTGATCCCCCCGTTGACGCACGTCGGATCTTTGGGAAGGAGATCGCCGAGCATTACGCAGTGATTGAGGTAAATGTCGGGAATAAGAGTTCCGATGCCGCACTGATCATTCAAGGAGTATTCATCGACTACAGTCATTGGGCGCTAAGGGGCGGAGGTGGGCTTAATCTCGCCGAGTTTCACCCAGCTGGGGATCCGTTTCAGGCTTCGACGAAGAAAGACCAGGTCGCCAGCGAAGAGTACCGCGTGGTGCGAAGCCAGTTGCTGGACGCAAAGATGTGGTCGAAACGGAACTGGACTATGCGCCTGCTGACGCTGGCGGGAAATCTTGCCGGCGCCTATCCGTTCCCAATCGCCAGCAAGTCGTTTCAGAAAGAACTCACTACGTTTGCCGGTGTCTTCGTGCCCGGGGTTAACGAGGTGTGGCCAGACGGAATGATTCAACAACTAAACAACGTAAGCGACTTTGGGTTTCAGTCCAATAAGGTAATTTCGAAGCAAGGGTCCGACATAATTGTTTGCTTTTTCCCAATCGAGCGGTTCTTAACGCCCGGCTTCCGAAAGCTCTATCTGAAATCACCGGCAATTTTCTTTGCGCCCCTTCAAACACTGCCAGATAAAGAAGGACTAAGCGATCTCCGAAAGTATATCAATTTGGGGATACCCGAGGACCAGTTCAAAACAATGGCCGCCGCGCTTCCCTGCTACATGGGTCTCAGTATTTGGCAAACTACGAACGAGAAGCCCCTCGACTTCAAACAATGCCTGGACACATACGGCCTCGAGGTAGATAAGGATGCTAAGCCGAAAGATGAAGATAAGAACGAGGCAAAAGACGAAGATAAGAACAAATCGAAAGACAAGGATAAGAATAAGGAAAAAGACAACGAACCGGTTAAGACCAACCTAAGGATTAAGAACGAGACCGGCGCGGAGGACAAAGCCCTACCCTTTCGGCGATTAGACTTTATCAATCACGTAAGCCTTAACTCAGTGATAGTGACGATCGATGGAGTCATGTCTGTGGACACCACCGCCATCGCCGGGAAAATCGACATTCTAGAGTTTGACGAGTTAGCCAAGTGTGGCGACGACAAGGAGCCGTGTTTCTGGGCGGCGCCCGATGTGGGTAGCGGAGTCAGGACCGGTGTTATCCATGGGTCGTATCTGACTGGTGGTTCAGTAGCGATTGCCGAAGCGACTGATCTCAACATTACCGACCTTAAGACCCTTGCTGAAAACGCGAGCGATCAAGTTTTGCATTTCTCGTTCAAGCTGACCAAAGCGATTCCGCGAGAGATCAACGGTGAGCCTACCATTCTTCATTTTACGATCAAGAAGCCGAAACCCGGCTCGACGAGTGAGAAGCCACAGTCGCTCGACAGTTTGGCGTTTGAATATCCTGTCGGTTATCCGAATCCAAGCGTAAGGGTTAAAACCCCACAGATCCTCACGCCGAAGGACGGTAAATTGACGATTGAAGGCAACTTCATCCACGATCCGAGCGACTCTCTGGTAGTTATGCTTCATTCGCCAACGGGTGACGATATTGAGGGCAAGCTGGCGGACTCATCAACGAGCAAACAACTGGTGGTCACTAATCTCGCAGACGCCAAGGACGCCGGCTGCTGGATAGTTACGGTCGACATCGGAGGGGTTTCATACCCACCGGAGGGACCGGCCTGCCTATGTTTCTTCGTCAACCCGTCACCCAAGCTGGAGTCGGCCGAACGAAACAAGGACAAGATGGAGATCGCGGTGGTAGGTTCCGACCTGATTGATACCAGCCGGTGTGGCGGACCAAGGCTGAGTTTCAAGGTCGTTAGCGATGCCGGGACCACCAAGCCGGTGAACCCCAATCCCAAACGTCCTGATGAAAAGCTGATCCTGATTCTTCCTGACGCCGCAAAGACGGGCTCATGGACCCTGAAGGTGTTCCTGAACGCCGACGAAGCCGCCTCGGTCAAGCTCACAGACCCTCCATCGCCGTAACCGCAGCGAGTCGTACAGCTCATCGCTCCGGGCAGGCGAAAAACCGAGGCCGTGGTTGCGTCGCTTTGGTAATTCAAGAATGGTTACTGAAGGCATTCAGCTGAGGACCCAATGACAGACAAGAACTCCACCCCCAAAGAATCGAAACCGTCGATCCTCGAATGGATTAGATTGCGGCTTGATTGGATTATTCGATTTCACAAGTTCGCCCATATCGTGCGCTTTAGTTTCTGGATCTCGCTGTTGGGTTCCATCGCGCTCCTGGCAACGGACCAGTCGATCGAGATCCTGCGCGTGATCGCGGAAGATTCCAGGCATCGGCTCTTACTCTTCTCCGTCTCAGTTCTCATTCTTTCGCTGATGTCATGGTATTGGGCCCGCGCACTTGTCTATAGATTCGCGCCGAAGGAGCTTCAGCTTCCGAAGGGAGATCCCGATGGCGTCGCCGCGCGTTGGCTGCCGAGAATCTGCGGCCTGATCCCGTTCGTCGGAATCGGATTGGCCCTGTTGCGTGCAACCAATGGATCTACCAGTCCGGCTCGCCAATGGTTGATATCGCTGTCGGTCATCAACGCCGTGGAAGCTTTAGCGGTCGGGGTCTTTTTATTCTTTCGTCGCAGGATCGCTGAAACACTACGAAAAAGAAAGTGGTGGCCAGAGGCAGTAAATACTGCGAAGACGACTCGCTTAAGTGATTTACCGAACGTTACTCGGCTCGTACTTGGAATTATTGTCGTCTTGTCGTTGGGCTTCTTTTTCCTCTTCACTACTTCGTACGGTGAAATGAGAGCAGCCGGTTGGTTCGCGCCGGCGTCGCTTGTTGTGCTCTCCGCGGCGTCGTGGATCGCCATCACCAGCTATTTCGTGATCTACTTCGGCAGGCTGATAAAGCTGCCGATTCTCACCCCACTGCTCTTGCTCGCATTTCTATTCAGTTATTTTGATTTGAACGATAACCACAAAATCCGCGCCTACGATCCACCGATTAAGACCGCGCCAAATAAATTCGATAAGGCTTTCAAGGACTGGTGGAACTCGCGAGCAGACAAGGATGCTTACAAGGGTCGTCCTTACCCGGTGTTCATCATCACGGCAGAGGGCGGCGGCATCACCACGGCATATCTTACGGCCACCGTTTTGACCGCGATTCAGGATCGTGCGCCCGCTTTTGCGCAACATGTTTTCGCCATCAGCGGCGTTTCGGGCGGAAGCATCGGCACCGCGGTTTATGCCGGCCTGGCAAAACGATGTACGAACAACTGGAAAATGGACCAGCTGCCATCCCGAGGCAATCGTGTCGATGTACACGACATCGGTCCACTGCAAGATAGCGCCGATACCATCCTCACTGATGATTATCTTTCGCCGCTGCTGGCGGGCTTGCTCTATCCGGAGATGGCGCAAAAGATCCTGCCGTTTCCAATCTATGGCTGGGACCGCGCGCGTGCGCTTGAAGACAGATTAGAAACTTCCTGGGATGAACACGCGAACTGCGATCCGACTTCGCCCGTAGTCGCAACTGAAATGTCCGAGCCGTTTTATGATTTCTTCCAGAACTTTCCCGCCAACTCGACTCCGGCGATTTTCTTCAATACCACGAACGTCGAAACCGGCGAACGAATGTTTGTCACGAATCTGCAAGTTGTTGACGAAGCCCGTTTTGATACCCTTCCCGCGCTCTTCGACGTGAATCAGCTCTTCAATATCCGCTTCAGCACCGCGGCCTGTCTGAGCGGGCGCTTTCCCGTGATCACTCCGGCGGGATTTTTATACGACGACGAAAAGAAGGCTCGGAAACTTCGTTACGTTGACGGCGGCTATTACGAAAACTCAGGGACAGCTACCGGCTACAACATTCTGATGTCACTCAAATTGGGCCACGGATATTTGTACGACCAGCTAAATAACAGACAAATCGAGGAGTATCGGCCAACAACCGATGCGGTACGGCCTATTCCGATCGTCATCCGCGTTGGCTTTCCGGTGCCGCCGAGCAGAAATCCCAAATATCAAATCTACCAAACTACTGCGGAAGAACGAGCCAAATATAAAGGCACCGGGCTAAGCGAAATCTCTCCGATTAAGGCCATCCTGAATACCCGCGGCGCGCGCGGCAACGACGCCGTGGAACAGATGGAAACTGCTATCCGCAGCTTGCATGGCCCACAGGGCGCAAACATAGATACCTGTCCGGTCGGCTCACTCGGTTGCATGTTCCGCTTCCTACTAGATGAGCATAACGTAAAGCTGCCGCTGGGCTGGATGCTTTCGAATAGATCTCGTTGCGAGATACAGAATCAAGTCGGCTCAATCCGCGACGGCTGCAAGCCGTTCGTCTCACAGATCAATCCCAACAACAAGAACCCGCAAGAGCTTCAGGAGATCATCGCGCTGCTAACCACGCGTTGATTGCGCTCACCGCTCATCAATTGGCACGTAAGGCACGCCGCGCGGCCCCATGTATTCGGCGCGCGGACGGATGAGTTTGTTGTCGGCGTATTGTTCGAGGATGTGCGCGGTCCAGCCGCTGATGCGGCTGATCGCAAAAATCGGAGTGTACAGATCGAGCGGAATTCCCATCATGTAGTATGTCGAAGCCGAATAGGCATCGACGTTCGGCAATAAACCCTTCTCGCGCTTCATCACTTCTTCGACCTTTGCGGTCATGTCGTACCACTTCGTATCGCCCTTGCGCTGGCCCATCTCTTTTGAGAAGCGGCGCAGATGAGTAGCGCGCGGGTCTTCGGTGCGATAGACGGCATGGCCCCAGCCCATGATCTTTTTCTTCTTCGCCAAAGTGTCCTTGATATAGGCTTCGACGTTGTCGACGCTGCCGATCTCAAGCAGCATTTTCATCACGGCCGTGTTCGCGCCCCCGTGCAGCGGCCCTGACAGTGCTCCCAGCGCCGCGGTCACGCAGCTATACATGTCCGCCAGCGTGCCGGCCACTACGCGCGCAGTAAACGTCGAAGCATTCAATTCGTGATCGGCTTGCAGAACCAACGCCACATCCATGACATGCGCGTCGAACTCATCGGGCATTTCGCCCTTGAGCATGTAAAGAAAGTTCGTTGCGATATTTAGATCCGGTCTTGGTTTGATTGGGGTTTTGCCGTTGCGGGCGCGATCGATCGCCGCCACGATGGTCGCAAACTGAGCGGTCAAGCGTGTCGCGACTCTAATGCTCGCAGCGCGCGAAAGGTCGCGCGACTCCTTATCAAAGAACGACAGCGCCGACACCGCCGTGCGCAGCGTATCCATCGGCTCGGCGTCTTTCGGAAAATACTCGATAGGCCCGCGAACCCACTGCGGAATCTCGTACGATGCGGCGATATTCGCCCGTAGTTCATCAAGCTCGGCGCGCTTCGGCAGTCTTCCGTTCCACAATAAGAAAACGACTTCTTCAAAAGTTGATTGCGTGGCCAGGTCATGGATGTTCACACCCTGATAGATCAGCTCGCCCTTTTCGCCGTTGACGTCGCCAATCGAAGTGGTAGCTGCGACAACGCCCCTGAGCCCGGTCGCCACTGCGCTTCCCGCCGCGCTATCCTTCGCTTTGTTCATCGTTTCAGTCCTTAGCAGGCTTTTTTGTGAGTCCAAAATATCAGACAGGTCAGCGAGTGACAAGCCAGGCGCTCTCTTCCGCGAAGCAGACCTCAGCGCGGTTTTGTGACCGCGATCACCCGATTTCCGCACGCGGCATTTAGAACTCTGGCCGCTGAAGAATTGCGCGCGGCGATTTCCAGAAAGCCGGCACTGCCGGCCAGACAAAACAAATCGTCTCCATCGATCACGCCTTCAGAAAAGCACTGCCGAAACGACGTTAACTCGTGGCCGTTGATAACCAGCTTCGCGCCTGACGCCGCCTGGTCAGCGCTAAAGTGCGCGCACGTCAAATTCGTGACGCAGTTGCCGAAACGATCAATATGAATCACGCGACCTTCGACACAGCCGTCGCTTGTGACTGCGGGCAGTAGCGGATCAAGACGGACAAAATCGTTGAGTTTCTCGCCGAACTCTGTCATGGCAACGCCGGTGGATAGCGCCGCCGCTACCGGTGCGAAGATATCGCGGCCGTGAAAGGTCATGCTGACCGGATGCCGAAAGAACGCTTCGTTGGTCAGGTGAATCGCGCGACCGCTTCCCTCTCGCTCGCAAATCCAACTGAAGATGCCATTGTCAGGGCCGACGAAAAACTGCCCTCCGCACTCGATCAGAATCGGCTTTCGCGTTGAACCCACCCCAGGATCGACGACGGCAACATGAATCGTCCCCGCCGGAAAGTCCTTGTAAGTAGCGAGAAGACTGAACGCGGCAGTTTCGATATCCTGAGGTGGAATCTCATGCGTGATATCGATGATGAGGGCGTGGCGATTGATCGAGAGGATCGCGCCCTTCATGGCTCCGACAAAATAATCCTGCGAGCCAAAGTCGGTGAGTAGCGTGATGATCGATTGCCGATTGCCCATTGCCGATTGCCGATTGCCGATTTCCGATTTCCGATTGCCACCTTTTTATTCTCGGTGGGCGCAGACCGCAGCAAGTTAGGTGCTGGTTTGCGACGCGTTCAATTGTAATCGGCAATCGGCAATTGGCAATCGGAAATATGGTTCATTGAATCGTTGCGTCGCCGGCGGTGCGAATGCGAAGTTGCTGCCCCTGGTACAGGTGAATGTCTTTGCCGCGTTCGGTGAGCACGCCGGCCGTACCAACGCCCGCGCCGATGGCCGCGCCAATCGCTGCGCCGGTCCCACCGCCCGCGATGGCGCCGATGATTGCGCCGATGCCGGTGGCGGCCCCAACTTTTTCAACGTCGCCCTTAGTCGAACTCCTGCCTTGCACGCCGCCTTCCGTGTCGACCTTACCAACACCCTGACTGCCGCCGGTGGGTAGAACTTCAATGACTTGCGCGCTCATCTTTGACGAACGCCCGTCGGGCAATTTTATTTCGTCGAATGAGAGTTGCAACTGGGCGTTTCCCCTTGCTTTGCCCGGTCGTTTCACTTGCGTAACCTGACCGTCGATGGTTGCACCACCGTATTCCTTCGGTTCAATCACTCGCGCCTGAAAGTGATCTCCCTTTTGTGACGCGTCGGTCGAAACGCCGTTCAGCAGTTCCACCACCATGACCGTGTCGCGCGGAATCAAGTTGGCATTCCCAGTCGACGGCGAGGGTCCAACGTTTTGGTTCGGATCGGTGCTCTTGTTCGGAGCTGGGCTCTTGTTCGGATCGATCGGATAACTGACGGTCGAATCTTCGGTCCTGCGTTTCAAATCCGGCGGGATGCTGGAATCGAACGGCTTGCGGTCGTAGCCCGCGTTGTAGCCGGCTTCGAATCCCTGTTGATAACCGTCGCGATATTCTTCCAGCGTGCCGTAGTTCGAATTGTAAGCGCGATCGGCGTGATCATATTCCGGCTTGGTGCGAAACTCGCGCGTCGCATTACTCGCCACGTCGTTAACGCCGGCCTGATAACCGTCCGAATAGCCAGTGCGGTAACCACGCATCAGCGCAGTCGCCTGATTCTGGGTCTGCGGATCTTGCGCAAATACTCCGGCGGCCGGAACCGAGAAGGCTATGGACGCGCAGATCAGAAAAAGAAGTAGGCTTTTCAAGTTCTTCATGTTTTTCACCCTTCTGGCGATCCAGGGATCGCAACCTTTTGAAAGGGAGAGCAACTGACAAATAAGTGCTATGACCTCAAGCTGCGCAAGCTAAATGCTAACACCGAGCATGGGGAGTAACAACCGCGCTTGACGCTGCTGGTACTGCAACTTAGACTCGACATCGGAGCACCACGCTTCAGATGCAGTAAAGTCGAGGGTTAGTTGTCACGCGGCCTAACGGTGTTTAGAGTACCAACTTTAGTTGGGCTTCTCCGTTACTGAGCAAGACCCGACTAAAGTCGGTATTCTGAGCACTTCTAACGCACCATGCGCAAAGTCTATCTCGATCACAGCGCCACGACACCGTCCGACCCGCGTGTCGTTGAGGCGATGCTTCCTTACCTGACCGAAAGGTTCGGCAACGCGTCGAGCGTGCACTCTTTCGGCCAGGAAGCGCGCGCCGCGGTTGATCGCGCGCGCCGGCAAGTCGCTGCGTTCGCAGGCGCTCGCGCCAACGAAATCATTTTCACTTCCGGCGGCACCGAAGCAAACAATCTGGCGATTCGCGGGCTCGGCGAAGCTGCCCAATCCCACGGCCGGCACATCATCACTTCGGCGATCGAGCATCCTTCGGTTCGCAGCAGCATCCACGGCCTGGAACAGCGCGGATGGGAAGCCACGCAATTGCCCGTATATGACGACGGCGTCGTGCGCGTTGAGGACGTGCGGGCGGCGCTGCGACCCGACACGATCCTGATTAGCGTGATGATGGCTAACAATGAAATTGGGACTGTGCAACCGATTGCCGAGATTGGCGCGCTGGTGCGCGCGGAACGCAAGGTCGGACGACGCAATCTGTGGTTGCACACTGACGCCGTGCAAGCCGCCGGTAGAGTTCCGATCGACGTTGAATCGCTCGGCTGTGATTTGCTTTCGCTTTCGGCTCATAAAATTTACGCGCCGAAAGGCACGGGCGCGCTGTTTGTGCGCAAAGGCGTGCGGCTGACTCCCCAGCAGGTCGGCGGTCATCAGGAGCGAGAGCGGCGGGGCGGCACCGAAGCCGTCGCCAACATCGTCGCTTTTGGCGCGGCGACGGAACTGGCCCAACGCGAAATGCCTGAACGCAACGAACACACGCGCCGCCTGCGCGATCGATTTGAAAAGCAAATCGCCGAAAGTGTCGACGAGATCGTTTTCAACGGAAGCCGCGAACAGCGTCTGCCGCATCTCTCGAACATTTCGTTTCGGTTTATCGAAGGCGAAGGTTTACTGATTCATCTGGACATGCAGGGCGTCGCGGTTTCTTCCGGTTCGGCGTGTTCCTCGGGAACTCTGGAACCATCGCCGGTGATTCAGGCCCTGGGACGCGACGACGAAATGGCGCGCGGTTCGATTCGTTTCAGCTTTGGCAAGGACAACTCGGAAGCGGATGTTGATTACGTTTCGGATGTGCTCATGCACGCGGTCGAAAGCCTGCGGAAACTTTCGCCACTGTCCAGAGATTCTCTTGCAGTGGTCTGAGCTGTTCCCTCTCCCTCTGGGAGAGGGTTAGGGTGAGGGCGCGAGTACATTGCCGCGCCTGGACCCTCACCCCCAGCCCTCTCCCAGAGGGAGAGGGAGTCTAACGTTGCCTTACTCAGAAACTTTCAAAGATCATCTTGCGCATCCGCGCAATGCCGGCGAACTCGCGGACGCGAATGCGGTCGCGGAACAGACGAATCCAGTCTGCGGCGATCGTCTCCGTCTGAGTTTGCGCCTTCGCGATGGTCGCATCGAAGCCGCGCGTTTTCTCGCCTACGGTTGCCCGCCGACGCTCGCCTGCGGTTCCGTGATCGCGGAAATGATCGAAGGAATGAAAATCGAAGATGCGATGAAGTTGTCGCGGAAGGAAATTGCGGACGCGCTCGGCGGCCTGCCAACGCGCAAACACCACGCGGCTGCTCTGGCGATACACACTCTGCGAAGCGCGATTGAGGAGTGTTCTCGTTAAGGAACTCGGGCCCGGGTCGCTGTCACTCCCGACGGCGGCGCCTTCTTGTGATACTCAGGCCCGCAATACTTTCTCGGCTCTTGCCCGATAATAAAAGTTCTGGTGCGAATCACCGGGCAACTATCAACCGCAATCAGGCCAGTCGTGGGATCGATATCGAGCGTGATCGTGCCCTGCAATTTGGTTGACGAAGCGCCGTCGTACAGATCGCGTGAATCGGTCTTTGGTCGCGTCTCGGTTTTCGGCGTAGGTTTTGCGCGCGGCGGTTCTGCCGGAGTCGATTCAGGCAAGGCCGCGGGTTCTATGTTGGGATCCTTGGTAGTTTCCTGGCCGTCGGAAGTCGTCGGGGGTTCCTGCGCGGCCTCGTCGGTCGCGTCCGCGTTCTCTGAGCCCGGAATGCTGCCATTGATGAAGAATTCCGAGCGCTTGTTCACCGTATCAGCCTTGGCGATCTGACCGGTCGAAGGATCGATGTCCTCTTGCTTAACGCCTTCCGGCATTTGCCAGTCGCCGGTCCATTCGGGATGGTTTGTCAGCGCGACGCTCATGAAATCTGACCAGATCGGAAGCGCTGACGCCGAGCCCGTCAGGCCCAACTGCGATCCATCATCGAATCCCACCCAGACCACGCAAACCAGATTGGGCGTGAAGCCGGCAAACCAACCATCGCGCGACGTGCCGGTTTTGCCGGCGACGTTGAACTTGAAACCGCGCGCGCGAATCGGCGCGCCGGTGCCGCGGTTGATGACGTCTTTCATAAACGAAGTCATCACGTAAGCCACCTCGGGACGCAGCACTTCGTTCTGCTGCGCCGTGGGCTTAGCGATCGTCGTGCCTTTGCCGGTCGTAACGCGGTCGATGGCGATCGGTGTCGTGCGGGTTCCATTCGCGGCGAATGCTGTGTACGCCGACGCGACCTGCAGCGGCGTCGCTTCCGCAGTTCCCAGGGCCATTGCCGGGTAGGCATGCGCCACGCGCGGCAGACCCGCTTTCGCCGCCAGGTTCATCACACGTCCGATCGTCACTTCCATCGCCACGTCAACCGTGACGACGTTGAGGCTGTGGACCATCGCGTCGCGCAGGGTGACAGGCTGCATCGAATACTTGTCGCCCATGTTTCCCGGCGAGTATTCCTGATTGTCGTAAGTGAAAGTTTTCGGCTCGTCTTTGTAAATAGTCGCGGGCGTGATCAGGCGCGGTATGGGATCGTACGCGGTGTTCAGCGCGGTCGCGTACACGAACGGTTTGAAAGCTGAACCGGGCTGCCGCATAGCCTCGACGCGGTTGAGCTGACTCTTCGAATAGTCGCGACCGCCAACCATCGCGACGATCTCGCCGGTGTGCGCGTTCATCGCGACCAAAGCCGCCTGCACGGTGCCTTCGGGAAATCGCTTCTTTTCAATCTTATCGAGCAGCGCCAGTTGCTTTGTCACCGCCGCATACGCCGCGCGCTGCAAGTCCATATCAACCGACGTGTAGATGCGCAGGTGATCCGCGCCCTGTCCCGTGATCACATCGCCGAGCTGATTCTGCGCATAGTCGGCAAAGTAAGGCGCGTCAGAAATGTCTATGCGTCCTTTGGCGGGCGCGAGCGTCAGCTCAATACTTTCGGCCTGTCTGGCCTGGTCCGGCGTGATCGCGCTGGTTTCGGTCATCGATTCCAAAACCTGGTTGCGTCGCGCCCGCGCCGTGTCGAGATCGTGATACGGATTGTAGCGATT
>WNFH01002255.1_pt1 | contig 15859 bp, 19 predicted proteins | sample 5400411 | NCBI WGS metagenome assembly WNFH01 (sample SAMN13153347, study PRJNA577476) | soil metagenome | isolation source: 200 cm saprolite under Douglas fir tree site 2 hole 3 | place: USA:California | collected 2015-04-18
CCGCGTCAGCGGGACCGGCGGAGCCCTCCAGGTGAGCCGCGATGAACGCCTCCAGGCCCTGGCGGTCCCGAACCCGCCCGTCCTGCACGTAGGTCTCGAGTCCGAACGAGTGAGCGAAGCCGCCGGCCGGGAACAGCCCGTCAGCGAACTGGAGCAGCGTCAGCAGCGCTGGATCACCCATCATGGCGGTGCCCCGTTCCGATCGGCAGGAACACTGCCTGCGCTCGCGCGAAGGGCACGCCGAGCCGCGTGAGGAGCCGATGCATCGCCGGATCGTCCGGCACGAGGAGCCGCTCGCCATCGAGCGCCAGCGTGAAGTGGCGGTTACCCACCTCGAAGGCGATGCGCAGCGCCTCCTCGGCCGAGGCCGGCGTGACCGCGAGAACCGGTTCCGGCGCGCCCTCCACGACGAGGTACCAGTCCGGGCCGACGTGAAGGATCTCCCCGGGCGTGAGCGTGGTGCCGGTGGGCAGCGCCAGCGCGAGCGTGCGCCCCATGGTCGTCGTCACGCGACGGCGGCCCCATTGGCGCTCCTCGGCCGTGAGCACGAGCGTGTCGCGCTCGTGCCCGGACAGATCCGCGTCGCGCACATGCACATCCGGATGCGTAACCACGACCACGTCCCGGTCGCCGGCACTAGTGTCGTCGGCAACCTCGCCGTCGCCGGCACCGTTAGGACCGCTGGAACGATCGAGCCTCCGGCTCGATCGCGACGCGGACGGGGGGGTATGGGGGGCCCGAGACCCCCTTGTTGTTAACCAGCCTGCCCAGGTCCGCCAGTCCGTCAAAGTCCCACCCGTCCGCGACGGGCTTGCAGATGATCCTCTGAACGCCGACCTTGCGCAACGCCGCCCGCACACCGGCTGGGTCCTGGGGGTTCGCCAGCGGCCCCACCGTGGGATCGCTCTCGACGAGGATATGATCGTTGCTCGGGTCGTCGATCAGCCGATACCGCCCGCCGTGGAACTGGCGGATCACCTTCAGCCCGACCTTCAGCGTCTCTCGATCGAGCCTGATCTCGGTGGGCTCGGTCAACTTCGCCTTCAGGGCCTCCACCTGAGCGCGCCGCTGATTGAACTCCTGAACGTCGATGTCCACGCCACGAGCGGCCTGACGGGTCAGATTCGCTAGCTCGCCTTCCAGCCGCTTCACCTGCCGCTCGCTGTTCGCTCGCTCGTTCGCGGGTCGGGCATTCTCGCGCCGCCAGCGGGCGGCTCTCTCCGTGCACAGGGACCACACGACTTCCTCGTCGTTCAGCGCCTTGTGGAGCGCCGAGAGGACGTTCGTGTCCAGATCCACCATCGGGATGCCCGCGCTGTTCGAGCACACGCTCGGGCCGCGCCGCGAGCGCTCGACGCAGTAATACCGGCGCGCGTGGTTGCGCTTGCTCATATGGGTCATCGAACCGCCGCAGATCGAGCAGCGAAGGAACCCGGCCAACAACGACTTGGCGAGCAGACCGGACTCCGGCTTACCCAGGAGCGTGCCGTCCGCCTTGCGCATCCCGTAGCGCTGCGCCGTGGCCTTCTTCCGAGCCCTGACCTTGTCCCAAAACTCAGTCGGCACGATCTGTAGCTCGGGCAGCGTCGTCTTGATCCAGTCATCTTCGGGCACGTCCACACGCAAGGTTGTGTCGCCGCCCTTGTCCACAGCCTTCGTGCGCCCGTGAATGAAGGTGCCCGCGTACATCGGGTTGCGCAGCATCAGGCGGATGATCTCCTTCGCCCACGTGCTGCGCGGTCCAGGGATGCCTTGCTTGTTCAACGTCGTCGCAATCTTCAGGTCGCCGACCCCCGACGCCGACTCCTCGAAGATGCGGCGCACGATGGCGGCTCGCTCGGGCACCACTTCGTACTTCGACAGCTTCTTCTTCGGGTCCTGCGTCGTCGGCACGCTGCGATAGCCGTAAATCTTGTGGCCGGTGCTGAACCCGTTGCGCGCAAGGTCCTGCATCGCGCGGGTCGTCTTGAACTTGCCCGACGAGCGGTAGAACTCGCCGCCGAATAGCTCGATCTGAAACATCAGCTTCTTCGTCGGGTCCGACAGGTCCAGCGGCTCGGGGCCGCGATCGTAGAAGTAGATCGCGCATCCGGTCTCGAACAGATCGAAGAACGCGGCACCGCCCCGGAACATCTCGCGGCTACCACGGTCGGGCGTCATCATGACCACGCTCTTGAACTTCTTCGCCTGGGCGTCGGCCATCATCGCGTCCCACGCGGGCCGTCGAGACACGCCGTCCCTGCGCTTGCCGTAGGCGGCTCCGGACGTGCCCTCGGGCTCCGCATAGACGGCGCTCTCGACCACGCCGCCGAGGTTGTGTTCGAGGACGAACCGCTCGGCGTCACCTAGCTGGCGCTCGATTGACGCCGCCTTGTCCTCGTTTCGTTTGCCCTTCTTCGACAGTCGCGCGTACCGTGCACAGATCATGACTGGCCTCCCTTCATCGGTTCTGTTGAGATGACTTCCCCGTGTCGCCGGTAGAATGCGCGGCTCTCGCGGAGTTGCAGTCGTCGTACCGGGCCGGTCTTCGCGAGCGCTGCGCGGATCGCCTGCTCGATAAGGGCGCACAACGTCTGCCCGTGCTCGACCGCGTGCAGTGCAGCCTTCAGCTTCACGTCTCGCGAGAGTCGGACGGTCGTGGCGGTCCTATGTAGGCGGCACCCGCCGTGCCCGCGGGCTCGGCGTAGACCGTGGAGCCGGTCACCGCGCCCAGGGCGTGCGCGACGGTGAACCGCTCGGCGTCCTGGAGCTGGCGCTCAATCGACGCGGCCTTGTCGTCCTGCCGTCTGCCCTTCTTCGACAGTCGGGCGTACCGTGCACAGATCATGACTTGCCTCCTTGGGTTGTTCCCACCTGGCCCGAGCAGCCGCCCGCGCGATGGCCTGACGCTGCGCCGTCGTGAGCGCCTTACGGGCGTGCAGTCGGTAGACCGTCCCACCGCCAGAGATCTCGACGTCGATGCGCGTCATGTCGGCCTCCTCGTTGGCGGGCGAGCAGGACGCGCAGCAGCTCGGGGAGGAGAAGACAAAGACGCCGCTCAGGTGAGCGGCCCGCCCTCTTGTGTGGCTCTCCGTCGAGCCGCATCCCCCGCTCGCGCGGGGCTGGCACCGTGCCCTGGCGTCAGGTCCGGTTGCCGGGAGCGCGTCCGACCCGCTCCGCTCTGGATGCGATGTACCCATAAGTGTACCGCGGCGCGGCGTCGCCCATCAACCCCAGGATCTGGGGACCGGGATTCGGACGCGGTGGAGATCTTCCAGCGGCACACGCTTGAGCCGGGCGCGGTGGGCGCTGAGGAGCTGACGCCGGAGGAGCGGCCGTTCCTGCGCTTCGAGGCTGCGGCCCAGGAGCTCTTCGACGGGTGGCGGGCCGATCTGGAGCACCGGCTGCGGGCCGAGGAGGACCATCCGGTCCTGCTCTCGCACTTGGCGAAGTATCGGTCGCTCCTGCCCGCGCTGGCGTTGCTCGTTCATCTGATCGAGGGGGTCGACACGGGCCGGCGCAGGCCGGTGTCGCGCACCGCGGCGGCGCAGGCGGCCGCCTGGTGCGAGTACCTGGCCGCCCACGCCCGCCGGCTCTACGCGGCCGTCACCGACGCGGCGCGGGTCGCGGCCGCCCTGCTGGCAACCCGGCTCGCCGACGGCCGACTGGCGAGCCCGTTCACCGCGCGCGAGGTGTACCGCCAGGAGTGGACCGGGCTGACGGAGCCCCGGGTCGTGCAGGGCGCGCTCGAGTGCCTCCAAGAGCTGGGCTGGATTCGCCCGGAGGCGCTCCGGGCCCCGGACGGGGGGCGGCCCACGGTGCGCTTCCACCTCAACCCGCGGCTCCGCGCCGACGGGCCTCCCCGAGCGCGCCGCGTCCGGCCCCGAGGCTCCCCGAAGCTCCTGCAGTAGCCTCGGCGACGACCCGACCAGACCGCCCCGGGGGTTTTGTCGGTTTTGTCGGTGACTCGCGCGCCTCACCCTGTGGCGCACCGCGGGGCTGCGAAACGAAGTCGAACCGGTCACGTAACGCGACCTGTGGCGCACCGCCGGGCGGCGAAACGAAGCCGAACTGTTAGCCCTGGGGTCGGTTGGGGAGCGGGCCAAGGTTACCAAATCGACCGGGCTCAGCGTGCTCGGGCGCAACCTGTCTAGACAGGCGCGTCCAGTTTGCTGAGCCTTGCGCTCAGCTAACAGCAGAACAGCGTCGTACTGACGAGAATCGTGAGGCCGAAGAATTTGGCCGTCTTGAGGCTGGGTTCCAGGTCGAACTTCGTCGGCTACTCCTTCGCGCGAGGGGCGCGCCGCTGGGCCGAGCTGCACGAAGAGACGTTTCGCCGGCTCGGCGGCGCCACCCACGTCGCCGGGATTGCCGGAAGCTGCGTCCTCGAGTTTCCATGTCGCTCGCCCCGCGGGCCGTCTGCACCACCTCCCGTTCCCGCTTCTAGCCACGCCGTCCCCACGATAGAATCCCCGTACGCCATGCACGCGCGGGGCGCTTGACCGCCCCCGGGACGCCGGCGTAGCTTATTCCCACTTGCCCCAACAGGGAGGTGTCCTGTGAAGGCTCGGACCGCCTGCCTCGTATTCGGCGTCTCGATATTCTTCCTGCTCGCCTTGCCACCTACTTTGGCCTCAGGAGAGTGGTTCGCCGATCTCTACACGGGCGCAAGCTTTAGCCAAGATGCCGATGTGTCCGTCGAAGAGTTCGCGCCCTTCTTTACTCCAGCAAGGGCTCAACGAACCGTGGCGTTCGACCCCTCGATCACGTATGGCGGTCGGCTGGGCTACTGGTTCAAGTGGGTGCCGTGGGTTGGGCTCGCCGCGGATGCGTCGTCTTTCCGCGCTGAGGGGAAGGGAGTAGACATCGACCTCATTCCACTGTCGGGCTTGTTCATGCTTCGGTGGCCCCTGCTGACGAGCACCGACATTCCGTACGGGCGCTTCCAGCCGTATGTCGGCATCGGCGGGAGCATCTTCATCGTCCCCAATTTTGACGTTGATTTCCGCCCGGCAGTGGCCCAGAAGGTGTCCACCGACTCGGTCGAGTTCGGGCTTGACACGCGCGCAGGCCTCGCCTGGCAGTTCCACAGGCATTTCGCCCTATTCGCAGAGTATCGTTTTACCCACGTCGGCATCGAGGTTAAGGAAAAGCAATGCGTGGCGAGTTGCGTTGTCCCGCTTGCAAACACGACTGGGCCACAGCCGCAAGAGCAGACTCGGCGAACCACGGAAACCACGCTGGACACTCATCATATTCTCGTCGGGGTGTCCTTCCGCTTCTAGCGTTGAGTGCCCGCGCAGTTGACCACATACGCGTGACGATCCTACGCGCCGCGTTTACAGCCGCCCTCGCCCTCGGCGCCTACACGACACCGCTCGCCGCCCATGCAGCCGCGCCGACACGTGCGCTGCCCGGTCCATTAAGCGCCGGTCGCTCCGCTATCCCGGTCGGGTGCGGGTGCGCTGGGTCTGCTGCGCGCCGGTCCGCCCCGCTGTCTGTGGCTCGGGCGCCACCGCGAGGAGCGCCCGCGCGGCGCACAGCGCGCAGTGCGTGGGATCAGCTTCGTCGCACTGCACGGCGGCGAGCGCGTGCAGATCGGCTTCGTCTTCGAGCGTCATCCGGCTCATGTCATATCTCCCCGCCTCAGAGCTGGGCCACGCTTTGGTCCCGCGCGTGCCCCCAGTGTCATTGGCGGGCCTCCCATGGAGCTCTGTGCCCTAGCCCTTCGCGAGCTGATCGACTTCCTTCTTCGACATCGTCTTCAGCCGCGACAGAAGGGTTTTCACCTTCCGCTCAGACGCGTGATCGGCTAGGATGACTTTCTTCGACTTCGTCCTGACGATGTAGGCCACCCAGTCGTCCAGGCTCGGCGTGCCCCGCCAGGCAATGGTGAGCCCGCTGAACGGCATACGACGGCGCCCTTCGACTTTTGCCAGCGGCTTCCGGCTCGCTTCTATGAGGCTCCGCTCCTCGCCAGAAGGGCTTTAGCGTCTCGAGGAGGATCTGTGAATCCTCTTACGGGAGCGATTCGATCGAGATGCCCAGCTTAGAAACCACGCCATCGGGGATGTCAATGCTTCGTTTGCCCGCATCAAATGCTCATGCGTGAGCCTCGAGGCGCCCACGCCCCCATCGAATGGCCGAATATTGCGTCGGTGCTCGCGGTGGACGAATAGACCGTCGCTTTTGGCGACTATAACCGCGAGACCGCATCACACCGTGCAACTCTGGCGCCTGTGGATAACTGTGGAGATGTGGACAAGATGTGTTCTCTCCTGCTGGGCGGGCTGCCGAGACACCCTCCATGTGTGGTATCGCTGGCGTTCTGCTGAGGCGCGGTCGCGCGGACGAGGGCGCGTTACGGCGCATGGCCGGCGCGCTGGCGCACCGCGGTCCCCACCTCCGGTAGGTAGTTGCGCGACATCCTCTACCAGCTCTACCGGCAGTGCCGAAATAGTGCCACTTGAGCCAGGGTGGAGCGCCTCTCGCCCGGTCGCGTCAAGAGTTTGGGGAGCCTCCCGAAGATGGTGGGGCTCACATGTTGGTAGCGCATCGTCATCCGGGGGTCACGGTGACCGAGGATTGCTCGACTGTGCCTGGGGACGCGGCCGTTATCGCAGCCGAGGTGAGCAGCCAGAGCGCGACGAGTAGCGAGGCTCTCCGGCCAAGTCGTATCATCGGTTGCCCTCCTTGGTCACGAGAGTCCGTTGAACTACCCCGCGCGCTGATCTCCGAATGGGCTACGGACGCTCTTCGATCCTTGTCCATTTTATGGAGTAGCGCGCGGGTGATGGTGCTCCCGAGAGCTCGCCGTACCAGACCCGCCCCTGCGTATCCAGACCTACCAGACCGATCGCCCCCGCGTTCCCTTGCACCACCACTTGAATTTGAATTAAACCGTCCATGCTATTTGCCCTCCTCGTTAGCTCGCTTCACGTTGACGCGCTTGAAGGCATCCCTGCTTCACACCTCGGCCCTGGCGGGTTGGTCGATCGTCTGGACGCGCGCGTGGACGATCTTTCCGCCCGCCGTGCTGTACGGCGGGCGGACGACTTCCCATTCGCCGGTCTCGTCTTTGAAGCGGTCCCCGACTTGAAGCCCCATCGGTAGGACCCGGCGTGTGGCGGGTGGTGCAGGGTCCGGCTTCTTCTCGGGTCGTGGTCTAGCCATTCTGTCTGGCCTTCGCAGCGGGTCTCGCTAGAGCATAGGCGTAGTTAGCCCACAAAGGTGAGCTTCAGCAGAGGAGATGCCGACCGGGCTGTTAGCCGTTCCTTGATTCCGCTACTTGTCTCTCCAGGACGCTGGTTCAATCGGCGAGGACGGCGCTATCGTCCCGGCGCTGCAATCGACGATGACGGTCACACGACTGGAGTTCGGGACGGCGGGTTTCACAGCGCCGATGATGGGCGTGCAGGCCGGAGGCAGATGGAACCGCTCCCTTCGTGCCTCGTCAGACAAGGAGACCAGTTCGGCGAATTCCTGGACTGACGCATCAAGCATCACGACGAGGGCAAAGGCGCCGACAGTAACTCCCTTGGCTACTCCGATCAACATCGGGGTGCCTCTTCAGAGTGTTCACCGATGGATCGTTCCATACGGACCAGAGGTGCATAACCAGTGCCGGTCACGCGAACTGGCCGTAAACAAGTGTTTGTGGCGGGTCGTTGCCCGGTGCTTGGGACAGAACGTTCCCGCTAGATGGGCAAAACGCTTCTAGTCGTGAACGGACGGAGGGTTTCCGGAGACGTCGTGCCAGAGTCGAGGGTTGAGAAGGGGGCGAGGTGATCGGCGCCGCGACTATCCCTGGCCCACCTCGGTCACCTTCGCCACCCCTCCTGAGTCTCGGGAAGTAAGCTCTCATGGGCGGGCAGGTTTCCCGCTTATCGGGCACGTCGCCCGCCTCGGGCGTCGCGGGCAATCGCGTCCAACTCGAAGAACCGTGAAGTTGTGGAAGATCGGCTTCTGGCATCCTCATTGCGTACCCGCTCGAATAAGACAGGACGGAGGAGGGCACGGCGATGGTCAAAATCATGGGCGCGCTGATCACAGCTATCTTCGTCGCGGCTGCTCTACTCGAGTGGGTGGCGATGCGCATGTGATCGCGCGCGGGATTCGGCGCGGAAGTCCTCGGCGTCCGATACAGACGTGGACGGACTGAGACGTCGTGACGGAGCTCAGTTGAGGGGTGGGGCGAAGTGACCCAAGGAGGGGCTATTTTCAAGAGATCGGTCACCTCTGGCCCGACTTCGATCCGGGCCCCCTCCGGCGTGAACTTGATCGCGTTGGACAGCAAGTTAAGGACGCGACCTGCCCGAGACGGTCCAGGTGAAACTGGGCAAGGCTGTCCGGGCTCACTGGAGGAAGAAACCCCGCTGACGCAAACCGTGTGCTACAGTACCTCGCCAGCCACTGCGGCCCCTAGGGTTGACGCGGGCAGCGTGCGTCGAGACCCGGTGACGAGGCGTAGATATCCCTCGTCGACCTAGAGGGCACCATGCAGAACTTTCAAGATAAACTCACCCTCCTGCTCCGGGCGTACCGTACGATCCGCTTCTGTGACGCCTGTCTGGCGCTGAAGATGGGGGCCTTTCCCCGAGAGATCCGGGAAGCCGTGGCCGTGATCGTAGACGGCTATGGGTTCCAAGTCACCCCGGGAAAGTGTTCTGAATGCCTACAGGAGCAGATGGTCGTCCGCGCTCTTGCAGCCTGAGCTATTTCATCGCCACCTCGCCCGGCTGGAATAAGCCACACAAGAAAGCGTAGACTGTCCGCGGGTTGGACGGGCCATGCAGTAGCTGGCGGTACCCCGGCTCGTCCTCGGTGGAACAGTTGCCGCGCATTGCGGTAGGGCTTCGCGTGGCGTCCCGTGCGCGGGACGTCCTGAGCCGCAGTCCACTGAAGCCGTGGCCGTCCAGCCTCCCTTCCCTTCGGACGGCTCCTCGCGTGCCTCACCGTCCCCTCCCAAGTGGGAGGCACTGCCCCTAACGGCTTGGCCTCGAACGCTGATCCAAGCACCCCCGCGGCGCTGTGCTCCACCCCGCTCGTGTAGTAGAAGGTGGCTCGCCAGGCCCCCGCGAGCGCGCCTCGGGGGCGGGTTAGAGCGCGAGCCGCCACGCCACAATGCCCGCGAACGCAGCAGTGGCGACAAAAGCCGCTCCAAGAACAAGCGCCTTTTCCACGGGTTCACCTTTCATCCGCTCGCCCTTCCGCCGCACTCCTATCGTGATTCGATAGTGGTCTAGGATGGCTAGAGGATACGCCGCCAAGAGAATGGCGGCGGCGGCACAACTGCCTGCCGCGAGAGCCAGTGCATTTTTACCCGGTCCGGGCAAGGCGACCAATGGCACAACCACGAGCAGCAGCGATAGCCCGATTGATGCGATCACGAGATAGTCGGCCCAGGCCAGCCAGTTCGGCGCGTCTGGATATTTCTCCTGAATGTGTAATTCGCGCTGGATTCGGAACATCAGTACTGAAATGCCGAAGCCGGACAGGATACTAGCGACAGTAAGGTACGCTTCCATCTGACCCTTCTACTTTCTGCGCGGCTACCGAGCGCGCTGGTTGACGTCGTTGTTCATTTTCCTTTTGGCCCACGCCGGCTCACCGTGTGCGGCAAGTCACAGTAGGCAAGGGCTGCCCCAGCTCACATTCTTGGGCCGACAATCGACATGGAGCTTACTAGGATCGGGGGCCCGAGCGTCTCTCACACTCGGAGATCGATGGGTGGGAGAAGACGCAGCCCTGGAGATCCAAATGGGGCAATGAGCATCGGACCTGCCGTGTGGTTGGCGGCGCAGGCTCATGATTCTTCTCGGGCCGTTTAGGCACCCGGGCGGGCCTTTCGCAGCGCCCGGCGCACCGCTTGCCAGGCTCTCTGCGCAACGTCCATCAGCGGACGGTGAACAAGGGGCACCCGATCTTGGCTGGTCGGCTCAGGACGCAGGCGCTCGTCGCGGTTCTCCCTGCTGCGGCGCGAATTGAACTCACGGAGGGGCGGACGACTGGTGCATCCTCCCGCCACGATCCAATGAGGTCCGCTCACTGCCCTCGGTCCTCCGCCTGAAACAGTTCCGCACAGCGCGGGCAGTGGCTGTAGGTCACCAGACCGCCAAAGACCGCCCACTCCAAGATATACGCGAGCACCGGAACCAGCAGCATAGTCTCAGAGACGATCCGGAATGTCTGTGCGAGGCTGTGTCTCCTCCGCCTCCCGCTCCCGTGCGGTGCCCGTCGCATTCGTGATCGAGTGGACCATCCCGGTCGGGTAGTCGCCCGCCCCGCGCGTCGTACCGCGTGGAGCTGGAGCAGATCGGGGTACTACTCCACGATGTCCTTCTTGGTGCTTTCAATGAACGCGAGGACGTCGGCCTTCTCGTTCGTGGCGACCCGGAACTTGTCCAGGGTTGCGTTGAGGTGCCCGATGAAGACTTGCCAGTCTCGCTCGCTGATGCCCAGACCTCGGTGCGACGTCTTCATGTCGCGTCCGACGTAATAGAGGGGGCCGCCAGCCGACGCGCACAAGAAGTCGATGAGCAACTGCTTCTCCCGGCGCACGCCGTCTTCTCCGCGATGCTTCCAGAACCGTTCGAGCTGTGGGTCGGAGACCAGCCGAGGCAGCAGGTCGTCCGCCACAGCGGTGAACCCATCGTAGCCACCGAGACGTGCGTAGAGCGTCTTTGACATCGCAATCCTCCTCAGGCGGGTGAGCCCGCCGCCCATCAGTCGGCCGCCAACGTAGCACCGGCGGGATACAGGGCGCAACGACACCGCCGAGCACGGACAGATCAGCATCCACGCGGGCCGCTTCCGGTGTGACGAGGAGCAGGCGTCCGCGGCGGCCAGCACGCGCTACTCGATCAACTTGTCCTGCGGGCGGGTGGTGTTCGAGGCCGCGGGTCGCGCGAGTCAGTGCCCGCCCACCGTGCTCCCCCGGACGCGCACTGCTATCCACCAAAATTGGTGGACAAGGTGTTCGTATCAGGTGCTGTCGACCCCAATCCACAGCTTTCCACAGAACTTTTTTCGCTGACGGATCTTGACACGTTCGCGCCTGAGGCCGACGATGCATGCCGTGCTGTTGTTCATTCGACTGAGGGCGTTGCTCTTCGCGGAATGCCGACATCATCCGGTCGCGTTCTGCGAAACCTGCCGACGGGGTTACACGCCCGAGGAACTCGGGACTGACGTTGGTAACGGTTGTGATCTTTGCCGCCAGTGCGGGACTGACCTGCAGGCTTCGGTCATCACCCACGCTCGCACTTGCCCAAATCTCACGCCGACGAAGCCATTGGTGCGGATGGTGGTTCGTCCCGCCTCCCAATCCGTCCGGCGCTCTTACCGCCCTTCGGCCTGAGGTTGGGCGAGGAGCTTCACCAGAGGCTTCCCAACACGAAACCACGAGGGCGCCGGGTCATTGTGGCCTGCCCTGACTCTCGTGCTTGCGCCTGATGTCATCTATCTGGCAAGACTCCCGGGGAGACGTGAATGATTGTGCCCGACTCTATGGGCTCTGCCGCTGAAGGACGACAGGCGAGCTGCCGTCATTCTTCCCGAAGGAGCTTCTCGAGTTCCGCGCGCGCCCGAGCGTGCTCCTCAAGGAGCGTGTTGATCCGGCCGATCTCTTCCTGGTAGCGGGCCAGGGCGCGCCGATCCCTCGCATCGAGAAAATCCAGGAATGCGAGTGAACTCTTCGCGTACTGCCGCTGGGCGTCCTTGAGCTGGCGGAGGACGAGGGGCCGGAGCTCGGGTCCGGCTGCACTGTACCGCGCCTGGACTCGCTGAAGCTCGGCCATGGCTTGGCCGCGTGCATCGCGGAGCGCTACGTACCGCTCAGCACCACTCGGATCTTCACGTCGCAGCGCCTCGACAAACGCCCGCTCACGCTCGTTGTCCGCATCGTTGCTGCTTCCCTGCGCCAGACCGCCGGGCACCGCAACCGACAAGCTGGCGACCAGCGTTGCGCCGACGACAATCGTGAGGCCGAAGGCTTTGGTCTTGCGGCTGTTCTCCAAATTGACCTTCGTCGGCTGCGCCCTAAGCCCGTGGAGCCCCGCGACAAGCTCGGCAGCAGGTCGAGCCCGCTGCATTGCTCGCCAGCCTCGCGCATCGTAACGCGTGAGCTGGCGCCACGCCGAGCGCGACCGCGCCGATGCCCCGCCACGAGTTCAGCCACGAGCGGAGCGCCGCTGATAAGGAGTCTATCCGCTCGCCACCTTTCAGGTCGGCCTATGGCCTGAGTATCGCTGGCGCAGCGACCTGACTTGTTGGATCGTCGCGTTTCGTCGCACTCCGTCGCATACCGTCGCCGAGGTCGAAGGGGTGATCACCCCTCCCGATAGAGGACGAGCAGCAACCCGAAGACGGCCAGCGCGGGGCCCCAGATCCGGCCGGGCCCGCCGCTCTTGACAGGAGGTAGCCGGAGCTCGAGCCAGCGTGACCAGCCCGCCAGCAGGCTCACGAGGCCGAGCGGCAGATGCGAGAGCTCCATGAAGAACGCCGACTTGCCGTTGCTCAGCTCGTGGGCGTGCGCCAGGAGCAGCACGCCGCTCCAGATGGCGACGACGGGGAAGACGTAGCGCCACGGGGAATCCGGGTGGCGGCCGCTCCGCACCCGCCATTCCGCGAACCCGAAGAGCGCAGTGAGGATGAGCAGGATCCGGTGCTGGACGACCTCCGGGCTCAGGAGATGCTCCCAGAAGCCGACCGCCCCGGTCTGCCATCCCTCCGGATCCACGCTGTAGGCGACGAAGCCCGCCAGCGCAATGATGAGCAGCGGCCAGTGCCGAGCCCACGGCGCCCGCCCGGTCCGCTCGAGCGTCGCGAGGACCCCCATGGCGAGCACGAAGAGGCCTGCGACGTTGTGTCCGAACTCGGACCATGCGGTGATCTCGGCGGTGCGCGGCGCGTTTGGATCGGCGAGATCCGAGGCGGCCGCCAGCTCGGCCAGGGTCGGGGTCGAGAGCCGCGGCCAGTGCGGAGTGAACACGGCGCGGATCTCGTTCAGCGTGGCGCGCTGCACGCCCACGTCGACGGCCGGTGGCGCCGAGCCGATCGATGCCGCGAGCAGGACCGTTACCACCGCGAGTCCCGCTTCCACCTCAAGGCGCCGGCGCAACAGGATCGAGCTTCCGCCAGAGGTGGATCGCTGGCTGCTCCACGGGCCCAGCGCGAGGCGGCCATGAAGCGCGCGGTGATTCAGGACACCCATCGCGAGCAGTGCCACGAAGAGGACAATCTTCGTGAGGACCATGGCCCCATACGAGGTGCCGATGGCGGCGCCCGGTGTGGCGACGTAGGCGAGCGAAAGGGCGACGCCGGTGACTGCGATGCCCACGACCGCCGCCGCAGCCACCACGGAGAAGGGGCGGAGCCAGACATCCCCAGCGGAGACGTCCGCGCGCAGCAAGAGCATTGCAGCGCATATCAGGCCGCCTACCCAGATGCCGACGGCCGCCTGATGGAACGCGGTGACGGTCAGGAGCCACGCCTGGCCGTCGAGTCGGCCCATCGCGTGGCTGGCCAAGGCCCCGGTGGCGGACAGCAAAATGGTGGAGCCCAGGAGCAGTGCGCCGGGCAGCCGGGATGCCGGCGCCCGCCGAAGAGCGATGGCAGCGGACAGGATGGCGAGCCCGGCCGCGATGCGGACGATGCCAGCGATCCCGACCGTCGAGCCGAGCAGGGCGGCGATTGGCCAGCCCGCGTCGTCGGCCAGCGCCGCCGCCAGCACGGCGAGCAGGCCAGTCTGCGCGAGAACGGCGACGAGTGCGCCGGCTCCAGTGAGCGCGAGGGTCCAATCGAGGGCGCGGGCAGGCCGTCGCTCCGGGTCGCGGCGCAGCACGACGAGCGCGAAGACAGCACTGCCGAGAGCGACGGCCTGGCCGACGAGCCCGGCTGCGCGCAGCCACAGCAGCATGAGCGGGATCACGGCACGCCACAGTAGCACGAGCGTCGCCGCGCCGTCGGCTTGGCGGAGGACCCGGGTTCATCGGGAAACCCCGACACGCCGTACCTGCCGCATCCCGTCGTTTGCGGTAATCACGCCGGAGGGCGTCACCGCGAGCCCGGCCGTGCTCAGCGCCCGCGCGACCCAGGTATTGCAGGTGTGGAACAGGTGATAGCGGCTGCGTGCAGCGTAGAACCAGCTGGATCCGTACAGACCGCGCTCGAGGCGAAGGGCCCGGTCTTCGCGGTCCCGCTGATACTCCTCGTGGATAAACCGCGTCATCGCGTCGAAGCCGCGGCGTGAGAGACGCAGCTCGACGACCTCGCTTTCCGCGAAATATGGGGCGACCGGGGCGCTGAAGCCGACGACGTGAAGCACGCTCCCGGAGGCCAGGAACGCCGCCTTGATCGCCAGCCAGGGCGTGGCCGGCCTCGCCATGTAGAACTCACGATCGCCCCAGGCGACCTCGACGAACATCGCCTCCGGAAAATGGTCGACCTCGGGCCAGAGAGCGCGATCCACGTCGGTGCGGCGGACGACGATCGCCGTGTGCCAGCCGTGATCGAGCACCGAGATCGTGACCGCCGACTCATCGCCAAGCGGCGGATAGAGATCGGCGACCGGCCCGAGACAACCCCCGGCCGGCACGATCGCCGCAAGGAGCCCGGCGACACGGAGCGTCGACCACACTTCGATGGCCACGGTAGATGTCTGTAACTCTTACTCTGTAGTTCTTCCAGCTCCTTTATATTTTCCTTCTCGACTCGTATTTCTTTCCTTGAACTATCGCTCCATCGCGCGAACGCACGATTGGGCGAGGGCACGCGCAAGCACTGACACTTGCCTGCCACCTTCGCAGCAGTGGCACGGTCGATGCTCCCAAAATTTGGCGAATCCCGTGGGCGGCGGTTGCCGCACACGGCCGAACAGCAGGAGGTTATGGACGTGAGCATCACCGGGAGGGGCAGCCCATGAACCCTGCGGTGCAGATCGTCGTGACCCCGGGCTCGGGCGACGGTCGCGCGATGGCCGTCGCGAGACAGACGCGGCGGGCGCTCCGAGCCCAGGGTTACGCCGTCAGTGTCCTGGCGTTCCGCGAGCTCGACCAGCTCGTCCGTTGGACGAGGACGTGCGGCGCCACCTTCTCGTACCTCGTCGCGATCGGGGGCGACGCGACGCTCAGCGAGTCGGCCGCGGCGGCCGTGAGGCTCTCGGTCCCATTCTTGCCGGTGCCCTGCGGCTTCGGCAACCTCTTCGCGAGGGCATTCGAGTATCCTCGGGACTCCGAGGCGGTAGTCGACCTCCTCGCGCGGGGCGAGCTCGCCTGGGTCGACGTGGGCCTCGCGAAGAGCCAGATCTTTCTCTCTCACGCGAGCTTCGGTCTGCTCGCGAGGATTCAGCAGGCCGTCGAGCAAGCGCGCCGGAACCCCCGCCAGCGACAGCTCCGCCTTCTGGCGTACTACCGGATGGCGGTCACACGGCTCGCCGAGACCGCCCTCGATGCCATCCAGGTCGAGGTCGATGGCCGCCCGGTGACGAGCAACGCGGCGCTCGTCACCGTCGCGAACGTGGAGACCTACCGGGGCTTCCTCAGCCTGACCCCTGCGGCCTCACCGGTGGACGGTCTCCTCGACGTCTGCGTGATTCCGCGCACGACCAGGACCGGCGTCCTGGCCCAGCTGATCAAGCTGATGCTCGCGTTGCCCGGCTGCCGGGACGAAGTCGGTCTCTACCGGGGCCGGCACATCCGCGTGCGCGTCAACAGACGGAAGCCAGAGGACGTGCGCGTCCTCGGCGGCGTGCTGCCCGTGCTGGCACCCGCGGGCAGCCTCGAGCGCCTGAAGGCGCGCCAGGCCGCCGCAGAGGCCGAAGCCGTCGTGGTTACGCCGGTGCCTCAGGAGCGAGCGGGGCTCGTCCGCGCGCCACGAGAAG
>WNFH01001498.1_pt1 | contig 15844 bp, 16 predicted proteins | sample 5400411 | NCBI WGS metagenome assembly WNFH01 (sample SAMN13153347, study PRJNA577476) | soil metagenome | isolation source: 200 cm saprolite under Douglas fir tree site 2 hole 3 | place: USA:California | collected 2015-04-18
TTCTCGCGGATCTTGCGGCAGACCTCGTAGCCGCTCATCTCCGGCATCACCACGTCCAAGAGAACCAAATCCGGTCGCTCAGTTTCCACCTGAGCCAGGGCCTCGCGCCCTGAGGCCGCGGTCGCGACAGCGTAGCCTTTAACGGTCAAGAGATCGGCCAAGAGCTTGACGTTCTTGGGAGTGTCGTCCACCACCAAGATCTTGGCAGGCGTGCTCACGAAGCCTCTCCTCCGCCCGGATGAAGGTCCAGCACAGCACGCACAATCTTCAGGAACTCGTTCACACTGATCGGCTTGGTCTGGTAACCATCAAACCCCTCGGCCAAGATCTCCGCCCGGCTGTGGGTCATCGCCGAGGCTGTGACTGCGATGATTGGAATCTTCTTCGTCTGCGGATCGGCCCGGAGTTGCTTCAAAGCCGTAATTCCGTCCATCCCGGGGAGCTGAATGTCCATAAGGATGAGAGCAGGCTGAGACTCCTGGGCGAGGCGGATCCCTTCTTCGGCGGTCTCAGTCTCTATGGTCTTGTAGCCCTTGAACTGAAGCACGTCTCGCACCAGCTTTCGGTTCTTTTCGTTGTCCTCGACGATGAGAATCAATTCGTTGGCCATATCGATTTCCGATTTTAGATTTTCGATTTTAGACTGAGGCGATCCCTCGGTCGCCCGTTTGATCAACGAGTTTCACTAGCGTAGACCTATGCCACTGTCCTTGACAACTTCCAATGTTTCGTCATTCCCGCGCACGCGGGAATCCAGTCTTTCAGCATCCCTTAAATAATCCCTTCCCACAAATCCGTCCAGCCCGGATTGTGCCTCTCGATCAGTTCCAACTTCCAGGCCCGGTTCCATTTTTTCATCTGCTTCTCCCTTTGTATCGCTGACATCATGTCCTCGCACAACTCGTAGTAAACCATCCGGTGAATCCCATATCTCTTTGTGAAACCGTCCACAAGATCATTTTTGTGTTCCCAGGCGCGCTTTTGAAGATCGCTAGTCACCCCGATGTAAACCTGTCCCCGAATGCCCTGATCGGGGAGCATGCCGTTTCGCTTGCTGGCTAGAACATAAACTGCGGGCTGTTTAGACATCGGATTACGAGTGTCTCATCAATGAAGTCGAATTAAATAAAAATCAGTGCCAGCCCATTGTCATTCCGCCCAAGCTGGCGATAGCTAGCGCGAGCCGGAATCCAGGAGAGGGAGGGGTACTGGATTCCCTCCCGCTTCCGCGGGAGTGACAACCTGGTCTCTTCGCATCACGGCAAAAGTGACGCCATTTCCGAACGAGAAACTAAAAGAAGGCGAGCGTGCGCACCTCGATGCTTTCGCGGGCCGGCGCCTCCGGCGGGCTGGTCGGATCATCGAACGCCGCGTGCGCGGTCCATCGCGCCCGGCCGTCCTTTGCCGAATCGTAGGTCTTGAATACCAGCGCCTCGTTTCTTTGCATCTTGGGGAAATAGAACCAACGATGATCGGGGTTATAGGTGATGTGATAAATCTCGCCGACCCGATCCGGGTAGCGCCGTTCGGTGGCGATCAGGTCCTTTGGCGGCAGGCTCCGCGCGTCGGCAATCGCGAGCGGCGCCGATTGCACCGGCTTGCGGATCGGCCGCCATACTTGGATGACGGCAAACCGATGTTGGAGCAGCGCCCCAGCCTCGTCGGCGGGGAGCAGATCGCGCACCCGTTGCGGACCGGACCATTCGGTGTAGTCGTTGTGCACCCTGCGGACAGGCTCCCGCACTTTTTTCTCCTCCCGCGTCGCATCGTCCGCGGCCCGCAAAGTGTGGTCGAACATCACGACTCTCGACGCGCCGGTCAGCTGCTTCACCAGCTGCTCCATTTCCGGGTAGTAGACCGAGCGCACTTCCTCTTCGTCGTAGAAATCCGACACCTGGGTCTCGTGGTTGATGAAAATGAACCCTTCCCGATCCAGGGAAAGACGATCGACGATGAGCCGGCCGTTGTGAATGGTCACCGCGCGCTCCTCGTACCGGCCCGTGTGATTGATGAGGCGGGAACCCGGTTCGGTCGAGTAGGTCACCGGCTTCTCTCCCATATCGACGAGGTAGTTGAGAGAAGTCCCCACGAATTCGAATGCCTGTTCCTGTTCGGCGGGTCGTGCCATTGCGAGCCTCCCTTTCAGCTTCGATTGAATCCTCAATCGACTTAACACTTATCGAAAAGGGGCAAGCGCGGTCAAGGGGCGGGAAAAGGATGAAGGCGGAGGGCCGTAACAATTTTTGACAAATGGCCCGACAAGTTTGTCCCTGCTCTGTCAAAGATATGATTCGCAAGGAGCAGTTAACGGACTGTTTTTTCACATCTTTTGACCGGGCTCGGTCCGGCATTTCACTTGCTTACTTGTTCAGGAGCAAGATTATAAGGAGGTCCGCCATGGTAAGGAACCTGTGTCTTGTGTCGTTTTTGTTATTTTTTCTTTCAGCATGCGCGGCGGTTGACGATATTCCAAGACCTTCAGATAAGGAAGTCCTCCCGCAAAATGCCCCGACACCAGCGCCGCCAACTCCCCCCACTGAAAAACGGCGTCAGCCCGTTGCATCTAACTCTTCCGCCCCTGCAGAATCTGTCAGGAATGAGTCCGGTAAATTGATCAGTCCGGCAAATAATAATCTCAGCAAAGAGCAGATCCAGCTGGTCCAAGAGCTTCTGAAAGCCTCCGGATATAATCCGGGCCCCATTGACGGGAAGGTGGGTCCTAAAACGAGGTCGGCGCTTCAGAAGTACCAGGCTTCCCGATTGTCGAATTCAGGAACTCCGGATAATAAGACTTAAATGTCTTTCGGAGTAGGATAAGAACGCAGAGTCTTCCCCAGTCGTCCGGCTTCTCCATACTTTCACTCTGTCTCAGACTCGGACATCGTGTCAGAGTCAGGATACGTATTGACTTTTGTCAGCCGCGTCTTTAGCCTCTCCTGCCACGACATGGGTTAAAGAAAATATGAGACCGGTCCGGCCGCCGAACGCAAACACAAGACAGCCGAAGCTCAAGCCTCCGCCGGGAGCGTGCGATACCCATCTTCATGTGTACGGACCGCCGGAGCATTATCCGTTTTCGCCGGAACGGAACTACACCCCGGACCCGCATTCGACGCTCGATGATTATCTCAAAGTGCGCCGCACCCTGGGTCTGGAGCGCGCCGTGATCGTGACGGGCAGCGCCAACGGCACCGACAACCAGGTGACGCTGGATGCGCTGGCGCGCATGAAGGGAAAATTTAAAGGGCTGGCGCTCCTCGATCCGGCGATCACGGATGCGGAGCTGATTCATCTGAAGGAAAGCGGCTTTACCGGCTTCCGCGTCAAGGTGAATGGCAAAGGCGGGCTCTCGTTCGAAGCCGCGAAAAAAATGGCAGCGCGAGTCGACGGGTTCGGCTGGCACGTCGAGTTTTTGTCGCAATCGATGGCTGAAGCGATTGCCGCCGTGCCGTCCCTCAAAAAACTCAACGTGCCCTATGTCTTTGATCACGTGGCCCACGCCGCGCCAGACAAAAAAGTGAACGATCCCGGGTTTAACGAGCTGCTCCGGATTCTCGCAGATAACGAGCAGGCCTGGATCAATCTCTATAGCTTCTATCAACTGTCAGCGGAGGGGCCGCCCGACTACGCCGACATGTTGTCCGTGGTCCGGGCGATCATCGATGCCCGCCCCGATCGAGTGGTCTGGGGCAGCAATTGGCCGCACGCCGGCATCCAGGTGCCGATGCCCAACGACGCCGATCTTCTCGACTTCCTGCTCGCCGCCGCGCCGGACGAAAAAATCCGCAAGCTCATTCTCACCGACAACCCGGCGGCGCTCTACGGCTGGCCGGCGTTGAGCGCATGATCGATCCCTGCCTCGCTCTTATCCCTGCTCGTGCTCGATTTTCGTGCTCGTCCACAAAGTTGACATGATGAGAGCTTATCGGATAGTCTCCGGCGCAAAATAGCCGCGGCTCTCATGCAAAGGGAATTCTTATCATTCGCTGCACTGATCATCGGATGGACTAAAAAGGAGAAGAGATATGGAGATCGTGACTCGATGGCTTAATGATCGGGCAGCAGCAGGACGCACGGCACGATGGAGTTGCTTGTTGGTTGCCGTGCTGGGTGTGTGCCAGCTGGCCGCCTCTGCAGGCGGTGGCGGGACAGGCGCGTTGCCCAAGGGAGGGAAGTGGGATCTTGCCGTCGCCATGCCTGAACCGCGTCAGGAGATGGGCGTCGGCGCGCTAGGTAACACGATTTATCTCATCGGCGGCTACGGCGCGGACAATATTCCAAGCACGCTCGTGCAGGTCTACGACACGGAAGGTAAGAAGTGGAGGCAGGCTGCGGCGATCCCGGAGGGGCTGCAACACTTGGGCGTCGCCGCGGTGGACGGCAAGGTCTACGTCGTCGGCGGATTCTACGGCACCTTCGGCAAGCGCGTCGCAACCGACTCGGTGTGGCAATATGATCCGGCAACCGATCGCTGGGAGCGCCGGGCAGCGCTGCCGACCAAGCGGGGCGCCCTGGCAGTCGTCGTGGCGGACGGGTTGATCTACGCGATGGGCGGCGAGCGAAGTAGCGCACCCGGAGCGCCGCAGCCGTACGAGCCTGTCGCGGATTTCGCTGTCTACGATTCCAAAGCCAACAAGTGGGAGGTTCTTCCCCCCATGCGTTACCGGCGTGACCACCTGGTAGCTGGCGCGATTGGCGGGCGCGTCTACGCGGTCGCCGGACGGGACCGGCCCAACTACATGCTGCAAAATCTTGAAGAGTACAATCCCGCAACCCGCACATGGACCGAGCGAGCGCCTATGCCCACCGGCCGCTCCGGCGGCGCCGCCGGAGTCGTGAACAACCGCTTGTACGTATTCGGCGGAGAAGGCAACCCTGAGAATCCATCCATGGGTACTTTCAACCAGGTCGAGGCTTACGACCCGGCCCACGACGCCTGGACACAGCTTGCGCCGATGCCGTTGCCGCGCCACGCGCTCAGCGCCGCAGTTGTCGGGAGCCGCATCTATTTGCCCGGAGGCAGCATCGTCCAAGGCGGGCGCGCGCCCGGTGTGACGGCGATCGTGGACACGTTCGAGCCGAATTGAGTTCCGACTGATCGACATAGGAGGAAAAAAAATGATTAAGCGAAAACTGTTCTTGATCTCGATCATCCAAATACTGATCGCCGCAGTCATGGTGATGTCAGCCGCCACCGCGCAGGAAAAACCCGCGCCGTCCGCCACTGCGCCCGCGCCGCGCCCGCGCGTTGACGTCGCGACCTCCCTCTCGTTAGAGGAAGCGAGGACCATCATCGACGCGGCCGTTGCGCAAGTACGGTCGGAGAAAGGGCACGCCGCCATCGTGGTCGTCGACGACAACGGTAACGTTGTGTCGATGGACCGCATGGACGGCACGTCGAAATTCTTCGAAAAGTTCGCCGTTGGGAAAGCGGTCGGCGCTGTGGCGCTCCAGCAAACCACCGCCGATTCGTCCGAGCAGTACAAAACCAACCCGCAGCGCTTCCTCAGCGCGCTGAGCATACTTCAGGGAGACGTGCTCTTCATCCCGGGTGGCTTTCCGCTCATCGTGGACGGCCGTCTCGTGGGCGCCGTCGGCAGCGCGGGACACGGAGGGGATGGAGACGTGCGCGCGGCCAAGGCCGGGATCGCCGCCTGGGAAAAGTTCCGTCAAGGCCGCCGCTAGCCTGAGTGAGTCACTAGAAGTTCTCACCGCATGTTGCGGCACGCGGCCGAGCTCTGCGGGTTCCGTCACCGGCCCAAAGCCGCGGACTTCGTAGCCTGCGGCTGCCGCGCGCCCAACTGGCGGGCGATGAAGGCCTTGATCATCTCGATGGCGCGGTCCGTCTGCGGCCCGGGGCTAGCAACCCAGCGGTGCTCGCAGCCCGGAAAGATCTCCAAGTCGATCTTGCCGCCGGCCGCCCGGTACGTAGCGACGAAGCGTTCTTGCACCGCGCAAAGCACGTTGTCGTCCAATTCACCTTGCAGAATGAACATCGGCGGCAGAGTGACCGGCTCGCCGCGCTCGAGGATGCGTTGCGGATTGCCCTCGAATATATTGTCCCACGGGTTGAAATAGATCTCGCTGTTCTTGATCAGATTCTCGCGCTGCATCTTCTTCGCCTGCTCATAGCGGGCGAAAGGATCGCTGATCGGAGAGCGGACCACGGCGTAGGTGAGGGTTGCGTCGAGGCGCGTCGCCTCCGCCAGCGGATGCGCGGTGTAGCGTGAATCGCGCGGGCGCATTGCGCACAGCTCGATCACGTGGCCCCCGCTCGAGCTTCCCAGGGCGCCGACTGTTTCCGGGTCCCCTTTCCACTCGCGGGCCTTGAGCTTCAGCCAACGGATTCCGTAGTTCGCGTCCGCTACCGAGGCAGGGTACGGCGCCTCCTCGGCCAGGCGCAGATCAATCGCCAGCACCAGGATGCCGCTTGCCGCCAGCCGCTCGTCCATCGGCGCATTGGCCGTGCGGTCCTGGTCGTTCCAGGCGCCGCCGTGCACGTCCAGGAGCGCCGGGAACGGGCCTTCGCCCTGGGGTTGGTAAATGCGGGCCATCAGAGTCCGTGCCGGATCGCGCCGGTACTCGACGTCCCAGGCCTTGATCTCGTACTGCTTCGAAGGGTCGTAGGCAACTGCCATCTTTCCGCCTCCTATCAAGTTTCGCTCAATCCCCTGCACCGCGGGTTTTCTCTGGAATACTTCCGCTTGGTCCGAGTGTCAAGGTTTCAATCTTCAGCCACGGACTTCGTAGCCCTCGGCCACGCGAGGCACTCGTCGGGAGAGGGGAAGCTAGTCCAGCGTCTGGCGATAGCGCTTCACGCCGATGGTCAGGGCGACGGCGGTGAAGAGCGCGATTTGCCAAAGCTGCAGGGCGACGTCTTCGAGGCCGTTGCCTTTGAGCAGGATGCCGCGGACGATTCGCAGAAAATGGGTGAGCGGAAATATTTCGCCGATCACCTGGGCCCAGCGCGGCATGCCGCGGAAGGGGAACATGAACCCGGAAAGCATCAGTGAAGGCAAAAAGAAAAAGAACGACATCTGCATGGCCTGGAGCTGGTTCTCCGCCACGGTGGAAAAGGTGATGCCCACCGCCAGGTTTGCAGCGATAAAAACCAGCGCCACCACGAGCAGCAAGCCGAGATTGCCGACCATCGGCACGCGAAAAAGAAAGTATGCGGCGGCGAGGATCAACCCCACTTGGATGTAGCCTACGAGGATGTAGGGGATGATCTTGCCGACCATCACCTCGAACGGGCGCGTGGGCATGGAAAGGAGATTTTCCATAGTGCCGCGCTCGCGCTCGCGAGTGATCGCCAGCCCGGTGATCAAGACCATGGTCATCGTGAGGACAACGCCCATCAGGCCGGGCACGATGTTGTATTGCGTGATGGCTTCGGGGTTGTATAATGCATGCACGCGCAGCTCGACGGGGCCGGCGGCGCCGGCGAGAGAGGTTAGCGGGCCTTTGAGATCGTTTTGCAGCGCGCTGTTCAGCACTGTGTTCAGGGAGCCGAGGGCGTTGCTGGTGGCGGCCGGATCGGTCGCGTCCGCCTCGACGAGGATGGCGGGCCTGTCGCCGCGGAGCAGATCGCGGGTGAAATTCTCCGGGATGTTGATGACAAATTGGACTTCACCGCGTTCCAGCACGTCGTGCCCTTCGGATTCGGTCTTCACCTGCCGGACAAAGTCAAAGTAACCGCTGTTCTGGATCGCATATAGCAAAGTGCGGCCCTGCGGGCCATGGTCGGCCAGGAGCACTGCGGCAGGCATGTGCTTCGGGTCCGAATTGATGGCATAGCCAAAGAGGACAAGCTGGATCAGCGGGATGCCGACGATCATCCCGAAGGTCAAGCGGTCCCGGCGCATCTGGACGAACTCCTTCACGACCATCGCCCAGAATCGCGCCAGCGAAAATTCGCGCCGCCTTTTCATGACAAAAATTTGTCCTTCGATCTTTCCATCAGATGAATGAAAACATCCTCGAGCCCGGAATCGACCCGGCGCCATTCGTAGGGCGCCGTGCGAAACGGAGCGATGGCTTGTTCGAGCGCGGCTGCGTCGTCTCCGCTCACGTGCAGCATGTTGCCGAAAGCCACGGCCTGCTGGACCCCCGAACAGTCGCGGAGCTGCTCGGCGAGCCCGGGCAAATTGGGTCCGCTGACCGACCAGGTCGTCAGACGCGCCTGATCGATAACCTCGGCAACCGTGCCCTGGGCGAGCAGATTGCCGTAGGAAATGTAAGCGAGCCGATGGCAGCGCTCGGCTTCATCCATGTAGTGAGTGGTGATCAGGAACGTCAGTCCTTGCCCGGCAAGCTGATGGATCTGCTCCCAAAAATCGCGGCGCGCTTTCGGGTCCACGCCCGCCGTGGGCTCATCGAGCAGAAGCAGCTTGGGATGGTGAATCAGGCACGCGGCCAGGGCGAGGCGCTGTTTCCAGCCGCCCGAAAGCTCGCCGGCAAGCTGCTCCTGCCGTCCCGCGAGCCCGAGTCGCTCGATGCTTTCACGCACGGCTTCGCGACGGTTTTTCACGGAATACATGCGCGCGACGAAATCGAGGTTCTCGGCAATGCTCAAGTCCTCGTAGAAGCTGAACCGTTGAGTCATGTAGCCGACCTCAAGCTTGATGGTCTCGCTCTCGGTGATGACGTCGTAGCCGAGACAGGTGCCGCTGCCCGCATCCGCCCGCAGCAGCCCGCAGAGCATGCGGATAAACGTCGTCTTGCCGCTGCCGTTCGGGCCGAGAAAGCCGAAGATTTCCCCCGCGCGGACCTGGAGGTCAATACGGTTGACGACCGTGCGGTCGCCAAACCGCTTGGTCATTCCCTGCACGTCTATCGCAAGGTCTTGGGCGAGGCCGTCAGCCATAGATCAGGAACCGAATTGCACATCCACCGGCTGGCCCGGATGCAGGTTCACCGCGCTCTTGGGATCGAAGATCGCTTCAATCATGAAGACCAGCTTGTCGCGGCTCCCCTGGCTGTAGATGACCGGCGGTGTGTATTCCGCCTGCGGCGAAATGAAGCTCACCCTCCCGATGAACGGCTCACGCACGCCGTCCACGGTGACCCGCACGCGCTCGCCGGGCTGAATCGCACCGATCTGCCTCTCCGGCACAAACGCGCGCACCTTGATGTTCTGCGGCGGCAGCAGCGCGACGACCGGGCGGCCGGCGGCGACCCATTCGCCTTCGCGGTAAAGTGTGTCGAACACCAAGCCCGCTTGCGGCGCGGCCTGGCGCTTTTGCGACAACTCCCATTCCGCCTTGGCCAGCGTCGCTTCCAGCGCCCGCACGTTGGCCTCCGCCGCTGCGATCTGGTCGCTGCGGGAGCCGAGCTGCGCCGTTTTCAGATCGGCTTCAAGCTGCGCTACGCGCTGGCGATCCTGATCTCGCGCGGAACGGGCGCGGTCAAAATCCTGCACCGCAATCATACCGGACTGAACGAGTTTTTCCTGCCGCGCGAAATCTGTTTCCGAAAGCGCCAGCGCCGCCCGCGCCTGCTTGAGTTGCGCTTCGATGGATTCGATTTCCGAGGGGCGCTTGCCTTTTTTTGTGTCTTCCAGATTCGCGCGTCCCTGCGCCAGCCGCCGTTCCGCTTCGTCCCGGGCGGCTTTTTCCGAAGCGCTTTCCAACGCGAAAAGGGGATCGCCCGCCTTTACCTGCGCGCCCCGCTTTACCTGCAACGATTCCAGCGCGCCCGCCAGCGGCGAGGCGACGTAAACGAATTCTCCCTCGACGTAACCCTGCACTCGATTACGGTCCGAGCGGCCGCAACTCGCCAAAAGGCACAGCGCCGCGAGCACGTTGGCAATGCAAAAAAACACTCTTCGATGCGCTGCTTCGGAGCCGGTCATAGTTTCGACCTCGCTGTGTCCGTGATCACGCCCTTGAGAATCACCGTGATGATGGCGGCAAAGCCGCTCTTCGGGGTGAGACCGAGTTCCGCCATCTTGGGTGGATTCATAATTGCCTCCGTGGCGCCGAGAAGAATCTCGATTGCTAGTTTGGCCGGAATTTCGTTGCGGATCATTCCGGCTTTGCGTCCTTCGCCAAAGAGCTTTCCGAAATGGCGCTGAATCACACCCCGGCGCCGGCTTTCCACCAACTTGAACATTTCCGGCGCCTCCCGCCGGATGTCACGCACAAACGGCGGCTGAATCTCTTCTGTGTGCCGCTGGACGCACGCGAGCAGTTGATGCAGCGCGGCAAGAACATCCGACGAGCACGCGGACGTGATTCGCTCGAGGTCCGCCTCGATAACGCGGAACTTATCCAGGAGCACGGCCTCCAGGAGAGCGGCCTTGCTGGGAAAACAGGCGTAAAGCGTTTTTTTGCTCATCCCGAGCTCTTCCGCAAGATCATCCATGGTGACATTGCGGAAGCCATGGGTAAAAAAATGACGCCGGGCCGCGGTAATGATCCGCTGTGGGGCGGAATTCTCCGGCAATTCCTGCGGCTGCGCTTTGCCGCGGTGCATGGATGATCTGGCGACCATATACCTAGGAAACTATAATAGTACTATCAGTTTCCTTTAGCCCGCGCAAGGAGTTGTATTGGGGATGAGGGGGCGGTCAAGCTCGGACGATGCGGTTCAGAAGTATCCCGATCTTCGGCGACGAGACCTCCACCACGTCGCCCACTTTGAGGAAAAGGTCGAGCGGCCGCGTGCCGTCGGGCCGCCGTCTCGTCTTGTCCGCGGCGGTCCCCGCTGAGGTGCCGCCGGCGATGACGTCCCCCGGCACGAAGGTGAAGTCCCGCGAGAGGTGTTCGAGAATCTCGCCGAACGACCAGATCATCTCCTTGGTGTTGTAGCGCTGGCGCACCTGGCCATTGACGCGCGTTTCTACGTCGACCCTGCGATGATCCAGTTCGCCGACGACGATGCAGGGGCCCATCGAGGTCGAGCTGTCGAAGTTCTTCGCCAGGTTGTAGTTGATGGCGATGCCTCGTGGTCCGCTCGGCGCGCCGTCGCGGATGCTCCAGTCGTGGAACAGGGTGACGCCCCAGACGTGCTCGTCGATCCGCTCGGCGGGAATGTCTTTTCCCCGCTTGCCGAGGACGATCGCGGCCTCGCCCTCGTAATCGAAGTACCGCGCGCGCTTCGGTAAAGGGATATCGTTGTCGGGTCCCGCGACGGCGTCGGGCACTTCCCAAAATCCCCATTGGCCTGCTTCTCTCGCGACGCGCGTAATCTCCGCGATGTCGCCGGTCACGCCGGGCCGGTTCGCCCACATACCGGCGAGGTGCGCGGCGAAATTCCCGCCGACACAGGCGGTGCGCCGGTGCGGCCACGGGGCATGCAACTTCACGTCCTTGACGTCGTGGACGACCGCCTCGGCGCTGCGACTCGCTTCTGGTCCCGAGTTGGCGACGTGCTCGATCGCGCGCTGCGCGTCTACGAGAGCCGCCGGACCCGCCGTGATAAAGGCCTCGAGTCGTGCCGGAACCCACGCTTCCGCTTGCTCTTGAGCTTTCGCGTCGCCGCGCTGCTCGCGCAGGTAACTGGCGAATGCGCGATTCAAGTCGATCACCTGGTCACCTTCCCACGCGCCGACCCGCCGCTCCGAACCAAAAACGACGATCTTCATTATTGCCCTCGCGCACCCTGCCGTGCGCTCTCGCGTAGCTCTGTGGTCGCCTCGAGGTCGAGTTCGAAGCGACGTCCCTGCTGGCGTATAACGACAGCGTAATCGCGCCGGGCGGCTTCCAGCGAAACGTATCCGGAACGAACGTCGGCTAGGACGCGCTCGGGCGCGCGCTCGAATGCATTCCAGAAACCGCCACCACCACCGACTTCAACGAGGAAACCATCGCCGGCGTCCAGGGGTATATGTCCACTGGTCTTTCCCGTGGGCAAGCGCTCCATCGAACCATCTTTGCGCATCACGCTGAAGCGATTGGCCAGCGCCTCGTTGCCGCCGTGCAGTCCCCAAGGCGCGCAGATCGTTCGCTCCATGGCGGATTGAACGCTGCCGGGAGACAGCAATCTAACTTCCTGCGCCACTCCGAGCCCACCGCGGAACTTCCCTGGTCCCGCTGAGTCTTGCCGCAGCGCTCGGTACGCGACGAAGATCGGCGCCCGACCCTCGCCGGCCTCGACTGGCGTGTTGTGGGTGTCACCGTCGTTGATGCAGAACGTCGCGCTCTGGCCGTCCGCGTCGCTCAGCGCGCCCCAACCGCCTCCGGACAACATGGACGGGAAGTGGAAGGATCGGCCGCTCTTTGGGTCGAGACCGAAGACGCGGGGAGCCGCAAGATCGGCATGGTGCCCAGCGAGCGTGCGGTCGAGGCAAACCGGGGCGAGCGCCTTAAAAATGGTGTCCGCAACCGTCATCGGAACAGTCATCCAAGTGCGCACCGGCGCCGGCTTGGTCGCGCTGACGACGCGGCCGGGAGGCAGCACGATCTTCAGCGGCCGGAACGAGCCCTCGTTGATCGGCAGCAGCAAGGGCGTGGTCAGGAACTTGAAGGCCACCTCGGACGCCGAGCGGCCTGCGGTTGCGCCTGAGTTGTAAGGGCCGGCGACCTGCGGGCTGACGCCGCTTAAGTCGATGGTCATCTCTTCGCCGCCCACCTCGACGCGGACCTTGATCGGAATGTGCTTGCCTATAGTGACGCCATCGTCGTCCATAAACGACTCGGCCTCATAAATCCCATCCGGAATCTGACGCACCGCCGCACGGGCGAGGCGCTCGCTCTGGCCGAAGATAAGCTGAACGCTCTCTTTGAATGCCTCGGCGCCGTAGCGCTTAAGCAGCTGCGAGAGACGCCGCTCGCCGGTTCGGATCGCCGCGATCTGCGCCCGGAAGTCGCCCATGGCGAGCTCGGGAAGGCGGCAGTTGGCGCGGATGATCGAGGTGAGCTCGGCGTTTTGCCGCCCCGCCTTGAAGATCTTGACGAACGGCAGCTGCAAGCCTTCCGAAAAGACATCGCGGGTAACCGCGCCGAGCACACCGCCGACATCCTGCCAGTGTCCCATCGATGAGGAGAAGGCGATCAGTTCGCCGTCGTGGAAAATAGGCAGCGTGAAAATCATGTGGTTCAAGTGACTTCCCATCACCTGCGGGTCGTTCGTGAGCAGAATGTCGCCCGGATGGATATTCTCTTTACCCCAGAACGCGAGCTTCGCCTTGATCGAATCCGAGAGCCCGCGAATGAACATCGGCAGCCCCAAGCCGATCGAGATCGTGTTGCCGTCGGCGTCGAAAAGGCCGACGGTGAAGTCCTCGGCCTCGTAGATGATCATGTTGTAGGCGGTGCGCATGAGGTTGGTTTTCATCTCGTCGGTGATCGCGACCACCGTGCTGCGGATCACTTCCGCGGTGAAAGCGTCGACGCTGGCTCTAGTCGCTGTATGTGTTGGGCTCATAGTTGCTTCGTTCAAAACGTTCAATCGCCTGGAGTCCCGAATCTGGTTTCCTCGCCCTCCCAAAGGAGGGAGAGGATGAAGGTGAGGGTGGAGCTCTCTCCCACGCCGTGGGAGAGGGAGATATTTTTTTTCTTGCCAATGAGCATACTGTTAAATGAGGGCTAATTTCATCAATCTTGTTCACTTGCCATTTTGCCGACGCAGTTCTTCGGTCGCCTCAACATCGAGTTCGAAGCGGCGCCCTTTCTGCTGAATCACCACACCGTATTCGCGCCGGGCGGCTTCGACCGACACATATCCGGAGCGGACGTCGGCGAGAACGCGCTCGGGGTCGCGCTCGAGCGGATTCCAGAATCCGCCGCCGCCGGCGGTCTCGATCAGGAAACCATCGCCTTCGGCGAGCTCCGTGGGCTCGATCTTTCCTGTCGGGAATTTCTGAACGGCGCCGTCGCTGCGGAATATCGATATCCGGTTTGCCAGCGCGGGCTTCCCGCCGTGGAGACCCCACGGGGCGCAGATCGTCCGCTCCATCCGCGAATAGATCGTCGCCGGCCTGCGCATGCGCACTTGTTGTGCCACGCCAAGACCGCCGCGGTATTTACCGCCGCCGCCCGAGTCCTGCCGCAGCGCCCGCTGTTCGATGATAATCGGACTCTTCGCTTCGGTCGCCTCAATGGGCGAGTTGTGCGTGTCGCCGTCGTTGAGAGCGACGGTCGCGCTCCTACCGTCTTCGTCGGATTTCGCGCCCCAGCCGCCGCCTGGATGGCCGATGTGCGACCAGAAGTAGCGGCCCGTCTCGGCGTCGAAGCCGTGCGGGTTGACGATGCACAGGTCGGCATAGTGCGCGGCGATGGTGCGCTCCGGGCAGGGCTCGGCGAGGGCTCTGAATATGGTGTCGCATACGGTCATCGGCACGGTCATCCAGACACGCACCGGCGCCGGTTTGGTCGCGCTGACCACGCGGCCCGGCGGGAGCACGATCTTGAGCGGCCGGAACGAGCCCTCGTTGATCGGCAAAAGCAGCGGCGTGGTCACGCATTTGAAAACCAACTCGGCGGCCGAGCGGCCGGCCGTCGGCCCGGAGTTATAGAATCCCGCGACCTGCGGGCTGACGCCGCTTAAGTCGATGGTCATCTCATCGTCGCGCACCTCGACGCGAACTTTGATCGGGATATGCTTGCCGATGTTGACTCCGTCATCGTCCATGAACGACTCGGCCTCATAGATGCCATCCGGAATCTGCCGCACCGCGGCGCGCGCTAGCTTTTCGCTCTGTTCGAACACGAGCCGGACGCTTTCCTTGAACGCCTGGTTGCCGTAGCGCTTGAGTAAATAGCTCAGCCGCCGCTCGCCGGTTCGAATCGCCGCGATCTGGGCGCGGAAGTCGCCCATCGCTCGTTCCGGCACGCGCACGTTCATGCGGATGACCTCGGTGAGCTCGGCGTCTTGCACTCCCGCTTTGAAAATCTTCACGAACGGCAACTGCAAGCCTTCGGAATAAATGTCACGTGTGATACCGCCGAGCTGGCCGCCGATATCCTGCCAGTGGGCCATCGACGAGGCGAAGGCGACCAGTTCGCAGTCGTGGAAGATCGGCAGCGTGAAGATCATGTGGTTTAGGTGACTGCCCATCACGTAGCTGTCGTTCGTGAGGAGGATGTCGCCGGGCTCGATGTTCTCCTTGCCCCAGAAGGCGATTTTGGCCTTGATCGAATCCGAGAGTCCCCGGATGAACATCGGCAGGCCCAAGCCGATGGAAATCGTATGGCCGTCGGCGTCGAAAAGGCCGACGGTGAAGTCTTCGGCCTCGTAGATGATCGTGTGGTAAGCCGTGCGCATGAGGTTGGTCTTCATCTCGCTGGTGATCGCCACCAACGCGCTGCGCACGACCTCGGCCGTGAAGGCATCAACGGCACGACTCGTTGTAGCTTGTGCGGTGTTCATGGCTTAACTACTTGAACGGATTGAACGGCTTGAACTATTTGAACGGTTCAAATCGTTCCATTCGTTCAAAACGTTCAAAAGGTTCAACACGTAAGTCTCGGTCATTGTGTCCCTCCAAGCTGCATGACGAGATGGCCGAAGGCGTTGACCGTGACAGTGTCGCCGGGCTCGACGACGGTGGTCGAAGCCGCCTCCTCGATAATGGCGGGCCCGGTGATCACGCTGCCCTGGAGCAGCTTCATCCGATCGAACACGTTAGCTTTGACCGGGCCGAGTCCCTCGAAGATCACCGATCGGCTCCCCCGGTGAGCTGCCGGCGGCGGCGTGCGGTCGCCCTGGGGAATTTTTGGGAATTGCGGCTTGCCGAGCCGTCCGATGGCCGACACGCGCAGGCTCACCATGTCGGCGGACTCCTCCGGGGCGCTATGGCTGTAGCGCAGCTCGTGGGCGTCGTCGAAGAGCCGCTTGATCTCCTGGCGCGCCGTTTCGTCCGCCACGTTCGCCGGCATGCGCACGGCGACCGCGTGCTCCT
>WNFH01001500.1_pt1 | contig 15841 bp, 12 predicted proteins | sample 5400411 | NCBI WGS metagenome assembly WNFH01 (sample SAMN13153347, study PRJNA577476) | soil metagenome | isolation source: 200 cm saprolite under Douglas fir tree site 2 hole 3 | place: USA:California | collected 2015-04-18
TAATACGTTGACGCGCAAGCTTAAAGAGCTGGGGTTATAAATGCCCGGTAATTTGGTGATACGCCATCATCTTGCCACCAAAAGAGAAATGCTTTGCGCCGGTTAAGATCGCCATAAGGCGGGACAAGCACGCCTTGAGTCTACGCTATGTTCATCATAAGTGATACGCCGGCAATAAACAAAACCCAAATTGGTAATTTTTACCGGTTATCCGTTTAGAACCACCATCCATCAGTTGATTCCCGATAACTCTCTGATGCTCGGTGCGGGCGAACGCCATGGTCTAGACTGAAAGTGGTTTTACAAATCCTTTAAGGAAGTGTTTGCTGTTTACCGGCAACACCTAAGCAAAGTGCATCGCCTATTTGAGTCGGACGGTAGTCTTATATCGGCTCACGTGAGGGTATATGGAGGTTGTTATGAACAGAATATCAACATCACAAATCTTTTTTGCGGGGTTACTAACTCTTCTATTTGTGCCGAAGGCGGTAGCCGACAATAATGCTAACGCCACGTACATACCAAGCAAGGCGGCCGAGTCGGAGGAGCTGGTACTGAGCGCCCCGCCCCGGGGCGCAGCTGTCAAGGAAAAAGCGATTTATGAGCCTATAGCCGAGCTTTTATCCAAAGCGATAGGGAAAAAGGTGATCTTCAAGTATTCGGATAACTGGCTCAGCTACAGTAAGGATATGGTCCACGGCGCTTATGACTTGGTGGCTTTTGACGGTCCTCATTTCAATGGTTGGAGAGAGGATAAATTAGGCCATGTGCCGCTGATTAAAATGAAAGAGGATTTGATTTTTGTCCTGATTACGAAGGCGGAAAACCAAAGGATCACCCAAGTCAAGAATTTGGCCGGGCGGACCATATGCGCCCACGCACCTCCGAATTTTGGTACACTGACCCTTTACAGCCAATTCGACAATCCGGCCCGTCAACCTGTTATAATCCAAATCCAGGGTTGGGATAATGCGTATAAAGGCTTAATTGACGGCAAGTGCGAAGCTACTCTTGTTCCGTTGAAGAATCTTGCTAAATTTGATGCCGGCGAAAAGAAACTTACCAAAATCATCTATAAGAGCCGGGTTATGCCGAATCAGGCGCTCTCGGCCGGGCCGCGCATAACTCCCGAAATGCAAGCAAAGATCAAGCAGGCTTTATTATCCGAGGAAGGGAAAAAGGCAACCGAGAAGCTGCGCGAGGCGTATGTGACGGAGCTGGTCTCGGCATCCAGAGAGGAGTACGCGGGGCTTGGTAGATTGTTGAAGGATACAATGTATTTTGAGTATTGATGCTGGCGGCACATTTTAAGAACCTCTGATTAAGTCAGAGGTTCCTGCGGCATAGGGGCGAGGCGGTATGATGAGGAAGGTCCGGTGGACCTTCCTGCCGCCGAGCGGGCCGGCCACGGAAGGCCGGCCCCGGCTTGCAAGCGCAGCAGGAAAGCGCAGCGCAGTAAAGTGCCGCCATTTTTGCCTGACGCCTCCCTGCGCCAAGCCCCTACGGGGCTAACGCGAAAATCCGCTCCTGGCGGATTTTTCACACGCAAGTAATTGAAAAATGAAGAAAAACAAAAATCCGCCCGGAGCGGATTTTGACCGCTTTAGCGACCCGCAGGGTGAAATACAGGGAAGTACTTCATCAAAAATCATGCTGTGTAGGATGCACGAATGCCGCGAGCGCAAGGATGCGCAAGAGCGGCCAAATGTCAGGGATGACTTTTTTCAGGGTTTCCTTAATTCAAACCGCGCTTAATCATACCTGCCGCGGACACAAGCAAGACGCCGCCAAGAAATTAGGCTGTGGGCGTAATACGTTGACGCGCAAGCTTAAAGAGCTGGGATTATAAATGGTCGGTGGTCCGTGACACGCTATGGAATAACCTTGTGCCAGGATCTCCCGCAGGACGACCGTGCGTTCCATATGCCCTGCGACACTGATCCACAGCTTGTTATATCGACATTGTTAGAGAATGCCTGACAGTCATGAATTAACCCGATACACGAGATAAACTGAATTTACAGAAAAGAATTACTTTCCAAGACCTAAAAATTATAGAACAGCTATGCTCGTGATAAGGTAAGAAAGAGTTAACCGACGATAGCGCGTAGTCTAGACATTACTACGATTTTATGAAATTCGATTGTGGATTTTATACCACTGTAGTCTATTATTTTATGGACTATATAAAAAATGGAGGAGAGCAAGTCATGGTCAGACTAAACCTGAGATTGGGTTATATACTATTACTTTTTACTTATCAAACTGCATTCGCGGAAGAATATATTTTTACTGCAACGCCGCAATGGTCTGCTGCCAAGGCAGGAGAAGTTTATCAACCTATTGCTGATTATTTGTCCAGAGTAACAGGGAAAAAAATAGTTTATGTAAATTCAGATAACTGGCTTACTTATATCAGTGAAATGCAAAAAGATAAATATGATCTTGTGTTTGATGGACCGCATTTTGGTAGTTGGCGTATACACAAATTAAAACATGTCCCTTTAGTTAAGCTTCCCCAGCCCCATATCTGGGATGTGGTTATAAGAGCTGACAACATTAACATCAAGAGCGTAAAAAGTCTTGCCGGGCGTCCTATATGTGCGCATGCCCCTCCCAATTTCGGCACACTTACCTTGTTAAGTCTTTTTGATAATCCTGCACGTCAACCTTTCATAATGCAAATCAACGGCTGGAAGAGCGCGTTCGACGGTGTCGTACAGGGCAAGTGCATGGCAACAATACTACCTCTTACTAATTTAAAACAATTTGATCCTGAAATGAAACAGGTAAAGTTGTTGTATCAACATAGACCATTCCCTAATCAGCTGTTTACTGCTTCGTCGCGTTTCTCTCCTGAGATGCATGCAAAAATTATTAAGGCGTTGTTGTCTGACGAAGGCAAGGCCGCGACGCAAAAATTAATGGATGAGTATGCAAAAGGTAGGTCTTTAGTGTTGGCGACAAAAGAAGAATATGCAGATATAGAACTGGTTTTGAAAAACGAAAGAGGATTTGAATTCTAAAATCATTGGTAACTCGCTCCACATTCCGAGAAGGACAGTCATGAAAAAGATATGCTGAATTCAAATCGTAAGTGCAACAGGTTAAGTTAACCTCGTTTGCGTGTTGAGAATGAAGTGGCCCCGCTATCCTGCTTATCACCTTAGCTATTCCGTTTTTTGGTCCACTGCCGGCGCGATTCGGATTCGGAATACTGTTTTGGATGGTGTACTGGTGGGTGGGGGCACGGTAGATATGAAAGGTAAGCTGCCTAGCCCCGCTCCTGGTCGTCGCCGCATACCCCTTCATGCCCGTAGATAAAGTCTTGCCACAACTATGTCCATCCGCTTATGCTACTGATCGTCGGCACGTGTATGGTTACCGCTGGCTGGGCGCGCTGCGGTTTCGCGAAAACGGCACGATGTGACAATCGCCGCAGGTCTGTTTTCGAGGATCAAATCACTGCCCGCGCATGACCATGGGACCTCGCCGCTTGGCGGGGATAGGCAAAGAAGAAACCGTTGCGTCCTCTTCGCATCGAGCAGAAGGTGCAACAGCGGACTCAAAGGAGGAACCAATGACAACAGCTGCAAAAGCGCAACATCGACAAGGGGAGCGTGCGACTTCAGGGGGGACGATGAGCATAGCTGGGCGCATCCTCCCGGTATTGGTTGGCCCTGCTATCCTGCTTATTACTTTAACTATTCCGTTTTTCGGCCCTCTGCCCGCGCGGTTCGGATTTGGAATACTGTTTTGGATGGTGTACTGGTGGGTGGAGGGCACAGTGGACATAAAGGTGACCTGCCTGGTCCCGCTCCTCGTCGTTGCCGTATACCCCTTCATGCCCGTAGATAGGACCCTGCAGCTCTATGTCCATCCGCTTATGCTGCTGATCGTCGGCACGTGCATGATCACTGCCGGCTGGGCGCGTTGGGGTTTCGGGAAGAGGATGGCGCTGCGCTTCCTGATTCTTTGTGGCAACGACGTGCAGAAACAGACAGTCGCCTGGTTTTTGTTCTGCAGTGTGGTTAGCTTTGTCGTAAGCAACACCGCGGTGGCGGCCATATTCATCCCCATCGCCGGCGCTTCTCTTGCCTACGCCGGCTTCTCCACCTTCGACCAGAGATATCGCAGTCGGGCGGCCTCGAATATCCTGATCGCGGTGTCGTGGGGCGCTGCGCTCGGTGGCATGACTACGCCGCTCGGCGGCGGACAGGCAGCGGTTACGCTGGGTTTCCTCGAGAAGTATATCGGCCACGAGATCTTCTTTGTGGAGTGGACCGCAAGGATGTTGCCTCTTTCCCTCCTGGTCATGGCCGCTATGTCGGTCTTTATGTACTACTTCATGAAACCCGAGATCAAGACATTCAAAGGCAGCCGGGAATACTACGCGAAAGAGCTTAAGAATATGGGGCCGATGAGCTATGAGGAGAAAGCGCTCTGTTTTGCCTTCCTGCTCATTGTCGTACTTGCCTTAACAAGGCCACTGTACGTGCAGTACGTGCAAGGCCCGGCCTTCAAGTGGCTGCAGTTCTCGCCACTCTTCTTCATTATTGCCGCCGTTCTGTTCTTCATGCCGTCCAAAAACGTTAAGAGCGAGAATATATTGTCCATCCCCACGCTGATCGCCCACTTCCCCATCACGATTCTGTTCGTATGGCCTGCCTCTGTCGCGCTCGGACGCATCATCACACAAACGGGCGCTAGCGAGGTTTTTGCACAGTGGCTACAACCGTTCGTTAGTTCCGGCGATGTGGCGTCGATCGCGGTCTTCGCAGCGGCCTCTAACCTGCTGTCCCAAGCGCTGTCCGATACCGCGTCCGCCGGCGTGATGATGCCGCTCGTCATCGCCGCCTTTAAGGGTTGGCACGGCCTGCAGTATGGCGCGATTGCGTTTATTTGGATTACGGGCGCCGCGCTCAGCTTCAGCTACGCCATGGCGTCGTCCACCGGTGCACAAGGCATAGCGGCGGGCTATGGGGCAAACCTCAAGCGGATGTTCATCTTCGGCATGATCGGGGGCGTCATTTCGGTCGTGATTACCATTTTGTATTTCGTCGTAGCCATCGATATCCTTCACTTGGACTTCTATTTACAGCCGCCGAGCGGTGGCAGCGTATCGGGTCGTATATTAGAAATGGATTAGTGCCGCAGCGGCAAACGCGCCCACCTGGCGCTGAGCAGGATAAATGAGAGGTGGTGATGTATCGCTCGGAGACGCTGTAGGCAAGTCGTCCTTGCGCCAGCGAAATCCGCTGCTTGCCGAGCTTCTGATTGATCAGGTGCCTCTGGCGCTCGGTACCTTCTTGCTCGGTATTGCCGCGAGCTACTGGCTATACGGCTTTCTGCCGGGCGCCGATCACTCCTTCCCCGTCGCCGGCATCCGCGTGCCGCTGTGGCATCTTGTGTGGATGGGCTTTTGGACCGGCTACATCATGGCGATTGTGGGGCAAGCCGCCGGCCTGTTCGCGCTGAGTTACTCCATATCGATACTGCGGTTCGACAATCTGAGTCTCAGCCCCACGTCCCTGGTAATAACGCTTATCAATCCCTTTGGTGCGCTGCTCGGCTTTTGGCGTGGGAAGCAATGGAACTTGGACTTAACTGTCTGGCTGTGCGCAGGCGCCGTCTTCGGCGCCCCGCTCGGGCCCTTCGTTCGCGTGTATCTTGTGAGCGACCCCGTTTCTTTTAAGGCATTCGTGGGCGTCGTTTTGGCGATCATGGCGGCGCAGCTTTGGCTTGAGATCATCCGAGGTTTGCGGCGCAATGCCGCGAGTCAGCGCGCCTTCAGTGCAAGATTCGATGAAAGCGCGGCGGCGGCGACGCGGGCCGGCAAGGCCCCTTCTGGGCTCAACAAGGACTTCCGGATCGCGACGTTGGAGCGCTCCCTAATGCGGGTTAAGATTGGGTACTATGATCAGGACGTGACTCTACATACGCTAGTAATGGTGCTGATTGGTTTCGTCGTCGGCTTGGTCGGTACCGCATTGGGGATTGGCGGCGGCTTTCTATTGGTACCGATACTCGTCGTCGGCTACCGCTTGCCGATGTATGTGATCGTCGCTGCGAGCATCCCCTTCGTAATCGTGCTGTCGTTGGTCGGCTTGCTGTCTTACAACATCACACTGCCGCTGCTCACCGGTATAACCACCCCGCCGGATTGGGCCTTCGGGTTCTTTGCGGCAAGTGGCGCAACCTTCGGCGCTTGGCTTGCTGCCAAAACGCAGCGCTTCGTGCCGGAACGCTATTTGAAGCCGATGCTAGGCGCCCTCACCGGCCTAGTCGGCGGCCTCTATATCGTCAACTATTTCTGGCCACTCCCCTTCCATGTCTGAGGTGGCAAAACGAGTGGCTGAAGCTTTACGCAAAGCAGGGTTGTCGCTGCTCCCGTTTCTGCCGTTCGTTGTGCTTGCCCTGGCGGCGGTGGTAGCGGTTTATCATGTCTACGTGTTTCATTGAACAATAAGGAGGATAGATTATGGCGATCGTGCTCGCAGAACGTCCGGTAATAATGATTGGCGCGGAAAGATCAGGAACCACCCTGGTGATGGCCATGCTCGGCTGTCATCCGCGCATCGCTGTGCCGGAGGTCGTTTGGTACTACTCGCGCTTCCGTCCGTATCTCCATACCTATGGCGACTTGTCGAAGGAAGAAAATTTCCGGACGCTCGCGCAAGAAATGGTCTTTGGTCTCAAGACCGCGTTTTGGGGGATGAAGGTTAACCCGCGCACCATCGTCGACGAAATCTTGGCGAATGTACGGGAACGGAGCTTCGCCGGCATCTATTGCGCGATGTTCGAACGTTATGCGCAAACCCAAGGCAACAAGCCGCGATGGGGAGAGAAAACGCCTTACAACCTTTTTTTTATCAGAGAGATTCTTGAGGACTTTCCTAACGCACAGTTCATCTTTATTACGCGCGATGGACGCGATGCCAGCGCTGATTATCTCGCTTCGGCCTTTGGCCCGACCAATATCTTCTGCGCGGCGGAGGTCTGGGCGCTTTGTCAGAACGCGGTAAAGCCTTGGCAAAAACGCTTACCTGCCGATCAGTGGATGGATCTTCGTTACGAAACACTGGTGCGTGAGCCCGAAAAAGTGCTGCGCCAGGTGTGTGATTTCCTCGGCGAGAAATATTCGCCGGCGATGCTTGGGTTTCACAAGACAGAGATCGCGCGTGCGCGAGGAGCGACGCGTGACCACAAGCCTTTAGGGCATGAGGTGAGTGACCGTTATATCGGCATTTACAAGGAACAGCTGAGCCTGCGCGAGCAGCGCATCTTCGCGACCGTGGCAGGCAAGGAGCTAGCCGAGGCGGGATACGAATCTGATGTGGAACCGATCAACGTCAGCTCGGAGGAGGCAGCTTTGTTCCGTGAGCTAGATGGCCGTACCCGTGCCGCTACCCTAGACGCGCCCGAGGGACATATCGTTTACGAAAGCTACAACGATTGGCTGATTGACCAGCGTGAGGAACGCAAACGCAAGGGTATCTGGAGGGACGGCGATGCGCCTAAGGCCTTCCCGATCAGTGATCCGCACGAGGAGTTGATCATGGGTCAGCGCGCGTGGCGCAAGTGGAAGGAGTACTTTTGTGTCAAACGTCGCTATCTGGGGAAGGCGGCACTATAGCCTATCACCCGACAGGCACTAGTAAGCTACTTGTTGACCCAGCGGTATTTGAACCTGCCAATGACACTACACGGGGGGAAACACGTCCATTAGGGTGCTGCTGTCTGGTGCGCGAAAGATACTGACGTCTGCAAGGGGACTTGCAGGGTTCGCGCGCGTTCTGCTCGTCCCTTTTCGAACAAGATAAGGTAGCTTGACCTCAGATATGGTCTCACTGGAGGGAATCTGTCGAGGAGGTAAATAACCTGCTCGTGCCCTTTGAAGCGATAGCAGCCTGATAGCGGTGGAATCCGCTGTACGAATCTAATTGTCTCTCAATAAACTTGGTACTAAAAATGTCGGGTAGGTAACGAAATTACCTAATGTAGTAATTGTACGGACCGCTCCGATCAAAATCCAATTGGACGGGTTGCCGCAGCCGCACGGCGATGCTCTCCTGCACGCCCCTGGATTTTGTTCCTGCTCATACAGGTGACGATCATCCAACAGGTACGTGAGGATACTACTGGCTGGCGTGGGCGGTGGCGGCATACCCTGGTAGTTTAGATCTAACTTAAAGAAAACTAATAAAATAATAACCCCATTATGCCGGCTAATGGAATAATCCAGGCTACGTCGATGCGAAAACGTAACAGGGCTATGAGTGCCGCTATAAAAATAACTGCGGATAGCCAGTTCGAAACAGCGATGGTTCCAATACTCCAAGCAGCGTAGGCAATCATGCCAATGACCGCGGGACGTATGCCACGCAAAACCGCTTGCACCACAGCCGATTTGCGTACACGTATCAAGAAGTGGGTGCTAAGCAGCATCAGTAATGCGGGAGGGAGGAAAATGCCGACAGTAGCTACCGCCGCCCCGAACAACCCTGTAATTTTATAACCGATGAACGCGGCGCTGATCAGAATCGGGCCGGGGGTGATTTGGCCCAAAGCGATGGCATCGATAAATTCCTGCCGTGTGACCCATGCCTGTTCGTTCACAACAATTTGCTGGATCAAGGGAATAAAAACGAACCCGCCGCCAAACAGCAGCACGCTCATTCCGGCAAAAGTCAGAAATAACTTCATGGCCAAGCCGGTATTTATAGCTAGAAAAGAAGCAGCGGCGAGCGGGACAGTATTAATGGCTAACAGTTTTGTATCGCTTCTTTTTCGTGCAGATTCATTTTTACTGGTTTCCGCTGGTGGGTTCTGGTTGACTTTTTTCGGAAGCGGTACAAACGATAGCCAACCGATCAAACCGGCACCGACAATAATGATTAAGGTGATATAAAAACCACCTTTGTATAGCAGCAGGGTGCAGGCAATGATGGCGATAATCAGCTCCCGCAGGCCGATGATAGTTTTGCGAGCCATGCCCCAGGCGGCGTGGATAATGATGGCGGTCACTGCCGGAACGAATCCCAAGAATAATTTGTTGACCGACGGGATTTGTCCCCAGTGAAAATAAGCGGCGCTTAGAGCTATGATCAGAGCAAAAGAGGGAAGAATAACGCCGATCGCACTGACCAAAGCACCCATGCCACTACGCAGTTTATAACCGACGTAAGCGACAACATTTACCGCTATCGACCCGGGAAGTATGGTGGCGAGTGAAATTCCATCGAGCATCTCCGCATGCGTCAGCAGCTTCTTTCGCTCGACTATTTCATTTTGTACCACCGAAATGAGAGCCATAAATCCGCCGAACGCTGTGCCCCCAATTCTAAGAAAAATCAAAAAGAGAGAGCATAGAGAAGGGTCGTTTCTCAAATGCGTATCCTTTTTCTTCCATACGCGGCTCATTAATCACCCCCTTGCTTTCGTCCGAAAATGGCATTTAGCTATAACTAAAGATTTTTCGCAATCGTGGCAATATATTTAAATGAGGACTACCGATAGGCGCGGAAGGCGTAAGCCAGGCGAGGAGTCGCGATAGCCGCCCTTCGGGACGGCGTTTAGAGTCACTTCAACTTTATGCCGGCCTCTTATTGAGGCCACGGCTTTACACATGCGCTGAAGCGTTGGTCTGAGCCTTACATTGGTGTTTCCCACGGCAGCAAGCTGTCGATACAGGTCGGCAAACAATTCAGGGAAAGCGCTGTCAGTCTATTCCCGGAGTCCCTCAGAATGAGCGGCAGTTCTTTGCTCACAGTGGACCTCCCGAGAGGGATGATCACACCGTATTCCGCTGAAAGACCACGGATCCGGTTGATGAGTGCCGTGCATTCCTTGAGCAGGCAGGCACTAATACGGTGGATCACTTGGACGTCTTGTTACTCGATGGTCTTGATAGGCTTGAACGCATGTGCATGGTGCTACTGAGTTTCTTACTCAGGTTACAGAGATACTCAATGACTCAGGCACTAACGTCTTACAAAAGGTTGAGCAGATATTCAAGGTGGTTCATCCTTTTTAGCCCCTGACCCCGCACGCAGTCCACGCGCAGCCGCTGTTGCATACGTGCAATCGCTGCCTCTGTACGTCGGCGCCAGCCAGCCGTTCGTCGGCCTGACCACGGCTTTTTTTGACTATGGCTCACCCGGTGCTAAGTTCAGTAAATCCCCCGGGGACAAGCACTGGCCAACTTTCAGTTCGACATCGCGGCCCGCGTGATTGATGGCATCCCTGCCATTCCCCTTTTTGTCTGTACTGCAACGGCAGGATGGCCGCAGCAGCAAACGGCTGAGTGGACCTCGAGAACAACTCTACAGAACGTAGGGCGTATGCGGCTACGCATTTTAAGCATGCTTGTCTTAACTGTCGGGAATCGTCGTGAGTCCGACCGGCAATGCTTCCGAGAAGGAAGTCGTGCTGATTCATACAAGTGATTTCCACGGCCACCTATTCTCGCGTCCTAACTTGCGCAGCGATGCTGAAGGAAACCGCCGGGAAGATGGTTTCGCGCGCCTCTACACGAATATCAGCGAGATTCGCAAGTCTCATCGCAACACGCTACTGCTGCACACCGGCGATGCTATCCAGGGCTCAGCCGAGGTGCTTTACACGCGCGGGCAGGCAATGGTGGACGTGCTGAACGAGTTCGGAATCGATGTGTTCGCGCCGGGCAACTGGGATTTTGTGTACGGCACCAGGCGCTTCCTGGAGCTGTTCACCGGAGATTCAGCCGCTTCGCGGTGCGATCCCGTAATGGCTGCAGCAACTGGAGCCGGATCCCTGTGATTAGGAATTGGAGGAAGAAAATGTGTCTAACCGCAAGACTACTGCTAGTAGCGCTCGCGTTTGCCGGAGTTGCGACGCCGGCGAACGCCAACCTCGTCTTCGGCGCTCCTCCACGGGAGGACTATGCAAAAGCGATGGAAACATACGAACCGATCGCGCGGTTGCTGTCGAAGATACTGGACGAGAAGGTCGTCTACCGTTACGCTCAAAATTGGCTCACATATCAAAGCGAGATGCGCAAGGGGCTGTACGATATCGTATTGGACGGGCCCCACTTCAACGGCTGGCGCATGGCCAAGTTGGGCCATGTGCCACTCGTGAAGCTGTCCGGCGACCTCAGCTTTGTAGTTGTCGTGCGGAATGGGACCGACCCCCCGGACCTTAAGCAACTCGCGGGGCGCCCCATATGCGCGCACGCCCCGCCCAACCTCGCGACGCTGGCCACACTCCAGCAGTTTCCGAATGCGGCACGGCAGCCGGTGGTTCTGGAAACCCAGGGGTTCCCTGCTGGCTATAAGGGCGTCGTTGACGGACGTTGCGTAGGCACGGTGTTGCCGACCAAAGTGTATGAAGCTCTCGACAAGGATGCGCATGCAACGAAGGTGATTTTCCACAGTCGGTCCTTCCCCAATCAGGCGCTGTCGGTCGGGCCGAAGGTCAAACCTCATTCTTATAATAAGCTCATCCAGGCGCTGCTGTCCGAGGAAGGCAAGCGAGCGACCAGCAAGCTGCGCGAGGAGTTTAAAGGGGACTTGGTGCGCGCGACTCGGCAGGAGTACGAGGGCCTGGGCGCGCTGCTGCAGGATACGTGGGGATTCCAGCTCTAGCCATTCCGGCTGGGAGCAGAAATCGGCGCACCGGTGGGGTCCGAGGCCGGTTTGTCGCGCCGTGGCTCCACATCGATCTTATAGCCGGTTCAATCGTCAACCTAGCGCGCGGCTGCATAGGATGTGGTCGATGCGCAGCCCCGTGTATGCCCAGAACGCGCCGATGCGGTAATCTGCCGATACGTGAAATCTACATCCTTCCCATGCAGCCGTTCATACTCCATCCATTGCATGCCAGCTCCATCAGCAGCATTCTTCCAGCCGCTTCCGGTTGCCCAGCACCAGCCTCGGCCCGAGAGGATCAAGCTAAGATTATCGAGCTTTGCTTGTTTCTGCAGTCAGTGGTTCGACCGCCAAACTCCGGGAGGCATACGCCGGCGGCAAGAACTTTGTTCCGGCAAATAATTGAGGAATATGCCAAGCTCGGCCAGTTGCTAAAAAATGAATGGGGATATGCCAACTGATTCATGCATCTTGAAATAGAGTATCCCTAAAAGAGAATACCACTGAGAAAATTCTCAGTGGTATTCTAACAGCGGATACTTGGCGGATTAAATAACGTCCTTATTAATAATATCCCCATTCGTTTTTTAGCAATTCTCCAAGCCCTACGAACTCTTCTTTATTTGCAGGTACAAAGCCTTTCCCTACGTTATAAGCTTGGCGGAATTTTTCCGTTGGGCCACTTGCTTCCGATGATACTAGCGCACGCGCAATCTTCTCTTGATCTTGTGGAGAGACGCGAGGACCGGCGGATAGCGCATTGTTAGGTAACGACCTGGCTTTGTATATTACCTTGGTTGCGGTGCCATTTTTATCCAACTTCTCTAAAGTCTTTGCGGGGATAACCGCAGCGGTGCAGAGGCCTGACGTCATCCCCTTGTAGATGTTGTCCCAACCGTCGGTGCTGATGATTACTGGTTGACGCGCCGGATTATCAAATTGACTGAATAGGGTTAAAGTGCCCAGGTTCGGCGGCGCATGCGCACATACTGTCTGGCCGGCCAGCTGTTTAATATTAGTTATTTTGTCGTTTTCCCGCTTTGTCACTGTCACAAAGATAAAGTCGTTCGGGATCTTGACGAGAACGTTGTGTTGAAGTTTGGCCATGCGCCATCCATTAAAATGAGGGCCGTCAAAAACCAAATCATAACCGCCTTTTTGCATAGTACCCTGATATACGCCCCAGGTGCCCGCATATTTAAAAGTCACCTTCTTGCCGATCGCTTTGGACAAATATTCTGCAATCGGCTCATAAAGCTCCTTGGCAACTTCCGCTGGTTCACGCGGTGGAGCGCTGAAAATCAATTCTGAGCCTTGAATTGATTTTTGCGGGTCTTCAGCGCCTTTAGATGCTTGGTAAGCGACTTTGGATGTTTGTTTGGCGGCGTCATCCGCAGCTGCGGCGGCTAACGTACTGACACTAAATATAGCGGCTATAACAATTTTTAGTACCGATGTGCCGGACATAGTAACCTCCTTGAATTTGGCACGGTTTCCGTTTCCTTCTTTAACGAAGTAATGGGTTCCATCCCGTGTGTACTTGTTTAAAACTCTAGACTATGAGAAATAGGTGTCCAGTTACTTGCCTTGCCTGCGCTGCAAAAATCCGACAAAAGGTTGTTTTTTTGCTCTTAATTGGTAAAACTATTTTCTGCTATTATTCATAAAGACCCGGTTTCCGGCAAACGCCATGCAGGTCACACAGCGAATCGAAGTTGGTTAAACTAAAGGTCAGTATTCCCGTTCAGAAAGTCAGTAAGACCAGGGCTGATTAATCAAAGGAGGACACCATGCAAAGCGAAGTGCAAAATCGCCCTCGGCCAATTCTTATGATGCCGCTTAGGCGCTGTGGAAGTCACGCCTTACGTTTACGGTTAAATTTTAGCCCCGATTTCTACTCCCCCTACCCGCTCCATCTTGTAGATTTTATGCCATTGTTGGGCCTATATGGGGATCTTGAGAATGATGAGAATTATTTCCAGCTTGTCCTTGATCTCGTAGGCCTGCAAGCGGCTAGTGTGGTGAAGTGGGCCGATGTTGTAGTTGATTCCGTGTCGCTATTTGAAAGCATCAAAGACCGCCCGCGTAGCGTTCATACTATTGTCTGGGAGATGTTGTTCCAAGCAGGGATTAAGCATCATGCCAAGGTAGTGATGGATAAGTCGCTGGACAATGTACATTACGCGGAAGAGTTAATATCCTTGTTCGGCGATATGCGATTTTTAAATGTGGTGCGCGATCCGCGCGCACAGGTCAATAGTATGACCCGGGCCATTATTCACGATTTTGATACGCTCTTAAATACAATGACTTGGGTTAAGGCCTACGATGCCGCCAAAATTCTGGCGGAAAAATACCCGCAAAAAGTTCTAACAATCCGCTTCGAGGATTTTCTTGCGAATCAAGAGACCGTGCTTCGCAAGATTTGCAATTTCTTCGGGATAGATTTTCTTCCCGCCATGCTGGATATTTCCAAATCTTCGGAAGCCCAGAAGATTTCCGGCCTTTCAGCCCTCTGGGAATCAAATACCGCGGCGCCGATCGCCGCTAATGCCGATAAATTTAAGAAGTTTCTAAGTTTGGAAGAAATCGAAGTGATAGAGACATTGGCCGGCAAATACATGGATTACTATGGTTATGAAAGAATGACCGACGGCGCGGCAAAAATCACTCCGCAAAAAATAGCCGCTGCTAAACGCAGCAGTGAGAAAAATAAAAAGGCGGCATGGGATGCATTGAAAACCAAGGATTATCGCGATTATCGGTTACGCCTCTTTAGAGGCGACTATATCCAAATGGTTAAAAAACGGCTGCTTCAGGATAAGCGAAATTTGAAGGCGGATTTCGGCACATAATCTAATTGTTAAATCATATCCCCACGAATCATATAGCCAGACACCAAGCGATGGGATTTACATCAATCCAGAGGCCCTGCTTGAGGCAGGGTCTTTTCATGTCATTTGTCTCCTTTAACTAAGCGCTTGTCGGATAGGGTGATGCTTGCCTGGACATCGTATCTTCTTGGCATATAGTTTGGCGGTGCTTATCTGAAATAAGGACGTCGTGGAGCTTTTTTACATCAGGAATTCATGGAGATCACATGTTCAGACAAAAAATTAGAGTCATCATAAACATCATCGTTATGACAATGCCAGGGATGGCGTTGGCGGCGAATCCTCCCGAAAGCAGTGCAACCACAAAGGTTAATTACAGTCCGGCTGGCCAGAGTGGAAAGGAAAAGGGAGTAGAGGGCGTTAAGGAAGAAGGACCGTTTGTATTCAGCGCCCCGCCCCGCGAGAGCCAACAAGCCTCTATCGAAATCTATACCCCCATCACTGAATATTTATCAAAAGTACTTGGGAAAAAGGTGGTTTATAAATATCCCGGCAACTGGTTCAGTTATCAAACGGATATGCAGAAGGGGAATTACGACTTGGTTTTTGACGGGCCGCATTTCAATGGTTGGCGCTCAGCTAAGTTACGGCATAATGTTTTAGCCAGACTTCCGGGCGAACTTACCTTCGTAGTTGCAGTTAAAAAAAGCAATGACAGCGTTGCCGATCTCAAGCAGTTGAGTGGGAGGACCGTCTGCGGGATGAATCCGCCCAACTTAGGGACTCTGACTCTATTGAGTCAGTTTGATAACCCGGCGCGTCAGCCGGTCGTTGTCAATGCTGAAGGCTGGGAGAATATCTATAAGAGCCTGATGGCGGATAAGTGCAGCGCTGCGGTGCTACCGATTAAAAATCTGGAGAAATATGACCGTGGCACTTTCACTAAAGTGATTTTTAAGGGCAAGTCGCTTCCGAATCAGGCCTTCTCCGCCGGTCAGCGGATCTCCTCAGAAGATCAAGCCAAGATTGCTCAAGCACTGGTAGTGCAACAAGCGAGCGAGCCGACAGCGAAGTTGCGTGAAATTTATGCCGCTGATGGCAATCTCATTGCGGCTACCAAGGAAGAGTACGCTGGTTTGGGGAAATGGCTAAAAGATACCTGGGGTTATTAAACTCACTAATTGATTCATCCGTCACTGTGGCAGAAACCACGGTGACGTTTTTTATAATGCCGGTCTTCTGCTTAAATTGGGAAGATCACCTTGTAAGCCGGTGGCATGACGCATCAGCAGATTTTTAATCAGGGCCATGCTATTCACGGCGTTTAAACCGATGTTACGCAAGCGTTTTACCGGCGTGGCCGAGATACCGAATAAG
>WNFH01001503.1_pt1 | contig 15831 bp, 8 predicted proteins | sample 5400411 | NCBI WGS metagenome assembly WNFH01 (sample SAMN13153347, study PRJNA577476) | soil metagenome | isolation source: 200 cm saprolite under Douglas fir tree site 2 hole 3 | place: USA:California | collected 2015-04-18
CTCACCTCTCCCGCCCCTACGGGTCATCCGTTCCTCTCTCCTTTTCAACCCATCCTTTTCTTAAGTTGGTGCATATGGGCGATGGCTTGTCCTCGCCCTGCCCAGCTTGCCTGGCTTGTGATACAATCTTTTGCGTATGGAGAACTCGGCTGAACTGCACAAACTGATAGAGGCGAGCACGCTGTTCCATGATGTACAACCAGAGGAAACAGCCGCCATTCTTGCACGCCTGCAACCGTCCCACTACGAACAGGGCGTCCATATTTTGGAGCGAGGCGTGTGGCATGGTCGCTTACACATCGTCGCCAGCGGCCATGTCAGCGTCTTGCTGCCCGCAGGTTTACCAGGAACGCCCCATACAGTCACAACTCCCGCCCATGAGAGCCACTCCACAGAAGAGTACGTGATTGCGCGTTTGGGGCCGGGCGAGTGCTTTGGGGAGATGTCGCTGATTACGGGCGAGCCGCCAACAGCGACCATACGCGCAGAGCAAGATGTCACCCTCTGGTCACTCTCGCAGACGGACTTCCTTGCACTGGTTGGAGCATGTCCCACCCTGCTCAAGAATATCAATACCATCCTGACCAGGCGTCTGTCGCGCACCAACCAGCATATCTTCTCGCATATCACAGCGGAACTGCTTGCCCTTGTAGAGACCCCTGACGCACCCAGAGAACATGCCCTCGCCTTCCATATCGCGGAGTCAATGGCGGTATGCAGCCAGAAGCGCGTGCTGCTGCTCGAACTTTGTGGACTCGACGAGGCAACATCCCCGCATTTTGCAGCACATAGCGATCAAATACGTCCTACCCTGCTTGAATGCAGCCAGGACAGTTCAAGACTCTCGCTCCATCAGGCCGCGACCAGCACGCCGGATGGGCAACATTTTCCCGCACTAACGGCCCTGGCCACAATGCAAGAACAGGCAATGAACTTGGATGAGGGTACGCTGGTTTCCTTAACAGATCTCGCGCTGTACTACGACTTTATTTTGCTGGCAACCACGCGGGCCACACCCACGCATATAGTGGAGACGGTGGCGGGACAATGCCAGAGAGCAATCGTTCTCATCTCCGCCGAACTTACAGCAATACCATTGGCGGTACGCGATGCATTACACAGTTCCCTCTTCGTCTCACACGTATCCGAACGGCCAACCATCGGGCTACAGGACCATTACACGGCACAGTTGGGTCATCCCCTAACCCGTCTACTACCGGCGGATAAGCCTCTACTTGAGCAGTGCTGGCAACAACGGGCGACGCCACGCCAACTGGCACCCCAGGCGGAACTTAGTAAGGCAATACAGTTTGTGGCACGGCATATCTCCCATCAGACGGTCGGTATCGCCTTTGGTGGCGGTGGGGCACGCGGGTTTGCCCATCTTGGCGTGCTGGAGCGTTTGCTGCACTACGGCGTCCCACTCGATTATATCGCCGCCTGTAGCAGTGGCATCATCACCCCCGGCATGTACCTGCTTGGCAAATCTCTTGGGGAGAGCGAGGAGATCTTTCTCGACATTCAACGCCATATCGTGCAGTGGAACTTTCCCCGCGTCTCCATCTTCTCAAACCGGGGTCTGAAACACATGCTGCGCACCCTCTGTGGCGATATGCGTTTTGAGGATTTAACCACGCCCTTCGCCATGGTGGCGATTGACCTGGCGACGCGAGCGGGCGTAGTACTGGATCGCGGCCCGCTCTGGCAGGCGAGCCTGGCAAGCGTGGCTCTGCCAGGAATTTTTCCCCCCGTGCTGATCGGCCAACACATCTTGATGGACGCGGGTATGCACGATCCAGTCCCTATCCGCCTGGCCCGCAAGATGGGCGCCGATATCCTGCTGGCCTCAGAACTCGGCGGCCAGGAACCGCCCTCCCTCGAAAGTGCCACGCCGTGGCTGCGCGAGGCGGAGAAACACCTTGCGCAAAAGAAGCAAGCCCGCTCGCCCCATATCGTCGATGTGGTACTCAAGACATATGACTTAGCTATGGCCACCATTGGCATGCACAGTATCCGCGAGGCCGACGTGGTAATTCGCCCCAAACTCCATCGCGTCTCCCTGCGTCAATTTTCCGAGGGGCGCAAGTTTGTAGCCGCCGGAAGAGAGGCCGTGGAGACGGCAATGCCTGAATTGAGGAAGAGGTTGCCGTGGCTGTAGAGCGGGGGTCGATTTCCTACTCAGCCACCCATACCCTCACTATATTATCAAGACCAGGATCATCCCCTGAAGCGAGGTACTTGCCATCTGGCGACCAGGCCACGGTGCGCACACAGGTAATCATATTGTTACTATCCAAAGAACATATCCCATTTATATGGGCACGATAGGTAAAGACAAGCTTCCCTGTGGCGGCATCCCAGAGTTGCACATCTTTACCGGCGGTGGCGATACGCTTCCCATCCGGCGACCACGCTAACGGGGGCGAGGAAAGGTGAACCGCTATATCCACTTTGAATGTGAGGGTAGCAGTTTCCCTCAGTATATTCCACACATGAACCGTGCCATCAAAATCGTACGCGGCGAGTTGATTCCCATCTGGCGACCATGCCACGCCTACAAAAGACTTCTGACCATGACAGGTGGTAATTCTCTGGCCTGTAAAGGCATTCCACACCTGTACAGTCTTGTCTGCTATCCCACCACCCGCGGATGCGATGTGCGTGCCATCGGGCGACCACGCCACGGCGGATACCGCCGCAGAGTGACCGGTGTACCGCGTCACCAGCTTTCCAGAAGAGGCATTCCACACCAGTACTGAGTGGTCATTACCAAAATAGAATGCTGGAGTAGAGACAATGTACCTGCCATCGGGCGACCAGGCCAGAGCGTATACTTCAGCACCACCTCCACTCTGGGGGATAATCGGATCTTTTGGCGCATACTCTGCTCCGTATGAAATGGTACTGTTTCCACTGGCATGTGGGGAATAACGACTACCTCCCGAGGGAGGAGCCATAGTGATGGTTGGCGGAGATGGTGCTTTTGTGGGATAAGTAAAGGTCACTAACAGGCGGCCAGTCACAGCATCCCAAATCCGTACTGCATCACTAGCGACGGCGATGCGCTTCCCATCGGGTGACCACCTGGCGGCATAAAAAGCAGTTCCATCCGGAGCATGGGTGCCAAGGGTGAGCACATGCTGGCCGGTGAGAGCGTCCCACACCTGCACAGTATCGCCTGTCGATACTACGCGCTTGCCATCGGGCGACCAGTCCAGGGAGAGTGCGGCCCCAGGCTGCGTATAGGTAGAGATGGTTGTACCCATCTTCGCGTTTCGTGCAGATGGTACTGTGCCAGAGCCATTCTCTCCATGATGTGCCAGGTTGAACACGAGAGCCATACTCCCCACCAGTATGGTGAGGAATACCACGGCTGCGAGTATGCCAATACGTTGCCAGACTGTCCGCCTGGTGCGATAAGCTGGTATGTCAAGCATTCTATCCTGAGATGTTTGCATTTCAATGAGCCTCACATGTTCGTTTCGCCGAGTTCTTTGTTCTTGTTGCTCAGCCTCTGCTACACGTTCCCATGCCCGCCGTAAAGAGAGAGCATCTTCCTCTGCCTCTAGCTGGTAATCACGCGCCAGCGCACGGATAAGGCGTTCGCTCGGTGTTGCTTGGGACAATGGTGGTCGTTGGTGATGCGATTGAGAGAGCTGTTCAATCTGCTCGTCTACCTGTTCAAGCGTAAAAAGATCGTCGTGTTCTGCCATGGCTCTGTTCCTCAATAGTTTTCGTAGATGGTACGCAACAGATTCAAAGTTCGCGTGAGCAGCATGCGCACTGCCCCTTCACGTTTGCCCACAAGCTTAGCAATCTCGCCGCAATGCAGGCCGTTGACAAAGCGCAGTCGCAATACCAGCTGTTGCAGTTCCGAAAGGCATTGTACACTGGCATGGAGACGATCATGCTCTTCACCGCGCAAGCTGACCTGTTCCGGTGCCAGTGCTTCGTCCTCGAAAGCTGTCTCCGCCACGTCGTCCAACGGCAGTACCTGGTGGCGTGCCGTGCGGCGATAGTGATCGGCCACTCTGTTATGCGCCACGCGCCACAACCACAGTCGCTGTTCCTCATCAGAAAGTTCGCGCACGTATTCCTGTTCGAGGGCCGCCAGGAATACCTCTACCAGCATATCCTCGGCATCTTCCCGCGCTGGTGTGTGCAGGCGCAGGTAAGTAAAAAGAGCTGGCGCGTGACGCTGGTAGAGCTTCGCGATGGCGGCATCGTTGACCCCGTGCTCATGCTGCGGTCGTTGCATTCCGTTTTCCCACGTGATTAATACATTTCCCTGGAATATTCCAATCATAACTATCGTTGAAAAGGCGAAAGTGTCACAACACATGATACTATTGGGACATGTGTTTGTATCGGGCAAGGCGCTTACAAAGAAGCCGTAGACATTGTCAAGCCCTTGTGGCCACAAGGGCTTGACAATGTCTACGGCTTCTTTGCAAGCGCGATGACGCACAGCGTTAGGGGAGAGATTGGTACCTGCTCCTAATTCGGAAACTCCCTGGCTCACCACCTGTCCCAGTGCAGCACCGACTCTAAGGGCACGCGGGGAGCAGGCTTGAAGTCCGTGCCCAGGGTATAGGCTACAGGGATGAGTGCCGCCTGCGTCACCTGCTCATAGGGAATACCAAGTACCTCTGCTGCCTCCTGCTCGTAGTAGAGATGCACCGTTGTCCAGGAAGTCCCTAACCCGCGCAGGCGAGCAGCCAGCATAAAACTCCATACAGCAGGCAAAATCGATCCCCAGACACCAGCCTGCTCTGCCGTTGGCTGGTCATCGACGCGGCCCCAGATGCAGGGCACGAGCAGCACAGGTGCCTCGTGCATATGATCAGCCAGGTACTCCGAAGAGCTTCTCACCTTCTTAAGGGTTGCCATATGTTCAGGAGGTAGCGTACGGCCTTCATAGAGTGGGTGAGCCGAGGCAGTCTTTTGACGATATAACCAGTATCCCTTGCGATAAATGGCTCCCAGTGCCTTGCGCTGTTCCTGGTCGGTCACGACCACAAAATGCCAGCTCTGGCTATTGGCTCCCGTGGGTGCCTGCACCGCAAGTTCCAGGCATTCCCGAACCAACTCCGGTTCCACCGCACGCGCGAAGTCCAGTCGCTTGCGAACTGATCGTGTCGTGGTGAGCAGTTCCTCTGGCGAAAGATGAAGTTGTGGCATGGCTTCTTTCTCCTTTATTCGTCTCCAATTGTTGAGAGAACCTATGAACGAAAATAGAATAGCATATATTTTGCTAGCAAGCAAAGAGATAAAAGCCTCTCGGTTCCGGCAAAAATCGGGGGCTAGATGCAAGAGCACAATGCAATTGTGCTCTTGCATCTAGCCCCCGATTTTTGCCGGAACTCTCAATCTTTATGCAGGACCACTACTGACCCATTGACATCCAGGGTAAGCGTGGCCTGTGGGGAGTTTCCCACGTTGGCTTGCGGGAGACCCGTATCTCCGGTGGTAATGCCAGGAACATTGGTGGTGAGGGTATCCAGGATTCCTGTTGTTTTGAGGTGAAACGCTGCATCTCCAGGTAGGGAGATATCGATCGAGCCTCCATTTGAGCTAAACTTCGGGTTCGACGCGCTATCGATCGATCCCTGGAATATGATGGGGCCGCCATTGTTATCCAGCACAGATGCGCCTTTCAGTGTGTCTTGCGCCAGCACGATCGACCCACCATTGGTGGAGAGAGTCATCTGCCCGCTGACCCCGAACACATCGATTTCATCCGCGTTGATTTTCAAATTGATGGAAGCGGGCACGGTCATATCCAGGTCGCAGCCATTAATGATGATCGTGTCGCTATCTTGCGCGCGACTGGAAAACACAAAGATGCCGCCCAGGCCCTGGAGTACCACCTGGTTGGTGGAAGTGCTGGCATGGACATGCACGTAGCCAGTACACTGATCAATGAACAGGGTAGCACCTGAATCGACGGTGATGACGTTGCCTGTTTGCAGCTTATAGACAAAGAAGCCGATGCCGCCAAGCAGGATCAGCAGAAAGATGATGCCGGGCAAGGGATTGCGCCGCCGTCGTCGCGCTTGAAATGCAGTATTGTACATCATAGGTTATGCCCCTTTTTGCATGTGGAGCGCGATGGTTCCACTATTCGTGCTGAGCGATAACAGAGCACGCGGAGGATTACCAACATCCGCGTGTACCTCCTTGTTCTGCACCTGTACGCCCGCGTAGTCAGAGGTGATCGAACCGCCGTTGGTTTTGACATCTATATGGAATGCTGAGTTCTGCGGGAAGGTGGCATCGATTGACCCCTGGTTGTCCACAAGATCATATGTTCCGGCAGAGCCAATAGAGCTATTAAAGCTGATGGGAGCAGTATTGTTACTGAGCGTGACCTGCCCATCCAGTGCAGACTGCGTCACAGCAATCTTGCCTGTATTATCGTTAATGAGCGATGTGCCAGTAACATGACAATGGGCGAGCGTGATTGTGCCAGAATTGGCGATCAAGGCCATCTGGCCTGTGATACCAGTCACGTCAATATTGGCTGAATTGCTATCCACTTTCAAATCGATATCCGTCGGGACGGTGACATCTAGCCTTCTACCTCCTACCGGGTCTCCATTGAGAATGATAACGCTGCTATCGCTGTTCTGCTGAAATCCATCAATGCCGAAGTTCCAGGGGAGAGCGATATTGCCAGGACTGATGACCTGGAAGATAATTTTGTTGGCATCGCTTCCAGCATGGATGTAAATGGTGGGAAGGTCTACCTGGTCATATCTCTGGCTGTGGATCACCAGCGTTGGATGGGCCTTAACAGTAATAGTGGTTGGGCCAAAGATGGGCCAGTTGCGTGCAAAACTAGTGTAACTGACAAACACCAATGCGACCAGGATGACCAGGGTAATCAGGCATCCCAGGCGCGGGCCGCGCCGCCGGTTAGACCTCTGACGAAAGTAGGGGTTGCCGGGTACCATCGGGACGGCAAAAGAATCGGGCGGACTGAATTGTGGCTGTTGCTCCATATAAGGTTGGCCACTGGCGCCCGGGTCAGGTGGATTTGCATAGTGGTCTGTAAAACTCATGTACTTTCCTTCTTCGCGCGAAAAAGCGCGACAATTCGTTCGCTTGTATTATAACCTGTCCCGCAACAGGGTGCATACTTAATGAAACATAGCATACAAGCCCCAGGGCGATGGCTTGTCCTCGCCCTAAGGTACCTCGCTTGCCGAGGTGGGGTGGCTTGTCCTCGTCGCTGTTTACACTGCTAGCATTTCTTGACACCCTTGCTACAATGACCTCAACACTATGCACCTTCTTTCACCGTCAACACCAGGAAATTATACATGAAAGGCTAGCATACCATACATGCCACGTATATTTGATAACATAGAACAAAAACTTCTGCCTGCTCTGAAGGATAATCTTGAGGTGTCGGAGCGGGCAGATTTTTGTGTCGGTTACTTCAACTTGCGTGGCTGGAAACAGATTGACTCGTATATAGAGAGTTGGTCTGGTATAGATGGGCATCGTTGTCGCCTGCTTGTTGGAATGCAAAAATTGCCTGAAGATGAATTGCGTGCCTCGCTGAGTATGATCGAAACAGATGAGGGCATGGATAACCAGACGGCTCTGCGCCTCAAAAAACGACTGGCCGAAGAGTTCCGCAGCCAGTTAGCTTCAGGAGTTCCCACCAATGCTGATGAGGCGGGATTACGTTGTCTGGCTTCGCAGATCAAAGCTGGGAAGGTTGTCGTTAAGCTTTACCTGCGCCATTTGTTACACGCCAAGCTGTATCTGCTCTTTCGTCCTGATCGCATCAATCCTATCACTGGCTACCTGGGAAGTAGCAATCTGACCTTTTCCGGCCTCTCACATCAAGGCGAGCTGAACGTCGATGTACTCGACCACGACGCATCTCAAAAACTGGCCAGATGGTTTGAGGATCGCTGGAACGATCGCTGGTGCCTGGATATCTCAAAAGAACTGGTGAGCATCATCGAGGAAAGCTGGGCACGCGAAACGCCTATTCCCCCGTATCATATCTATGTGAAGATGGCTTACCACCTCTCTCAAGAAGCGCGTGCCGGCCTCGCGGAGTTCAACATTCCGGCGGACTTTGGTAACAAACTCTTTGATTTCCAGAAGGCTGCCGTCAAAATCGCTGCACACCATTTGAACAAACGAGGAGGTGTGTTGATCGGAGATGTGGTTGGTTTAGGCAAAACATTGATGGCTACCGCCCTTGCCCGCATTTTCGAGGACGATTATTTTCTGGAAACTCTGATCATTTGTCCGAAAAACTTGGTCAAGATGTGGGAGGATTATGCTGCACAATACCGCTTGCGCGCAAGGGTACTATCGGCCAGCCAGGTCATTCGGGAATTACCGGATATGCGTCGTTATCGCCTGGTACTGATAGACGAGAGCCACAATCTGCGCAATAGGGAGGGGAAGCGATACAGGGTCATCCATGAATATATTGAGAAAAATGAGTGCAAGGTTATTTTGCTTTCGGCTACTCCCTACAACAAAGCGTATACCGACCTTTCCAGTCAGTTGCGCCTCTTCATTCCAGAGGACAAAAACCTGGGCATCCGACCCGAAAGACTCCTGCGCGATATAGGTGAACCACATTTTTTTAGAAGATATCAGTGTTCTGTACAATCCCTGAGGGCTTTTGAAAAGAGTACCTATGCCGATGATTGGCGTGAACTTATGCGCCTGTATATGGTGCGCCGGACACGAACATTCATTCAGGATAACTATGCCGAAATTGATCCGATAGACGGACGTAAGTACCTCATATTTGGGGACGGTACCCGCTCTTATTTTCCAGCGAGAGTGCCAAAGACGGTGAAGTTCAGCATAGCGGAGGACAACGTTGAGGACCAGTACGGACGACTGTATGCGACAAGCGCGGTAGAAACGATAAATTCGTTAAACCTGCCGCGTTATGGCCTTGGCAACTATGTCGCCGTGAAGCCGAAAGAACCGCCTACGGCAGCAGAATCGAAGGTGCTTGATGATCTCTCGCGTGCGGGCAAGCGGTTGATGGGCTTCTGTCGTACCAACCTGTTTAAACGCTTAGAGAGCAGCGGCTATGTCTTCATCCAGTCGATTGAGCGTCATATTCTGCGCAACTACATCTTTCTCCATGCTATCGAGCAAGGACTGCCCATACCAATAGGTACCCAGGATATTGGACTGCTGAATACAGGCATTAACGATGAGGATACAGAAGCCTTAGCCTCGGCAGCGGAACTGCTTGACGATGACGAAAGTAACAACGACCTGGATAGACTGGCCGACATCACCTCTTTGAGTACAGAGGCCGAGTTCAAACGCCGTGCAGCCGAGACGTATGCCGTGTATACAAACCAGTATAAAAGCCGCTTCAAATGGGTACGTCCCAACCTTTTCCATAAAAACTTAGCGCGCGCCCTGTACGCGGATGCGCTGGCCCTGCTCAAGATCGTGCAGGAGTGTGGCAATTGGGATGCTGGCAAAGACGCAAAACTCCATTTACTCATAGGGCTTCTAACTACGCGGTATCCCGACAAGAAGGTGCTGATCTTTACACAATATGCTGACACTGTTCGTTACCTGGAGAAGCAACTCAAGGCACATGGCATATCCAAAATGGCTGGGGTGACAGGCCAATCCACTGATCCTACAACCCTGGCGTGGCGATTCAGCCCGGTAAGTAATAACAAGTGCGATGTCATAGGGCCAGAAAACGAGTTGCGCGTGCTGGTCGCTACTGATGTACTCAGCGAAGGGCAGAACCTCCAGGACTGCTCCATTGTGGTCAACTATGATTTACCATGGGCCATCATCAGGCTCATCCAACGGGCAGGTCGTGTAGATCGCATTGGTCAACAGTCCGAAGAGATTTATTGCTATACTTTCCTACCAGCAGATGGTGTTGAGCGTATCATACGCTTGCGCGAGCGTATCCGCAGTCGCCTTCAACAAAATGCCGAGGTGGTCGGCACCGACGAAGCATTCTTTGAGGATGATCGCAATGACCAGGCAATAATCGACCTCTACAATGAGAAAGCAGGCTTGTTGGATGGTGAGGCTGATGGTGAGGTAGACCTGGTATCTTATGCCTATCAGATCTGGAAGAACGCCACCAGTGCCGACCCCAGTCTACAAAAGATCATCCCTGAGCTGCCGCCAGTAGTCTATTCTACCAGGCTGCACAAGCCCGTAGATGGGGAACCAGAAGGCGTCCTTGTCTATATGCGTACCGCCGAGGGGAACGACTCGCTGGTCTGGGTTGACAAAAAAGGTCTCAGTGTGACTGAGTCGCAGCTAACCATTCTCAAAGCGGCTGAGTGTACGCCTGACGCTCCTACGCTGCCCAGGCAGAGCAAGCATCACGAACTTGTACAAAAGGGCGTTGAATTGATCGTCTCCGAGGAAAAGTCCACAGGCGGTCAACTGGGACGACCATCAGGAGCACGTTTTCGCACCTATGAACGACTCAAGCAGTACATCGAATCTATGAAGGGCACGCTCTTAGTAACCGATGAACTGCGTAAAGCGATTGAAGAGATATACCGCTATCCCCTGCGCCAGGGAGCTACCGACACGCTTAACCGCCAGTTAAAGACAGGTATCAGTGATGAGCGGCTGGTCGACCTGGTACTGGCCCTGCGCGACGAAGACCGCCTCTGCATCATCGACGAAGAAGCAAAAACGCAAGAGCCTATTATATTGTGTTCGCTTGGACTATCAGCATGGTAGACCCTGTTGGAGAATGCAACAAAGTTTGCAAGGAGCGGAGTGGTCACAGGGCGAGGACAAACCCAGCAGGGCGAGGATGCACCCAAACAGGGCGAGGACACCCCCAGCAGGGCGAGGACAAGCCATCGCCCCTACCATGGACGGAAGTGGGTTCCAACGCTGTTCAATGGCATTCCCAGGGCGAGGACAAGCCATCGCCCCTACTATGGACGCTATCTCTTTCTATGACATGAAGTGCCGACGGGAGCCCCTTCGTCCATAGTAGGGGCGATGGCTTGTCCTCGCCCTGTTGGGGCTTTCTCGTCCCGTGGGCGGGATCGTCCATGGTAGGGGCGACGGCTTGTCCTCGCCCTGCGGGGCTTTCTCGTCCTGTGGGCGGGATCGTCCATGGTAGGGGCGATGGCTTGTCCTCGCCCTGCCGGGCTCGCCCTGTGGGGATCCCGCCCTGCCGGGGGACTACTGAGACTCGTCCATGGTAGAGTTTCAACATACAATGATCACATCGGTTTCATTTGAAAGGGATAAACGTGAGTAAAGAGCCATATAATCCAGATACATACAGAAGACGATCTATACGGTTATCAAAACACGACTATACATGGACAGGCGCATATTTTGTCACCATACGTGCCGCACAACATGAACCCGTCTTTGATATACCAGAACTACGCAAAATTCTAGAAGAAACCTGGTATGCACTGCCAGAAAGATATCCTGGTATCACTCTTGACGAATTTATCATTATGCCAGACCATGTACACTGTATTCTCTGGCTCGATGGCACAAGAGACCATGCACCCACATTAGGTGATGTTATGAGAGTGTACAAATCAATCAGCACCGTGACATGGCTCTCTTATATCAAAGCAAACAATATGTCCTGGCCCGGACATGTCTGGCAACGCAGCTATTACGACCGCGTCATTCGTGACAACCTGGAATTGGAACAAAAACGTCAATATATCCGTGATAATCCCAGGAGGCTCGCAGAGAGAAAAGCTGGTAATATTCCATAAGTGCAAGCCCCGCAGGACGAAGACAAGCCATCGTCCCTACTATGGACGGAGGAAGCCACCAGCACACCGGGCCGTCTCAGGGCGATGATACTCCAAACAGAGCGAGGCACCCCAAACAGGGCGAGGACAAGCCATCGCCCTGTTTGGGGTGTCCTCGCCCTGCTGGGGTGTCCTTCCCTTGTGATGGGTTGTGTCCTCCCCATTCCGGGGTTATCCTCGCCCCGCTGGGGCATCTCCTCCCCTTGCTCGGAATTATGATCCCCTCACGCGATCACCCCACCCAATTACCCAATCACCCCCAACGCTGCTTTATATACGTGACCGCTTCCCGAGTCGGCAGATTACGCTTCCTATTCCCCTCACGAATATAAAAATCGCCACCCTTGATATATACAGCCTCATCTGCAGGAAAAACGTCAATCCTGCATACATCTTTCCCTTGCAACGTCCCGAACGAAATCTTATAGAGCAGGCTGCAGTTACTTTCTAACATGTTCTTCAAATTATCCAGCAAGAAAAGCTGGTAGCCATCTCTATTCTGCTTCTGCTGATTCGCAGCCCTATAGTCATCTTCCAGTCCTACAACTGTTCCATCATCTTCAACGCCGATCAACACCACACCACCTTCCCTGCTATTCAGAAAAGCCGCCACCTCCTGGATAACATTATCCCTCATCGAGTCATCTCTCCTGTTCAGCTTCGCATTCCAGCAGGCCGCCACTTTGAATTCAACTCTATCAGTCTCACCTTTGGCAATCAGTTCGACAAGCTGTAAATCTTCAGGCTCAAGGGCAAACATATGATAAGCGTGCAGAGCAGCATCTTTTACGGGCTGCGCTACTATTGGGAATGTGCCCAAGATGTAACGAAACTCTTCTTCATTCAGCCCATACAAATTGGCAATCATTCCATCAAGCTCTGCCCGTAGTTTGGCACGATCAGCCGGGTCAATGGCTACCACTGATGGTGACCATGCACTACCCGGCATTACCGACTCCCATAATTCCTGAAACTCCGGTGTTGTACAAATAAGCTTTGCAGCACGCTTCACGACCATCCTGAATGTTACATCTTGCTCTGTAAATCGTGGGACGGGAAGTTGGTAGATGTAGAAGAAATTCACAGTAGTCGTTACTTTCATCCTCAGTAACCAATCAACAGTGAAACTATTCCAGATAGCACTCAAAAACATCTGTTGTTGGTTTGTCAGAAAGATCTTACCGTTTTCATCTTTAATCTTTACTGTTGGCAGTTTGTTACCATGAAATGCAGGTGGGATGATAGTTGAAATCAGCGTACGCATGTCTGTATTTCTTGCGATATCTCGAAATCCCAAACGATAGTACTGATAACCCAGCTTTTGACCTGTGTCAGTCTTTCGGCCCAATATCGCTGCGCGCCCTTCTTTTTCATCGACCCAATAACGTGGCTCGCTCCATTTATGTGTAAACTGGTGAATCACCTTACCCTCGTAGAGCGGCAAGAGACCAGGGCCAGGCTCATCTCTAAAGAGGCGACTATCATTGGTCATATGAAACTCATTGGCAAGTACTAAATTCCACGTACCCACAAGCTTCTCGCCCAGGAGCGGATACTTCAGCATCTTTTTGGCGATATTCACATCCATCTCATTCTTAAATTCCATCACCGAGAGTGAGTCGGGTGAGAGCCGGCGTACAAGCTCAACTGACATTGCTAAAGCCCCCACCCTGGGGAAGCGTTCCAGTTCTTTGACTTCGTGACGCATAAAGGCGGCGGGGAATGTTTGTGTCTGGCTGCCCTTTTCATAAGTGAGTACGACAAATTTGAAGCGGCTATCGACATTTTCAAAGATGGCTTTGCGGTTCTCAAAACAGAACAGACCTGTTACCTGTGTTTGATCGAACAGCATTTCGCGCAGTTGTTTGGCTCCCAGATCGGTGTAGATGCCGCTGGGGATGACGATGCCGCACTGCCCGCCTTCGCGCAGGAGGTTGTAGCATTGCTCGCTGAAAAGCTTGTAGAGATTGATGTCCGTGCCCTGCTTCTTGCCGTTGACGGTCGAGACCTGGTTCTCGTACTGCCGCGTTGTGCGGAAGTACGCACTTTGATAAGGGAAAGCGCTCTGGTATTCCAACCAGGCAGCACGTATCTCGGCATCCTTGAGCAGTTTGGCTTTCTCTGTTTCAAAATCCTCGATACGCATTGTATTCTTGCTGACCAGTTCGGAGTGCGTTTCAAAGAACTCTTTGGCCTGGGGCTTAAGGATCTCCCAGGGCGGGTTAGTGATGATGATGTCGAAGCCGCCCCGCACGTTCATCACCTGGTCAAATTCATAGCCCCAGTGAAATGGGTGCAGAGCCGCGATATCTTTGATGGTCAGCGCTCGTTTCGCCGATCTGCCATCGGCGTTTTTGCTGCTATCCCAGGTGGCCTGTTCGTACTTAACCCCTAACTGTATAAATTCGTCCAGCAGCAGTTCGTTGAGATTTATGATCGCCTCTTCACGTTTAGCCTGGATGTCATCACGCAAATCTCGCAGGTCTTTGGTATACCTGGCGGTATTTTTATAGCGACGAATGAGAAGGTTTTTCTCATTCACCACCTCTTGAAAGCGTTTTTGAAAGAGGTTGAGTTGGGCAACACGCTTGTCGTATATATCTTCACTGACGTGCAGCAGGCCAATCAGCGAGTTGCCAGGGAGAATGTTGAAATCGATATTGGGCAGTGGCTCCAACTGGTCAACCGTCTGTACCGAGGAGATCAGGGCGAGGAAGAGGCGCAGCTTGGCAATTTCGGTACCCTCCTCCATGATATCCACCCCAAAGAGATTTTCAGTGATAATCTTCTTTTTGATGTAGTAATTCAGGCTGTCATGCTCAGTACGGGCCTTTCTTAACCAATCCGCCAAATAGGGATCGTTCAAATACTCAATCTTACCCGTGATCGCTGTATAGATTTTTGTCAGCGTATTCATCGCTGAAACCAGGAAGGCTCCAGAACCACAGGCGGGATCAAGTAGCGAGATTTTAGGTAACTCATCAAGCAGATCACGACAGAGGCGTGCATCGAGTTTTATCAAGAGTTCTTCCACGCTATCGAAATGACGGCCTGGTGTGACCCCTGGAATGGCGGCTGTATTTATCCTCTCCAGGATCAGTTTGTAAATAGTGCGTTCACAGAGATACTCGGTGATTTCTGGACGGGTATAGTATGCCCCAAAGGACTTCTGGTTGATGTATTTCTCAAAGATGTAGCCAAGGATGTGCGGGCTGATCTCATCGTCCCGCCCTCCAGGAGTATCATCGAGATTCCAGGAATAGCGGGAGAAGAGCGAGAACAGGTTCTCGAACGCTATATCGGATATCTGGATGGCAGGCCAGCGTTTCTCAATAGGATGAGTGAGGAATAGACCACCATTCAGATATACGACCTTACCGAGCAATTCTCTTGCCGCATCACTGCGCTCCTCTTCTGGTTTGGCAAATCCTTCAAAAAAGAGCAGGTTGAGAAACTCGCTGTAATAGCGGTTCGGGCCACGTCTACGGCTCTCTGCCAGCTTATCCTGGAGATAATCCTGGTTCCCATTGTCGATAAACCACTTGCGCTGCAAAAAGTAGATAAACATCAGGCGGTTGAGCAGCACCGATGCATACCAGCGGCGGTCGCGCTCATTGTCTATGCCATTGATACTATCTACGAAGCGGTCATGTTCGTTTTTGTAATCTTCATAGAACCGCTTTGTCACCCGTTCGACATCGAGTGCATTCTTTAAACGTTTGGCAACCTCCAATACAGAAACATTACCCGACTCATCGAAGTCGCCGACATCAAACACCATATTCTCAAGCTTACCAAGCGAGAGGTCTCCTGGTTGCCCTTTGACGTAGAGATGCCAACGCGGATAGGGTTTTGTACCATCCCGCTTCACCCAGTACCAGAGGCTCTGACTACGGTCGGCATCCAGGAAGATCAAGAGGTTTTCACGATACTGGACTTCGATATCTTTATATATGGCCCAACGTATCCTGGTATCGGGAATCTTGCCACCCTGTACCTCTATCTCAAAAACAGCAACACCCGCGAGTTCGGCAATTTCACG
>WNFH01001504.1_pt1 | contig 15825 bp, 15 predicted proteins | sample 5400411 | NCBI WGS metagenome assembly WNFH01 (sample SAMN13153347, study PRJNA577476) | soil metagenome | isolation source: 200 cm saprolite under Douglas fir tree site 2 hole 3 | place: USA:California | collected 2015-04-18
CGCCTGCATTCATTTCGAGGCAATCCATTGATCTCCTCTACGGGCGAGTCCAGCTTTATTCGATCTGCGCCATTAAAGTTCATTGCATACGAGGTATCTCTATGTCCGGACACTCAAAATGGGCCACCATCAAGCACAAGAAGGGTGCGCTCGACGCCAAGCGGGGCAAGATCTTTACTCGTCTGATCAAGGAAATCAGCATCGCCGCCAAGAACGGCGGAGGTGACCCGGACAGCAACCCGCGTCTGCGCGGGGCCATCGTGGCTGCCAAAGCCGAGAACATGCCCGCCGACAACATCAAGCGGGCCATTCAGCGCGGCACGGGAGAATTGCCCGGCACGACCTATGAGGAGTTTTCGCTCGAAGGCTACGGCCCAGGCGGAGTGGCGCTGCTGATCGATATCAACACCGACAACCGCAATCGCACCGTGAGCGAAATTCGCCACGTTTTCGGCAAGAATGGCGGCAACATGGCAGAAGCCGGCGCCGTTTCCTGGATGTTTCACAAGAAGGGCGACATCGTCATTCCCAAGTCCGCCATCAAGGAGGACGATCTGATGGGAATTGTCCTCGATGCTGGTGCCGATGACCTACGCGATGACGGTGAGAACTGGGAAGTGCTGACCGATCCTTCCGCCTACGAAGCCGTACTGGAAGCGGTTAAGAAGGCCGGGCTCGAACCTGCGTCAGCGAGTGTGGCTATGATTCCGCAGAACTACATCAAGCTGGAAGGACCGGCCGCTCATCAGATGATCCGCCTGATCGAAGCGCTCGAGGAACACGACGATGTGCAGAGTGTTCACTCTAATTTCGACATCGACCAGAGATTGTTGGAGGAAGTTGCCGGCTAATCTGGTGCGAATCCGAAAAAATCTGAAGCCGCCCGCAGTGGGCGGCTGTTGTTTTTGTGTGGGATTTCTCGGAGGGTTTCTCGAATCCATTGAGCCTTGCAAAACACTGCCCGGAACTTTTCAACACCACGGTGGAAAATTATGTGGAAAAGCAGGAGAGTATCCTTGCAAGTAACTCATGGAGAGATGCTTCTGCTCCTTGCACACAGCCGGTTGCTGGCACTTTAGTGGGGTTCGCAGCGCGAGAACATGGTAAGCGCTTTTCCGGAGAACGCTTTGAAAGTCAGACTCGACAAATTGCTCCTGCAACGCGGCATGGCAACCTCGCGCGAGCGCGCGCAAGCCCTGATCCTCGCTGGCAAAGTGCTGGTTGATGGACAAAAAATCGAGAAGGCCGGCACCAGCGTGGATGTAAAGACCGACCTCCGACTCTTGGGCGAAGACTTGAAGTACGTCGGTCGTGGCGGCCTCAAGCTGGAAAAGGCTCTCGAGCATTGGCATATCGAGGTTAGCGGCAAAGTCTGTCTGGATGTCGGCGCCTCTACCGGCGGTTTCACCGACTGCCTGCTGCAACACGGGGCAGCCCGCGTCATTGCGGTGGACACGGGCCATGGGCAGATCGATTTTCGCCTCCGTCAGGATCAGCGCGTCCGATTGCTGGAAAAGACCAACGCCCGTTACCTCACTCAGGAGCAAGTTCGAGAAATCGTGGACCTAGTCGTCATGGATGTTTCCTTCATTTCCGCAACCCTGGTTTTGCCTGCGGTGATCGCTGCGGCTTTTCCGGACTCTGCCGCCGGACGGCGTGGCCGGCAAATCGTTGTGCTGGTGAAACCGCAGTTTGAAGCCGGCCGCGAGCAAGTCGGGAAAGGCGGCATCGTCCGCGACCCGGCTGCGCAGATGGGCGCGGTCGAAAAAGTTCGTCAGGCACTCTTGGCACAAAACTGCACTCACTCCGAAGTAATCGAGTCTCCGATTTTGGGAGCTGAAGGCAACCGGGAATTTTTGCTGTACGGCGCACTCTGAACAGTTCTCCCTGTCCCCAGGGCCTCCTGTGGTTAAAGCTTTTCCCCGGATTTCTGTACAATTCAGGTTTCACTATGGCCCCGACCAACGTCCCACCTGTAACCAAATCCGCGGCCATCATGTCCAAGCCGGGCAAACCGGAACTGGCGCGCGTCGTGCCCGAACTGCTTGAGTGGTTCCGCGCGCACAATTACCAGGTTGTGGTGGACCGTGAGACCGGGTCGTACGCCGCCGGTATCGAGGTTCTGGAGCGGAAGGAGATGGCTTCCCGTCCCTTGAACTTTGTCGTCGTGCTGGGCGGCGATGGAACGCTGCTTTCCGCGGCTCGTGCCGTTGCCAAGGCGGGAATCCCCGTGCTGGGCGTGAATCTGGGTTCGCTGGGGTTCCTGACGGAAGTGCCCTTGGCTGAACTTTATACGACGCTGCAGGGGATCGACGACAAATGTTGCACTGTGGAGTCACGCTCGCTGGTGCACTGTCAGTTGATGCGTGCGGGCTCGTGCGTGGCTGCTTACGACGCTCTCAACGACGTGGTGGTCAGCAAGAGCGCCATCGCTCGTCTGAACCACTTCGATCTCTTCATCGATCAGGTATTTGTCTCCAGCTACCAGGCAGATGGCCTGATCGTTTCCACACCCACCGGCTCGACGGCCTACTCGTTGGCCGCCGGCGGGCCGATCCTGATGCCTTCGGTCGACGCCTTTGTGATCACCCCCGTCTCGCCGCACTCCCTTACCCATCGCCCTCTGGTGGTTCAGGACACGGCGGAGATCGAAATCGTAGTCAAGACCGGCGACGAGGAGGCCTACCTGAGCGTAGACGGCCAGGTCGGCATGCCGGTTCACCACGGCGACCGCATCCATTGCCGCAAGTCGGAGCACAAAGTCAAGCTGCTGCGCATCAAGAAAACATTCTTTGACGTACTGCGCGCCAAGCTGAAGTGGGGACAGAGATAGAGTTTAGGTGTAGCACCGGCATCTTGCCTGCCGTTGCGAGGGCATCTTGCTCTCGCTGGGAAGAGCGTCGATGGAGTGGCAGGCGTCCCCCCCGGGTCGTGTCCGGAGGACAATTCCTGGTTCGTGTCAGGGCACTGCTTCAGCCGTGCCGCAAGCATCGGGATAGGAACCGGCTTTTAGCCGCTGTGGTAACGAAGCCTAGGATCATAATGAAAATCATTCGGCCGATATATCACATGTTTCTCATCCTGCTCTGTGCACTGAACCTCTCTGCCCAGTCCAAACCCGCCGCTGATCTCATCATCGCCAACGCCAAAGTCTGGACCGTGGACACGGCTCGTCCGACGGCTCAGGCCGTAGCGGTTCTCGGCGACCGCATCGTGGCCGTCGGCTCGAACGCCGACGTCGATGCGTGGCGCGGCTCAAACACCCGCGTGATCGACGCCGCGGGCAAACTGCTCCTGCCCGGCTTCAACGACGCCCACGTTCATTTTGTCAGTGGCGGGTTGCAGCTCGATAACGTGCAACTCAACGACGCCACCAGCGCCGCGGAGTTCGCCCGCCGTATCGGTGAGAAGGCCAAAAAGACTCCGAAAGGAGAGTGGATCCAAGGTGGCGATTGGGATGAAACCAAGTGGAATCCGGCCAAGCTGCCCACCAAAGAGCTGATTGATCCCGTCACCCCAGACACCCCGGTCTTCGTAAGCCGTTACGACGGCCACATGTCCCTGGCGAACTCGGTTGCGCTGCGCCAGGCGGGTGTTACCGCTCAGACTCCCGACCCTCCGGGCGGCGTCATCGTCCGCGACGCCCAAGGCAATCCCACCGGTGCTCTCAAGGACGCGGCCATGGATTACGTCAACAAAGTCATCCCGCCGCTTTCGCACGAGCAACGCTTGCATGCCGTCAAACGCGCCCTCGCCCACGCCGCCTCGCTCGGGGTCACCAGTGTGCAGGACATGAATCCCGAGTACGCCGACCTCGCCGTGTACTCCGAGCTGCTCCAGCGCGGCGAGTTGACCACGCGCATCTATGCCGCGCCCCTCATCACCCAGGTGGATGACCAGGCAAAGATCGGCATCCGCCACGCCTTCGGTGGGCCTTATCTGCGCATTGGCGCACTTAAAGGATACGCCGACGGCTCGCTCGGCTCCGCCACCGCCTATTTCTTCGAGCCTTTTACTGACCAGCCCAACAATCACGGCCTGCTCTCCGACGAAATGCAACCCCTGTCTCTTATGCGCGACCGCATGATGAAGGCGGATGCCGCTGGTCTGCAAATATGCACGCACGCTATCGGCGATCAGGGCATTTCCATGATCCTCGATCTCTACGCCGAGGTTGCCAAAGCTCACGGGGACGCCGATCGCCGCCCCCGTATCGAGCACGCGCAACACATGGCAGCCAAAGATTTTGATCGCTTCGCGCAGTTGCACGTGATCGCATCCGTCCAGCCCTATCACGCCATTGACGATGGACGCTGGGCTGAGCAGCGCATCGGCCATGACCGCGCCAGCCGCACCTATGCCTTCCGCACCTTTCTCGATCACGGCGTGCGCCTGGCCTTAGGAACCGACTGGGACGTAGCTCCGCTCAATCCCATGTTCACCGTGTACGCTGCTGTCACGCGCGCAACGTTGGATGACAAAAACCCCAACGGCTGGTTTCCTGAGCAGAAGCTCACGCTGGCCGAAACCGTTGAGGCTTACACCATGGGCTCCGCCTACGCCGAATTTCAGGAGAAAGAGAAAGGCTCGATCACATCCGGCAAACTCGCGGACATGGTTCTACTCGGCGACTATATCTTCTCCATTGATCCCACAAAAATCCGCGACGTGAAGGTTCTGAAGACAATCGTCGGCGGAAAAGTAGTTTGGGACGCCAGCGCCCGGGGAGGGCAGTGAATCAAGCGTCCGATATTTTGGCGGTGCGGATTTCACAGCTCGTTGCGAAGCAAATCGCCAATCGTTTCTCGCCGCCGGATGACTTTCACCGACTTCCCATCGACCAGCACCTCGGCCGGCCGCGTCCGCGTATTGTAGTTCGAAGCCAGCGCCATCCCATAGGCACCGGCATCAAGAATCGCCAGCAGATCACCCTCACTCGTCACTGGCAGGGCGCGCTCGCGGGCGAAAAAATCACCGGTCTCGCAGACCGGCCCGACGACATCGACAGTCTCAAGCGCACCGTCCTTCCCCAGCCGTACCGGGATGATCTCGTGGTACGCCTCATAAAGCGCGGGGCGCAGCAGATCGTTCATGGCGGCGTCCACCACCACAAATTTCTTCGCGCCGTTCGTCTTTTTGTAAAGCACTCGGGTAAGCAGGACACCGGCTGGCCCGACAATAGTGCGTCCCGGTTCCAGCAGAAGGTGCACCTTCAGCCCGCGCAGCGGCTGCAGCAATGCCCCGGCGTATTCGGCAACGTAGGTATAGAACTCGGGTAAATCGGATTCCTCGTAAGCTATGCCAAGCCCACCACCCACGTCCACAAAATCAATCTGATGACCGTCCGCCCGCAGTTCCCGCACCAGTTCGGCCACGCGCTCCATCGCTGCCGCGAACGGTTTTACATCAGTGATTTGTGATCCAATGTGCACACTCACGCCGGCGATCCGGAAGTATCTTGTTCCGGAAGCTTGGGCACATAGGGTGCGCGCTTCACCGATCGGAATCCCGAACTTGTGCTGCTGCAGACCGGTGGAAATGTAAGGATGCGTGTTGGCAGGAACATCCGGGTTGACCCGCAGAGCGAGCCGCGCCCTCTGCTTCAATCGCGCCGCGCACTCCGCTAATACCCACAACTCCGCCGCGCTTTCCACATTGAACAGCAGGATGCCAGCCTTGAGCGCTGCCAGCATCTCATCGGCTGTCTTGCCCACCCCGGAAAATACGACTTTTTTTGCGGCCCGGCGGTCCACGCGCAGCACCCGCTCCAATTCTCCACCGGAGACCACGTCGAAGCCGCAATCCAAACCGGCCAGCAGCCGGAGAACGCCGAGGTTCGAATTTGCCTTGACCGAGTAGCACACCGTGTGCGGGACTTTCCGGAAGGCACGTTCGAAAGCGCGCACGTGATCGCGAATGGCTGACGCGGAATAGATGTACAAGGGCGTGCCCAAGCGGTCGGCAAGCCGGTTCAAAGAGACCTGGTCGCAATGCAGAATGGATTCAGCAGAGCGGCGCCACAGCAGCCCTTTGCGGATCTGTTGATAGGAAAAGGCCGGCGGACGGCCCTTGCGCCGGTTTCCGATGCCAATCACTTGCGTTTTCCCGAGCCGCCTTTCACTCGTATGGCAACCACGGTTTGATCGTCGAAAGTCTCTACCCCGGCCGCGTACTCCGCTACGGCCTTGAACAACGAGTCCACTACGCACTCGGCCGAGACCTCGGCGCACTTGGCCACGATCTGTTCCACCCGCTGGCGCCCGAACATATCGCCGACTTTATTGCGCGCGTCCAGTATGCCATCGCTGAAGAATACGAACATGTCACCCGGCTTGGCCTGGAATGCGAACTCGTCGTACTCGGCATCATCAAACAGGCCGAGAGGCAGTCCCGTCGCTTCGATCACTTCGATCTTGCCATCGTGGCAGTACAGTGGGCGCGGGAGACCCGAGTTGGCCACCTGCAGAGCGCGGTTCGAGTCGTCCCATACTGCATAAATCAGCGAAACGAACTGGCCGTCGATCCGGCGCTCTCCCAGCGAGAAGTTGACAGCGGAGAGCATCTCTGCCGGGCCCGGCTCAATCGGAGCATGAGAGCGGAGAATTCCACTGACCAGCGCCGCGTAAATCGCCGCCGGCGCGCCTTTGCCGCTTACATCCCCGATCACGATTCCCGTGCGTGACAGTGAATAATTGACAAAGTCGTACAAGTCACCGCCGATGGCTCGCGCGGGCAGGAATTTGGCTGCGACTTCCAGGTTCGCGAGCTTTGGCTGGGACTGCGGCAACAGCCGGAATTGCAACTCGCGCGCCAGTGCCAGGTCGCGCTCCAGACGCTTCTCCTGGCGGGCGATCTGTTCGTAGAGGCGGGCGTTCTCAATCGCGATTGCCACCTGGGCCGCCAGCGTGGTCACAGTCCGTTTGTGATCATCGCTGAAAAATCCGCGCCGCGTGTGCTCCAGATCCAGTACCCCGATCACCTTGTCCTTGTAGATCAAGGGCACGGCCAGCTCGGAGCGGGTCTCCGGGTTCACTGAAATGTACCGTGGATCTTTGCTCACGTCCGGAACCAGCACAGCCTGCTTATGCCGCGCGGCATACCCCACCACGCCTCGGCCCAGCGTGATGTCATGCTTGAGATGAATGTTCTCCTGAAAACGCAGCGAAAACCGGTGCTGCAGTTTTTCTCCCGCCGCGTCCAGCAGCAGGATGCTGAACATCTGATAATCGATCAGCCGGCTGAGCAATTCGGCAATGCGCTTCAGCAATTCATCTAGGTTGAGAATGGAAGTGAGCTCGCGCGCGATTTCATTCAGCAGGACAAGGGTGCGCGCCTGCCGCGTGCTTCTTGTATACAAACGTGCATTCTCGATCCCCACCGCCATGCGCGAAGCGATCAGGGTGAGCAGCCGCTTGTGCTCCTCGGTAAAGTAATTCGCTTGCCGTGCCTCGATATCAATCACGCCGATCACGCGGTTCTTCACGATCAACGGGAGGGCCAGCTCCGAGCGCACGTTGGGAACGGCGGAGATGTACCGCGTCTCCTTGGAGACGTCATCGACCAAGACCGCCTCGCGACGTTGCGCCGCCGCTCCGGTCACACCCTCGCCCATTTTGATGCGAATCCGTTCGGCCACTTCCCGGGGATAGCCGATCTGGAAGCGAACCCGCAGTTCCTGGGTCTTCTCGTTCAGCAGCAGAATGGCGAAGATTTCGTAATCGATGACTTTGCGCACCAGTTCGGCCACTCGACGCAGCGAGGTGTCCAGGTCGAGCGTGGTGTTAACCACGTCCGCCACTTCGAGCAGCAGCGGCTCGACTTTCAAATGAAGATCGGATTCGGTAGCAGCTATTTCCACGGTTCCTTATGATACCAGCCAGCCCAGGGCCTTCTCGCCAAACGGAAGGTCAAAGCGCTATTCGGTAATAAGCTACTGCGTGGAGAGCTGGCGAGGAATCTGCAGTCGGGAGTATCGAATGATCTCACCCTTCCCGCGGGATCACGCAAATGTCCGGCAAATTCCGATAGCGCTCGGCGTAATCCAATCCATAACCCACCACAAACTCGTCCGGAATGCTGAATCCCACGTAATCTGCCTGGATGGGCTGTTTTCGCCGCGAGGGCTTGTCCAGCAACGCGGCAATGCGAAGCGCTTTCGGCTGGTGCGCCAGCAGAAGCTTTTTCAAATAGGTGAGAGTCAACCCGGTGTCCAGAATGTCTTCCACCAGGATCACATTCTTGCCCCGCATGGACTGGTCCACGTCCTTGGTCAGCCGGACCTCGCCCGTGGAATCCCAGCCGGTTTTCAATTCCTGCGCTGGGCTCGGACGGTTGCCGTAGCTGGAAACTCCAATGAAGTCGAAGGTGGAGTCGAGGTCTACATGCCGGGCCAGGTCGCTGAGGAAGATGGCCGCGCCTTTCAGCACGCCCACGAAGATCACCGCTTCGCCGGAAAAATCACGAGTGATGTCGGCGCCCATCGCCGCCACACGATTTGCGATCTGCTCGCGCGATATAAGAATCTTGAGTTCGGTCACGGCGAATCATATTAATCGTCAAGAGCCGCCAATGGAACTTATTCGTGAATAGGCTGCTGACCGCGTCTCAAAATGAATTCACTAAGCACCACAAAAGGGGAACACGTTGCGCCCGGTCCGGCGGCTCACTAGAATGCTAATGCTCAACTGTTCGCGGAGGTTTTTCCCATGACCATGCCCGAATTTCATGCGCTGGTCAACGAAGCCAAGAAGGAAATCCAGGAGATTGGGCCCCAGGAACTGAAGAAAATGCAGCAGTCGGGCGAAGACTTCGCGCTGATAGATGTGCGCGAGCGGGAAGAGTCGGCCAAAGGTACCATTCCCGGCGCCGTCGCCATTCCGCGCGGCACCTTGGAACTCAGTATCGACCAGGTCACGACCGACAAAGACAAGAAGCTGGTCTTGTACTGTGGTGGTGGCAGCAGGTCCGCGCTGGCCGCATGGATGCTTAAGAAGATGGGCTTCAGGAATGTGATATCGCTCGCCGGTGGCTACAGAGGCTGGGCACAGAGTCAGTAGAGCCGTCAGCACTCAGCATTCACCTCTTGAACGGTCGTTGGCGGGTTTCTACAAGAACGTTTGCTGCTGAGTGCTGATGGCCGATTGCTAGAAGCCAGAAGCTAGGAGCTGCAGCCAAGAACCATGAACCTCCACGGCATCAAACTCACCTGGCTAGGTCACGCGACCTTTCGCATCGAAACTCCCGGCGGCAAGACCGTCCTCGTCGACCCCTGGGTCACCGGCAATCCCATGTGCCCCGAGAAAGACAAAGATGTCAAGAAGGTTGACGTCATGCTCTGCACTCACGGCCATTTCGATCACATCGCTGACGCGGTCGCGATCGCCAAGAAGCACAACCCGGTCGTGGTCGGCATTTACGAGTTGTGCGTCTGGATGGAAAAGAAAGGCGCCAAGCAGATCTCGCCGATGAACAAAGGCGGTACGCAGACCGTCGGCGACATCAAAGTCACCATGGTGCACGCCGACCACTCCTGCGGCATTCAGGACGGCGACCAGATCGTTTACGGCGGTGAAGCCTGCGGCTACATCGTCGAATTCTCCAGTGGCCTGAAGATTTATCACGCGGGCGACACCAACGTTTTTGGCGATATGGCGATCATCCGCGAGCTCTACGCGCCGGAGATCGCCATGCTGCCCATCGGCGATCATTTCACCATGTCGCCGCGCGAGGCCGCGTACGCCTGCAATCTGCTGAAGCCGAAGACGGTCATCCCTATGCACTTCGGAACATTTCCGTTGCTGACGGGCAAACCCAGCGACCTGCAGAAACTCGTTAAAGACGTCGAGGTTTTCGAAATGAAGCCCGGTGTAACCATTTCGTGAGAACAACGATGTAGGGACGGGCGTCCCCGCCCGTCCGGTCGAGCGCAGCTCGACTGCTCAGGAGCTAAATTGGCACAACAGAACAGCAACCTCTATTGGCGCATGGGCGGGATCACCGTCACTGCCGTCGAAGACTATCTCTACTCCGTGCTTCCACCGCGCGACGAAGTCCTGGCTGAAATGGAAGGCGAGGCGGCAAAAAGAGAAATTCCCATCGTCGGTCCCGCCGTGGGCCGCATCCTGCATCAACTGGCGCTCATCGCCGGGGCGAAAACCGTCTTCGAGATGGGCTCGGCCATCGGCTATTCCACCATTTGGTGGGCGCGTGCCGTGGGAGAAGGCGGCCGCGTGATCTACACCGACGGCGATCCCAAGAACGCCGAGCAGGCTCGCCGCTACTTCGACCGCGCTGGAGTAGCCGAGCGAATCATCGTCAAGACCGGCGACGCGCTCGAGCTTCTTTCGGAGCAGAAGCAGCAGTTCGACATTATCTTCAACGACGTGGACAAGGAAGACTATCCCCGCGTCTTCCGCCTCGCGCTTCCACGCCTGCGCCAAGGCGGGATCTTTGTGACCGATAATGTTCTGTGGAGTGGCAAGGTCGCACAGAAGAATCCGTCCGAGGCCCGTACCAAGGCCATCCTGGAATTCAACCGACTGCTCTACAGCTCGCCGGACTTGTTTACGACGATCCTGCCGATCCGTGATGGCGTCGCAGTGGCGGTGAAGAAGTAAGTAACTGAGAACTGAGAACTATCAACCGAGAACTGCCTTTCCTGATCTGGTCTTCTTACTCGCGCCTGAGACCTTGCTGCCTGGCGCTGCGCAGACCATGTGAGGACAGCCGCCCTCGGCTGCTTCCAGCCACTCAAGGCATTCAGATCGACTTCACTGGTATCGCCATCAAGTCTTCCACCAGCCCGACTTCCTTTTGCAGGAACGGCTCGGCGTACGTCACGCCTCCCAGCAAACCGTAGAAACGCGCCATGGAGTCAATCCGTGCGCGAATCTCCGCTTTGGCAGGAAAGATGCCTTTACCGGCTTCCTGATCGCTGAACTGCGACTTGTACGCCATCAGCGCTTGAAACCGGGTTTCGAATTGCTCGGTGATATCCACAACGAACGTAGGTCGCACATCGTAGTAGAGCGTAGCGTAGATGATTTTGAAAGGCCGATGCGGCGCACTTTCGCCTGCAATTTCTTGGCTGAACGATGATTGCTGGCTGCTGAGAGTGTGACTCACGTCCACTTTTGCCAATCCTGCCAGAAAGCACGCCTCGTATCCCAGCACCGACGCCTTGTAGTGGTCCGGATGCCGCCCCTTCCAGTGGGGAAGTATCACTACTCGCGGCTGCTGCTCGCGGATGACGCGCGCCACTTTCAACCGGTTTTCCCAGGTGTTTTCGACGCGGCCGTCAGGGATGTCGAGAGCCTGCCGCCAGGAAGCACACAGGATCTTCGCTGCCTCCGCCGCTTCGCGGGCACGGTCTTCCGCCGTGCCGCGCGTTCCCATCTCGCCCTGAGTAAGGTCGAGAATGCCGGTACGATGCCCGCGCTGCGCCATCTTCAGCAGCGTGCCACCACAGGTTTGTTCGACATCGTCACGGTGGGCAGCAAGGGCCAGAATATCTAGTGGCATGCAGATCACTCGGCGGACGAGGGTACTGGGGTCACTGATTCGGGTTCAACTAAACCGGCGCGCGCAAGAATATTGTCCACCAACTCAATAGGTATTCGTTTGGTCCGCGCAATTGCTGCGGCTCTTCTTACAAGGGAAGGATGCGTTAAGAATAGTTCGGTCAGACGGCCTGACCGGGCAGGTGTCCTCGTAAATTGATACAACTTTGCAAGCGCCTTCAGAGCGGATTGTGGATCATCTGTAAACTCCACAGCGCAACGGTCTGCTGCATACTCGGAGCGACGAGAAAGAGAATAAAACACAAGCAGGGGACCGAATACCACGATCAGGTCGATCCCAGGCCGAAACCCTAAGGCAGAAGGCGATAATCTGAAGAGGGCAACCGTGAGCACTATGAAAATCGCTGGTGTGATCAGAAAAGACTGATAGCGATGCTTCTGCCTCAAGTGTGCCAACTCGTGACTTATCACGAATTCGAGTTGGGGCCGGGTTAGAAACTTGCCGTAGTTATCGCTCACAGCAATACTCTGCCAACCTGCGCAGGCATTGGTCAGGTCTCCTCGACCTGCAGGCATAATATTTACCCAGGCAAGCTTAACCTTCATCTTTTTTGCTAATTGAAAAGCGCGGTTGTATAGTTCTCCGGACTTGACTTTTCGGAAGTGGAATCCCTGCGCGCTTTTCAGACGAGCGTTGCTGACCACGGCTACGACGCCTGCTAGGAGGAGGGCAAGAATCCCCTTTAGGTTTCCGCGATATAGCGCCTCAAAACCATTCGCCACCAAGAGCAGTGCAACTGTGGGTGAGACCGTGCTCCACAATGCCAACCGCAGCAGCTCGAGATTGGTCCATCTCTGCTCAAGGATGGTTCTGCCGATCAAACACGACGCTAACTGTCCAAGTCCAATACCCGCAATCGGCGGAATCCAGAACAGAAGCCAGGCCGGGCAATCCGGAGATAGCAACGAAATAAGTATCGGCGCCTGAGGCGAATCCCAGACCATCCACCAAAACGCTACCACGCACAGTCGAAATACTTCAGCTCGAAGACGTGAAACACGCCAAATGGCTGCTTGACCCTGTTGCGCAGCTAATGCGAAATGACGAGACCACAATGTAGTCGCGAGTGGCGTTAGCAGAACCGCAAGTGTCGCGACTAGAAAAATGCCATAGGTCTGCTCGACATCATCACGATGCGCGGCAATGGCGAGGATGTCGAGTGCTTGGGGCATGGGATCACTTTTTCCGTTCCACCAGAAAACGCGCCAGAGCTTTCAGTGTATCCGCCCTGGGCCCGAAACTCTCGAGCGCGGCGCAGGCCGTGTCCGCCAGCGTATCGGCTTTCTTCAGGGACTCATCAATTCCGAACAGCGCCGGATAGGTCGCCTTCTCAGCTGCGGTATCCTTGCCCGCAGTCTTTCCCAATTGCTCGGAAGTTTGCGTGACGTCGAGCACATCATCCACGATCTGAAACGCCAGCCCGATGGATTGCCCGAACGACCGCAGCCTGCCGACGGCGGCTTCCTCTGCTCCGGCGTACAACCCGCCGCTCACCACGCTGGCGGTGATCAGAGCGGCAGTCTTGGAGCGATGTATGTACTCCAGCATGTTCAGATCCGGCTTGGCGTGCTCAGCTTCGAGGTCCACGACCTGACCGCCGATCATGCCGTCCACCGTGCCTGTCCCGCGCGCGATTTCTTCGATGATGCGCACTCGAGCTTCCGCCGGGCAGCGCAACCCGGCCAATACTTCGTAAGCCTGCGTCTGCAGCCCGTCTCCCGCCAGGATGGCAATGGCCTCACCGTAAACTTTGTGGCAGGTGGGACGCCCTCGACGCAGATCATCATTGTCGAGAGCCGGCAAGTCATCGTGAATCAAGGAGTACGTATGCAGCATCTCGAGCGCGGCGCCTGCGTCTTCAATCCCGGCGGGAAGGGAACCCGCGACCATGCGGCCCGCTTCCAGGCAAAGAATAGGCCGCAGCCGCTTGCCTCCGGCAAACACGCTGTGGCGCATGGCCTGATGGATTTTCACGGGATGCTGCGTGGCCGGTGGCAGCAGACGCTCCAGCGCCGCATCCGTCAGCTCGCGCCCTTGTTCCAGAGTCTCCTTCAGCATGACGGTTGAGTATAGCAAGCACTCAGGGCGCTCTGATAAGTAGCGCCGCCGTCCCCGGCGGCTGTCCTGCGGGCGTCTCGCCCGCAGAAGCGAGGGCCAGAGCCGGCCCTGAGCAAAGCCGAAGGGATGCCGGCGCTACAAACAAAAAAGGACGCCCGCAGGCGTCCCATTGTTTAAAGCCGAAGTTTATGCAGCAACGGAACGAGCTGACGCGTTGCGCACCGCTGCCGTGAGGATACCCCGCGTATCGTACGAAGGGTAAATGTCGGCTGCGCCGGCGTTCAGCGCCGCCGTCCACATCTCTTCGTCGGCCAGGCGATGGGTGCAGACAATGCCGACTCCTGGAAATTCGTGCGACAGGCGCTCCACATCGGGGATGGAAGCGACCTCCATATCCAGGATCACAACTTCAGCGCGATGTTTGGCGATGTTGGCCCGCAATTCGTTTACGGACCGGACTGACTGGACCCGATGGAACGAATGGGGCAAGGAAGCGACGAGGGTTTGCCTGATCCTCGAATCGCTCTGGAGGAGGACAACACTAGATGGCATACTGCCCTCTGAATTTCACCGTCGTCTACGGCGGACCTGGGCTGCGTCAGCCTCATGGGGGTGAGAGCTGCCGCAGACGTTCAAACTACGAGCGACGACGAAGGAGTCAGCGCCTTACTTCCGGCCCGGCGCCTTTTCGGTCAGAGGCTCGAATGCTTCGGCCTGGAGCTTGCCGTTCTGCTTCAGCAGGATTTCCACCTTGCCCTCCGCTTCTTCCAGTTCTTTGCGGCAGGCGGCGGAAAGCTGCATGCCCTCCTCAAAAAGCGTCAGAGATTTTTCCAGGGGCACTTCGCCCTTTTCGAGATCCTGCACAATTTTCTCCAGACGCTGGAGGCAATCTTCAAACTTTGCCAACGGGCTTTGCTCCTGCCGCTATTTTAATCCACTTCGGGGCCACATGTGTCCAGTGAAAATTTCAGCGAGGACTCACACCGTGGCCGGCCGGGAAGTCCCCAGAGCCTCCAGCACATCCACCGCCGAGGCATACCGTCCCAGGGGAGCGCTGATCTGAGCTCCCTGCACCAGGTCGCGCACCGCGGTCAGCATCTCGCGCGCGATGTGCACGCCTTCTTCGCGAGCGGCCTCAGGATTCTTGGCCCGGGCCATGCGTTCCAGGATGGAATCCGGGACCGACACGCGCAATTCGTTCTTCATGAACTCAGCATTGCGCACGCTCACTAGAGGCCAGATTCCGGCCACGACCGGGATGCGGCAATGCTCGATGCGCCGCAGGAAGGCTTCCAGCAGGGAGAGATCGAATACCGGCTGCGTGACCGCGTATTCCCCTCCGGCTTCGACCTTGTACTCGAAGCGCCGGACCTCTTCGTCCATATTGGGCACGCCGGGGTTGGCCCCCACGCCGATCACAAACGATGTGCCGGCGCCGATCGGGTTCCCGCCTATGTCCAGACCGCGGTTGAGGTTATGCACGATGTTCACCAAGCCGATCGCATCCACATCGAACACCGCTGTTGCATCGGGATAGTTGCCCATCTTGGGCGGATCGCCGGTGATGCAGATCAGGTTGCGAATACCCGTCGCTGCCGCTCCCAGCAGATCCGATTGAATGCACAGTACATTGCGGTCGCGACAGGTGTAATGCAGGATGGCCTCCATGCCCACCTCCTGCTGGATCAGCAGGGAGAGCGCCTGATTGCTCATCCGCGCCGAAGCCCGGGGGCTGTCCGGGATGTTGATGCCATCTACGCCGACCGACTTCAGGAAACGCGCCCCCTCGATTTCCTTGCGGATATCGGTCCCCTTGGGGGGAACAATCTCCACCATGGTGACGAATTCACCAGCGGCGATCTTTGCCCCCAGCCGGGAGCGCTTCTCGAGCGGCAGAGCAGGGACTGCCGCTGGCAAGGCTTCGCCCTTGACTTGGGCGGTTGCCACCTTGGCCCGGGCTTCACCCGCCCGCAGCGCGGACTTCATTACCCGTATATGCTCGGGCGTCGTTCCGCAGCAACCGCCTACTACCCGCACACCCGCAGCCACAAACTTGCGCGCATAGCTGGCCATATATTCAGGCGAGCAAAGATAAATATTCCTGCCCTCCACTGAGCGCGGCACACCCGCGTTGGGCTGTGCTGACAATGGTTGGGAGGTGACTGCCCGCACGCGCTCGATAGCATC
>WNFH01001787.1_pt1 | contig 15804 bp, 16 predicted proteins | sample 5400411 | NCBI WGS metagenome assembly WNFH01 (sample SAMN13153347, study PRJNA577476) | soil metagenome | isolation source: 200 cm saprolite under Douglas fir tree site 2 hole 3 | place: USA:California | collected 2015-04-18
AGCAAGGCGCGCGTCCCTCGGCTTCGAGCAGGAAGTCGACCCGGCAGTTTCGCCCGTAGCGGACCTCGCGGCGGACGGAACGATATGCGCGAAGCTCGGGAATGATGTCTCGCCGCAGCACTTCGGCGACCAGCGCATTCGGGTTCGCGGTATTGATGCCGACGAGCTCGCGGCCGCAGCCGAGATCGACCTCGACGAGCTCCCAGCTCAACGGAAGCTTGCGGGCCGAGTTGGCGGATTTCGACAGGAATACGCGTGAGCCGGGCGTCGCCAGCCCGGTCATCGCCCCCGGATTGGCGACATGCACGATGGTCTCCTCGCCGGACGGCAGCGCCACGTCGGCGAGAAAGCGCTTGTAGCGGCGGATCAGGGTCGCGGGGATCAGGGGCGAGGGGAAATGCATGCTGGAGCTCTTCTCCCTCCCCGAAGGGGAGGGCATAGGCGGCCTGCGGCCGCCGTCATGGTCAAGACGCCGACGCGAAGCGTCGTCTTTTGGAGACGCGACAGCGTCTAGCCGGGGTGGGTCGCCCCACCCGCCGGCATTTCGGCCGGCGACCTCCCCGCCGGGGAGGTATTCACGCCGCGATCTTGCCGGCGAGCTCGTCCTCGATGTGGGCGCGAACGATATCGTCGAAGCTCGTCTCGGCCCGGAAGCCGAGCGCGAGCGCGCGCTTGCCCTCGAGCCGCTGCGGCCAGCCGCCGACGATGCGCGCGATGGTCGGATCGCTCTCACGGCGGATGCGGGCGGCGACCTTGTCGCCGGCGATCCTTCGGAGCGCCGCGATCTCCTCGCCTACCGTGCAGGACACGCCCGGCATGGTGAGATTGATGCGGTTGCCGAGCGTCTCGCGCGTGAGCGAGGCCGCATGCACCAGAAAGCCGACCGCGGAGCGCGGGCTGGCATGGGTGTGGCGTACGCTTTCCGGCACCGGCAGCACCGCTTCCTCGCCCGCCAGCGGCTCGCGGATGATCGAGGAGAAGAAGCCGGACGCCGCCTTGTTGGGCCGGCCGGGCCGCACGCAGATCGTGGGGAAGCGCAACCCCACCCCCTCGAGAAAACCGCGGCGGTGGTAATCGGCGAGCAGGAGTTCGCCGATCGCCTTCTGGGTCCCGTACGAGGTCAGCGGGGTGAGATGGAACTCGTCGTGGATCGCTTCGGGAAATGGCGCGCCGAACACCGCGGCCGAGGAGGTGAACACCAGCTTGGGATGATAGCCCTCGCCCGCCTTGCGGATCGCCTCGAGCAGCGCCTGCGTGCCGTCGAGATTGATGCGATAGCCTTTCTCGAAATCCGCCTCCGCTTCGCCCGACACCACCGCGGCGAGGTGGAAGATCACGTCGGGTCGCCCCGCGATCATGGCTTCGGCCTTGCCCGGCGCGGACAGATCCGCCGCGACGTTTTCGACCTTTCCGGCGAATCCCGCCGGCTGACCCGGAGCGACCACATCGACCAGCACCAGCTCGTCGATGGATTTGCCGTTGAGCACCTTGTCGCGAGCGAGCCGCTCACTGAGCTTGCGGCCGACCATCCCGGCCGCCCCGATGATCAACACTTGCACGTCGGTCCTCCCTTCAAAGCTTCTGACTTGCGACTTCCAATTTGCCGATTGCCCTACAGCGCGAAGCCGCCGTCGACCAGATGGATGTGCCCGGTGGTGAAGCTCGATTCGTCCGAGGCGAGGTAGACCGCCAGCATGGCGACTTCCTCCGGCGTGCCGAGCCGGCCCATCGGCTGGCGATCGACGAAGCTGCGGCGCACCGCGGCGAGCGGCTGCTGCGTCGATTTGGCGAGCGCGGCGATGCGCCCGTCGAGCGAGGGCGACTGGATCGTGCCCGGGCAGATGGCGTTGGCGCGAATGCCGCGCTTGATGAAATCCGCCGCCACCGCCTTGGTGAGCCCGATCACGGCCGCCTTGGTGGCGCCGTAGACATAGCGGTTGGGGATGCCGCGCACCGAGGACGCGCCGGACGCGATGTTGACGATTGAGCCCCTCTTGCGCTTGAGCATCGCGGGCAGGAACGCCCTGATCGTCCGGTGCATCGATTTGACGTTGAGGTCGAAGGAGAAATCCCAGTCCTCCTCCGAGCAATCGAGCACCGAGCCGTGGTGGACGAAGCCCGCGCAATTCACCAGCACTTCGACCGGACCCACGTTGCGGCCGACGTCCTTTGCGAGCGCCTCGACCGCCTCGGTCGAGCGCACGTCGAGTTTTTCGCGCACCGCGCCGCGCAGCCCCTTGAGCTTGCCGGTATCGAGATCGGTGGCGACGACGTTGGCGCCTTCGGCGAGAAATGCGTCGGCAATGGCCCGTCCGATCCCCTGCCCCGCCGCGGTGACGAGCGCGATCTTTCCTTTCAACCGTCCTGCCATTGCCGTCTCCCGCCCATCAATCGCCGAGCCGTTTCATCATATGGACCAATCGGCGGTCGCCCAAGTCCTCGATTCTTTCGCGCGCGAAGCCGTGCCGTTCGTACCAGGCGATGTTGCCGGTCAGTTTTTCACCGGTGTAGAGGCGCACCTTTCCCCGGCCCAGCTCGCGCGCCCGCGCTTCGGCCATGGCCAGCAGCCGGTTGCCGATGCCGCGCCCCCGCGCCTCGGGAGCGACCGCCACGCTCCAGATCAGGAGGTCGTCGGCTCGCGTCTCCAGGATCAGCACGCCTTCGAGCGCATCGCCTTGCTCCAGTAGCCATACGTCGTAATCGGCGACGATCGTGGCGTAATCCACCGTGAGCGGCAGCGGCTCGAGGCCGAGAATGGTCCGGTTGCGTGCATAGGCGGCATGCTGGAGCGCGTTCACGGCGGCCACGTCCGCCGCAACGGCGCGCCGCAACGGCTCAGTTGCGTTCACTTGTCTCACGCCTGGCTCATTCACGGCCGCCTGCGCTCGAGGTCCTGACGGAAAAAGCCGTTGAGCTCGGCGAACGGCACGGCATCGGCCAGGGCATCGAATGTGCCCGCTTCCGCGATGGCGCGCGCGGCGCGGATGAAGCCGCCCCAGGCCGCGCGGGCGAGCGCGCCGCCGACGCTGATGCGCCGGACCCCGATCTCGGCGAGGTCCTTCACACTGAGGCCGAGCGCACCGCCGATCAGCACGTTGACCGGTTTTGGCGCAACCGCCTCGACGATTCTTGCGATGTGCTCGCGGGTGCGGAGCCCCGGTGCGTAGAGGCAATCGGCACCGGTCGCCGCATAGGCCTTCAGCCGGCCGATGGTCTCGTCGAGATCGGTGCGGCCGACCAGGAAACATTCCGCCCGCCCGACCAGCATGACGTCCGGATCCTCGGCATCGATGGCGCTGCGCGCCGCGCGGATTCGCGCGACCGCGTCCTCGAGAGAAAACAGCGGGTTGCTTGCATCGCCGCTCGAATCTTCGATCGAGAGCCCCGCCACTCCGGTGTCCACGCACATCCGCACACTCTCGCCGACCTCGCGCGGCGAGACCGCATAGCCCGACTCGAAATCGGCGTTCACCGGCAGATCGGAAGCGGCCACGATTGCCGCGACGTGTGCCAGCATCGCGTCGCGCCCGACCGCGGTGTCCGGCAGGCCGAGCGACCAGGCCGCGCCCGAGCTCGTGGTGGCGATCGCCGGAAATCCGAGGTGCTGGAGATAGCGCGCGGTGCCGATGTCCCACGGGTTGGGGATGACGAAGCAGCCGCGCGCATGCAGCGCGCGAAAAACGCGGCGCTTTTCGGCGGTGGTGGGCATCACTCCATCCTATCGTCACGCTCCGTTGCCCTCTCCCCTTGTGGGAGAGGGCGAGCGAAGCCCGAAGGGCTGAGCCGGGTGAGCGGTAATTCTTCAAACTTCACAAGAACCCCTCATCCGGCTCGTTGCTCGTTGCACTCGCAACGAGCCACCCTCTCCCACAAGGGGAGAGGGGAAGCGCGCATGCGGCTCTGCCTGGCGTCCTAATGATTGTCCCGCGGCACGCCCATGGCTTTGGCGATGTTCTGGTACTTGACCGCGGGTTTTAGCACCATGCCTTCGGCGAATTGCTCGACCATGGAGCGCTGGATCTCCTGCCACGGGGTCTGGCTCGCCGGATATTTGTAGCCGCCGCGCTTCTCCAGCGCCGCCCGGCGCTCGGCAAGCTCCGCCTTCGAGATCAGTATGTTGGCGGTGCCCTTGTCGAGATCGATGCGCACCGGGTCGCCCGTCCTCAGCAAGGCAAGGCCGCCGCCGACCGCCGCCTCCGGCGAGGCATTGAGGATCGAGGGCGAGGCCGAGGTGCCGGATTGCCTGCCGTCGCCGATGCACGGCAGCGAGCGCACGCCCTTTTTGATCAGCGCCGCGGGCGGCTGCATGTTCACGACCTCGGCGCCGCCCGGATAGCCGATCGGGCCGGTGCCGCGGATGAACAGCATGGTGTTCTCGTCGATCTTGAGCGAGGAATCATCGATCCGGCGGTGATAATCCTCCGGGCCGTCGAACACCACGGCACGGCCCTCGAACGCATTCGGATCCTTCGGATTGGACAGATAGCGCAGCCGGAATTCTTCCGAGATGCCGCTGGTCTTCATCACCGCGGCGTCGAACAGATTGCCGTGCAGCACTTTGAAGCCGGCCTTCTGCATCAGCGGCTTGCGGTAGGGCCGGATCACGTCGGGGTCCGCGATCGCCGTCCGCCTGACGTTCTCGCCCATGGTCTTGCCGTTGACGGTGAGCGCATCGGCGTGAATACGGCCGGCCTTGAGCAGCTCGTGCATGACCGCGGGCAGGCCACCGGCGCGGTGATATTCCTCGCCGAGATATTTTCCCGACGGCTGCATATTGACCAGCAGCGGCACCTCGTAGCCGATCTTCTCCCAGTCTTCGATGGTCAGCTTGACCCCGATGTGCCGGGCGATGGCGTTGATGTGGATCGGCGCGTTGGTCGAGCCGCCGATCGCCGAGCAGGCCACGATGGTGTTCTCGAACGCCTTGCGGGTGAGGATATCGGACGGCTTGAGGTTCTCGTGCACCATTTCGACGATGCGCTCGCCGGTCCGGTAGGCGATCTGCGCGCGCTCGCGATAGGGCGCCGGGATCGCCGCGCAGCCCGGCAGCGACATGCCGAGCGCCTCGGCGAGCGCGTTCATGGTCGAGGCGGTGCCCATGGTGTTGCAATGTCCCGCCGACGGCGCCGAGGAGGCGACCAGCTCGATGAACTCCGAATAATCGATCTTGCCGGCCGCATGCTCCTGGCGCGCGTTCCATACCGCGGTGCCCGAGCCGCAGCGCTCGCCCTTCCACCAGCCGTTGAGCATCGGCCCGCCGGAGAGCACGATCGCCGGCAGATTGACGGTCGCGGCCGCCATCAGGCAGGCAGGCGTGGTTTTGTCGCATCCGGTCATCAGCACCACGGCGTCGAGCGGGTAGCCGTAGAGCACCTCGACCAGCCCCAGATAGGCGAGATTGCGGTCGAGCGCGGCGGTCGGGCGCTTACCGGTCTCCTGGATCGGGTGCGTCGGGAACTCGAACGCAATGCCGCCGGCCGAGCGGATGCCCTCGCGCACGCGCTTGGCGAGCTCGAGGTGGTGGCGGTTGCAGGGCGAAAGATCCGAGCCGGTCTGGGCGATGCCGATGATGGGCTTGCCGCCGGCCAATTCCTCGCGGGTGAGGCCGAAATTCAGGTACCGCTCGAGGTAGATCGCCGTCATGCTCGGGTTGGCGGGATTGTCGAACCAGGCCTGCGAGCGCAGGCGGGGCGCGCGTTTTGCCGGTTTTCTTGATTTTTTGGCCATGGCTTCCTCCTCGTTCGGCCGCCAAGCGACGGCGTTTGCCGGATTGGTTTGATTTCGCGGCGAGGATGCGCTGAACTCCCGGCCGAAATCAATCATGGCCCGCTGCCGGGACCGCCGGCGGTCGCAAGAGCCCCGGGGGAGCCCATGCTGAGAACAATTGCCGCTTTCGACCGCATCGGCGAGGAGAACGCATTCGCGGTGCTCGCCCGCGCCACCGCGCTTTCCGCGCAGGGCCGCGACGTCGTCAATCTCGGCATCGGCCAGCCGGATTTCTCGACCCCGCCGCACATCGTCGAAGCCGCCGTCAAGGCGCTGCGCGACGGCCATCACGGCTACACGCCCGCGACCGGGATTCTCGCCGTGCGCGAGGCGGTCGCCGCCGATCTCGCAAGACGCTACGGCGTGACGGTCTCGCCCGATACGGTGCTGATCGTGCCGGGCGGCAAGGTCACGATGTTCATGGCCATCCTGATGTTCGGCGAGCCCGGCGCCGACATCCTCTATCCGGATCCAGGCTTTCCGATCTACCGGTCGATGATCGAGTTCACCGGGGCGCGGCCGATCCCGGTGCCGATCCGGGAGCAGAACGGCTTTGCGTTCTCGGCCGAGGAGACGCTGGCTCTCATCACGCCGGCGACGCGCCTGCTCATCCTCAACTCACCGGCCAATCCCACCGGCGGCGTCACCCCGAAAGCGCAGATCGACAAGCTCGTGGCCGGGATCGAGCGTCATCCCGACGTCGCGGTGCTCTCCGACGAGATCTACGACCAGATGCTCTATGACGGCGAGGCGCACGTCTGCCTGCTCACTTATCCGTCGATCCGCGACCGGCTGATCCTGCTCAACGGCTGGTCCAAGACCTATGCGATGACCGGATGGCGGATGGGCTATTCGGTATGGCCGAAGTCGCTCTACGAATTCGCCCGCAAGCTCGCGGTCAATTCCTATTCCTGCGTCAATGCCGCCGCGCAATGGGCGGGGTTGGCGGCGCTCACCGGCCCGCAGGACAGCATCGCCGAGATGGTGGCCGAGTTCGATCGCCGGCGGCAGATCGTGGTGGCCGGGCTCAACCAGCTGCCGGGGATTTCCTGCGCGACCCCCAAGGGCGCGTTCTATGCCTTTCCCAACATCGCGCGGACCGGATGGAAGGCCAAGGCGCTCGCGTCCTCCCTGCTGGAGGACGCCGGCGTCGCGGTGGTCGGCGGACCGGATTTCGGCATCCTCGGCGAGGGCTATCTGCGACTCTCCTATGCCAATTCGGCCGAGAACATCCTCAAGGCGCTCGATCGCATGGGCGAATTTTTGCGCTCCCGCAAGGCCGCCTGAGACGCCGGAGGCCAAATGACCGAGCAGAAGCCCGGCGTCATTGCCGTCGGCGAAGTGATGATCGAGCTCACCCGCGGGCCCGACGGCCGCTACGGCCTTGCGTTCGGCGGCGATACGTTCAACACCGCGGTCTATCTGGCGCGCGCCGGGATCGACGTCGCCTATGCGACCGCGCTCGGCGATGATCCCTACTCGGACGCGCTGCTGGCGCTGGCGGCGGCCGAAGGCGTTCGCACCGAGCTGATCGTGCGCGTGCCGGACCGCACCGCGGGGCTCTATCTGGTCGAAACCAACGCCAACGGCGAGCGCAGCTTCTGCTATTGGCGCGACCATGCGCCCGCGCGCGACCTGTTCGAGCTGCCGCAATGGGGCGTGATCGCCGAACGCCTGCTCGCCTGCCGCCTGATCTATTTCTCCGGCGTCACGCTCTCGCTCTATTCCAACGTCGGCATCGGCCGCTTCCTCGCTTTGGTCGAGCTTGCGCGCAAGAACGGCGTCAAGATCGCGTTCGACGGCAATTTCCGCCCGCGCGGCTGGAAAGGGGATCTGGCGCGCACCCGCACCGTGTTCATGGAGGCGCTCAAGCGCGTCGACATCGCGCTGCCGACGTTCGACGACGAAGCATTGCTGTGGGGCGATGCGAGTCCCGACGCCACCGTCGAGCGGCTGCAGGCGTTCGGCATCGGCGAGATCGCGGTCAAGAACGGCGCCAAAGGCGCGCTGGTGCTCAACGCCGACGCGCGCGAGCTCGTCCCGGTGCCGCAGATCGTCGTGCCGACCGACACCACCGCGGCGGGCGACAGCTTCAACGCCGCCTACCTCGCGGCGCGGCTTGCCGGCGAAACCCCGGTGAGCGCCGCCGCCTCGGCGCATCGGCTGGCGGGCGAGGTCATCCGTCACCCCGGCGCGATCATGCCGCGCGCCGCCGCGGTGCATTAGCCGCTGGCACGCTTCCTCAGCGGCGCAATCCCGCCGCCTCGCGCGCGAGCTCCGTGATCCGCGCGAAATGCCCGGCCGCGACCGCGTCTTGCGGCGCAGGCCAGGAGCCGCCGACCGCAATCACGTTCGGCAGCGCGAGATAGGCCCCGGCATTGCGCAGGTCGATGCCGCCGGTCGGGCAGAATTTGAGCTGCGGACAGGGCGCCGCGACCGATTTCAGCCAGGCGATGCCGCCTGACGGCTCGGCCGGAAAAAACTTGAGCACGCGAAAACCGAGCGCCGAAAGCGCCAGCGCTTCCGATACGCTGGCGCAGCCCGGCAGCGCCGGCACCGGCGCCGCCGCGAGCGCCGCGGCGAGCTCCGCCGTGGTGCCGGGGCTGACGAGATATTTGGCGCCGACCGCGAGCGCCGCCGCGACGTCCGCCTCGCCGAGCACGGTGCCGGCCCCGACCCCGCATTCGGGCACATTCGCGGCGATCGCCCGGATGGCTTCGAGCGCGACGCGCGTGCGCAGCGTCACTTCGATGACGTTCAGCCCGCCCGCGACGAGCGCGCGCGCGAGCGGCACGGCATGCTCGACGCGCTCGATGGTGAGCACGGGAACGACCGGCGTGCCGGAAAGAAGCGGGATGGGATCCGGTGGGGGCATGACGATCCAGGCGCTAGCGGCGCTATTGGTTATTTATCAGGCGTGTCCCGGACGAGCGAGCGAAGCGAACGAAGATCCGGGACCCAGAAGTCACTTCGCGAAGCGTCAACATCCAATTGCTATGGATTCACTCTGCGGCGCACAAGAGCACCTGTCCTTCTCACACCATCCAATCCTCCGAAAGATCCCGCCAAGTCGGATTGTTCTTCTCGATCAGACCGAGCTTCCAACTACGCTTCCATCGGCTGAGCGCGCGCTCGTAGGAGCGTGCCTCGAGAATTGAGGAAAACGCATCGACGTGGACCAGCTTGTCGACCCGGTATTTGCGGGTAAATCCCGGCACGAGCCTCGCCCTATGGTCCGCGATCCGGCGGGAGAGATCGTTGGTGACGCCGACGTACAGTGTGCCGTTGCGACGGCTCGCCAGGATGTACACGAAAAACCCTTCAGTCATGTCGATGCGATCGCTAACTCTCTCCTTCGCACCCCTGTATCGCCGCTTCGCGAAGTAACTCCTGGGTCCCGGATCTTCGTTCGCTTCGCTCACTCGTCCGGGACACGAGGGCTTCCTTGGGTCCCGGATCTTCGTTCGCTGCGCTCACTCGTCCGGGACACGGGGTATTTTATCGCTCCGCCGAGCGCGTCTCGATCTTGCGGCGGCTGGCTGCGAGCACTTGCGAGGGCTTTTGGCCCGCGACGAGGCACAGGCACGCCCAAAAATAAATGACGTCGCCCAGCTCCTCCGCAAGCCCCTCCGCGTCCCATGCACCGTCGCGCAGGAATTTTTTGAGCCGATCCGCCACCTCGCCGGCCTCTCCGGCCAAGCCCAGCCCGAGATACGCCAACATCTCCTTGTCGGCGTTCAACGGCGCTCTGCCGAGCGTCGCGGCCCAGGCGGCATATTCGTCGATGGTCATCCGGTTTGCTCCAGTGTGTCCCGGACGAGCGAGCGCGAAGCGCGAGTGATGATCCGGGACCCAGGAGTAACTTCGCGAAGCGACAATATCAAACGCCTACAAATTTTTGCCGCTTCGCGAGATGACTGCTGGGTCCCGGATCTTCGTTCGCTGCGCTCGCTGGTCCGGGACGCGAGGGTTCGGTGGGTCCCGGATCTTCGCTCGCTGCGCTCGCTCGTCCGGAACACGAGGCCGTCACTCCAGCGTCTCGAGCAGCCGCTGCATCAGGCGGGTGCGCGGCTCGATCGAGGAGACGAGCGCGTGCTCCCGGCCGGTGTGCGCCCCGTCGCCGTCGATGCCGAGGCCGTCGAGGGTCGGCACCCCGAGCGCGGCGGTGAAATTGCCGTCGCTGCCGCCGCCGGTCGCGGCGGCTTCGGCAAGCTCGAAGCCCATCTCGCGGGCAAGTTCCTGCGCATGATGAAACAGCGCCGCGCCCGCGGGCGTCTTCTTGAACGGCGGTCGGTTCATGCCGCCCGTCACGACGAGCTTCACCCCGGGATCGGCCGATGTCAGGCCGAGGATCTTCGCCTGCATTTCCTCGCCCGCGCCTTCGTCCGGAACGCGCAGATCGATGCTGATCCAGCAATGCTCCGGCACGACGTTGGGAGCGGTGCCGCCGGAAATTTTTCCGACATTGGTGGTGATGCCGCGCGCATAATCGGTCATGGCCGCAATCGTCAAAATCTGCCGCGCCATTTCGTCGATGGCGCTATGGCCGTCGCGGTGCCGGCTGCCGGAATGCGCGGGCACCCCGGTCGCTGACGCTTCGAAGCGGCCGACCCCCTTGCGCGCGGTCACCACTTTGCCGCCGTCGCGGGCCGGCTCGGTGACCAGCACGTAGCGCGCGCGGCGCGCCTCCCGCTCGATCCGCTCGCGCGAGCACGGGCTGCCGACCTCCTCGTCGGGAGTGAACAGATAGGTAATGGGCAGCCGCGCCGTTTTCTCGCGCAGCACCCGGCGGAACGCGTCGAGCGCCAGATAAGCTCCGCCCTTCATGTCGTAGATGCCGGGCCCATAGAGCCGATCGCCTTCGCGGCGGCACGGCGAGGTTTTGAGCGTGCCGATCGGATGCACGGTATCGATGTGCGAAAGGATGAGGATGCCGGCGCCGTCGCCATCGGTTCGCGCCACAAGGGTGTCGCCGAATCCGGGTCGGCCGGGCTGGCGCTCGATCCGGACCGGGACCCCGGCGAGATCCGCCGCGACGCGATCGATCATGCGATTGACCGCCGCAACCTCCCCGGTCGGGCTCTCGATCTCGACCCAGCGCCGGATACCTTCGATCGTCGCACCGACATCGACCCAATCGTGGCGAGAATGTGGCATGTGGATTCCGCAGGTGTCTGCGCGAGTTCCGGCTCGCGCGCCGGCGGACATCTAACAGAATTGCTGATGATCGATAAATAGCCGTCGATGCCGCGCGGAGCGGCCGAAAGAAATCGCGGCACGAACGAATATTTCGGAACTCCGGCGCGGGGTTTCCGATTACCCAAAAACAAGTCCGGAGCTAACCGGACCTTCTTGGTATCTCCAGCAACTCGCGATTTCGGCCGGATCCTTGCGATCCGGAACCACGGCGAACACCACGAGAGGAGGTTTTTCATGGCTAGAAGCTCGAACTTGTCGGAAGGAATGCGCGATTTGGCACAGGAGGGCGCCGAACAGGCACGCCGGATGGCGGATTTCGGCGTGTTCGGCATGCGCGACTTCGCCGAGCACAGCGTGGGGCAGGCGCGACAAGCCTTCGACGGATTTCTTTCCGCCACCCAGAGGACGATGGCTACCTTCGACCAGCAGGCATCGGACATTCGCCAGAAGACCTTGTCGCTCGCGGCCGGGACCATCGCAAATTCCTTCGAATTCACGCAGCGGCTGCTGCAGGCACGCAGCGCCGAGGAGCTCGTTCAGCTTCAGGCCGAGTTTGCCGAGGCGCAGATGCACGCCTGGGCCGACCAGACCCGGGAACTGGGTCAGACCGTCGCCAGGACGGCGACCGATGCCATGAAGACCACGGTCGGCAGCATGCAATCGGCGGCCGATTGGAACCGCATCCAGGGGAACTGGAAACAGCTCAAGGGCAAGGTCAAGGAGAAATGGGGGAAATTGACCGCCGACGATCTCGACACGATCGAAGGCAGGCGCGACCAGCTCGAAGGCAAGATCCAGGACCGTTACGGTTACACCGCCGACCAGGTCCGCAGAGAAGTGGATAGCTGGTACCGCTCGATGCGGCACTGAACCGGCAGCGTGGCACAAACAACAGCAAATCCCGGCCAAGGAGCCGGGGTTTGCGGGGTGCAGACGCACGCGCATCTCCGCCCGGACAGACAGCCGGGCGGAGACGTTGTTTTTAACCTGGCCATCCGGCCAGTAGGATTGCGATTGTCTCAGTGACACATTGGGACCAACAAGCTGGAGGCCCCAATGTCCAACCAATCCACCGAAAATCCCTTTGCGGCTCTCTCCCGCCATCTGGCCGGAATCGTTACGCAATGTGCGCCGGGCGTTGTCGCAATATCCGGTCGCGGCCGGCCCACGTCGAGCGGTTTCGTCTGGCGCTCCGGCACCGTCGTGACCGCGAGCGATGCGCTCGAGCGGAACGAGGATATTTCCGTGCTCACGCCCGGGGGCGAGCGGGTAAGCGCGACCCTGGCGGGGCGCGACCCGAGCACCGATATTGCGGTCCTCAAGGTGCCGGGGGCGGAAAGTCCGTTGGCTTTGGCGCGCGCGGATCTCGTCTCGACCGGGGAGCTCGCGCTCGCGATCGGACGTCACTCCGACGGGCCGATGGCAAGCCTCGGCATGATCGCGATCGCCGGCGGCCCCTGGCAGAGCTTGCGCGGCGGACGCATCGATCGATTGATCCGGCTCGATCGCGGCATCGATCCGCGGCAGGAGGGCGGCGTGCTGGTGAATGCCGAAGGCGGATGGATCGGGATGGCCGTGCCCGGCCCGCGCCGGGCTGGCCTTGCGATTCCGGCGCCGACCATCGAGCGCGTGGCCGACCAGCTGTTGGCGCGCGGCCGCATTGCCCGCGGCTATCTCGGTCTCGGACTGCAGCCGGTGCGCCTCGACGACGAACTGGCGAAAGCCTCGTCGCTTGCGAGTCCCCGCGGGTTACTGGTCGTCAGCGTCGACCCGAACGGTCCGGGCCGGCGCGCCGGAATGCTGATCGGTGATATCGTCACCGCCTGGAACGGCGAGGCGGTACGCAACGTGCGCGATGTGTTCCGCCGGCTCGGATCCGAAACCGTCGGCCAGCAGGTAAACCTCGCCGTCATTCGCGCCGGTAAAATCACGTCGGCGAACGTCGAGATCTCCGAGCGGCCGATGTCTTGAGCATGGGGAACGGCCTTACCGTCGAGCTTGGAATCGAGGATCGGCTGCTGGCGGATCGCATCGAGGCCATGCTGCGTGATCTCGACGTCGATCTCGTCGAGGCGGATTGCGATGCCGCTTCGATCGCGATCACGGACGTTCTCCCGCTAACCGAAACGGACCAGGCCGTCATTCTGCTCGCAGACGACGTCGACCCCGTCGCCGCGCTGCGCGCCGGGGTGGCCGGCGTGCTGCCGAAATCCGCAGAACTGGCGGACTTGCGGATCGCGCTCGATGCAGCCGTGCGCGGACTTGCGGTCGCGCCGCTGCGCATGATCGGGCAAGCGCATTGGGATGCGGTCGAGCGCTTCGACGGCTTGGACACGGCAGCGGACTCGATCGGCTTGACCGCGCGGGAGCTCGAGGTCCTCTCCCTGTTGGGCGAAGGCGCATCGAACAAGGAGATCGCCCGAAGGCTCGCCATATCGGTGCACACGGCGAAATTTCACGTCGCCTCGATCCTGGAGAAGCTCGATGCCACCGGACGCACCGATGCGGTTGCGCACGCGGCCCGGCTCGGCCTGTTGATGCTTTGACTTGATCGCCGGGCGTCGGCGTGGTGCTCTCGCGCTGTCGCTTTCGCGGGGACGACGCGCCCAAGTTCGGCTCGGAAACGGGGGACATCATGACGAAGCCGGCATCCGAGGGTTCACGCACAACGCAGAGCGGCCGGCTCGCGGGCAAGCGCACCATCGTGACCGGCGCCGGCAGCGGCATCGGCCGCGCCAGCGCCAAGAAATTCGCGGCCGAGGGCGCCATGGTGCTGGCCGTCGACCGCGCCAAGGCGGCGGTCGAGGCGACCGTGGACGAAATCGCGCGCGCCGGCGGCAAGGCGATCGCGGTAGCGGCCGACATCGGCGCCGAAGCCGATGTCGAGGGCTTCGTCTCCCGCGCGGTCGAAGCCTTCGGCGGGCTCGATGCCGTCTATGCCAATGCCGGCATCAGCGGCGGGCTGGTGCCGCTGGCGGAGCAGACGGTCGAGCATTGGCAGGAGGTGCTGCGCGTCAATCTGATCGGCGCGTTCTTGGCGATCAAGCATGCGGCGCCGCTCATGGTGAAGCAGGGCGCAGGCTCCATCCTCTGCACCGCCTCGGTCGCCGGCTTGCGCGCCAATGCCGGCGGCAATCCCTACAGCGCCAGCAAGGCCGGCGTGATCAGCCTGGTGCAGACCGCGGCGAATTCGCTCTACGGCACCGGCGTGCGGGTCAACGCCATCTGCCCGGGCCTGATCGAGACCGGCATGACGGAGCCGATCTTCGAGCGCGCCCGCGAGCGCGGCACCCACGAAAAGATCGGGCAGCTCAATCCGCTCACGCGCTACGGCAATCCCGAGGAGATTGCCGCGGTCGCCGCGTTCCTGGCGAGCGATGAGGCGTCTTACGTGAACGGGCAGGCGATCGCGGTCGACGGCGGGCTTTCGAGCACGCATCCGTTCCCGGTACCGCGGCGGTAATTCCCTCTGCGCTCGCGCGCTTCCCCTCTCCCCTTGCTTGCAGGAGAGGGTGGTCGATCCGAGTGCAACGAGGATCGATCGGGTGAGGGGTTGAAGCGGATCGATAGGTCGCTCCCCTCACCCGGCTCGTGGCTCGCTATACTCGCCACTCGCCACCCTCTCCCTCAACCGGGAGAGGGGTTCCCGAGCAAGACGCTCAGCTGGGCAGCGCAGATATTCCCGACTACCCCTGCACCGAATAGCCGCCGTCGACCGGGATGGCGGCGCCGGTGATGAAGTCGGACGCCGGGCTCGCGAGGAACACGGCGATTCCCGCCATCGCAGCACGTTTTCGTGGAGGCCCGGCACTTCCTCCCGCGCGCGGCGGGTGAGGTCGGTATCGATCCACCCCGGCAGCACCGCATTCGCCTGGATGTTGTCGCGCGCCCACGCGCAGGCGATCGATCTGGTGAACTGCACGATGCCGGCCTTGCTCGCCGCATAGGCGGGCGCGAACGAAGCGCCGAAGATCGACATCATCGACCCGATGTTGATGATTTTTCCCGCGCCGTCGCGCTTCATCGCCGGATAGACCGCCTTCGAGCATAGGAACGCGCTCGTCAAATTGGTGTCGAGCACCTTGTGCCAATCCGCGGTGCCGAGCTCGTGCGCCGGGCGGCGGGTGTTGGTGCCGGCGTTGTTGACGAGGATGTCGAGCCAGCCGCAGCGCGCGATGGCCGCTTCGACCATCGCGGCGACCGATTTCTCATCGGTGACGTCGGTCTCGACCGCGGAGGCGGACGCGCCGCGTGCTTCGAGATCGCGCACCGCCGCCCGCGATTTCTCCGCGTTCCGCGCGGCGATGACGATGGCGGCGCCGGCGCCGGCCAGGCCCCGCGCCATGCCGAGCCCGATCCCGCCGTTGCCGCCGGTGACGATCGCGACCTTCCCGCTCAAATCGAACATGATTTCTCCTGAGCTTCTGTGCCGAAGCGGCTGGATTCCCCTCCCCCCGCGCCCCGGCGCGGTGGGGAGGGGTTAGGGGTGGGGGGTAGCTTCGCGATCCGAATCTTTCAGCCCCCACCCGGCTCGGTGCTCCGCACCTCGCCACCCTCCCCGCCGCTTCGCGGGGGAGGGTATCTGCTCTCTCTATTCGCGGCTCAATCTTGACAAGTGTGCGTCACCGTCACGCACAACGGGAGATCAGCGGCTCATCAGCAATTTGAGCATCAGCGCGGTGATGCGGCCGAACGGCGGCCGCAGGAATTTGGCGCCGTTGAACCGGCTCTGCAGAAAAACCCCCTTGCGATGCGAGAAGGTCTGGAACCCGATCTCGCCGTGATAGGCGCCGATCCCGGAGGCGCCGATGCCGCCGAACGGCAACTCCTCGATCAGCA
>WNFH01006728.1_pt1 | contig 15800 bp, 13 predicted proteins | sample 5400411 | NCBI WGS metagenome assembly WNFH01 (sample SAMN13153347, study PRJNA577476) | soil metagenome | isolation source: 200 cm saprolite under Douglas fir tree site 2 hole 3 | place: USA:California | collected 2015-04-18
TCCTGCACCGTTCGGTCCAACTACAGCCGTTATGCCCGTGCTGAACTCCAGCCCGGTTCGCACGGCAAAGCTCTTAAAACCCAACATCTCCAGACGTTTAAGATACACTGCGTAACCTGATCCTGCTTTCTCAAATGTAGTAAAACGTATTTACAACACCTTCGTATCTGCTTCATCGCAGAAAGTTCCACTCTCTTTGCGAAGAGAGCCAGCGCTTCCCGCTCCACAGGCGAATTTCTGTCCCGACGAAGCCACAACCGGGACATCCGTTACCAAACGGAGGGCTTCGTCCCTGATGTTCAGGGACGCATTGAAATCTCGCTCATTGACTACACCGCACTGCTCACATGACCATTCACGATCATCAAGCGCCAGGTCTTCCTTGATCCATCCACATGTGTGGCAGGTTTTGCTTGACGGATACCACCGACTCACCAGTTGGACATATCCACCATACTGCTCAGTCTTGTAGAGAAGCTGGCGCTGTACCTCAAAGAAACTGGCATCGCTGACCGCTTGCGCTAAGCAGTGGTTAGCAAGCATCCCTTTGCTGTTGAGGTCTTCCAGACCAATCAATGCATGCGTTCGGGCGAGATACGTCGACATCTTGTGCAAAGTATCTTGCCGTTGACAAGCCACGCGATAGTGAGCCTTTGCCAACTTCCGGGCAGTCTTCCACCAATTCTGACTGCCCTCTACTTTGCGGGACAATCCTTTGCTCAATCCCTTGATACGGCCTAAGCCCTGACGGTAGTGCTTTTGGTTCTCAAACACCACGCCATCGCTACAGGTCGCAAGCGTCTTGATGCCCAGATCTATCCCAACGGCTCCGCCGCTATGGGTTGGCACTTCATGCTCAACCTCTACCGAGATGGAGACGAACCACCAGCCTGCACGATAGGAAATGACTGCGCTCATGATCTTGCCTTGAAAGCGTAGCGCTTCGGTCATATTCACCGCCCCAAGCTTGGGGATGCGTATCGTATGTCCATCAACAGAAAATTTATCGTTGGCAAGATAGAAACTCAATCGATCCCGTTTCTTGCTTTTAAAGCGAGGAAACCCGCCCTCTTCGCCATCCTTGCGCGGATGCTTGAGTTTCGGAAGCGTCCCCTCTTCCTTCATCCGCCCGTAGTTGGCGAAAGCCTGCCCTAGATTGCTGAATTCTTGTTCCGGCGCGCATTTGGTGACCTCGTAGCACCAGGGGAATTGTTCGCCTTTGATCGTGTTATACTCTGCCTTCAGGTCTTTCATCTTGGCCCATTTCCCCTCCGCCCGGTAGTCTTTCCAGCGAGCCAGTGCCCAATTGTATGCATGGCGTGCAACCCCGCAAGCTTTCCGAAAGTATACTTCTTGTTCTGGTGTTGGATTGAGCCTGATCACCTGCGCCCGATTCATACAACCTATCCTACTCTTTTTGCAGTGCAGCCTCTTTCAGCACTTCCCTGCGTGCTTGATGCAAATACCACTTTGCATCAGTTTAAGCTTGCATTGTGTTTCCCTTCTGCTTCTGCTTGATACCGCAGGAACCACACCCCCCGCCTCCTTCGGAGCCTCTTGAGCAGCCACCACCGCCACCGCCACGCCCACAACTACCGCATCCGCCAGTGCCGCACCCCCCCTTACAACCTCCTTTAGCCCCACATGATCCACACGCGCCGCCTGACGCTTGTTGATTGACCGGGACCTGGATGATGACGCCACTTTCTAGCATCACCTCAACCGATTCTTTTGGTACATTGATTGAGACAACTTTGCCCTGGCCGCTAGGAGTGTCCAGCAGCGTGCCTACCTGTGGCATGTTTTGTTTTGCCTGGATATAGTTATCGTTTTCATACGAGAGACAGCAGAGCAGGCGACCGCACACGCCCGAAATCTTTGAAGGATTGAGTGGTAAGTCCTGCTCCTTTGCCATCTTGATGGATACGACACCAAAATCGGTAATCCACGAGCTACAACACAGTGTCTTGCCGCACATTCCTACGCCACCTTGAAGTTTCGCCTGGTCGCGCGCTCCAATCTGGCGTAGTTCGATACGTGTACGAAAAGTTGCTGCCAGATCACGTACCAATGCGCGAAAGTCAACGCGTTCATCCGCGGTAAAGTAAAAGGTTAACCGGCTTCCATCAAAGGTATACTCCGCCTCTACTAATTTCATGGGCAGAGTGTGTTGTTTCACATGGTGGTCACATTGTACCAGCGCCTCTTTCTCTTTGCTTTTGAAAGAGAGCATCATGCGCAATTCGTCTTCAGTCGCCAGGCGAAGTACAGGCTTTAAAGGATCAGTCAGTTCCCTTTCTGCCAACTTCTTCGAAGCAATGACTACGCGTCCTGCTTCTACTCCCCGAACTGTTTCAACGATGACATACTGCCCCGTTGAATAGGATGCCCCTTCAGGGTCGAAATAATAGATACGTCCTGCGGGACGAAAACGAATGCCGGCGATTGTGACTATTGTATCTAAGGTCGTCGTTACAGACATTTTTCTCGACCTCTATTTACATCTCGTTGGCCAGTAGGATTGCCTCCGCTACTTCACGCATGGATTTGCGATTGTTCATACTTGCCTTTTGTATCTTGCGGAAAGCCTCCTGTTCACCGAGGCCTTGTTTTTCCATCAAAACGCCTTTAGCACGCTCAACAATCTTGCGGGTCTCCAATTGTTCAGCGAGGGTGCGGGCTTTTTCTTCGAGGGCACGGAACTCGTTGTAGCGAGCCAGGGCGATTTCAATCGCAGGCGCTACCTCACTTTCACGCAGCGGCTTGACGATATAATTGACGACGCCCGCATCCTTGGCACGTTCAACCAGTGGCTGATCTCCAAAAGCAGTCAGCAGCAAGACCGGCGCTATTTTTTCCTGTGTGAGCGTCTCTGCAGCGGCTATGCCGTCCATGTCAGGCATACGAATGTCCATAATTACCAGGTCTGGACGTATTTCGCGGGCCAGGTTTACAGCACTCACGCCGTCCCCTGCCTCTCCGACCACGAGGTAACCCTGTTTAGAGAGTATATCTTTCAGGTCCATGCGTTGGATAGTTTCATCATCTGCAATAATAATTCGTGTAGGCATAGCGCTCTCCTGTTAATTGGAATACCCAGTCTAATATTTCCCCATATTAGAACAAATTGGCTTGTGTAGCCGGGACAAACATTCCCAGAATACCGGCTACCAAAAGTATACCATAAGTATACATCATGAGTCGAGAAAAGGCGGGAAAATAACAGGGCAATTTAAAAATCCAAAGGTGCAAGTGGCGGAGCCTCTCTGACACTTATCCTCCCCGCTCCCTGCTCCCTCTCCTCTCCGATACCTTGTCAACCACGACCAAATGTGTCAGAGAGGGGGTGCAAGTGGCGGAGCCTCCTTGCATCCCTGGACTTTTAAATTGCCCTGTTATCCTGGTGTGTTTATTTCTTCCGTTCGCGGCGCTGGAGATAGCGTTGTTGCTCGCGGTACTCCTGATAGAGGTCGTCATCGCCGCCTTTCACACCCTGTTTCATGGTTGGCGCAGCGCCCTTGCTTGCCTCAGATCCTGAGGAAGATCGGCCTGATTGGCCACGCTGAGGTGTAGATTGGCCTGCTAACGCTCCAAGACTACGAGGAAGGAGATCAAAGCGTGCCAGCACAACCAAAATGACGATCAGAGTCACCAGGAAAAAGACAGTCGATGTACTAATGGAGATGGATCCTAATTGGACTAGCACCTTATCCAGGTGATTGGTAATCAGCCAGGTTCTCTCAAGCCCTCCGATTACCTCAGCCAGGACGAGATAGAGAAGCATACCCATGATGTAGCGCATCTTCATACCTCCCGGCCGCCGAGGGGCAGTGGTAGGGGCGGTTTTAGCGTTCGTCGTGTTTGAACTCGCTTTGTTTGCGCTTGACCCGGATTCTGTCGATTTGCTCTCTTTGATTACGCGGCCACTCGCAGAGGTTCCCCCAGTGCTGCGTGTAGCGCGCGCGATACGGGCTGCCGTAGGGTTAGCCTCCAGAGCCTGCTCTTTCTCGTTCTTGCCTACTCTGGAAAAGAATTTTGGCAATCGTCGAGGACGAGCATCCTCAATTTTTGTCGTCGGGGTAGCAGCTTCTTCAACTGGTTGAGTGGTTTCGCTCGGTTCCTCAACTGCACCTGGCTGCTCCTTCGTTACCTGGTCGCTTGAAGCAGGGCTAACCAGTACAGGACGGTTTCGGCCTGCGCGACTACCGCGTCTATTTGGAGCGGCTTTCTCTTGTTGAGTGCCCTGCGCTCCTGAATTCGTTTCTTGATTCATAATTGATCTCCACTGGCTTCGTTGAACTGGTCATAAGGCAACTGCTCATCACCATATGGATTATCTTGATCAGAACCAGGGTGATGGGTATTTACCGGGGTAATATATGGTGCTGGTGAGTTAGCGACCTGCGGTTGCTGTTGTGAGAACGGTATCGATGGATATGCAGGTGTTGGCTGTGTGTAGGATGGCCGCAGCGATGGTTGTGACATGGCACTCAAAGGCTGCATGGCGGGCATGGCTGGAGCTATTGCCTCTGCCACAGCAAGGCCGGCGCGCGCAATTTCGTCATCTCGACCGGGGGCATTGCCGCCACTTACTCCGATACCGCCGACGGTAGCGCCACCTATGCGAATAGGCCAACCACCGGCTGCCATGATGAATTTTCCATGCGTCATGGCTGCCATGCTTGAGGCGAAGCCCGGAATACCCGCACCCCATTGGGCTACAGCATCGGTTGATTGATTAAACATAACTGCTGTATTGGCCTTGGCAAGACTTATATTACCTGTAGCCCAACCATAAGGGGCCATCATTCGCTCAAAAAGAACGAGATGACCTCCTGCATCTACAATTGCAATACTAACGGGACTCCCCAGCTCCCGTGCGCGTTGCTTACTGGCCTCCAGAATTCTACGCGCAACTTCGATCGATAAACTCACGGATCGCTCCTTTTTGACGGCGCATGAATGATATTCCGATATGCCGCCCAAAATTTCACCACATGCCATTGTTGCCAGTATATCTTATCGGTGGGCTACTCACAAGGGGTATTTAAGAAGCTTCGGTTAAAGTAATACGCTCCTTGCGCCATTCCAATTTGCTGTACTTTTCCTCGACCAGCCGATGAGCCAATTCCCATTCAGATGGGCTCAATGTGCCATATACAAAATCTTCCTGTAAAGCTTCGCTAAATCCATTCTGGAATGCATCCGCCACGTCATCCCATGCTGCACCAGGAACGAAGGTATGAAGTGGCGTCGTTTTTTCACGGTACTGGGCCAAAGCCTCCTCCTTGGCAATCTCGTTTGGGAAGCGCAACATAGAGAAGAATTCAGCGGATTGATCGTCTAGCGGTAGTGATCCCTGCTGGAGCAGAGCGTCATCTTTCCACACCTGCGCGCTTCCTATCAGTTTGAAGCCACCACTCGTCAGGTCTGCCTGAGTTGAGGAGGCGAAGCAGGCTGCCGAGGAATGTTTACTGACACGCTCATCGCTGAGTTCGGCTTGCACGCCAACTAGCCTGAGTGCGGCAAGCAATCCCTGAGCAAGGTAGGCATAGGCGGCAACAACGCCTGGTGGGACTCCGTAGCGCTTACTGATGACGATGCTGTAGGTAAATTCGTCATGGTGATAGACCGCCCGGCCGCCGGTTGGCCGGCGAACAAGAGCAACTCCGAGTTGTTTACACCTCTCGCTTACAATTTCACGTTCGATACTTTGAAAACGACCCAGCGAAATCGAGGGCTGAGACCAGCGAAATACACGTAGTGTTGGCGGCACTTCGCCATTCAAATGGTGTGTTAGCACAGACTCATCGATAGCCATGTTCATGGCTGCGTCCTGTACGTGAGTGTTGAGAAAACGAAATGGTTCGTGCATCAAAGGTTCCTTCAATTAGCGAATACGCGCAGCTTTCCATTTTTCACGCTGAATTTCGCGCACCTGTTCCGAAGTTGGAGTATATCGCGCTAAAAAATTATCACGGAAAGCAGCGTAGGTTCCGGCTATGATGGCAGCTCGCAGTTGACTGGCGAGCCGCAGCATGTAGCGTAGATTGTGAATACTACCTAAACGATAGTAAAGTTGTTCTTCAGTGCGTGCCAGGTGATGTACGTAAGCGGCGCTATAGTTCCGGCACGTGTAGCAATCGCAGCCCTCTTCGATGGGAGCATGCCCGGCACGGTAGCGTGCGGATTTGATGTTGATGCGCCCATGCCTGGTAAACAAGCCACCGTGACGTGCCACTCGCGTGGGTAGCGCGCAATCGAACATATCCATCCCAAGACCGACCCCTATCACGAAATCTTCGGGTGATCCTACACCTAAGAGGTGTCGCGGCTTTCCTCTGGGCAATTCAGGCGTGACATACCGCAGCATATCCCACATTTGTGCCTTTGGTTCGCCAACCGAAAGTCCACCAATTGAGATACCGGGAAAAGGTAAATTGCCGGTGAAACGAGCGCTCTGCTGGCGTAGCTCTAGCTCGAATGCGCCCTGCACGATGCCAAATAAGGTTTGCTCTGACTGGTAGCGCTCCCGGGCGATGAGCGCGCGTTCTGCCCAACGGTGGGTACGATCCATAGTCTCTAACGCAGTCTCATAGGTGCAGGGATAGGCAGCGCAAATGTCTAGCGGCAGGATGATATCGGCTCCAAGTTCAAACTCTATCTGCATCACGTTTTCCGGGGTGAGCAGGTGCGGAGAACCATCGAGATGTGATTTGAAAGTGGCCCCTTCTTCATTCAGCTTCCGCAGGTGTCCCAGGCTAAAGACCTGGAAGCCACCGCTATCGGTGAGGATAGGCCCGTCCCAATGCATGAATTGATGTAGTCCGCCAAAATCGGCAATCAGTTGAGAGCCGGGCCGTAGCATCAGGTGATAGGTGTTGGCAAGAATGATAGTTGCACCTGCCTCGCGCAACTCTTCAGGCGAGACACTTTTCACAGTTGCCTGCGTGCCGACAGGCATGAAAATCGGCGTTTGGATGGTTCCATGAGGTGTCTGAATGGTTCCTGCCCGCGCCCAGCTTTCAGGACACTCGGCATCAATTGTAAATGAGAATGGCGACATGCGGTCCTGTAGAGGCACGATTAGTCTACTGTGCCCATGATGTGCTCTATCCCGATTTGGGGACACAATCTATGTACCCTGCAATAAATATTCTCTCACATGCGTCAAGCAACGGTCGATTGCTGCGTAGTAGGAGCCCCATTTAGCGCGCCCCAAGGTTGGGAAGGGGCTCTCTCGGACACATTTCATCCCCCCAGGGCGACCGCCTGACAATTACCTAATAGTACGAGTAGAAGCGGTAGAAGACCCAAGCGGCTTGTCCGTACCGCTGACGCAGAAAATCCGGTCGAGAACAAGGATATTCGGTGTATCATGGCAGAGCTTTACTCTCTCAGAAAGCTCTGCTTCTGTGCATGTTTTTTTCAGTATTTCCTGTCCATCAGGTGAGACACGAAAATGCACAAAATGCACGTGAACCGTTATACCTGTTAAATCCTTCATTACTCGTAATAGCGTATAATTGTCAGGGCGACCGCAAGGGTCCCCACCCCGCTCCACACCGGGTGGGGACCCTTGCGGTCGCCCTGGGGGAGGAAGGGAGCACCCTTGATTGCTCCAACATACGATCTAACCATATGAAATGGTTGCTTCATGTGAACAATACACATAAAAAATGCATAAAAATGCGCATAAATCATAAATTGACGAACAAAACTCTTGAAAATTGTGAAAAGATAGTGTATGCTTGCATGCGGTATCCGATCTCGGTCTGGCATACAGTGCTCGTCCAGAACATTTAGTCCCGCGCTGCTAGGGGTGACAGACAAACTGGTGACATCTGCAGGATATGGACCTGGAGGAATACCAACATATCATAAGGAGGTCCCTAGTTGAGTTTCGTAGACAAAACCCTTAGGTGCCGTGAATGTGGGAATGACTTCACATTCACAGCGGGGGAACAAGAGTTTTACCAGCAAAAAGGCTTGATGAATCAGCCTGGTCGTTGTCCTGGCTGCCGTGCCGCGCGTCGTAATACGTCTGGTTCAGGCAGTCGTTCCGAGCGTGGCCCACGCGAAATGCATACTGTTATTTGCGCCGAGTGTGGAGCTGAGACGCAGGTACCATTCTTACCCAAGAATGATCGCCCGGTCTATTGCAGTACTTGCTATGACAAGGTACGAGTGGCACGCGACTAAGAGTTTCCGAAGGTGTTTGAGTGATCCCTATATTAAGGGAGATCAGAACGTTTTTGATTAACTTCGTATCCGGCTGCTATCTGGATGCACGTTGAAAGATCAAAAGATAGAAACAAGGCCAAGGTGTGTTCGCGGCCTTGCTTCTTTTTATTTTTGCGGGATGATTTTTAATCACCGTGTGTGTTTTCATTAGTAGGGATAAGATTGAAAGGGCCTGGGAGGATTTCTAAGTTTCCACAACGAGAGGCTGCATCCCTGCGACTCCGTTTCGGTTATTCTTCACAGCGCTGTATCCACTGTATCCCATTTATCACAACAATAAAGTATAAGTTGTTACGTTGTCTATCAGCCATCCGTAACAACTTATACTAAGGAATAGTGCACATATTTATTGCAATGTGTGCATTTGTGTACTAGACTATGATCAGGTAGCAATGTCGGCTACTTCAAGGGTATTCAGAATGGTGGCCATTAATCCAGGTGAAAATGAGTCTGTTGTGCTTTCATATGTGACTCTCGATGACCTGCTGGCGGAGGTTAGCCAGTACTTGTCTCCAGATGAGATAGAGACGATTCGGCGTGCTTATCATGTCGCCAATCAGGCTCATATGGGGACATTGCGTCGTTCAGGAGATCCATACATTCAACACCCACTGGAAGTCGCTCTTCTACTGGCTGATATGCGCATTGATGCTGACAGTATAGTAGCGGCCTTGCTGCATGATGTTGTTGAGGATACCGATTTCACCCTGGCCGACCTGCACCAGCAATTTGGGGATGCGGTAGCAAATATTGTAGATGGGGTTACTAAATTCGACACCCTGGCGGGTAAACCCCTTTTGGCTAACAATGACGCCGGTGCAAAAGAATTGGGGCGTGCTCAGGCATCCGGGAGCTACACAGCGTCTCAAGCACCACTGAATTCTCCTGCATTGGATACGCCCGAACAGCTTGAACAAAAGCAACGCTTAGCCCGCGACATGAAACGTCGCCAACGGTCAGAGACGGTACGGAAGATGCTGCTGGCTATGGCTGAGGACCCACGTGTGGTGGTGCTCAAATTAGCGGATCGTTTGCATAATATGCGAACCCTCAGTGTGATGAACGAGGCACAGCAGCAAAACAAAGCCCGCGAGACACGGGAGATTTATGCTCCGCTTGCCAGGCGTCTTGGCATGGAGTTAGTGCAGGCGGAATTGGAGGACCTGGCTTTCAGTTACCTGGAACCAGAGAAATATATCAGTCTTGCACGGGAAGTGGAAGAAGAGATTCGCAAGCGTCAGCCTACTATCGATCAGATCTGCCAGGCGCTGCGAGAAGAGATGAGCAAGGCGGATATTCATGCGGAAGTGCATTTCTGGCAGAAACATCTTGCCAGTATCAATCGTAAACTGGAGCAGAGTGGAGATGAACTGAGTCAAATTCATGATCTCGTCTCCTACCGTATCCTGGTAGACTCTGTTCAGGATTGCTACCTGGCCCTGGGGCATATACATGCGTTGTGGCGTCCTAAGGACGGAAGGATAAAAGACTTTATCGCTACACCCAAGTTGAATGGGTACCAGTCACTGCATACGACCGTGTTCTGCCTGGATAATCAACTGGCGGAAATTCAGATTCGTACACATGAGATGCAGCGTATCGCAGATTATGGTATAGCCAGTTACTGGTATCTGAAGGAACGCGGAACCGCGCGGCTCTCCTCGCATGAAATGATTGCCTGGATAGAACAATTGCGTGAGTGGCAACGCGAGTTGCCACAGAATGCGGATGAGTTCGTGGAAGCGGTCAAGGGCGATATCTTCCAGGAGCAGATTTTCGTCTTTACACCGAAAGGCGAAGTGAAAGATCTGCCGCGAGGTTCAACGCCGCTGGATATGGCGTATCGCATCCATACTGATCTTGGCGATCACTGCGTAGGAGCACGTATCATCACCAGCATGGATGATAGTGGACGATTGGGGACACGCATTGTCCCTGTTGACTATGAACTCAAAGGTGGTGAGATTGTTGATATTATGGTGAGCGCGGAGGCACATCCCACGCGGGATTGGCTCTTATTCGCTCGAACCACCACCGCGCGCACCAAGATTCGCCGCTATCTAAAGACGTATGAGCGAGAGGTGAACCTGCAGTTGGGTCGTGAACGTTTGGACCTGGCATTGAAGGCCGTGGGAGCTTCGGGTTTACGCGCGGTGCGCAACGAAGATCTCGTACTGTTTAACACCACCAAAAAATATACTTCGCCTGATGATCTGTACGTGGCTTTAGGTCGTGAGGACATGCCGGTGGGAGCGGTGCTTGAGTATCTTACACCGCTGATGCAGATGCGTGGTGAGATAAAGCCAGAGGCAGAAACTGTAAAGAATGGACATCATCACAGTAGCAATGGGGAACTTGAGACAGCGCAGTCGTTTGTCAAACTGGCAAATTGTTGTTGTCCTCTTCCTGGTGATGCTATTGTAGGTTTTCTGAACCCTAATAAGGGTATAATGGTACATCGCAGTGATTGTCGAACTTTGCGTCGTCACCGGGGAAATGAAGCGGGGCGCCTGGTTGAGATCAATTGGTTGCAGGTAGAGCCGCAGCATTACCTGGCACCGATCATCATTATTGCCCATGATCGTGCGGGGCTTTTACGCGATGTGGCCGGGGTAGTTGCTGGTGCAGGTATCAATATAACAGCAGTAGCATCGACCACCAATGCTTCACTGCAAAAGGCCGTGATAACTGCTACGTTAGAGATTGCAGCCATCGATCAAATTGAGCCAATCTTTGAACGACTGAAACAGATTAAGAATGTAGTAAGTGTCAGTCGCGATCTTGGTCGGCGAGCAGGATAGCTTATCAGTTTTCAAATGTCAGATAACGAATGATAAAGCGGAAACTTTTATGATAGAAATGTCCATAGACGAGAAACTAGCAGCAAATGAACATACTAAGAAGCAGGCACAACAATTACTTGACATTGTACTGCAGTATATGCCGCCTGCTGAAGTTGAACAGGTCTCGCGAGCGCTTCAGCTTGCACAAGAAACCTGTGAGGGCGTGAGGGGAGAGCGTCCTATCCCACCATTGGAGCACGCTCTGGCCGTAGCGACCATATTAGCTCAAATAATGCACATTGACGCGGTAGGTGTAGCCTCCGGCCTGGTTTTTGAAGCTGTTGATTCTGATCTCTTGTCGCTTGAGCGTTTGGAGAGTGCCTTAGGAACTCCTGTTGCGCGTGTTGTGGGCAGTATGCTGCGCATGAACATACTGGAGCGCAAGAAGCGTGTCGGGGCCCAATTCATTGCGCCCGATAGGGCGGGTGTGACAAATCATGCTCCTTCAGGCGAGAGCGAAAATAGCCGTGAGCAAAAGAAACAGCGCGTCCGTGAAGGGTTGCGTCGCCAGCAGGCTGAGATCGTCAGAAAAATGTTTTTCGCTATGTCCGAGGACCCACGCGTGGTATTGCTTAAGCTGGCTTACCGCCTTCACGCGATGCGTATAGTGTCGGGTCATACATCTTCTATGAATCACCAGGAGATGTTGACGATGGCGCAAGAGACTCGTGAGATTTATGCACCCCTGGCCGGACGGCTGGGGATGTCGCGTGTGGAGAGCGAGCTGGAGGATCTGGCATTTGAAATCCTGGAACCGGAGAAATATGAGTGGGTGCGCGGCGAAGTAGAGGCTGAAAGCATCCAGTGGCGCTCTTACGTAGACCGCGTCTGTGCCATCCTGCGTGAGGAAGTGCAGAAAATCGGCTTGCAGGCCGAGGTGTCGGGGCGTGTTAAGCACCTTTATAGTTTCTATAAGAAACTACAGCGCAGTGCTGGTGATGTTGACCGGCTGGAAGACGTGAAGGCATCCGCTGATTTCAACCAGATTCATGACCTTGTGGCTTTCCGCATCCTGGTGGAATCGACTCCTGATTGTTATGTTGCGCTAGGTCATGTGCATAGCCTATGGAAACCAAAGGACGGGCGGATCAAGGACTTTATCGCCAATCCTAAGCCAAACGGGTACAGGGCGTTGCATACCACGGTTTTCTGCCTGGATAATCAACTTGTAGAAATTCAGATCCGTACTTTCGCCATGCATGAGATGGCTGAATATGGCGTGGCGATGCACTGGCATTACAAGGATGTTGGCGACCATGCTTCGGCTTCGGCGAAGGAACTGTTAGCCTGGTTGCGCCAGCTCGCGGACTGGCAGCGAGAGCTACGCTCGGCTACTGCAAACGATACCGAGTTTGTCGAGGCAGTAAGAGACGAGATCTTCCAGGAACAGATCTTTGTGTTTACGCCCAAAGGCGAGGTCAAGGACTTGCCGGTTGGCTCAACCCCGCTTGATTTTGCTTACCGTATCCACTCGAAAGTAGGCGACAGGTGCGCAGGTGCCCGTATTATCACCGAAAGTGGTAGCGGCGATGGAGAGCGGCTCGTAACACGCATGGTGCCACTGGACTACGAACTGAAAAGTGGTGAGATTGTCGATATTGTGACCAGCCGCACGGCTCACCCAACACGTGACTGGCTGAATTTTACGCGTACCGCTGCGGCCCGCAGTAAAATCCGGCGTTACCTCAAAATTCATGAGCGGGATATAAATATCCAGATCGGGCGAGAACGCCTGGACCGCGAACTGAAAGTGCAGGGAGTTCGTGGCGTTGATGTACTCAATGAAGAAGCGCAAAACTGGTTGGTCAGCGAGTATCGCAAGGAATCGTTTGAAGATATACTGGCGGCCATTGGTGGAGATGAACTCCGGCAGCATGCTGTTTTGGTCAAACTCCTCGAGTTCTGGCAACAACGCGAGCAGCGGGATGGGAAAGAGGCGAAGGAAGACGATGAGTCGCTTGCCCTTCCTGCTGTTAGCAAACAGGTGTCCTCGGCCAGTTTGCAGGTAGCCGGTGTCAGTGGATTGCTAACCAGCCTGGCGAATTGCTGCTGCCCGTTACCAGGTGATGAGATTGTCGGGTTCATTAGCCGCGGTAAAGGAGCCATTATTCACCGGGCCGACTGCAAAAATACTAATCGTTATCGCGAACGCGAACGCGAGCGCCTGGTAAACGTGAGCTGGACGACGATGGGCTACCAGCATTACCTGGCTCCAGTGGTGATTACAGCTCGCGACCGTTCGGGGCTTATTCGAGATATTGCCGCAGTTGTCTCTGAAATTGGAGTGAATATGGCTTCGGTGAGTTCAAATGTCGCCGTGGGTAAAGAGATAGCGGTTATCAGCGCAACGTTGGAGATTGATGGGCTGGAGCAGATGCAACGTGTGTTTGCACGCCTTGAGAAGGTCAAGGGCGTGATCCAGGTTGAGCGTGATTTGGGTAAGCACAAAAAGAGTTAAAAAATACAGCAAACGGAAAACCGGGGGGCATGCTCCCCGGTTTTCCGTTTGCTGTATATTACCTATACCCTGATTATTTAATATGTTGTTATCCACGTAGTCGCTCTAAAACAGGTGGCTGACGTAGCTTTGCCAGTGCGCCTGCTTCGATCTGGCGTACACGTTCACGCGTAATACCCAGTTCTCGTCCCACCTGTTCAAGTGGATGTGCCTGGCTATTGCCGAGGCCGAAACGCAATTGTAAGACGAGCCGCTCGCGTGGAGTCAGTACCGATTCTAGCACGCGCTGCACTTCATCTTTAAGTGTTTGCGTTGTCGCTATATCCTCAGGAGACGCGGACTCGGTATCGGCAAGCACATCTCCCAGTTCCTGCTCCTCGTCCTCGCCAACTGGCAATTCCAAAGAGACGGGAGCGCCAGGAGCAGCCTGTAACTCAACCATGCGAATGGGATCTAAACCTGTCGCTTCCGCCAGTTCTTGTTCCGTTGGTTCGCGGCCAAGCTCCTGTAAGAGGCGCTGGCGTTCGCGGCGAATGCGGTTCAACGCGGTATTGACGTATACAGGAAGACGGATAGTTCGTCCTTTATCAGCAACAGCCCGGCTGATCGCCTGGCGAATCCACCAGGTCGCATGTGTGGAGAAACGATGTCCACGCCGCCAGTCGTAGCGTTGTACGGCACGAATCAAGCCGATGTTGCCCTCTTGAATCAAGTCGAGCAATGTCAGCCCCCGCCCAACGTAGCGCTTGGCGATGCTCACCACCAGCCGCAAATTCGCCAGAATGAACTGCTTCATAGCCTCGCGGTCGCCCATTTCAATGCGTTTTGCCAGTTCGATTTCGCGCTCATGCGTAATCATTGGAACACGTCCAATTTCGCGAAGGTACGTCATGACCGCGTCTGACTCGCCAGCATCAGCAGTATTGACCGTATTCTCGTCATCTTCAGAACGGCGGCGGCGCATATGTACGCGCCGAGTAGGTGGCATTTCCTCTGTAGCTATTCTTGGCAAATTCAGGATCGATGGATTCTCAAGATTTGGTGGGACCGGCAGTTGAGTTAGATCTTCTCTAAGATCAGGCATTTCTTCCAACTCAAGGGGAGCTGTGTCCAAATTCGCGATATCCTCCTCGAACTCCTGTTCATCCTTGCCAGGGCTTTCTACCTCATCTTCTATATATTCAAGATTTTTTGTCAGCAAGCGATCGACAAGTTCGTCGCACTGCTGGCTGAGATCTGCATTCATATTCTTTTTATCATCCAGGGTAAGTGTAGTTTCAGTCGTGGATTGCTCTAATTCAATCATTTTGCGCCCTCCATGAACAGTAGCATCTTAAGCAGCAAGATAGTACAATCTTCCGTCGGTTCGGTCCTACACTCAGGGAAAGCAGTCCTTTGATTTGGACACCGTGGCCGAGCACCGAGTGGGAGGAATTTGTAGACGCATACTAGTCTGTCTCTCTACTCTATAGAAACACAGAAAAAACGGTAAATATTCCTTCATTGATCTAATTATAACGCAAATGCCTCCTTTCATCAACTGATGATGCCACGGAGACGCTTCCTCTCTGCTAAAAAAGCAAAAGCTCCTCTTTTCCCTGGTGTCCTTCTATAAATACCTCTATTAACTATACGTCTGAGGCCAATAAAAGTGGCAAATCGCCGGATGGACTGGCAGGTGTATCAACCACGGGCGCTCCTCCCGGAATGCCCTGAACGTCTAGGGATTGACTACCTTTAGCAGAATGTGCTTGCTTTAACTCTCGCATGTATTTTATCAGGAGTCTTACTAATAGAAAGACGGCTAAAAGTCCTAGGCCCAACTGTGCTGGAAAGCTTTTGAGTATATTGCCCATTCTTACCATCTCTGCTATACTTTGTGCTGGCAAAAGATTCCACCAACTACTTTCTGTCCCAAATCGCATGCCAACGATGCGGTTGCCATTGCCTGTGTCATCGACGAAGTGGTCAAGCCGCTCACCCTGGTGTACCAGCTTCGCTGTGTCCCGCGCGGCAATTACCAGATGTATAATGGCAAGCGCAGCGAGCATAAGGTCTGGGCGCCTCGAAAGGTCAAAAGTTGGAAGCTCTATGAACTGGTGGAAGCCAAAGGACAGATTGGCTATATTAGTGGACGGCGGGTCAACGGAGCATTTGTGGTCAAAGATGTAAGGAGTGGGAAAGCTCTCGCGGAGGTGACGCCGCGCAAACTGGTGCGGCTGGCTCGTTCCGTACAAGGGTGGATAATCACTCGT
>WNFH01001508.1_pt1 | contig 15798 bp, 13 predicted proteins | sample 5400411 | NCBI WGS metagenome assembly WNFH01 (sample SAMN13153347, study PRJNA577476) | soil metagenome | isolation source: 200 cm saprolite under Douglas fir tree site 2 hole 3 | place: USA:California | collected 2015-04-18
ACTAGTGGGTCAACCTGCAAATGACTTGCAAAGAGGAAGGAAAAGTGAAAGAATGAAGGAGGAAGAGGGAACTATAGAGGAGCAAGCAAGCGATGGGAAGACCAGTGAAAGAGGGTTTGCGGTCGTTCAGCAAGCCAGAAGAACAGGAACTGCGGCGGGTCGTGAAGGCGACGAGTGAACGGGTCGATAGCGTGCGACGAGCCAAAGCGCTCCTGGCAGTGGCAGCAGGAAAGTCGCGCACGAAAGCCTCGCAGGAGGCCGGGCTGAGCCGGGAGGGAGTGACCCAGGTGGTCAAGGGGTTCAACCAGCGCGGGCTGGACATCTTGTCGATTGCGACTGGGCGAGGGCGCAAGCCGACCTATACGAGCGAGCAGCAGGCACGCATCCTGCAAGAAGTGCAACGGGAGCCCGATCGCAAGGCCGATCAGACGGCGACGTGGTCGCTGATGACGCTGCGCGAGGCCTTACGCCAGACGGACCTGCCCGACATCGCCGCCGAAACGATTCGCCAGGTGCTGCACGAGGCCGGCTACAGCTATCAACGCACGCGCACCTGGGTTCGCACGGGCTACGCGCTGCGCAAGCGCAAGAGCGGCACCGTGACGACCTATGACCAGGAGACGCCGGAAAAAAAAAGATTGATCGAGCAAGCCTACGAGCAGGCGGAAGCCTCGGGGATCGTGCAGTTGAACGAGGATGAAGCGGGGCCCTATCAGGCTATCCCGCAGCCTGGGGCCTCATGGCAGCCCGAAGGCCATCCGGCGCTGCAGCCGCATGAGTACGAGCGTGGAGGGACCGCCAAACTGCTGACGCTCTTTCGCCCGGCCACCGGAAAGATCCGCGCCAAGGGTGTGGTCTCGGTGACCAATGCCGTCTTGCATCCTTGGCTCAAAGAGGAACTCAGTGCGATGTTGGCGGTGATCGAGAAAGAGCATCCGGCAGAAGCACTCCCGCCCGAAGCCGAGCGTCCGCGGAGTGCCCAGTGGGAAACGTGGCTGGGTCACCCGCCGCGCACTCCCAAGCCGCCCCTGCGCATCGTGCTGGTGTTGGATAATTTAGCTGGGCATCTGTCGTATGACTTGGTGCAGTGGTTCTTTGAGCATGGGGTGATGCCGCTCTACACGCCCGTGGGCGGTTCTTGGTTGAACATGGCCGAGTCGGTGCAACGCATCATCGGGCGCCGGGCGCTGGCTGGTCAGCATCCCAAGAATGCCCAAGAGGTCATCGACTGGTTAGAGCAAACGGTGGAAGGATGGAACAACAAACCCACGCCGTTTGTCTGGAATGGCAAGCGACGCCGTCGGCGCGAACGGGCTCGCCTGCGCCGCTTGGCCGGCTCAGGAGCAGCTTTTCGGATTTGCAATCCAATTGCCAGTTGACCCACTAGTGCACCCCGCGCCGTTCCCAGGGCGACCGGTAGACGCGTAGCGATTGCGCCCAATATGCTGCGCGCAGCGATTGCGCCCGACCGTCCGGGGGACGGTCAGCAATGCATATCAGCAATCCGATTTATCGCGCACGTGGTCGCCCCTACCATATGACGGATCGGCCTGCCCCGCCCGTGTATGGTAGGGGCGGGGGACCCTGTCTGGGGGACAGGTAATGCCCCCGCCCTTGGGGGGCTTACGCGGGTAGGTTTTTTTGAAACGCGCCCCTCGCCCGAGGCTGTCATCCTGAGCGCAGCGAAGGATCTGCGCTCTGCCTGACGAGAGATCCTTCGCTGCGCTCAGGATGACACCTCCCACCTCGCTGGCTCCTTTCCTAAAAAACCTCACCGTGTAAGCCCTTGGGGATCGCCCTATTGGGATATCCCGCGCCCCTAGCAGGAGGCTATGCTCCCTGCACTTCCATTCCTGTGCGACGCACGATTGCCTGGGGCTGAGTCGTCATAAAGCCTACCTGGGTACCGCTGGCACCGGCTGTTGATTTGCCAAGAGACTGTTCGATTTGTGGGATCGGAGCTGCGGTACATACCGATGCCGACTGCTGGTTTGTCGTGATACAGATGGCTGCCGTCAGATAGTTTGCTGTGCCGACAATACCTTGGGTGACCGGCGAAGCGGGATTGGAGAGATCATTGGCAATATCTTGCCACTTGAGACCGCTCAGCACTTGCGGCGAGTAGCCAGGGCCGGGCACGATGTACTGGTTGGCTATATCGATGAAAGGGATGCCACCTTGAGCATCAGCACTGACATAGGGAGGAGAATCATAGGTATCGACCAGTTTCTGTTGCTCGGTGGTGGGCGTTTGCAAAGTGGTATAGTTACCGGAACTGTCTTGCTGGTTGCTCTCAAACTCCACTGGGACAAAATCAATGTAGGAACTGCTGTAGCTGCCGTGATAAAAGCTAAAGGTAGGTGTATTCGGGTAGACGTCATTGGAAGAGGACGTCGTTTGATCCAGGTGGCCAAACGTGCCAAAACGACTGAGGGCGACCACCATGGCCCAACGCTGTGCCGCACAATAAGGACAATATTCTGCGCCAAAGTAGAAGAATTCAGGTTTTCCCGTCGGACCCTTCAGTGGGGGTTGTCCATGTAGAGCTTTCGGAGTATTCTGGACTCCACCAGTTCCCACTGCTGCCAAGACTTTTGGATCAACATGGGTGACGGCCTGCAACACAGTAGTGCTGGTGGGAGTTGTCCCTGTTGTGACACTAGAAGATTGGTGCGAGAGATAGAGAAAGATGCCGATAATAACGGCAACAATCACCAATACTCCGCCTACCACTATCCAGGGGCTCCTATTCGACCTGGCGCGCTTTCGCTGATTGCGCTGCCTACCCTCCAATCGTTGTTGCCGGGCCGATGATACACTCCCGCGTGATGGTTGCTGACTACCCATCTTCCCGCTTTCATGCTGCCAGTCTTCCCAATGGGTTGATGCACTCCCTCGTGATGGTTGCTGACTACCCACCTGTGGTGGTTGTTGTTCACGACCTTGCGCTGCTGATGATTTGCGCGGTCTTTTTGCCATACACTATACTCCCTATCATGATGATTCACGAAGAATATTGATGCAGTATCCTCTATATCATAACAGATGCGGGAATGGGTAGAACACCCTAGGGTGAAAATAGGGATTCATCCTAATAGACAACTTGCGCACGATGCCATATGCTAAGGCTGTATCGCCCCTGGGCGTTGGGCGTACGGGCGTGATTATGAGGTTTAACAAATTGATCTGGCCACGTGGTGGATTCCCCGAGGGCCGATAAATCGGCGGTGGGCGCGATAAATCGGCCCCTACAGGTGTGTCGTCCCCGTTCGTGGTATCCCGAGTATTTTGTTAAACTTCATCACGCCCCTGGCCCAGCTTGCGGAGGGGCCCCAGGGCGAAGATTGAAATGCGCTGCGCAAGCTTCGCTCCATCACGCCCGTACGTACAATGTGCAAACGTCGTTATTTCTTGTATGAACTGGAGGAAACGCTTATGTGTATGCCACATCGCCGCATACAACACGTCTCATTGGCAACACTTCTGAGTCTCGGGCTTCTTTTCGTCATGGCAGCAACCGCATCGGCTCACGCAACTGTGCCTGCCCATGCAAGGGTCTACAAAGCTATACCGGCTATCGGCTCGACCATCGTACAGGCTCCTACGACCGTGACCGTATTTGCACTGGAGAATATCAATCCTGACCCTAAGAAAAGTAATCTCTTCGTCTATGCACCCAGCGGTGATCTGATCAGCCAGGGCAATGCTCAGGTTTCGCTCAACGATCCCAAACAGATGTCCATCACGATCAAACCGAGCGGGAACGGCGTATACGTCGTGCGCTGGATCACCGTCTCAGCCTTAGACGGTGACCCCGACGAAGGCGCTTTCGTCTTTACCGTGCAGCCAGGTGCAGTCACGAAGGCCCCGGCTACCACTACTGCAGCCACGACGCCACCAACCACAAGCGGTACACCCCTGTGGGTGCCCATTGTGGTCGGCATCGTTGCACTGCTGGTTGGCCTGGGTGGGGGATTCGGCTTCGGGCGAGGCAGGAGTAGGCTGGCTGTAAGTACGATGCGCAAGGTGGTGGCTGAGCAGCAAGAGCCAACCGATGCATCTGCTACGCCTACGAAGCGTACATAGCAGATATTGTAGGGGCGACCCTCGTGGTCGCCCGGCTTTGTTACACTTCATTTGCGGAGAAACTTGTAGCCCGGCAGTCAACGTTCATTTGATAAGTGAAATGTAGTGGCACCCCTTGCGGGTGCCAGGCTTGCGGGTGCCAGGCCTTCACACATATCAGGAGCATATTCCATGCGTGTACGCCCGTTTTTCTGGTTCCTGTTGGCGTTGACTTGTGCCAGTGTGCTGATCTTCGCGGCAACGATACAGACATATGCACCTGCGCTTCTGCAGGTGCATATTCCGCAGCAGCCGAGAGCGGTCGGGGTCACCAAACTGGAACTGCACCTGACCGACCCGCAAGGTCTGCCGATTGAGCAGGCGCAGGTGAACTCGAAAGCCTGGATGACCAATATGGACATGGTCACACACGAGAGCAACATCAAAGAAGTAGGACAGGGCAACTACATTGTCCAACTCCACTTATATATGGCAGGACCGTGGGAAATCACAGTGATGGCGGAGGCCTCAGGCTTTGTCCCCTCTCACCAGACCCTGCTCGTGCAGGTAGTGTAATATTCCAAATCTTTGTTTTGGTGAGGATTGGAAAAGATTTATGAAAATGGTCGTGCGTTCATCAATTGCTCTCCAGGGCGACCCTTGCGGTCGCCCTGAATCCCCAGTTTGTGGTAGAACCCTCATAGCGGTACTACTTGCATTGTGCTTGCTGCTGCTCTTTCCTGGTGTAGCAAGCGCACATGCCATCCTACTGCGCTCTGATCCCGCCAAAGACGCCGTATTGCGTGTCGCTCCTAGCCAGGTTCGCATGTGGTTCAGCGAAGATTTGAACCCTGCTTTCAGCACAGCGAGTGTCATCGACGCGTCGAACACTACTGCCTCCAACGTGAATGCTGCCGGCCACCGTGTTGATAACCGGGACGCGCATGTCTCACCAGGTGACTCAAAGGAGATGGACGTTACGCTCCCACCCAATCTGCCCCCGGCGGCCTACCTTGTGCTCTACCAGACCGATTCCGCGGAGGATGGACACATCCTGCGCGGTTCCTTTCTCTTCTACGTCGCCCGACCCGATGGCAGCATTCCCAGTTACAATGGAAACGCGCTCAATGGCCAGGATCTCCTCGGCGGCAACACTAATACGGGACAAATTGATGGTCCAACCCTGTTCAATCTCGTCGCGATCACGCTCGTCGAACTGGGCGCGGTCTTCTGGGTCGGAGCCCAGCTCTGGCTCGTTTTTGTGCTCCAGCCTGTGACGGAAGATCACAAGGAAGAGAGCTCCATCAATCAGCGGGTACGAGAGAGCTTTGAACGGCGTTTTTCGCTTCCGGCGCTACTCGTACTGCTGTTTGCCAACATTGGCGTGCTGGTCGGGCAGGCGCTCTACATCAACACTGCTGCTGCCTTCTCGCCTGCAGTTATCGCAAGCCTGGCCACCAGTGGGCGCTTCGGCACATTCTGGACGATGCGCGAGATCGTCATAGGTGTGGCGCTACTCCTCTCTCTCTACATGCTGTTTTTTAAGGAGCGTCCCAAGTTCGTCAATAGGATGCTCGCGTGGGGAAATCTCATTCTCGGCCTGGCGCTCTTCATAGCCATCGCGATGTCCAGTCACGCCGCAGCGGTGAGCAAGAATGTCGTGATCTACGCTATTCCAATAGACTGGCTACACCTGCTGGCAGCCGCGTTGTGGATCGGCGGTATGATGACGATCGCGACGACCTACCTGCCTGTTATCGGCCGGAGTCCCATTGCCGAACGCACACGTTCACTGCTGACGACCCTACCCTACTATTCACCGTGGGCGCTCGGCGGGGTGGCACTCCTGGCGGTGACAGGCCCGTTCAGCGCGACATTTCGCTTTAGCTCATGGGATCAGTTGATTACCACTGCCTACGGTCGGGCACTCATCGTCAAGATACTGCTTGTATGCGCCTTGCTGCTGACCAGCGCCATACACGTTGGCCTGCTGCGTCCGCGTCTGAAAAAAGCGTACAAGAAGTACGCTTACGCCGCCGGACGTTTGGCATCCAATCAGGCAGATCAGGCAACAACAGAATCCGACCGTGCGACAAAGTTCATTGCCCAGCAGGTAAAACTGCGTGAGGGGCGACTGTCCAGGGGGACCAAACGCCTCACGAAGATACTGAGTTGGGAACCATTGTTGGGTGTAGCGGTGTTGATCTGTGTCGGTTTGTTGAATGTCTTTGCGGGCACTCTCTCGCCTACCGCAGCAGCACAGCAACAGCAAACGACGGCAAATGCCAAGCCATATAACACAACGGTGAAGACAACCGACAACAAGTTTACGATCGCCTTCAATGTCAACCCCAATCGTTTTGGGACCAATGCGTTTACAGTGAGCGTTGTCGATAACAAGACGGGCAAGCCGACCACGAACGTGGGCGTCTCTCTGTACACGACGATGCTGGATATGGATATGGGGACCGATAACATCAACCTGCTGCCTGATGGGAAGGGACATTTCAGCGCGAGCGGCGACCTGAGCATGGGTGGCAACTGGCAGATACGCATTCAGATACGGACCCCTGACGATACACTGCACGAGGCAAGTGTTAAGTTTGCCGTGCCATTCTGATTGTGTCGTATCTTGTGTACGGCAGATGGCGAACTGGGTGCGTTGGCTTCGCCCCGCCCCACGGGCGCGATAATGGATATTAACAGATGAATCTGGACATGCCGTTGGGTTTGCCAGGGGCCGATAAATCGGCGGTGGGCGCGATGAATCGGCCCCTACAGGGGTGTTGTCCCCGTTCACGGTGTCCGGGGTATTTCGTTAATCGGGGTCCCGCGATAAATCGGGATACCTGCCCCCCAGGCAGGATGCCTACGGCGTTGCTTCGCTCGTCGTTTTTTGGCAATTCGCCAACATTATCGAATTGGTCTTCATACTCCCTCCGTGCGCTCCGCCAACTGTGCAATTTCCGCAGCGACCCGCCGCAGAGCATCACGCAACTCAGATGGGTCGCGCACGATCAGGGGACAACGCAGGCCAACCAGAAAATGCGCCATCCAGTCGAGAGACTGAGAATAACAGCGTAACACCACGCCGTAGGGTACCTCTTCCAGCGTTGCAACCGTCGCAGGCACCCCCCGTTTTGCCTCCTCCAGAGTCGTCTCTAGCAAGACTTCGACCGACCAGGTACCAGGCATGGTAGCAATGGTACGTGCGAGGTAACCCAGGCAATCGAAGTCGGGTGGACGAGTGAACACTGCGTCACGCAGCTCTGCATGCTGCACACGGTCCAGGCGGAACACTCGCAGATCCTGGCGCAGATGGCAGTGGCCAACCGCGTACCAGAGTCCAGCATGGTAGACCAGGCCATAGGGATCGATGGCACGCTCGGTCTCCTCAGCATTTCCTGAACGATAGCGCATCCAGACTTGCCGTTCTTGCTGGGCGGCTGTACTAAAGGTGAGGAGCATTGAGCCACCCGGTGAAGATACATACGTATCGGGCGGGACAATATCGAGAACCAGCATCTCCTGAACTGCCTGCACACGTTCACGCAGAGTGGCCGGCAATACACGATCAACCTTGGCAAGCGCACCCTCGATGGCAGGCGCAGCAACGGCCAGGCCAAGACGCCTGGCGGCCAGCAGTCCGAGGGTCATCGCCAGGGCCTCGTCCTCGGTAAACATTAATGGCGGCAGTTTGTAACCGGGGCGCAGGCGGTAGGTGCCATAGCGACCGCGTTCGGCCTCGATGGGAATGCCGAGTTCCTGCAACATGGTGATGTAACGCCGTACGCTGCGAATGTCAACCTCCAGGCGTTCGGCAAGTTTGGGCCCGCTCATTTGCCAGTGCGATTGCAACAACTCCAGGACAGTGAGTACTCGTGTGGTTGGATGATACATAGCAGTTTCTCTTTCTCAGAAAATTTGTTTCTAATCAGGACAGATTATAACCGCTTATCATGTTATACTCAAGATAGATGAACGGCAAGAATGAGATAAAGTCAAATGAGGAGGAACTTCAATGCATCCTAACTTTGACCTGTATGAGCAGTTGGCCACAACCCATCGTCAGGAACTTGAGCGCGAGGCGGAGCGGTATCGTCTGCTAGCTCATCTACCCCGGCAGTATCCAACGGTAGTGCGACTTGCAGTCGGTAGGTTCGGCACGCTGCTGGTGGTGCTAGGTACCTGGCTGAAGCAGACCGAGCAACGTAGCGAACCAGCGATGTAATATAGTGAGCGTCAGCATAGTCGGACCGGGCATTTCTTTGGAGATGCCAGGTTCAGACTTATGTGCAAGACCAGATGACTGGTTTGGTCTAAAGCATTCCCAGTTGAGAAATCCTCTCGGCATTAAGGTGTCAGGAGTAATATGCTATGATAGTACTTACTACCATCGTTGACACTCGCTGGAGGGCTTCTTGATCAAACGCGAATTCACTGTCGCCGACGAATACCACTACAACCGCTCGGACCCTGTACGCTGGATCATCTCTCACCTGTTACGCTACAAACATCTTATCGTCACCTACATGCTGGCCGCGATTCTGACCAATATACTCTATGCAGTCATTCCTGTACTTACCGGACAAGCCTTTAACATTGTGCTGCAAGGTTCATCGGCCCGAGGTAGACTGGTAGAAGTGGTTTTCAGTCTGCTTGCCGTCGTCCTGGTCGCCGGATGCGTTGACCTGAGCGCCCGCTTCTTTCCTGAACTGTTAGGCAAACGCATCACACGGGATGCGCGCGCTGAACTCTACCTGAGCTTGCTGGGTAAAAGCCAGACCTTCCACAACCGGCAGCGTGTAGGTGACATTATGGCACGAGCCGCTAACGATATGACCCAGTTGAGCAATATGGTTGTGCCTGGCTTTGATACCATCTTTGACTCGTTCACGAGCCTGATTATCACTATCACCTTCATTTGGTTTATCTCACCACAACTCCTGCTCTCGCCCGTGCTTTTCACGGCCGCTTTTCTGATAGCGTTATGGTATTACTCGCGTAAACTTAACCCTGTATCCGACAGTATGCGCGAGCAATTTGGCGAAATGAATGCTGGACTGAACGAGGCGGTGACCGGCATCGAGGTGGTGAAAGCAACCGCCCAGGAAAGCCAGGAGATGCGGAAATTTGAGCAGAACGCAGGGCGCTATCGGGACTACTACGTTCAGAATGGCTACGTGCAGGCCTGGTATTTGCCACCACTGCTGTTAGCCATCGCCCTGGTGGGAGGCTTCTTGCAAGGACTGGTTCTGCTGTCACACAACCAGCTCTCTGTAGGCAGCCTGGTAGCCTACATGGGACTGATGGTCCTGCTGCACTTTCCTGCCTTCATCTCCAGCTGGAGCTTCAGCCTGGTGCAGTTAGGTGTAGCGGGGTCCGAGCGCATCCTGGCCATCTTGAAAGAGGAGACGGAACTGGATGAGAACGAGGCAGGATATCGCGGAGAAATTGAAGGCATGCACGGCGAGATTGTGTTCGAGAACGTCTCGTTTAGCTACGGGAGCACGCTTGTGCTGAAAAACATCTCATTTCATGCAGAGCCAGGCCAAACCATAGCCATCGTGGGCCAGACCGGAGCAGGCAAGAGCACGCTGACGAAGCTGGTCAATCGCATCTACGATGCAGACGCGGGACGTGTCCTTGTCGACGGTGTCGACGTACGCGAATGGAGCCTGGATGCGCTACGTTCTCAGGTATCTACGATTGAGCAGGACATCTTCCTCTTTTCACGGTCAATAGCCGAGAACATCGCCTATGGTCTGGGTAAACGAGCCGATCAGGCCGCGATTGAGCAGGCTGCGAAAGATGCCCAGGCACACGAGTTCATCATGAGCTTTAAGGACGGTTACGAGACGCTGATTGGCGAGCGTGGCGTGACGCTCTCTGGTGGGCAACGCCAGCGCGTCGCCATTGCACGTGCCCTGCTCACTGACCCTCGCATTCTCATCCTGGACGACTCTACCAGCGCGATTGATAGCGCTACAGAAGACGAGATTCAGAAAGCGATTCGCCGCCTCTTGCAGGGACGGACGACCTTGCTGATCACCCACCGGCTCTCGCAAATACGCTGGGCCGATAAGATACTGGTTATGAGGCATGGCGAACTGATAGACCAGGGCACTCATGCCGAATTGTTGAAGCGATGTGACACTTACCGCCGTATTTTCGTGCACTACGACACCATCCCACCCCGCCCCTGGTACCTGCAAGGGGCACCACTACACGCGGGCGGTCAGCGGGAAATGTAGTGGCACTTCTTGCGGGTGCCAGGAGGATTCTATGGGTTTTATCATGGATGGCCTGGAAGCAGAAGCATATGATCGGACCTACTCCGACAGTAGCCTCATCGCCCGTATCATCGGTTACTTCCGGCCCAAACTGCGAATCATGATCTTTGTTGCAGTGTTGATCGTATTGACCTCGCTCTTAGACACGGCTTTCCCGATCTTGATTTCACGCGGTATCGATATACTGGTAGTAGCGAAAACCTTACAAGCTGCGGGCCTGCTAGTTGTGATTATCCTCATCACCGGAGTACTCTCCTGGGTCTGCAACTTCTTTCGCCAGTGGTATACGGCTCGTTCTGTAGGTGATGTCGTGCTAAGTCTGCGCCGGGACGCCTTTGCTGCGGTCATGACTCGTGATATGTCGTTCTATGACGAATTTCCGTCCGGTAAAGTTGTCAGCAGGGTCACTTCGGACACGGAGGACTTTGCCACGGTCGTTACACTGACCCTCAACCTGCTCAGCCAATTCTTACTATTCTTCCTCGTTACTGCAGTGCTGTTCTTTAGAAATGTTCGACTGGCGCTACTTGCTATGACCATTATGCCACTGATAATCTTGATTGCCCTGGGGTTTCGCTACATCGCACGCCGCATCACGCAGCGAGCGCAACGTTCGATGGCACGAGTCAATGCCAATGTCCAGGAGGTTGTCAGTGGCATCTCTATAGCCAAGAACTTCCGCCAGGAGCAGAACATGTATGACGAGTTCAAAGAGGTGAACGAGCAGTCGTACCAGGTCAATGTGCGGTCGGGCTTTGTCTATAATGGCATCTTCCCCATCCTCATCCTTGTAGCGAACATAGGTACCATCATCGTCATTTACTTTGGCGGACTGAATGTGCTTGATCGCAGCATCTCGGCAGGTGATTGGTTTCTCTTCCTGCAGAGTATCCGCCTGCTCTGGTATCCTTTGACGAGCATTGCGTCGTTCTGGAGTCAGTTTCAACTGGGCCTTGCTGCCAGCGAGCGCGTCTTTGCCTTGCTCGACGCTGAACCGCGGGTGAGACAGGTGGATGCGCAGCCGGTGGGCCACCTGGCCGGTCGCATTGAGTTCAAGCATATGTTATTCAGCTATGACAATAGGCAGACTGTGCTGGCCGACTTCAACCTGACGATAGAAGCGGGTGAGACGGTGGCAATTGTTGGACACACCGGCGCAGGGAAAACAAGCCTGGCGCGGCTCGTTGCGCGCTTCTATGAGTTCCAGGGCGGACAACTGCTGATTGATGGACGCGACATCCGCAGTTTCGACCTGCACGACTATCATCGTCACCTGGGTATCGTGCCGCAGGTACCATTCCTCTTCTCTGGCACGATAGCTGACAACATTCGCTATGCCCGACCGGAAGCGACTGACGAGGAAGTAGCCTCGGTCGCTCAACACATAGGTAATGGCGACTGGCTCGAGGCTTTGCCCGAAGGCTTACAAACGCTGGTGGGTGAGTCAGGAAGAGCGTTGTCGATGGGGCAACGCCAGCTTGTTGCACTGGCGCGTGTGTTGCTGCAAGACCCCGAGATTATTGTGCTGGATGAGGCGACCGCCAGTGTTGATCCGCTTACCGAGGCGCAGATCCAAGAAGGTCTTGACCTGGTGCTGAAGAATCGTACCGCCATCATCATCGCCCACCGCCTGTCTACCATTCGCCATGCTGATCGCATCATCGTGCTGGATCGAGGTCGCATCGTCGAGGAGGGCAGTCACAACGCGTTAATGAGCCAGGGCGGTCACTATGCCCTGCTGTACAACACATACTTCCGTCACCAATCGCCGGACTACAAACCAGGCGAAGGGTTTGTGCCTGTACTCGTGCCGCTTGTGAATGAGGCTACAACATTCCAAAGCCCGTAGCCCACAGGGCCACGAACACATGAGCTCCCTTGAACAGGATTACATCGATAATAGTCTCCGCTCAGACTGGTCGCTGATTGCATTGATCCTTCGAAGAAGAGCATTGGATTCCCGTCGGAATCTGTCAGGGTGAACTTTAGGTGTTTCGCCGCATCGATGGTTCCGCTAAACGAGCCATAGCCCAGCAGTCCGGGGCCCACTGTCAGGATGCCGCTAATATGCCGCTGGTTTTGTCGAACATCAGTGAGGGACAGGCTCGTGCGTACATTGGCCGGTATATCGTAAATAGTGCCCTTGTATGTTCCAGCCAGCGTTGGATAAGTGGTTGGCACAGGGGTAGGAGTGGGTCTGAGGGAACTGACGCGTGGTGTTGATGTGACGGATGCAGGAGCAGGATGAGTGAGCACGCCAGACAAGTTAGCTGCTCTGATGCCCAGCACGATCACCGCTACAAGTAGGATCAGCAGTACAGCAAGTCTCCAGCCAGAAAGAGCATGCTGCTGCTTCGCTTCCAATGCACGCGCACGTCTTTCAACTGCCTGCTCAGCTACAGAGGTAAGAGCCACACGCCATTGTTCTGCCACCAATGCGGGAGCTGCTTCCTCAACGGCTTGCTCAGGGACGGCAGGCCCCAAAGGAGAGACAGGAGACGGCTCCTCAACCACTTCTTCAGGGACGGCAGGCTCCGAGGTGGGAGCAATATGTGGCTGTTCCTCTACCGCTCCAGGAGCTGCTTCCTCAACCACATGCTCAGAGATGGCAGGCTCCAAAGGAGAGATCGGAGGCGGCTGTTCTGCTACTAACGCAGGAGCTGTTTCCTCAACGGCTTGCTCAGGGATAGTGGGTTCCGAAGGAAGGAGCGGAGACGGTTGTTCTTCCACCAATGCAGGAGCCGGTTCCTCAACCACTTGTTCAGCTACAGCGGGCTCTGAAGGAAGGACCGGTTGCAGCTGTTCCACTACCGATATAGAGGTTGGCTCCTCAGCCACAGCGGGTCCCAAGGTGGGAGCAGAATGTGGCTGTTCCTCTACCGCTCTAGGAGCCGACTCCTCAACTACTTGCTCAGCTACAGCGGGTTCCGAGGTGGGAGCTGTTGCCTCGACTGCTTGCTCAGGGATGGCAGGCTCCGAAGGAGAGATCGGAGGCAGCTGTTCTGTCATCAATGCAGGAGCCAACTCCTCAACGGCTTGCTCAGGGACGGCAGGCTCCGAAGTGGCAGGCGGCTGTTCTGCCACTAATGCAGGAGCCGGCTCCTCAACTACTTGCTCAGCGACAGCGGGCTCTGAAGTGGGAGCAATATGTGGCTGTTCCACTACCGAAATAGGAGCTGCTTCTTCAACGGCTTGCTCAGGGATAGCGGGCTCTGAAGAAGGGACAGTAGGTGGATGCTTTGGTAGAGATATAGTATCGGGTCGTGTTACTGCTTGTTTAGGAGCGACGGGCCGGAAAGGGCCGAATTTCCAGGCACGAGGAGCACGCGGCTGCTTCGGCACAGATACAACAGCAGGTCGTACCACTGCTTGCCTGGGGATCCTAGCCGGATGAGATAAGGTTGATGGTAATCCCTTAGACACAGTTGCCGGATACTCAACTAGAGACCACAGGGCCTCCCAGAACCGTTCAACCGATAAGAAGCGATTATCAGCATCTAGAGCCATCGCTCGATCAATGGCCCTGGCTATACGCGCAGGAACAGTGGGTAGCACCTCGTTTAATGGCTGCAAAGGATCAATCTCCCCGTTACTCACCTGTGTCAACCGAGATGGAGCATCAGCAGGCATGATGCCGGTCACTAGCGTATAGAACGTTGCCCCCAGGCCGTAGATATCTGTCTGTAGGTCGGGGCCTGTGGTGTATTGTTCCGGGGCTCTATAATAGGAACGAACAGTAGTTGTAGGTGAGTCCAGGTCATAGTGCTTAGCGGTGCCAAAATCAACGAGTATAGCTCTACCTCCTGCTTTTGGCATAATGATATTGGTCGGTTTGATGTCGCCATGAATAATGGGAGGCTGTTGACGATGCAAGTAGCTCACTGCTGCAATGATCGAGGACATGATGGTTATGGCTTGAGACCATGAAAATCGCTGCTCGGGCTGTTGCTGCCGCAGAGTTTCCAGGTTTGACCCTTCGATATACTGCATGAGCAGGTAAGCGCGATGGCGTTGATCACCTTTAAGTAAGGAATGAACACGAGCTAGTGCCGGGTGATCAAGACGTACGAGCAACTGATACTCGAGGAGGAATCGATATAGCTCATGTTTGCTCTGGACGATTACCTCCTTGAGGGCAAAAAGTTCGGAGCGAGTACGCTGGTCCTCCACCAGGTAGATGGCACCAGAGTCGTTCTTGCCAAGTAGGCCCTTTACGATGTAGCGCCCGCGTATCATGGTCCCAACAGGGACAGTAATTAGTTCCTTTTGCACATCATCCCCCTATATACTTTGCAGGCCGTTTCCGTCTCCGTCTCCGTCTCCTAAAAAATACATCAGATACACCAGATACACCAGATACACCAGGTTAGGTACCCTCATCTAAATTATAGATGAGGATACCCTCTATGGCAAGCTCAAGAGTCAGGGCGACCCTTGCGGCTAGAAGGATTGTTTATCGATGATGTATAATAGTTACCGGTACGAATAATCGCGTACGCTCTTCAACAGAAGGAGGATACGACCATGAGGCTTAGGCGCTCACAACCATTGCTCACGCATCTCATTGGCCTGACGTTTTGTATGTTTACCCTTCTTGCGTTCTCTAGTATAAAGGTTCCTTCCGTTTTTGCAGCCAGTCCCTCGTTTGTGCGCGTTATTCATGCGTCGCCTTTCGTTGGCACCGCTGATGTCTTCGTGGATGGCAGCAAGTTACTCAGTAGCTTTGCCTTCGGCGCGGTCACCGACTATGTACCCGTTCCCCCAGGACCACATAAGGTGCAAATTGCCCTGGTCGGCAAAGGCATTGGCGCCTCAGCCCTGACCCAAACCTTAACAGTCACTCCAGGGCTGGCCTACACGGTCGCGGCCATCGGGGCAACACCCACGACTCTCTCGCTACAGGTATTCGTCGACAGTAACCAGGTGACTGCAGGCACTGCCAAGCTGCGGATCTATCATCTGTCGCCGGATGCCGGCCCGATCAGTGTGAATGCCAACGGCACTCCGCTGGTGCAAAACATTGCGTATGAGCAAGCGAGCCAGTATTTGCAGCTTTCGGCGGGGTTGTATACCTTCAATGTGAATACCACCAACGCCAACATGACGCTGCCGCTGTCTACCACGCTCAAAGCCAATACGGTGGCAAGCATCTTTACGGTTGGGTTGATCAATGGGACGCCCAAGCTGGAACTGGTGCCTGCGCAAGCGAGTGGGTTGCCGAGTTTGCCTGGAACGGGAAGTGATCCAAACGCACTACCTACAAGCAACTCGCAACCACTGACTCCCTGGCTGCCCTGGCTGTTGGGGGCTTTAGCATTGCTCCTGATTGGTACCAATATCATAGCTCGCCACCGCGCAGGTGCACGTTAGTATCACCATGGTCTTGCCCTTTGTGGGGAAGGATCAGGTAGCTACTCACTTGCTGTCTTTGTCGGTGGGT
>WNFH01002963.1_pt1 | contig 15798 bp, 15 predicted proteins | sample 5400411 | NCBI WGS metagenome assembly WNFH01 (sample SAMN13153347, study PRJNA577476) | soil metagenome | isolation source: 200 cm saprolite under Douglas fir tree site 2 hole 3 | place: USA:California | collected 2015-04-18
GAACTGGCGGGCGAGGTAACCGGATCCCAGAGCGCCGCGGTCGCAAAGGCCAAGGCTGCCTACGACTATCTCTTCACGAATATGCGCTACGACAAGACGGGCTCAGGCTGGGGACGCGGGGACGCGGTGTGGGCCTGTGACGCCAAGCGCGGCAACTGTACAGACTTCCATTCTCCGTTCATCGGCATGCTGCGGGCTGACGGGATTCCGGCCCGCTTCGACATCGGCTTTCCACTGCCCGAAAACAAGGACAAAGGAGATATCGCCGGTTATCACTGCTGGGCTGAGTTCTATGCCCGCAAAACCGGATGGGTCCCGGTTGACATCTCAGAGGCGTGGAAAGCGAAGCAGAAAGAAGATTATTTCTTCGGCAGCGTTGACGCCAATCGCGTGCAGTTCTCCTCCGGTCGCGACATCGCACTGTCTCCTAAGCAGGATGGTCCAGCGCTGAATTACTTCGTCTACCCGTATGTCGAGGTCGACGGTAAGCCGTACGATAAGCTCGACAAGCAGTTCAGTTTCGAGGAAGTAAAATCTTCGGAGTGAAGCCGCCAGGTCGAAGCGCCTAGGGGTTCGCCCTGGCGAAATAATCGACACTACTGGATTACCGGATCAGTAGGGGCGCGCATTCGAGCGCCCCGGGATTAGTTGCGAATTCCCCTTCCTGAAAGATGACCCTTTTTCGCGAAAATGCGTCCCGGGAGGCACAAAGCAACAAGTCCTGACCGTTGGGTTTACAACCGGAGGGTCTCGCGAGGTCAGGATTTATGATTGCTTGCGATTGGCCGACAATTCGGGAGCTAGCCAGATCGCTGTCAATAGGCCGGAGACCACTAACGCCATGACCTGCTGTTCGCGAGAAACTCGCGGTGAACGCTTAGCGCTCTAAAGGATTGATTTTGTGGTGCCCGGAGACGGAATCGAACCGTCACGTCCCTTTCGGGACCCGGGATTTTAAGTCCCGTGCGTCTGCCAGTTTCGCCATCCGGGCTTCGGTATCGGTTCACCGCATCATACAAGACCCGGTTTGGTCTTTGGCAGGGGCGCGTGGCACCAATGTCCGCAACCAGATCGTAAATTCACGCATCGGTCGGCTGACGACGTGCCGGCGCGCGCGCAAATACCCGATACGGCGAAAGCTATTGCCGCGCAACGGAATCAGCTTGCAACCGGCGGAATGGGAAGCCGTCATGGCGGGAACTACGGTCAGGCCGAAGCCGGAGCGCACGAACTGGAAAATGCTGGCGAGCTGATCGGTCTCAAATACACGATGAAGTTCCGTTCGGCCGCGGGCACAGGTTCTGAGCACGTCGTCGCGCAGGCAGTGGCCTTCTTTGAGAAGGAGAAGCCGCTCGTTCTGCAAGTCGTGCAGATCAATGGACTTTTCGCGCGCCAAAGGATGCTTGATTGCGCACCGGCAGACCCGAAACGGCTAGATCAAGGTCGCCCGACTGCAACTGTTCGACCAGGTGCGGAGTGGTGTCTTCGGTGAATTGCAGGTCCACCTCTGGAAAGCGGTTTGAAAAGGCTCCTACCCGCGGGGCAATCAAATACGGCATGATGGTGGGAATCACGCCGACGCGCAGTTCCCGCGTACTCCCTCCTGCAGGTGGTCGAGCGAGGACTTTGCTTCCGCGACCTGTTGCAGAATTTCGGCGGCGGGCTGACGTAGAGCTTCGCCATGGGCTGTGAGCCGGACGGAGCGGCCCAGGCGTTCGAACAGAGGGTTGCCGATCTGCTTCTCCAAGGTTCGAATCTGTTGCGAAAGCGAGGGCTGCGTGATGCCGAGCTCTTCGGCAGCGTGCGTAAAACTACCGGTGCGGACGATGGCTGAGAAATAGCGCAACTGGCGAATGTCCATGACTAAACTGCGCTCCGGCTCTTCGGAGGACTCATAGGTTTATTCTATTTCACGCATCACTAAATTTGGCTTTTACCTATGATTTATTTTCTCTAGACTCCAATCACGCCAAAGGACATTGCCAGGTCAATGATGAGCTTGGAGATTTCCCTGACGCGTACAATCGAGACTGAAGTAATTTCACAGTCCAGTCCTTATCAACTGCAGTATCGCAAAAGAGGAAGGTGCAATCATGTCAACCGAAGCAAAGTGCCCGTTCGTACACACCGTAGCCGGGGCCACGACGAATGCCGACTGGTGGCCGAATCAGCAGAACCTGAAGATCCTGCACCAGCACTCCCCCCTGTCCGATCCCATGCACCAGGAGTTTAATTACGCGGAAGAGTTCAAGCGCCTCGACCTGAATGCCGTGATCAAAGACCTGCATGCCTTGATGACGGACTCGCAGGATTGGTGGCCGGCCGACTTTGGCCACTATGGGCCGCTTTTCATTCGTATGGCGTGGCACAGTGCGGGCACATACCGCATCGGCGACGGCCGCGGCGGGGCGGGAGCTGGTCAGCAGCGCTTTGCGCCGCTCAATAGCTGGCCGGACAACGTAAACCTCGACAAGGCGCGCCGGCTGCTCTGGCCGATCAAGCAGAAGTATGGGCGGAAAATCTCCTGGGCCGACCTCATGATTCTCGCCGGTAACGTCGCATTGGAGTCGATGGGGTTCAAGACCTTCGGTTTTGGCGGCGGGCGCGCGGATGTCTGGGAACCTGAAGAGGACATTTTCTGGGGGCCTGAGAGCAAGTGGCTTGCGGACGAGCGCTACAGCGGCGATCGTGATCTTCAGAACCCCCTCGCTGCGGTGCAAATGGGCCTGATCTATGTGAATCCGGAAGGGCCGAATGGAAAGCCGGATCCAATCGCTGCGGCGCGCGATATCCGTGAGACATTCGCGCGCATGGCGATGAATGACGAGGAGACCGTTGCGCTCATTGCCGGAGGACATTCATTCGGCAAAACGCACGGCGCTGGCGTTCCCGCTCAATATGTAGGAAACGAACCAGAACGTGCCGACATTGAGGATCAAGGCTTCGGATGGAAGAATAAGCTTGGCAAAGGTTTTGGTGCCGACACGATCGGCAGCGGCCTGGAAGTCACTTGGACCACGACGCCCACGAAGTGGAGCAACAACTTCTTCACCAACCTGTTCAGCTTCGAATGGGAACTGACGAAGAGTCCGGCTGGTGCACACCAGTGGACGCCGAAAAATGGCGGAGGCAACGGTACCGTGCCGGATGCGCATGATCCCTCCAAGCGCCACGCGCCATCCATGCTGACCACCGACCTCTCCTTGCGGTTCGACCCTGCCTACGAGAGGATTTCACGGCGCTTCTACGAGCATCCGGATCAGTTCGCAGACGCGTTTGCGCGGGCGTGGTTCAAGCTGACGCACCGCGACATGGGGCCGATCTCGCGGTACCTGGGCCCGCTCGTTCCGAAAGAGCCACAGCTGTGGCAAGACCCTGTTCCCGCCGTGGATCATAAATTGATCGGGGAGCAGGACATTGCTGCTCTCAAGGCGAAGATCCTCAAGTCCGGACTGTCGATCTCCGAACTGGTTGCGACTGCCTGGGCATCGGCGGCGTCGTTCCGCGGCTCTGACAAGCGCGGTGGGGCGAATGGAGCGCGCATTCGCCTCACGCCACAAAAGGACTGGGAAGTGAACCAACCGGCCGCACTGGCCAAGGTCTTGCAGAAGCTGGAGGCGATCCAAAAGGAGTTCAACAGCTCGCAGTCCAACGGGAACAAAGGGAAGAAGGTGTCACTCGCTGACCTGATCGTTCTTGGCGGCTGCGCAGCCGTCGAGGAAGCTGCGAAAAAGGCCGGGCACGACGTGAAGATTGCTTTCTCGCCGGGACGCACGGACGCTTCGCAGGAGCAGACCGACGTGCACTCATTCTCCGTAATGGAGCCGATCGCGGACGGGTTCCGCAACTATCTCCGCAGCGGACAGCCGCTGTCGGCTGAGGAGTTGCTGCTGGATCGGGCTCAGTTGCTGACACTGACGGCCCCCGAAATGACGGTTCTTGTCGGCGGCATGCGCGCCTTGAATGCGAATTACGGGCAGGCCAAACACGGCGTCTTCACCAACCGGCCCGAGACGCTGACGAATGATTTCTTCGTCAACCTTCTCGACATGCGTACGAAGTGGGAACTCTCCTCTACATCCGAAGGCCTGTATGAGGGGCGCGATCGGGCGACGGGCCAAATCAAGTGGACCGGCACGCGCGTCGATCTCCTCTTCGGTTCGAACTCCCAGCTCCGGGCAATCGCAGAAGTCTATGCGTGTGACGACTCAAAGGAGGCGTTTGTGAAGGACTTCGCGGCTGTGTGGAACAAGGTAATGAACCTTGATCGCTACGACCTTGCCTGATCTCGCCGATAGAGCAAGCTTTCAACTTCGTGCTTGCTCTGTCGCTTGTAACGGAGTCGTCGCGTTCTCGGACTTAAAGCCGAAGAAGTGCCGAAGAAGTAATGAACGGCGAGCTGGCCACGGCTGGCGACTAGACGCACTTCGTCGGGTTGCGCCGCGAGCGGCCGAATCCTGCACTTCCCCGCAGGGTTCGGCCTTTGTTATGTGAACCGCCCTGTGAACGGCTATTGACGCCGACCTCCTGCATCCGAGAACATCGTCCCCGAATCCAATGGAAGAATCGCGGGAGCGCTCATGAAGATTGGTATCACCTGTTATCCAACCTATGGCGGGAGTGGCGTTGTTGCCACCGAACTGGGGCTTGAACTCGCCCGCCGCGACCACGAGATCCACTTCATCTCGTATTCCCAGCCCATTCGCCTGATCGATACGGCGCCCAACATCCACTATCACGAGGTCGAGGTTTCGCGTTATCCACTGTTCGAATATCCGCCGTATGACCTCGCTCTGGCGACGCGTATGGCTGAGGTGTCGCAGCTCTACGAGCTCGACCTGTTGCACGTTCACTACGCGATTCCGCATTCGGTGAGCGCCATGCTCGCCAAACAGATGCTGGCGGCGACTCCGCCGCGACGCCATCTGCCCTTTGTCACGACTCTTCACGGCACCGACATTACGCTGGTGGGGCTGGACCGCTCTTATCTGCCGATCACGCGCTTTTCGATAGAACAGAGCGATGGGGTGACCGCTATCTCGCAATATCTGCGCACGCGCACCATCAGCGTCTTCGACATCAAGAACCACATCGAGGTCATCCCGAACTTTGTCAATTGCGATGAGTATGTTCGCACGGCGGGAAACCAGGAGCAGCGACGGGAATATGCTTCGGACGACGAGCGCATCCTGGTCCATCTTTCGAATTTCCGGCCGGTCAAGCGCATCTCCGATGTGATTGAGATCTTCGAACGCGTTCGCAAAAAGATACCGTCGAAGCTGCTCCTGATCGGCGATGGCCCGGACCGTTCCCAAGCCGAGTGGCTGGCAGTGCAGAAAGGCATCCATGACCATGTCCTGTTCCTGGGGAAACAGGATCGTGTTCAGGAAAAGCTGGCTGTCTCTGACGTGATGCTTCTTCCCAGCGAACTCGAATCGTTTGGACTGGCAGCTCTGGAGGCGATGGCTTGCGAAGTCGTCCCCATCGCCACTCGCGGCGGGGGATTGCCCGAAGTGGTCGAGCACGGAGTAACCGGATTCCTCGCCGACGTGGGGGACGTGGACACGATGGCTCGCTATGCCATCGATCTCCTCGCGGATGAGTCTGCTTTGCGCGCGCTGGGAAAGCGGGCTCGCGAGGGTGCCCGCGCGCGCTTCTGCACCAACAAGATCATTCCGCTTTATGAAGACTTTTACCGGCGGGTGCTGGGGCAATCGTCGTAGTGGTCATTAACTCTTCGGGATTGGGCAGCACCGGCAGACGGAGCCGGATCTGAGTGCCGACGCCTTCCTGGCTCTCGATCATCATCTTGGCGGAGTCACCGTACAGAACCTTCAGGCGCTCTGCGACGTTTGCCATCCCGATCCCGGTACCGCCGAGTCCGTCTGGTTGCTCGAGCAGATGCGCTGTTGCCATGCCGACCCCGTCATCCTCCACTTCGATGATCAGCCGCGACTTGATAAGCCGGCTGCGCAACGTGATGCTGCCCCCTTCCACTTTCGGGGAAAGGCCGTGCTTTAGGCAGTTTTCTACCAGTGGCTGGAGCAGCATGCTGGGGACCATGACCTCGAGCGAAGCCGGGTCTAGTTCCTTCAGCACGCGCAGCTTATCGCGTCCAAAGCGCACCACCTCAATATCCAAATAGTTATCGATAAACTCTACTTCTTCGCGTAGCGGCACAAAGGAGTCTGTGCTGTGGAGCAGCCGGCGAAGGATGGTTGCCAGCTTGAAGATCATTTCGCGCGCGGTGTCCGGATCGAACCGTACCAGCGATGAAATCGAATTCAACGTGTTAAACAGAAAGTGTGGATTGATCTGGTTCTGCAATGCCACCATGCGCGCCTGAAGCAGAAATCGTTCCTGCTCCTCCAGCTTCATCTGAATGCGCACGGTATTGAAGATCTTGAGCTCGGTGCCGACCACCATCACGGAGCACAGGTAGATCGCGCCCTCCACCCACAGATTCGGATGCTCCAGGCTAAAGATCGCATTCGGCCAGAATCGCCAGATTTCGGTCTGCAGAAAACGTAGCCCGACGATGGTCAGAAGAAACGTGATTTGCCAGTCGAACAACCGCGGCAGCGGCAGATTGCGGCGGACCCAGTTGTAGATGCTGAGATCGATGAAAGGAGAAAATGACCAGATGTCTTCTTCGTCTGGCACCACGCGGCGCAACTGCCCGGCGACCAGGCCGCAGAACACATTGAATGGCAACGCAGCCAACTCGCCGTGCAGAGCTGCCGGCAGCGCGATCAATGCGCCGCCCAGCCCTCCGGAGAGCCGGCCCCCGATCACGCCCAGCAATACGGTGGTCTCCAGGGCAAGATCGCCCGCGAGGAAGTTACGCGCGCTGAAGCGGATCCAGACGCCGAGCGCGATGGGGATCGCCATCCACAGAGCCAGATAAATCTTGCGCCGAGTTTCCCGGTTCTCCAGAAACAGAAGCTTCTTGAATTCCTTGGAGCGGACCAGCGCGCTCGACACGGCCGCGGCAACGCCTAGTTTAATCAGGAGATTGACGAGAATCAGCCGCTGTTCCATCGAACTGGTTTTTCCCCGAGGGAATCCGCGGATCCGGGGTCAGGCCCCGATTGTACCCGCTACCTGTTTCAAAAGCTGTTCTACATCGCTGCCCGGCGGCACTCCGCCCTGGGCAAAGTCGCGGCTGCCGCCGCCGCGACCGCCAACTGTCGCCAGCACCTGCTTCAGCAGCGCTCCCATGTCTGCCGTGCCGCCCGGGGACTGTGCGAAGACCAGGCCCGGCGGGACCATCGTGCTTGCCACCAGCGCGACGGCGGGAACTCCGGCGCGAGCCACTCTTTGTGCAAACAGCTTGGCAAAGCTGATGTCGCGATCGGCAAATAAGCGCACGATTCCTTTCCTGCCCTGGGCTTCCGGCTGCTCGTTCAGGGCCGCCAGCGCCATTGCCTCGGCCAGTTTTTCGAGCGCTTCGTCCCGCTGCTTGCGAAGCAGTTTGCCGTCGTCGAAGGTCTTGCGGATTTGGGTGGGAACATCCCCCAGTTGGGTTGAGAAGAGTTTCGCGGCTTCACTGAGGGCGGCGTAGTCTCGGCGAGCAGTGCGCACTGCTCGGCCGCCGCAGACGAACTCCACCCGCATGCCCTGACGCACCGCTTCCGTTTTGCGAATAAGGATGGAACCGATCTGGCCAGTGGCGCTGACATGGGTTCCGCCGCACGCCGACAAATCAAAGCTCGCGATTTCAATGAGCCGCAGCTCGTCCCGGCCGGCAGGTGGCAGCTTGCGCAAGCCCAGCTTTTCTGCCTCGTCCCGCGAAACAAATCGAATCGTTACAGGGCGATTCTCGAAAATGATCTCATTGGCGCGCTTCTCGGCTCCGACAACCTGCTCGGTGTCTAGCGATGGCGTCGTGAGATCAATCGAGCAGTAGTCTTCTCCCATGTGGAAGGAAACTGTCGGCATCTGATAAAGCTCGATGAAAGCAGCCGACAGAACGTGCTGCCCGGAGTGCTGCTGCATGTGATCGCGTCGCCGTTCGGCGTCGATGTTTCCGTGGACCGCTGCGCCCGGCGCCAACTTCGCGGGCGCTTCCAGGTAGTGGACGATCCTGCCGTCTTCTGTCTCGGTGACCTCGGCGACCGACACCCGATCGTTCGCGCTGGTGGTCAGCCATCCGGTGTCATAGACCTGTCCGCCGCTAGTGGGATAAAACGCCGTTTCCCGCAGAATGACGCCGGGGCGAGGGTGCTCCGTAGAGGGAGACACAATTTCCTGCACGACCGAATCGAATTCGTGGAGGTCAGAAGTCGGGTAGTAAAGCCGATTCGTCATGGGGACTCGGCGACGCGTTACAAAAAAGCCAGGCACCGGCGACCCACTGCACACGAAAGAGCCCGTTACCGTTGCTTCCTTCCGGACCTGGCGGGGTTGGCGGGAAAACGTCGCGCGGGACCGATGCCTGACCATTCTCATTCTAGCAAGGATGACTGCCTTTTCTGAGGTTGGCGATCCGTTTAGTTAGATAGGCAAAGTAGAGACGCGGCGTGCCGCGTCTCTCTCTATACCCGCAACGGGTCATCCGCGCATGCGGAGACGCGGCACGCCTTTCTACGGATCGATATGCCCGCAGCCGCGAGAAACTGTGTCATGATTCCACACGTGCTATGAAACGTCGCCCCAGTCTCGAACTACTGGACTCCGACGCAGGAACCGAGCGCGAAATCGCTGGCTCTCTCCGCGATTTGCAGATGTTCAACCAGTGGTTCGGCGGCGTTCGCACAACCGAGAATCTCGTCCGCCGCGCGCTCGCGGAAAGCCATGTTCATAGCGCTTCTCTGCTCGAAGTGGCCGCCGGAGCGGGCTTTGTTCCCGCCCAAATTCGAAAGCGCCTTTCCCCAAACCTTGACCTGACAATTACCCTTCTCGACCGCGCCCGTACCCACTTGGATGGCAGCGACCGCGCAGTGGCGGGCGATGCGCTCGCCCTGCCTTTCGCCGACAGATCTTTCGACCTCGTCAGCTGCAATCTCTTTGTGCATCATCTTGCTCCAGACCAACTCCGTCCATTCGCCCGTGAGGCGCTGCGCGTGTGTCGCGTCGCTTTCCTCATTAATGACGTCGTCCGCAATCCCATCCATCTGGTATTGACCTACGCCGGATTTCCTCTTTACCGCAGCCGGATCACTCGCAACGACGCTCCGGCTTCTGTGCGGCAAGCTTATACGCCTGCCGAATTACGCGAACTCTTACAACCTTTGACTTCCAGACCAGTTCAAATCTCAAGACACTATCTTTATCGGATGGGGATCATCGCGTGGAAGGCGGCATGACTCGCGCTTACGATCTGATTGTGATGGGCGGCGGCCCGGGCGGTACGTCGGCTGCCATTACAGCCGCGCGCGAGGGCTGGCGCGTGCTCCTTGTCGAACGAGGCCGTTTCCCGCGCCACAAGGTTTGCGGAGAATTCGTTTCAACTGAGTCGCTGGCTTTGCTGAAATGGCTCCTCGGTGACTCGCAACAAGATTTGCTCGGACGGGCGCTCCCCTTGTCGGAATCAAGGCTCTTGCTGGATGGGCGCATGGTTCGCGTCCCAGTCAACCCGCCCGCGGCCAGCATCGCTCGTTACGATCTCGATCTCGCCCTCTGGAATGCCGCTGAGTGTGCTGGCGTGACCGCCCTTCAGGAAACAACTGTCCAAGGGATTGAAGGCGAGAATCCATTCCGTGTCGCGACCTCGGCCGGTGAATTCTGCGGACGTGCCGTCATCAATGCCACTGGCCGCTGGTCCAACCTCAGGCGGGCGGGCAACCACTCCACCGGCACCCGATGGCTGGGCCTCAAGGCACATTTTCACGGCGAGCTGCAGCCGACCGTCGATCTTTACTTTTTCGAGGGCGGATACTGCGGCGTGCAACCGGTCCGCAGTCCAGACGGATCAACTCTGCTCAATGCCTGCGCCCTGGTTCGCCCAGGTGTCGCGGCAACGCTCGAAGAAGTTTTGTATCGCCATCCGCTCCTCGCAGCTCGTAGCCGGTGCTGGCGCGTCGTCTTTGCGCCGGTCTCCACGTTTCCGGTGATTTTGCGCCAGCCGATCCCGGTTTCTGGCAGCGTCCTCAACGCAGGAGACGCCGCCGGATTTGTCGATCCCTTCGTAGGAGACGGCATCGCTCTCGCCCTTCGCGGAGGCAATATCGCCGCAAGTAATCTGTTTGCATTCTTGCATGGCCAGTCTCAACTTAAACAATCACTTGAAAGATACCAGCGGGACTATCGCCACTCGCTGCGGCCGGCCTATCGGGCGTCTTCCCTCCTTCGCAGGTTTCTAGGAGTACCGCGCGGGCTGCGAGGTGCTCTCCTGTCGGCATGCGAAAGCAGCCCAAGCCTCGCACGCTATCTGGTGCAGGCGTCCCGCTCAAAAGCAGTAGCGTCGCATCAGGATTTGCATCAGGAGAGTTGAATGTTTGGACAGGGCCGGAGTTTCACCGCACTAGCAGAACTTCGCGGATGGCGTCGCGCGCCAAGAAGAACTTGATGGAAGCAAAATCGCGAAACAGGTTTTCGATATTGCGGTTATTGAAAACCCGCTGCAGGCGCGGAATTTGCTTGTCCCCAGTTCCCGTCAGGCGGACCTCCTGGGTTTCGAGCATGTCGGTGCCGGTGATGTGGAAGCGGTAGCAGGGCGCGTCCGGGCCGGCATCCCTCGTATGAAAGAAGACGAGTAGCAATCCACCGGGTTTCATCACCGACCACAGACGGTCTATGGTCGGCTTAACCAGCGACTCTTCCATGTAGTCAGGGAGATTCCAGCAGAGGACAACGTCGAACAACCCGTTAGCGTAGGTCAGGTTTTCGTCCAGAAATTTCTTCCTGTCGGGAACAAGCTTGCCGGTTTCGTCCTTTACGCGGAGCGCCGGATCCAGCGAAGCCTGCAGCAGGTCCTCGCTGTAATTCTTGTGTCCCTTGGCGGTGAGGAAGCGGATGTTGCTGGCCGAGGTCGAACCGAGGTCGAGAACGCACAAACTCTCTTCGGAATTCAATAGCCGAGAGATCTCCGCCATGCCGCTGGAGCGGCGGCTCCGCTTCTGCGGAACGGCGGGAGCCGAAGCCTGGTCCGAAGAGCCCCGAAAAAATCTCATCACGTTGTCAGCAACCGATGCCATCAATGACTGCACCCGGACAAGTTAATGCGCGGCATCTACGAAGCCGCTGCCTTGCCGGGTTCCCTCTGAATATCAATCTTCCCTTGGAAGGAAGCGCCGTCCTCAATCGCGATGCGGTGCGAGGAAACGTCGCCGTTCACCACCGCCGACTTCCGCAGCTCGACTCGCTCCGAAGCACTGATGGCGCCGTCCACCTTGCCCTGGATCACGACGCTCTTGGCGTTCACCGTGGCCTTGATGGTTCCATTGGGGCCGACGATCAGGCTGTTGTTGCGCAGCTCAATGGTGCCCTCCACGTGCCCATCCACGTACAAGTCTTCGGAGCCCGACAGCTCTCCTTTGACGACTACTGACTTGCCGATGTGGGCAAACTCGCCCGTCTTGGGAGCGTCCATCCCTAGGCCTCCATCTCATCGCGCTTCTGTAATGCCAATGCCGCGGAGATTCAAATTGTAAATCATCAGACGGTTTCGGGTTCGGAATCGTTGCCGCGAACCCGTGTTTCCGCATGGGGTTAGAGTTTCCGCGCGGAGGCGCAGGATTTGCCGGAATACAACGCGGGGTCTGCTACCATCGTCTAAGCCGTAATGACGATGAGCCGTTTTTCTGCGCCTGCCGTTAACTGCCTCTGGCGCGCCGCCACAGCGATCACTCTGCTTGCTGGAGCAAGCCTTGCCCAGCAATCTACGGTGTCTTCTGCACCGCCCGATCCAGGCGAACTGGTGCGGAAAACGGTCGACAACGAAATCAAGGCGTCCAAGGATGACAGCGCCCGCTTCATGTTCCGCAGCACAAAGACGACCCCCAAAGGCTCCGTCACGAAAATCTACGTTGAGACCAAACAGGCAACCGCCGGCATGGTCGTCGCCTACAACGGTAAGCCATTGACTCCGGAACAGCGGAAGGCCGAACTAGTCCGCATTGAACGCTTCCTCAAGAATCCTGAGGAACTGGAAAAGAAACGTCGGCAGGAACAGCAGGACGCTGACCGTACGATGCGCATCGTCCGCGCGTTACCCGATGCTTTTCTCTACGAATACGCCGGCGAACAACCGGGATCAGCCGGTGTGGGAAAGCTTGGCGATCCTCTGGTCGTGTTGAAGTTCCGGCCCAATCCGCGCTATGAACCGCCCTCACGGGTCGAGCAGGCTCTCACGGGGATGGAAGGTGTCCTGATGCTGGACACTCGCCGCCATCGCCTGGCCTCGATCGATGGAACTCTCTTCAAGGAGGTCAGCTTCGGCTGGGGGATTCTGGGCCATCTGGACAAAGGCGGCCACTTTTTGGTGCAGCAGCAGGAAATCAGCGACGACGACTGGGCCATCTCGTCCATGAAATTGGACATCACGGGGAAAGTTCTGCTGGTCAAGAGTCTGGTTTTCAGCATGACTGAAGTATTCAGCGACTTCAAGCCGGTCCCGAAAGACACTAGTTTCGCCCAAGCCATCGAGCTGCTGGAGAAAGAGGAGGGGGTGTTTGCCGAGAACTTCTCAGCGGGTACGATGACGCAGCGATAACGGAGCCGGTCCTCGCTAAGTGCCGCCAGCCCGAAGCGTTTCTTCCCGCACCGTAATTTTCTGGACCAGGTCTTCGCGAACGCGATAACCGGTTCCGGGCGCGTCGCTGACGGCAATCATTCCCGCCCTACTGACTTCCACCTCAGGTTCGATGATGTCTTCTTTCCAATACCGCTTGGAAGCGGACACATCGCCGGGCAGTCGGAAATTATCGAGCGTGGACAATGCGATGTTGTGCGCCCGCCCCACACCCGACTCCAACATCCCTCCGCACCATACCGGAAGCTTGTGTTTCTGCGCGACATCGTGCACTTTTTTCGCCTCCGAAAAACCGCCGACGCGCCCCGCCTTGATGTTGATGATGCGGCACGCACCGGCCTCGAGCGCAAAGTCGGCATCGCGGGCGTGCCGAATGGATTCGTCCAGGCAGATTGATGTGCGGATTGCCTTTTGCAACCGGGCGTGAAGATAGATCTCATCGTTCCAGAGCGGCTGTTCGATCATCAACAGGTGCGGAGTTTGCATCCACACTAAGGAGAATGTCGGACCAGCGCGCGCGTACTTTTTCAAGCACATTAAGATCCCATCCCGGCTTGACCTTGAGCTTGATGCGCCGATAGCCGGCGGTCACTTCGGTCGCAATCTTCTCTATCAACTGCTCAAGGGTGTCCTGGATGCCGATCGAGACTCCGCAGGCAATCTCGCGCCGCGTTCCGCCGAGGAGTTTCCACAGCGGCAGTTTCTGGATCCGGGCCTCAGCGTCCCAAACCGCGTTTTCCAGGGCTGCCTTGGCCATACGGTGCCCGCGGACTCGCGCAAATAGATCCGGGCACTCTCGGCCGGAACTTACTCCGTTCTGCAGCAGAGCCGGCGCCAGATAGTGTTTGATGGTCGGCCAGGCAGTTTCAATCCACTCGGAACTGTAGAACGGGTCCTCCCCCGCGACACATTCTCCCCAGCCTCGCACACCATCTGCCTGTACGCTGACCAGCAGAATCCGCCGACTGTAAACTCGTCCAAAGCTCGTTTCAAAAAAATGCACGAGCGGCATGTGAATTTCACGCAGTGTTACCGATTCGATTTTCATGAGTGCTTATGGGGCCAGTCGAGGGGAATTCGACTGGCGGAGACTGGAACCCGGAAGTATAGAAGGTGTGGGCCCGAGGATCAACAGATTCTGTGTGCGGCAGGACGACCGCTCAGAAATCAATACCCGAACTCCTCGTCCCAAGATCCCAGAAGAAAACGACCATTGCCGTCGCCGTTCCGTTCATAACCTAATACGACCAGGCCTTCCGCAAACGCACTGTTGAACTGCTCTCGATTCTTCGTTTGTACTTCCAGCGCTCTGGGCCGGGTGGCGGCCGAGCCCTTCCAGTCGTAGATCTGGGCCGGCACTGCGATGCTGGCACGAGGCTCGAAGTCGGGCCGACGGCCGCCGTTCAACACCGCGGTTACTCGCCGTGACTTCATCCACCATTCCGCTACCAAACGGTCGGTTGGCAATCCGCCCTGTAAGGGAGATGTTGTGATTCCGTACTGGTTCACGTTGTAGCGACGCGCGAGTGCCCCCAGCTTTTCGATGTTGAGATAGGCGTTCTTAATTTCCAGCGGATCGAACGTCCACTCCATGAGCTCGAAGCCGCGCGCCAGAGCGTCGTCGCGCTGATAGAGCTTCAGCCGTCGTCCCAGGCCTCCGTTACGATACTGTTCGCAAACAGCCAGCATCTGCGAGTGCAGATAGGAATGCCCGTGGCGCATGCCCGGAATGGCCAATGCAAAGCCGACGAGATCTTTGCCGTCGAACGCTCCGATCACGTGTCCGCCGATTTTGTTCGCAACCACAAACAGACGGATCGGGACCAGGTCGGCGTCCGAGAATGCCCAGACTTCTTTCTGCAAGGCGAAACATGCCTGCATCTCCTCCAGCGCTTCGCATTTCCGGATCGTCACCGCGGTGTTCACGGTTGGGGTTCCTGCTGTTTCGCTTGTTGCCAAAGCTCTTCGAGCTCGTCCATGGACGCCTGCGCGGGGCCGCGGCCGTTCGCGCGTAGCCGTTCCTCCATCCACTGAAAACGCCGTTTGAATTTGCGATTCGTTTTCCGTAAGGCCGATTCCGGATCAAGCGACAGATAGCGCGCAATGTTCACCAGCACGAAGAACAGATCACCCACCTCATCCTCTAGCCGCTCGCGCAGCTCCGCCGAAACCTGAGGCTTCCCCGATCCGGCGATGCCGCGACCAACCGACTCACTCTTGACCGGCAAGTTCTTCAGTTCTTCACGCAATTCCTGGGTCTCTTCTTCGATCTTGGAAAAAAGGCCGTCGATCTCCGGCCAGTCGAATCCCACATGTGCCGCCCGCGAACTGAGCTTGTGCGCTTCCAGTAGCGCCGGCATTTTCGACGATACGCCCGATAGAACCGACTGCGCGTCTGCGGCGGCCTTGGCTCCGCCGCCCGCCTCGGCGCGTTTCGTTTTTTCTTTTTCTTGCGCCTTCAGCGCCTCCCAGTTGCGCAAGACCTCGGCCGGAGTGTCGGCCTTCACCTCGCCAAAAACGTGTGGATGCCGGTCCACCAGCTTGTTGGCGAGCCGATCCAGTACATCGTCAATCGAGAAGTGGCCTTCCTCGCGCGCCATCTGCGAATAGAACAGAACCTGCAGCAGCAAATCGCCCAGTTCACCTGTCAGTTCCTTCCAATCATGATTGTCGATCGCTTCCAGGACTTCATAGGTTTCTTCGAGGGTATAAGGCTTGATGGTGTCGAAGCTCTGCTCCCGGTCCCATGGACAGCCTCCCGGAGCGCGGAGCCGCGCCATGATTTCAACCACCCGCTCGAACCGCTCACCTGTGGTGGACATGAGCTTTCACTGTAAATTAGCGCTGATGGCGTCGGCAAACTACTGGACGGGAGGAGTTCAAGGAGAGATTTAGGCGAGATGATGTCTAAGCAGCTCCAGTGCACTTGGCGACGATGAGAGTAATGTCGTCATATTGTTCTTCCGGACTGAACCGGTGCACCTCGTCCACGATGGCCGATAGCAAGTCCCGCGAGGATAGTTCCCGATGCAGTCGCAACACGTCAATCAACCGCTGTTCTCCAAATTCCTCTCCGGCACCGTTGAAAGATTCGGTGATGCCGT
>WNFH01001509.1_pt1 | contig 15794 bp, 10 predicted proteins | sample 5400411 | NCBI WGS metagenome assembly WNFH01 (sample SAMN13153347, study PRJNA577476) | soil metagenome | isolation source: 200 cm saprolite under Douglas fir tree site 2 hole 3 | place: USA:California | collected 2015-04-18
TCGAGCGGTTACTGGCAGAACTGGGTATCGAGGCATGGATCGGCGATGCTGCGGAGATTAAGACCAAGCGAGTCCGCAAGCAGAAGACCGACCGTGAGGACGCCCGACTGCTGCTGAGACTGATGCGGGAAAATAATTTCCCCCGAATCTGGGTACCCAGTCCGGAGAATCGTGACCTGCGACAACTGCTTTGGCACTGGTAAACGCTCACCGGAAACTGACCACTACGAAAGTTTCCCTTGACTTTTGTTATCGCTTTGGTACAATTCAGCTTAGAGAATAGTTTGCTTGGAACGCGGAGCCTGGCTCCCGCTTTTTTTTGTGGCATCTCCCCCGCACCGTTTGAAGGATACTTGAGTCAATACTTCCTCGAAGCCCGCACGATCTGCATAGTTTTGGTGCAACGCAAGTCATTTAGAATCAACACTTGTGAACTCTCTTGCAAGTGTTGAAAACAAAAGACTTATGGAAGTGTTAAGTCCTTTAGAAGCAACACTTACAAAAAACAGGGGGAGGAAGGTGTTATGGTTAACCGGCACAGACCGGGCGCATCCCAGACAGATTGCATCGCCTGACATGCTTCCGCGAATTGACGTTTGGATGCTTACCTGCTTCGCCAGAAAGCGGATCAATGACCCGCCGCGCGCACAGGCTTTTCGTCGGAAGGTTCGCCTTCGCGGATGCCGCCGTACCGGCGCTCGCGCTTTTGAAACTCGAGCAAGGCCTCCAGCAATTGCGCTCGATTGAAATCCGGCCACAACGTTTCGGTCACGAAAATCTCCGCATACGCAATCTGCCAGAGCAAAAAATTACTGACGCGCATTTCTCCGCTCGTCCGGATCAGCAAATCGGGATCCGGCAGCCCATCCGTATACAAATGCCTCGAAAGCTGCGCCTCCGTCACTTTGTCCGGCGCTCCGTGGCCATTCCGTTCCGCGAGAATCGCGTTCATGGCATCCACAATTTCTGCGCGCCCCCCGTAATTCAGCGCCACGCACAGCACCATGCCTTTGTTCCCTGCAGTTTTTTCCATGGCGTCCCGCACATCGTTCTGCACGCCTGCGGGAAGCTCTTCGATGCGGCCGAGAAACCGCATCCGGATATTGTTTTTCTGGAGGAGCGGCATCTCCTTGCGGAGGTATTCGCGCAAGAGTTGCATCAGGAAGTCGATCTCGGCCTTGGGTCGCCGCCAATTCTCCACCGAGAAGGCATAGAGGGTCAGCGCCTCAATTTTCAAGCGTGCGCATGTCTCAATGGTAGTGCGGGCCGACCGCGTCCCCGCGCGATGCCCGGCGATCCTCGGCAGGTGGCGCTTCTGCGCCCAGCGCCCGTTCCCGTCCATGATAACGGCCACGTGCCTCGGCAACCGCGACAATTCCAATTTCTCGAGCAGCCGCGCTTCTTCCGCGGTCACCGGCCCGAGCTCGCTCGGAGTCGCGAGGTGCAGAGTTTTATTTGATTTCGTCAGCGTCACGGCCTGTATTCGCTTTGAATCCAATTCTTCTTTACGCCGTAAAGTTAACATACGCTTCCGCCACAGCGCAACGCTGCGGTGCCGTGTTTAGCATCAAGGCGCCGTACCCTGTTGAAAAATGGCGGTGTAGGTCAGCACCAGGGTCAGCGCGATCATGGCGATGGCCGTGACCCACGCAACGACGTTAAACGTTGTGGTGTTGACGTACTCGCCCATCAAATCGCGCCGGTTGACGAGCAACAATATGAAAATGACCACCACGGGCAGCCAGACTCCATTGCCCACCTGGGAAAAGATCAAAATCTTCCACAGCGGCGCATTGGGCAGCAAGACCACTCCCGCGCCCACGACAATAAGGACGGTGTAGAGCCAGTAGAATATCGGAGCTTCCTTGAATTTGCGGTCCAGCCCCGCTTCAAAACCGAGACCCTCGCAAATCACGTGCGCTGTGGACAGCGGCAGGATGGAAGCCGCGAAGAGCGAAGCATTGAGCAAACCGAACGCAAACAGAACGCCCGCGCCCTTCCCCGCAAGGGGTATGAGCGCCTGCGCTGCCTGCCCGGCGTCGGTAATGTCACGATGCCCGGTGGTGTACAACGTCGCTGCGGTGCAGACGATGATAAAGAAAACGATCATCATGCAAGTCACGCTGCCAAAGAGGACATCGGCGCGCGCTTGCGGATATTGGCGGGGACCGACCTTTTTCTCGACAAACCCCGCCTGCAGATAAAAAAACTGCCACGGGGCAATCGTGGTCCCGACAAGGCCGGTCAGCATGATCAGATATCCCGAATTGAACTGAAGATTCGGAAAGACAGTGTGCTTGGCAGCGATAAGCCAATCTGGCTTTGCCAGAAACGCAGAAAATACATAAGACAGATACAGGACGCAGGCAAACAGAAAAATGACCTCCACCTGCCGGTACGTTCCTCGAATCACCAAAATCCAAACGAGCATCGCTGCTATGGGCACAGAAACATATTTGTTGATGCCGAAAATCTGCATGGCCGCTGCGACGCCGGCAAACTCCGCCACCACGTTAGCCAGATCCACGAAGAAACCCGTGATCATCACAAAAAACGTCGACCGGAATCCAAACTCCTCGCGAATGAGATCCGAAAGCCCTTTCCCAGTGACCACTCCCATGCGCGCGCACATCTCTTCCGTGACGTACAGCGCAATCGTCATCGGTATGAGCGACCACAGCAGCGCATAGCCGTATTTCGCTCCTGCTTGCGTGTAAACAGATATTCCGCCCGCGTCATTGTCCACATTGGAAGTGATCAGCCCGGGGCCGACCACCGCGAGCAGCAGCGTGAGCCGCCGGCGCAGGCCACGGATCTTCTTCTGCAAGTCCGTATCGCCCGCGCGCACGCGGTCAAATCTCGCGGAGATGGCGCCCCAATTCATCGTTCAGATCAAAAGCCTTTCCTAGTCCTTCACCAGCCGCGACACCACGTCGTCCACTGTGATGGCACCGATGGGCCGGTTTTCCGCGTCGATTACCGTCAGCATGCGCAAGTTGTACTTGTCGAACAGTTCGAACACTTCCTTGTCATCCGCGTTTCCCGGCAGGCTGAGCAGCGGTTCCATCTTTAGCTCGGCCATCCGTTGGTCCGGCGCTGCCAGAAGCAGCCGTGCCACGGACACCGTGCCGGAATATTGTGCGTTGTCATCCAGCAAGACGATGGTGTCAAGCTGGTCCAGGTTCAGTTCCTGATCGCGCATCCACTCCAGCACTTCGTCGCGCGTTGAAGTCTCGCCCACAAACACGAAATCCGGGTTCATCATTCCGCCTGCCGTGGCGGGGTCGAATGCCAGCAGTTCGCGCACTTCATCCGCTTCCCGCCCCGGCATCTCATCCAGGACTTCTTCGGAGGTTTCCTTCGGCAAATCGGCCAGAACATCCGCCGCGGCGTCCGGCGCCATTTCCTCCAGTATGTCTGCGGCCTTTCCCGGATCCATTTTCTCCACGATTTGGGTCGTCAGCCGTTCGTCCAGTTCCGCGAGGACCGCCGCGGCCGTCTCTTCGTCCAGCGAGGCGATGATTCCCTGCCGCTCGGCAGCGGAGAGATCCTCCATCATCTCCGCCACGTCGGCCGGGTGCAGATCCTCAAGCTTCTCGTGCGAGATGCGCAGCTTCACCCGGCGCAGCGGGTCCGGTTCGATCAGGTTCACAAATTCCCAACGGATGGACTTCTGCGGCAGCCGGCTCTGCAGCCTGCGGATCACCGCCGATGGCACGACGCCCTGGAGGAGCCGCCGCACCGCCCCCGGCAGGCCCACGTCCACTTGTGTCAGCCGCAGCTCCACGTTCCCATTGGCCCGCAGTTCTGCCAAGTCCACATCGTTCACGCGCACGACCTTCCGCCCCCCCGTATCAATGATCTGCTGGTCCATGAGATCTTTCTGAACCGCCAGCCAGGACTCGTTCGGCCGGTACAGCTCCAACGCGCGCTCCCCCACGTTTAGTTTCAATTTTCCTGCGGATACCGATGCGACTTGGTTATGCTTGGCGACCAGCGGCTGATAATTCCCGCGCGAGAGCAGGTAATGCGAGACGCGATTCGGCGCCTCAGCCGGCTCGATGAAGAACTCCCGCACCCGCCCGACGAAATTCCCTTCCGAGTCGTAAGCTTTTGATCCCATCAGTTCCGTGGCATAGAGTTCCATAGACTTCCCCTTCTCGTGCGAACTGGCCTTCCTTGAAACCGCACTCGGCGAATTCGCAGGCTGTCGGGCAACAAAAAAAGCCCGCGCACCGATGAACGTTGGCCGCGAGCAAGTGCCTCACAAATATGGACTTACCGTTAGCCGCTAGTGAACCCTCCCCACCCGACCGCTCGAGCCATGGCCTGCAACTCGCGCGAGATCTGCTGGACACCCAAACTGCCTACGCGCTTTGGGTTCCACACCGGCCCCTTCCTACTAGGGCCAGGTTCGACTTCGCTCCTCGCACTCATCGAGAGAGAATTCACTCCGTGGTCTTCGACCCCACCCAATTTTGGGGCCTCACGTGAATTGATAATCTGCATGCAGCGCAATGTCAAGAAAAGAATGGCTCTTGGAGTGATTTTTTTTTGCGCGGGACTACTTTGCTGCCATTTTCTGCGCCGCAAAAAGCATGTGGGTGGGCTGTTCGCCCTTTCGGCGGCACTCTTCCATGTACAGCACGAGATAGTTCTTCAAGACATAGTCATTTTTAGAAAATCCAAGCTCCATCGCGGCGCGATCGATCGCTTCGGCAGGCCCTTCCAGCTCGACGAACGCCCCGATCGGCGTTTCATCGAGTTCGATCAGCAGGCCCCGGGCCCACGTTTTTGAATTTGGCAGCTGAAAGGTGGACCGATACTTTTCATAACGGAACCAGCCGCTCATTCCCAGGCCTTCAAAGATTCGCGTAAGATTGCCGGCATCGCTCACTTCGAGCTCCGTTTCATCCCGGACTTTAAAGCGCCCGCGCCGCAGATGGCGGGCGGCTCCGGCAGCCGCCCCGGCGATCGGCTGTTTAAAGGTCAGAACCACACGTTGTTTCGAATCCTTCGCTTTGGCCTTTCCTGGCGTCTCCGGCGACTCCGTTCGAATGCGGAGCAACTGCCCGTGCTTGGCCAGTCCGCCTTCCGGCGTATCGAAAATTACATTTTCCTCGTGGACTCGCTCCAATCCCTTCCCAGCGGGGCGCGCGCCGATGCGCTTCAGGGCGCGGTGAAACGCCCGCACGTCGGCAATCTTCAGCTTGATTTCTGTCTCTTGCGCCATCTTGCTGCTTTCGCTCCTGAGGCGGCTGCTTTCTCCCGCCGTCGACTTCCGCTAGTATAGCGGACGCACGCAAAGGAATACCCGGCGCACGCGAATCTTCGGCGCCAGAACTAAAGAAACAAATGAATCCTGACGCCAAAACAAAGACGGCAGCCTCGTCACACGACGCGACAATAGACGCCGTCCTCCAGCCGCCAGTAGCGCGGCGCGAACCCGTGGAACACGTTTTACACGGCGATCGCCGCGTCGACCACTATGCTTGGCTCCGCCAAAAGGAAAATCTCGATGTTATCGCCTACCTGGAAGCCGAGAACGCTTACACGGACGCGATCCTGCAGCCCACTAAGCAGCTTCAAGAAAAGCTCTATCAGGAAATGCTTGGCCGCATCCAGCAGACCGACCTCACGGTTCCCTACCGCCTGCGCGGCTATCTCTATTTCACCCGCACGCACGAGGGCAAGCAATATCCTCTCCACTTCCGCCGGCGCCAGCCGGAGGGTTCCCCGGAAGAGCTCTTGCTGGATCTGAATCAGCTTGCCGCGGGCCACTCTTTCTTGGCGCTCGGCTCGTTGGATGTCAGCGATGACGATCGCCTCCTGGCCTACTCGCTGGACACCACCGGATACCGCCAGTACATGCTACATGTGAAGGACTTGGTCAGCGACGCATTGTTGCCCGAGAAAATCGAGCGCGTCACGCGTGTCGCTTGGGCGGCTGACAACCGCACGCTCTTCTACACCGTCGAGGATGAAACCACCAAGCGCTCTCACCGGCTGTACCTCCATGCGATCGGCTCCACGGAACCGGATTCCTTGCTCTACGAAGAAGCCGATGAGCGGTTTCGCATCGAAGTCGAACGCTCTCGCAGCAAAGATTTTCTTTTTCTCACCATCGCGAGCCATACCACAAGTGAAGTCCGCTTTCTCCGCGCGAATCAGCCGCATGGTGATTTTCAAGTAATCGCTCCGCGCGAAGATAACCATGAATATTATGTTGGACATCATCCGGGCCCTGCAGGCGATGAGGCGGGCGCGGTGTTTTATATCCGCACGAATTCTGGTGGCCGAACATTTCGCCTGATGTCCGCGCCCGTTTCCGATCCACGACGTGAATCCTGGCAAGAAATCATCCTCAACCGGCCGGAAGTCATGCTCGCAGCCGCTGAGGTTTTCAAGACTCATCTTGTTCTGTTCGAACGAGAAGGCGGTCTTCCCTTTCTTCGGATCGTGGATCTAACTTCCGTCGCTCCTAAACTTCTCGAAGCCTCGCACCGCATTGAGTTCGCGGAGCCCGCTTACAATGCGTCCATCGGGGAAAATCCGGAATTCGACGCCACGCACCTCCGTTTTCAATACGAATCCTTTGTGACGCCTCGCTCCATCTTCGACTACGACGTCCGCACGCGCGAGCGCATCCTTCGCAAGCAGCAGCCGGTTCTCGGCGGCTACGATCCCGCGCAATATGTCAGCGAGCGGCTGCACGCTACCGCGTCCGACGGCACGCGAGTGCCTCTCTCGGTCGTCTATCGGCACGACACGCCGCGCGACGGCTCTGCCCCGCTCCTCCTTTACGGCTACGGCAGTTACGGCATCTCCATGCCGGTCCATTTCAGTTCGAATCGTCTGAGCCTCTTGGATCGCGGCGTCATTTTTGCGGTCGCCCACATTCGCGGCGGCGGCGAACTTGGGAAACCCTGGCACGATGCCGGCCGCATGAAGCAGAAGCACAATACCTTCACCGATTTTGTCGCTTCCGCGGAGCATCTCATCGCCCAGCGATTCACTTCGCCGCAGAAACTCGTGATCGAAGGCGGAAGCGCCGGTGGACTGCTCATGAGCGCCGTGACCAACATGCGGCCCGACCTTTTCCGCATCGTCATCAGCCACGTCCCCTTCGTGGATGTTCTCAATACCATGCTGGACGCTTCGCTGCCGCTGACCGTGGGCGAATACGAAGAGTGGGGCAATCCGCAAATCCCAGAAGATTATTTTGAGATGAAGTCGTATTGCCCGTACACCAACCTGCAGCGGAAGGCGTACCCGACGATTCTCGTGAAAACCGGGCTGAACGACAGCCAGGTGATGTACTGGGAGCCCGCAAAGTACGTCGCAAAGCTACGCACGCTGAAAACCGATGCAAATCTTTTGCTTCTGAAAACCAACATGGGCGCGGGACACGGCGGCGCATCCGGTCGTTACGACTATCTCCGCGAGATCGCGCTCGACTACGCCTTCTTGCTGACGCAGATGGGAATCCGCGAATGAGAATGGCCGACGAGGCATGAGCGAGCCGACAACACCGCTGATGCAGCAGTATCACGCTATCAAGGCGCGCTATCCGCACGCTCTGTTGCTCTTCCGCCTCGGCGATTTCTACGAGCTTTTCTACGAGGACGCGATCATTGCCGCGCGCGAGCTGCAGATCACGCTCACTTCGCGCAATCGTGAAAAAGGCCAGCCCATTCCCATGTGCGGGGTTCCGTATCACGCCGCCGAAGGCTACATCGCGCGCCTGATTCGCGCCGGATTCAAAATCGCTATCTGCGACCAGATGGAGCAGCCCGGCCCGGGCAAGAAACTCGTTCGCCGCGAAGTCGTTCGCGTCATCACGCCCGGCACGGCCACCGATGTCGCCGTCCTCGACGCCCGTGAAAACAATTTTCTCGCCGCCGTCGCCCGGCACGCCTCGGGTTCGCCCATTGGCCTTGCGTACGTCGATCTCTCCACGGGCGAATTTCAAGCCACGGAATTTTCCGGCCCCCGCGCCGATGAAGCGCTCCGCGACGAGCTGCTATTGCTTCACCCGCGGGAGACGCTGCTTCCCCGGCCCCAGCAGCTCTTTGAAACGGCGAAGACCTCACTCCTTGAAGGCGCCGGTGGCGTGGAATCCCGCCTTGAGGATTGGATTTTTCAGCGCGACTACGCCGAACGCATCCTCCGCGAACAATTTGGCGTCGCCGAGCTTACCGGCTTCGGCCTCGATGATCATCTGCAAGCCCTCGCAGCAGCCGGCGCTATCGTGCACTATCTCCGCGAAAACGCCGCCTATAGTGCGGACCGCAGCGAGACCGCCAGCAAAGGTGCGTCCTCCACCGCCGAAGCCCTGCAACATCTCGACCGCGTCCGCTACTACGAACAGCACGACGCTCTGGTACTTGACCCCGTGTCCGTCCGCAATCTCGAATTGCTTGCGCCGATCTTTACCGAGGAAGCGGCTCGTGCGGCTGCCCCCACCACGCTGATCGCCGCGCTGGATGTCACGGTTACCGGCATGGGCGCGCGTCTCCTGCGCTCCTGGATGCTTCGTCCACTGATTGATCGGGAAGCGATCGATGCGCGCGTCGATGCGGTCACAAATCTTGTCCAACAAACCGTCGTACGCGGAGAAATCCGCAAAGAGCTCAAAGGGATTCTCGACCTGGAGCGCCTCACCAGCCGCATTACTCTGGGCCTCGCGTCCCCACGGGAACTCGTGGCATTGCGCAAATCCCTCACGCAGCTTCCCGTGCTCAAAAATTTCCTCACTCCGCAGCCCGCGGGCGGCAGCGAACTTCTTCGCCATCTCCACGAGGAACTCGACGAACTCACCGACGTCCGCGAGCGCCTCGAACGTGCTATCGCCGACGACCCGCCGGCCCTGGCCACCGAACCCGGGATGATCCGCAGCGGCTATCACGGCGAGCTGGACGAGCTCCGCAACATGAGCCAGCACAGCAAGCAGATCATCGCGGCCATGGAAGAGCGCGAGCGAAAACGGACGGGGATTAACTCACTGAAAATTCGGTTCAATCAGATCTTCGGGTATTACATTGAGATTTCGAAAGCGAATCTGCACCTCGCGCCCGCCGATTACGAACGAAAGCAGACGCTCGTCAATGCCGAGCGCTTCACTTCCACAGAACTCAAGGAGTATGAACGCAAAATTCTCGCCGCCGATGAGCGCATTGTGGAAATTGAACGCCAGCTTTTCGTGGACATCCGCTCCGGCGTGGCCGCAAAAGCCGCGCGTCTGCGCCGCACCGCCAGCGCGGTTGCGCAACTCGACGTGCTCACGGCGTTCGCAAAACTTGCCGCCGACCGGGGATACACGCGCGCAGAATTCAATTCCACGGGCGAATTGCTCATCGTCGGCGGCCGGCATCCCGTGATCGAAGAACTTTTGCGTCAAAAGGGCGAGCGCTTTGTTCCCAACGACTTATATTTCGAACCCGGCCGGCAGCAGCTTCTACTGATCACCGGGCCAAACATGGGCGGCAAGTCCACCTATCTTCGCCAGTCCGCGCTCATCGTGCTCATGGCGCAGATGGGTTCGTTCGTTCCCGCGCGGCAAGCCAAGCTGCCCATCACGGATCGCATCTTCACGCGCATAGGGGCCAGCGACAATCTCGCGCGCGGCCGTTCGACCTTTCTCGTGGAGATGAGCGAAGTCGCCGCCATTCTGAATCACGCCACGCCCGCGAGCTTGGTCCTTCTCGACGAAGTCGGCCGCGGTACCGCCACGTTCGATGGCCTCTCCATCGCGTGGGCCGTCGTCGAGCACCTGCAAAAGCACACCCGCGCGCGCACCCTCTTCGCCACGCATTATCATGAGTTGACCGAGCTCGCGGAACTTCTCCCGGCGGTGAAAAACGTGCATGTTTCGGTGAAAGAGACTCCGAGCGAAATCATTTTTCTGCGCCGCGTGGAGCCCGGCAGCGCCGACAAGAGTTACGGCATCGAAGTGGCCCGCCTCGCCGGACTTCCCCGCAGCGTGATTGAGCGCGCCCGCGAAGTCTTGAAAAAACACGAGCAGAGCGAGCACGAACTCAGCGAAACGCTTTCCCCCGGGGCAGCCGATCCCGCGCACAAAAACGGCAACCAGCAAATTCTCTTCACCGCGCTTGACCGCGAAGTGCTCGAGAAACTCCGCGATGCTGACCTTGACCAACTGAAACCGCTCGACGCCCTCAATCTCCTCGCCGAGCTGAAGAAACAAATCTCATGAGCAAGAAACCCATGCTCGTTCTCGGCATGATGTCCGGCACTTCGGCGGATGGGATCGACGTGGCCCTCGCGCGAATCTCCGGCACGCCTCCGAACTTGAATGCCAAGTTGCTCGGCCACACTTCGGGGGAATTCCCTCCGGCCCTGCGACGAGAAATTCTTCGCATCGCGGAACAGCAACCCATCTCTGCCGGCGAACTCAGCCAGCTCAACTTTCGACTGGGAGAGCTATTCGCAGACGCTGCGCTTTCCGCTTGCCGCAAATTTCGTGTGCCGCCATCACGCGTTGCGCTCATCGGCAGCCATGGCCAGACGATTTTCCATCAAGGGCGTCCCATTCCGTATTTCGGTTCGCCGACCGTTTCGACGCTTCAGATCGGGGAGCCATCCGTCATTGCCGCACGCACGGGAATCACCACCGTCGGCGATTTTCGCCCAGCAGACATCGCGCTTGGTGGCCAGGGCGCGCCGCTCGTTCCGTACGCCGACTATCTTCTGTATCGCCACGAGAAATTCGGCCGCGTCTCACTCAACCTCGGAGGCATCGCCAACATCACTGTCCTTCCTCGCGCCGCCAAGCCGCAACAAGTTCTTGCTTTCGACACCGGCCCGGCGAACATGCTCATCGACGCTCTGGTTTCGCACTTCACGCGCGGCCGCCGCCGCTTCGACGATAACGCGCACCTCGCCTTGCAAGGCCGCAGCATTCCCGGGCTCCTTAACGAACTCCTCCGCGATCCCTATTTGAAGCTCCCTCCGCCAAAATCCACCGGCCGCGAATATTACGGCCACGCTTACGTAAAAAAAGTACTCGCCCTTGGCCGACGGCATCGCGCGAAGCGGAATGATCTCATCCGCGCCGCGACGATCTTCACCGCGCTCTCCGTGGTCGACGCGCTCAACCGTTTCGTTCTTTCGAAAACAAAAATCCACCAGCTCATCGTCTCTGGCGGCGGCGCCTACAATCCGCTCATTCTCGCTCAGCTCTCCGCCGCTCTTCCCGGGATCGAAGTCCTGCCCTCTTCGCGGCTCGGCATTCCCGAAGACGCCAAGGAAGCTTTCGCCTTCGCCCTGCTCGCGTACGAGTCCTTCCACCAGCGCCCTGCGAACCTCTCTTCCGCCACCGGCGCACGTGGCCCCGCCATTCTCGGTAAAATCTCTTATGCCCCACCGCGCTAGCCGACCGACTCCAATCGCTCGGGCTTGCCTTTTCTTTAAGCCTTTACTTCTTTGCTTCATTGTTTCGTTCTGCCTAATCTCCTGCTCATCTCCATCTCACACCGATCCCTCCTCCCTCACCTTCCTCATCGAATCCAGTCCCACCAACCTCGACCCCCGCTTCGCCACCGACTCCCAATCCCAGCGCATTGACGGCCTGCTCTTCAGCGGCCTCCTCGAGCGCGACAATCAAATGAATTTCCACGGCGACCTCGCCGAATCCTGGGAGACGCCCAACCCGCTCACTTACGTCTTCCATCTCCACCGCGATGTCCGTTTCCACGATGGCCGCCCGCTCACCTCCGTCGACGTAAAAGCCACTTTCGAATTCATCCGAAACCCCGCCAACAAATCGCCCAAGCTCGGCGCCCTTCGCATGGTCGCCTCCATCGAAGCCCCTGACGCCGCTACCGTCATTTTTCATCTCAGCCAGCCTTACGCCTCCTTCACGGGGAATCTCATCCCCTCCGCCATCGGCATCGTTCCCGCGAATGCAGGCGCGGATTTCTCGCGTCACCCCGTCGGCTCCGGTCCCTTTCGCTTCGTTCAGCAATCGCAAGACGAAGAAATTGTCGTCGAACGCAATCCCGAGTATTTCCGCGGAGCGCCACAGCTCGCTCGCGTCCGTTTCCGCGTCGTTCCCGATGCCGTCGTCCGCGCGCTCGAACTCCGCAAGGGCTCCGCCGATCTGGAGATGAATTCCCTTTCGCCGGACATCATCCCGGTCCTCGCGCGGCAACCCGAGCTCGCCATCACGGAGCGCTCCGGCACAAATCTCACGTACCTCAGTTTCAATCTCGAGGACCCCGCGCTGGCCCATCGCGAACTCCGCCAGGCGCTCGCCTTCGCAACCGATCGCGAAGCGCTGATTCGCTATCTCCTTCACGGCCAGGCCAAGCTCGCCGCCGGCGTGCTCCCGCCCGATCATTGGGCCGCCGAAGCGAATGTCGCGCAGTATGCCTACGACCCCGCCCGCGCCGGACAACTTCTCGACGCCGCCGGCTTTCCCCGCAAACAAAGTGGCGTGCGCCTGCACCTCACGCTGAAATGCTCCACCGATGAACAGGCTCGCCTCATCGGCGCGGCTCTTCAGGAACAATGGCGCCACGCCGGCATCGAACTCGAACTTCGCCCTCTCGAACTCGCGACGCTCTTCTCCGATGTTGCCCGAGGAAATTTTCAGATCACCTACCAACGCTGGGTTGGCGCCAACACCGATCCTGATTTCATCGAATATGCTTTTTCCTCCAAGCGATTCCCGCCCGACGGCGCCAACCGCGGACACTATCGCGATCCGCGTCTCGACGCGCTCACGGATCAGATTCGAATGGAAATGAATCAGGAAAAACGAAAAGCCCTCTGCAGCGAAGCTCAAAAAATCCTGGCCGAAGATCTTCCCTATCTAACGCTGTGGTTTAACGACGTAGTCTCCGTCCACCGCCGCGCGCTGGGAGAGCTCCCTCTCTCTTCCACCGCGGATTACAACTTCCTCAGCGTTCTTCGTCCGGGCGGCAGCTAGCGCCGAGCCAACTCACTTCAATGCTCTCTCAATTTCCGCAACGGAAATGGCGCCTTCGCGGCCAATTCTCCAACTGTCCCCATTCAGCTCCACAATCGTGGACGCCAGCGTCGCCCCGCTTTCGCCACCATCCAGAACCAACGGCAGCCGCGTTCCCAGCTGCTTCATGACCTGCGCCGCGCTCCCGCACGAAGGAAACCCGGAAATATTCGCGCTCGTTCCCGTCACCGGGCCATCGAACTCTTCAATCAATTGTTCCACAATCGCGCTCTTCGGCCAGCGCAGCGCCACTCTTCCAGTGTTCGCCGTTACTTTTAGCGGCACGCGACTGGCCGCTTCCACCACCAGCGTCAGCGCTCCAGGCCAGAATCTTTGCGCAAGCCGCAGGAAATGCCGCGGCATGGGCTCCATCACGCTGCCTTCAAAAATTCGTTCCCGCGAAAGAAGAATCGCCTGATCAACGGAATTTACGAGGATGGGCAGCGCCCGCGCCTCGGGGCGCCCCTTGACGCGATAAATTTCATCCACCGCAGCCAGATTGAAGGGATCCGCTGCCAGCCCGTACACGGTGTCCGTGGGAATCGCGACCACCGCTCCGCGCGCAAGAAAATCCGCCGCATAGCGCAGTAATTCCGCTTCGGGAGTTTGCGCGTTCACACGCAGCAGTTCTGCCGGCAACTTTTTGGCCTTCGGCGAAGTCGTGATGCCACCTCGCAGCGTTCCGCCACCGCTGCCCTTATTTGGGCGAAGCTACCATACCACCGTAACCCACGCAATAAGAGCCTGTTGCCGCCACCCATTTGGTTTCAAACGGGCGCGCCCACTCAGGCTTGACGCGCGTTGGCGGCTGGCCTATGGTTTTGCGCGCAGAAAGAGTTGAACTCAGCAAGCTTGGCAAAGCGTCGAATTCGGAAACCGTGAGGAGAAACGTGGCCGAAATGGAAACCAAGGTTTTTCACATCGACGTGTTGCGCGAATTCAGTACGCGCATCTTCCTCCACTTTGGCGTGCCCCAGGAAGACGCCGCGCAGGCTGCCGATGTACTTGCTTCCGCGGATCTTCGCGGCATCGATTCGCATGGCGTCGCCCGGCTTTATAGTTATTTTGGAATGCTCAGCGAAGGCCACATCAATCCGAAACCCACAATCACCACGGTGCGATCGACGCTGAGTACCGCCACCATTGATGGCGACAACGGCCTCGGCCTGGTGGTCGGCCCCCAGGCGAATCGCATCGCCATGGACATGGCAGACAAAGCCGGCTCCGGCTGGGTCAGCGTTCGAAACACCAATCATTTCGGCATCGCCGGCTACTACGTCCTCCAGGCGCTGGAGCGCGACTTGATCGGCTGGGCCATGACCAACTCCACCAGCCTGGTCACGCCTCTCTGGGGCATGGAACGTATGCTGGGCACCAATCCCATCGCCATTGCCTTCCCCGGCAAGGAAGAGCCGCCTATTGTGATTGACATGGCCACCTGCGCCGCCGCGTTCGGGAAAATCGAAATGGCTCGACGCAAGGGTGAAGCCATCCCATCCGGCTGGGGCATTGACAGCCAGGGCCGCGCCACAACGAATCCTGACGACACCGTGAACGGTGGCGCGCTCTTACCACTGGGCTCCGATCGCGAACGCGGGGGCCACAAAGGGTACGCCCTGGCTGTGATGGTGGACGTTCTGAGTGCCGTCCTCAGCGGCGCCAATTGGGGCCCTTTCGCTCCGCCCTTTGCCCTCCGTTTGAAAATCCCGGAACGCAGCGTCGGCAAGGGCATCGGCCATTTCTTCGGCGCCATGCGCATCGATGGCTTCATGGACCCCGATGCCTTCAAGCGCCAAATCGACGACTACATCCGCGTCTTCCGCGCCACCAAGCCAGCCCCCGGCACCGCTGGCCCACTGATTCCTGGCGATCCCGAACGCGAAGCCGATAAATTGCGCCGCGAAAAAGGGGTCCCACTCATCACGCCCATCATCGAAGACCTCCGCGACATCTCCCGCAAAACCGGCATTCCTTTCGACTGATTGCTTCTCCCACGCCCGTACCCCGCGAAAAGCCCCGAGCATCCAACCATGTGTGATTCCCTTTTCTATTTTGGATCTTTGTCCCATACCGCAAGGCGCGACGGCCTCCGACGCTTTGCGCAACAGCCTCGATCTTGCCCAGCGCGCCGAGTCCTGGGGCTACAACCGCTATTGGCTCGCCGAACACCACAACATGCCCGGCATCGCCAGTGCCGCTACGGCGGTTGTGATTGGCGACATCGCTGGCGGCACCAAGACGATTCGCGTCGGCTCCGGCGGCATCATGCTGCCCAATCATTCTCCGCTCGTCATCGCAGAACAGTTCGGCACGCTCGCCTCGCTGTACCCTGGCCGCATCGAACTTGGCCTCGGACGGGCTCCCGGAACGGATATGCCTACTGCCCGGGCCCTGCGCCGCGATTTGGTTTCCACGGCAGACAATTTCCCTCAGGATGTCCAGGAGCTCATCTCCTATTTCGAGGAGGCGACACCCGGTCAGGAAATTCGCGCCGTCCCCGGAGCGGGCCTGCGCGTCCCCATCTGGCTGTTGGGCTCGAGCCTCTTCAGCGCGCAACTCGCGGCCATGCTTGGCCTGCCCTTTGCTTTCGCATCGCATTTCGCACCGGCGGACATGATGGAAGCGCTGCATCTCTATCGCTCCCATTTCAAGCCGTCCAGGCAACTGGATCGTCCCTACGCCATGGTGGGGTTGAATGCCGTCGTCGCGAAAGCCGACGCGGAAGCGCAGCGCCATTTCACCTCCCTGCAGCAGTCCTTCACGAATCTTCGCCGCGGCAGGCCCGGGCAGGTTCCCCCGCCGA
>WNFH01001514.1_pt1 | contig 15783 bp, 21 predicted proteins | sample 5400411 | NCBI WGS metagenome assembly WNFH01 (sample SAMN13153347, study PRJNA577476) | soil metagenome | isolation source: 200 cm saprolite under Douglas fir tree site 2 hole 3 | place: USA:California | collected 2015-04-18
CCTGGTGGTTGCCGTTGCGGAAGACGTAGACGTTTTCGGTGCCCTCGACCTTCCGGGTTTCGATCTGCGGGCGTTGCGGCGCCTGCGACCAGACCGCGGACGCGGCGGCCGCCAGCCCGCAGGCAAGAACTGCAAGGAACGTGCGTTTCATGTCTCCTCCTTTTTGGTTGCGCGGTGCTCTGCTGAACAGCCGGCGGGCCGGGATTATTCCCCTGGACCGGGCCTCCCCGGGGATGCTACTTGGAATATCCGGCTTTGTCCTCGGCAAACGCGTCACTCAGGGTTGCCGCGAGTAACGCTACACTTTCCCCATGCCCGAATCGCCGCGCCGCATCATCCACATCGACATGGACGCGTTCTACACGTCGGTGGAGCAGCGCGACGATCCTGAGCTGCGCGGCAAGCCGGTCGCGGTCGGCGGCCCGGCCGAATCGCGCGGCGTGGTGGCCGCGGCGAGCTACGAGGCGCGCGTCTTCGGCGTGCGCTCGGCGATGCCGATGGCCCGCGCGGTGCGCCTGTGCCCCGATCTCGTCGTCGTGCGGCCCGATTTTGCGCGCTACCGCGCGGTCTCGCAGCAGGTGATGGCGATCCTGCGCTCGTGCACGCCGCTCGTCGAGCCCCTGTCGCTCGACGAGGCCTATCTGGATGTCACCGACAATCTCTGGGGCGAGCCGCTCGCGACCCACGTGGCGAAGACGCTCAAAGCGCGCATCCGCGCGGAGCTCGACCTCACTGCCTCCGCGGGCGTCGCGCCCAACAAGTTCCTCGCCAAGATCGCCTCCGGCTGGAACAAGCCCGACGGCCTCACCGTGATCCCGCCCGAGCGGATCGAGGAGTTCCTGCGCGGGCTCCCGGTCGAGGCGCTGTGGGGCGTGGGGCCCGTCACCGCGAAAAAGCTGCGCGCGATCGGCATCGAGCGGCTGCTCGACGTGCGCGCCGCCGAGGAAGAGCGGCTGCGCCGCGCGGTGGGGAGCCTGGCCGGCTGGCTGAAGTGCCTCTCCCGCGGCGAGGACCCGCGTCCGGTGCAACCGGACCGGCCGTGGAAATCGCTCTCGGGCGAAACCACCTACGAGAAAGACCTCGTGGACCTCGAGCAAATCCGCGCCGAGATCGAGCGGCTCGCGCGCCGCACCGCGGCGTCGCTCGAGCGCAGGAACCTGCGCGCGCGCACCGTGACCATCAAAGTGCGCTACGCCGACTTCTCCACCGTCACGCGCAGCCACACCGCAACCGCGCCGACACGCGATGCGGCCGAAATCGCCGCGCGCGCGCTCTCGCTCCTCGCTCGCACCGACGCCGCGTGCCGGCCGGTGCGTCTGCTCGGCGTGGGAGCGCACGGGCTGCTCGAGGAGAGCGAGATCGTCCCTACGCCGGATTCGCTGCCGTTTTGACGCGTAGCGCGCGCCGCCTCGCCGCCGACTCCCGGCCCTACTTGGGCATCGGCGCCTTCGCCGCGGCGTAGAGATCGGCGAGCGGCACGACGCGTCCGTGCAGCGGCAGGATCTTGTCGGCCGAGAGCTTCAGGCGCTTGAGGTTCGCGACCAGGGTCAGATGGTTCGGATTCGCCTGCGCGGGCGGCGGCGAGTTCGGCGGGAGGGGCGTGAACACGTCCGCCTCGATCAAGAGCTTCTCCTTGGGCAGGTACGCCATGACGATGGTGTCGCTGTGGCCGCCGCGGGTGATGCGGCGGATCTCGAGCGAGCGCGAGCCGTCGTTCAGCACGAGCTTGTCGCCCACCGTCCGGAACTTCGGCTTCTTGCCCGACTTGGCGAGCCGGTCCGGATTGATCCTGTTCGGCGTCGCAAAGGCGCGCTCGTAGTACACCTTGTTCCCCGCCTGCGTGACGATGGTGTAGCCCTCGGCCGCGGCCGTGCGCAGGCCGCCCGCGTGATCGAAGTGGCCGTGCGTATTGATCACGAAGCGGATCGGCTTGCCCGGAGCGAGCTTCTTCACCTCATCGAACACCGCGCCGGAGCGCGCGTCGTTCAACGGCGCTTCCATGAGCACGATGTGGTCCTTCATCTCGATCGCGACGCTGTTGTGCGAGCCGCCGGCCACGTGCCACACGCCCTCGGCCACTTTTTCCGTGGTCACGCGCTCGGTGGCGTTGCGCACCGCATCGGGCAACTGGATATCGGCCGGCGCGTTGGGCTGGACTTCCTTGACCGCGAGGTCGAGGACCGGAAAGCCTCCCTGCGACTGCCGGATCCTCGAAGGGAATTTCACTCCGCCGTAGCCGCGGTAATCGGAGTAGCGGGTGACCGCAGTCGTTTCGCCGAGCACCGGATCGGGGAGCCGCGATTCGACCCGCTCGACCAGGCCGTCCTTGTCGATGAAAACCGTCGCGGCGAACTTGCCCGGCTCGGTGAAGGAAACGGCGGTCGGTCCTTTGCCGCCCTTGGCCGGCTTCTTCAGGGTGGCCTTGTTCTTCATCGCCGCCTTGAGCACGCCGTGCGGCGTGATCCAGAGCTGATGCGTGCGATCGGTCACGAACCTCGGACCCGGCACCGGCCCGGCGGCGGCCTGGTTCCACGCATAGTCTGCGCTCACGAACTGGTCGTTGCGCTGCTGGGCCACGGGAGGGTATCCGCCGCCGCCTTTGGGCTCGGCGCGGCTGAGCGTGATCTCGTCGCGCATCGAGGCGGTTTCGTAATTGATCGTCCGGATCTGGCTGTGCACGTTGATCTTCGGCCAGCGCATGCCCGGCTTGAAGGCCTGGCCGTAGGTGAAGCCGGTGCCCTCCCCCGCGTAGCGGATCGACTTCAGCTCGCCCGCGCCCATGGCGTCGGAGGCGCGCTTGAGCGCGGCCGAGGCGTCCTGGGCGAACCCCGCGCCAGGAGCGAACGCCAGGGCGGCGGCGGACATCAACAAGAAATTGCGAAACATGGTCTCCTCCTTTTTTGTCTCTCGGAACTTCCGGTAAACAGCGCGAACCTGATTGTATTCCTTTGCCGGGGCGGGGAGGCCACGGCGCGTAGGCAAAGCCGGGTAAGATTCGCAAAACGACAAAGGAGGCCCACCATGCGATCCTTCTCAAAACTGACAAAGGAGCTCGCCATGCCGGCGCTGATGTCGCTCGCCGCAACCCTGGCGCCGGCGCACGCCGCGACCCTGGGCGGGCCGTTGACCCTCGGGGACGAAGGCGCCTTCTTCGTGAACGGCAAGACCGTCACGTCGAATTATCCCGGCGCGTCGCTCGTCACCGGGCCGTCCGCCCCGGGACGCATCACCGTGAACCAGATGTACGTGCACTACCGCATCCCGGCCGCGAAACAGGGCGCGCCCGTCGTGATGGTCCACGGATCGAACCACACTGGCATGACCTACGAGACCACGCCCGACGGCCGCGAAGGCTGGGCGACCTACTTCGTGCGCAAGGGCGCCTCTGTATACGTCGTCGATCACTCCGGACGCGCAACGCTCGCTCTCCTTCCCGACATCGGCATCAAGGGCAACAGCCACATGATGATGATGGACAGGAACAACCTTCAGGTCGCCGAGGTGATTCTAAAGTGGCTGGCGGAAAACGCGGCGAGGTGATGCGGTCACTACACGCGGCCTCTTCGATTTGCCGCGAAAGAACGTTCGCGGTAGAGTGTCGCGATGCCGGATTGGAGCACCTCATGAGCTACCGAGATCGAATCAGTGTCGACCCGAACGTGCGCGGCGGCAAGCCCTGCATCAAGGGCACGCGCATCACGGTCTACGATATTCTCGAATACCTCGCCGGTGGAATGTCGGAAACCGATGTTCTGCGCGACTTCCGGAGTCTTGCGCCTGAAGACATCCGGGCCGCGCTCGAATTCGCGGCCGCCCGTGAGCGCAAGCTCGCCGGCTCGGCCGCCGAGTGAAACTTCTCTTCGACGAGAACCTGAGCGCAACACTCGTCGACCTCCTCTCTTCCGAATATCCCGGAAGCAGCCACGTCGAGCCGGTCCTGGGCCGCGGAAACAGCGACGCCGAAGTGTGGAATTTCGCCGGCGCGAACGGCTACACCATCGTCTCAAAGGACAACGACTTCCGTCAGCGGGCGTTCCTGTTCGGCCCTCCCCCGAAAGTCGTGTGGCTCTCCATCGGCAACGCCGACACCCCGACAATCGCGGATTTGCTTCGCTCCCGCTCAACCGAGCTGGCGCGGTTCGATGCGGAAGCGGAGACTGCGCTGCTCGTCCTCGAGCTGTAGGTCGCTCGATTCGTATAACGACAAAGGAGGCCCACCATGAAACCGTTCTCAACCTTCACCAAGGGGATCGTCGCCATGTCGGCACTGGCAAGCAGCTCGGCTCTCGCCGCAACCTTCGTCTACGTCTCGAACGCCGAGGACGGCGAGATCGGCGCCTACGTCATGCAGGCGGACGGGGCGCTGAAAACCCTCGCGCGCGTTCAGGCGGCGAAAGTGGTGATGCCGATGGCGGTGAGCCCGAGCCGGCGCCTGCTCTACGCGGCCTCGCGCTCCAAGCCGTTTACGGTGCACGTCTATGCCATCGACCCGGGCTCGGGCGCCTTGAAGCCCCTGTCCACTGCGCCTTTGGCGGAGAGCTTCCCGTACATCTCGCTCGACCGGAACGGGCGCTTCCTCTTCGGCGCCTCCTACGGCGGGCACCTGGTGAGCGTCAACGCGGTCGGCGGCGACGGGCGCGTTTTTGCGGAGCCCCTGCAGGTGATCCCGGTGGGCCGCAACGCCCACTCGATCCTCGTGGACGCGAGCAACCGCTTCGTCTACGTCCCGAACCTCGGCACCGACCAGATCTTCCAGTTCGTCTTCGACGAGAAGTCCGGGCGCTTGACCTCGAACACGCCCGCGGTCGCCCAGATGAAACAAGGGACGGGCCCGCGCCACTTCATCTTCTCGCCCGACAACCGCTTCGTGTACCTCCTCTCGGAGCTCGTCGCCACGGTGACCACGCTCTCTTTGGACGGCAAGACGGGCTTGTTGACTGAAGTGAGCTCGGCCTCCGCGCTGCCGCCCGATTCCAAGCTCCAGCCCGGCGCGCCGCGCGGCGGAATCGGCGCGCCCGGCGGCCCGCCGCCGCGCAACACCGACAACGACATCTGGGCCGCGGACCTGCACCTGACCCCGAACGGAAAATTCCTGTACGCCTCGGAGCGCACGACGAGCACCCTCGCCGCGTTCGGCGTCGATGCGGCAAGCGGCAAGCTGAGTTATCTCTCGAGCACGCCCACCGAAAAGCAGCCGCGCGGATTCGCGATCGATCCCAGGGGAAGATACCTCGTCGCCTCCGGAGAAAAGTCGGAAACGATCTCGGTCTACGCGATCGACGCTGCGAGCGGCGCGCTGAAGCCCCTGCAGAAGTATCCGACAGGCAAAGGCTCGAACTGGATCGAGATCGTCAGCTTCGATTGAGGGCGAGCGCCGCGATTCGATCGGATACTGACGAGCGGTTCGAGCTAGCCGGCGCGTTTGCGCGCCGCTCGCGCATCGCCTCGAATGCACGTCGACTGGCGCGAGCGCGTGCGGTGCACCGCACGGCGGGCGGCACTAGTTCACGGTCCGGTCGCGCTTGTATACGCCGTCAAAAACGGCTGCCTATAATGGCGTGCCCGCGGAAAATCGCGGCATCGCCTGAAAACCAAACAGGAGGAAAACTATGGGTCTCCGGCTGAAGTTCAACTTGGCGCTGCTGTTCGTATTCGCACTGGGGCTCGCTGTCTCCGGTTATCTTTCCTACAGCCTGCTGCACAAGAATGCGCGCGAGGAAGTCCTGCGCAACGCGGGCGTGATGATGGAGGCGGCCTTGTCGATGCGCCAGTACACGGTGAGCCAGGTGCGCGACAAGCTGGTGCAGAAGGAAGACGAGTTCCTGCCCCAGACGGTGCCCGCTTTTGCCGCCACCGAGATGATGAACCAGCTTCGCAAGAAGTATCCCGACTACGCCTACAAGGAGGCGGCGCTCAATCCGACCAACCCGCGCGACCGCGCCGTGGATTGGGAAGCGGACGTCGTCAACCAGTTCCGGAAAGAAACCGGACGCCTCGAGATCTCGGGAACGAGGGCCACGCCCGAGGGCATTTCGCTGTATCTCGCGCGGCCGTTCCAGATCAAGGATCAGGCCTGCCTCTCCTGCCACACCACGCCGGAGATGGCGCCCGCGGCAATGGTCAAGCGCTACGGCCCCGACAACGGCTTCGGGTGGCAGCTGAACGAAGTCATCGGCGCACAGATGGTCTCGGTGCCGATGTCCCTGCCGGTCCGGAACGCGAACCGCGCCTTCTACACGTTCATGGCTTCGCTCGGCGGCGTTTTCGTCGCGCTGTTCGTCATCCTGAACCTGATGCTGTACGTGCTGATCGTGCGGCCGGTGAGGAGAGTGGCGGCGGCGGCCGACCGGCTGAGCGCCGGGAAGACCAGCAGCGCCGACAAGGACCTCCCGGAGCTGCCCGAGTCGGGCAAGGACGAATTGGCGGTGCTGGCGCGGTCCTTCAACCGCATGCGCCGCAACCTGGAAGATACGATCAGGATGATGGATAAGAGATAGCTTGCCCCGGACCGCCGGGAGCGCGGGTCCCGGCGGCGAAAGCGGTCATGCCGATGGCCGCGGGCGGACCGCAGCTTCTCCACGCGGCGTCCCGGGTTCCCCGCCGTTCCTCAGAAAATGATGCTGAGTCCGGCAAGTCCGCCCTTGCCGCCCGCCTTCACCCTCACGCCGCTCGCGTCTTCGATCGTCGAGGAAAAGTACTTGTACTGCATATTGAGGCCGACGTGCCCGAAACGGAGCTCGATGCCCGCCAAGCCCTGGTAGGCCGCGCCGGATGCCTTTCCCGTGACGTCGCCGCTGTACCGGGCGGAGGCGAAACCGCCGCCGGCGCCCACGTAAGGATAGAACCAGTCTGCCGCGTGCAGGTAATACTTTCCGTTCAACATGAATGCGGCCACTTCCTGCTGGCCACTCAGAGGTGTTCCGTCGATGACCAGATTGTTCTTGAAGTAGAAGAGCTCGGCGCCCGCGGCAAAACCCGAGCTGCCGCGCCACTCGAGCTCGATGCCGTACACCGGCTTGGAAGCGGCCTCGAAGGTGCTGGGAAAGCCCCCGAGCAGCTGTTGGGGCTGGGCCAGCTTGAACCTGCCTCCTTTCGCGATGAGCGCGATTTCCGAGCCGCGGTCCGATTCGGCGGGGGCCGGCACGAAAACGGCGCCCGGCTGCGAGGCGCCCGGCGCGGCGGCCGTCGCCGCCGGCACGGGCCCGGCCCAGCGGCTTTGCTCGAGCGAGCTGCGGCCCTCGGCCTCGCTCACCAGGCGCATCTCGGCCTGCACGACGGTCATGCCGTGGACGGCTTCGAGCTGCACGAAATAGCTCTGGTTGGCTGCGGCCTCGAACCTGAGCGAGGTCAGCACGCGATCGCCGGCGCGCAGGAAAGTGTGCCCGGGGTCGACGGTCGCGGCGAGGAAAGTGCCGTCCGCCAGGTCGCCGGCGCGCCGCGCGTTCACGACCACCGGCACCAGCGCGGCTCTGGGCTCCCGGTCGCTCCGGAAAATGAATACCATCGCCTTGCCGGGCGGCAGGATGGCGCGCCGCGGATCCTCCTCGGCGTGCACGGGCGGGGCGGAAAACGGACCGCAAAGCGCGAGCAAGAGGACGCCGCCCGCCGACATTCCCGCGCGCAGCCGATTCATGGGTGGACCTCCATCTTCTCTCTTGTTCGCTCGCACGCGCGAAGGCGCGACGCAAACTATAGCGCCCGCGCAGCGGCAGGCGCAACATCCGGCAAATCGATGCGCCGGCAATGCCGGCGGCCTACTTCGCCTTCCTGCAGAAATTCGACGCGGACCCGCGGCCTCCGCAGAAGTATCCGGCGGGAAAAGCCGCGAACCGGGTGGAGATCGCCGGCTTCGATTGACTCAAAGCGTCAATTGAAAAAGACGCCGTCCTTGTTGATGACCGTGATATCGACGTACTTCGAGCCGTTGTGATTGGTCGGCGAGTAGCTGACAAAATAATCGCCCAGGTCGAGATCGCGGATTCCCTCCATGGCTTTGATGAACCCGGCGCGGGTCAGGTCCTTGCCGCTTCGCTTCAGCCCTTCCACCAGCACCTTGGCCGAGATGAAGCCCTCCAGCCCGGAAAACGAATACTCGGGCTTGGCGCCCACGGCCGCCAGGGCGTTTTGGTACTCGCTCACGATCGGGATGCGCTTCTTGGTCGGCAGGGGCACGACCTGCGCCATGATCACGCCGGCCGCCTCGGGGCCCAGTTCCTTCACGATCGCGCTGCCGACGAACGAGACGCTCAGGAACTGCGAGCCGGCGCCGGACTTTCTCATCTGCCTCACGAATTCGCTCAAGGGCTTCACCGCCGCGTTGCAGATCACCGCTTCGGGATTGAGCTTGCTCATGATGCCCAAGGCTTCCTTCACGTCGCTCGAGTTGCGGTCGACCGAGGCGCTGCCCACCAGCGCAAAACCGTGCTGCGCGGTCGCGTCTTCGGTCATCTTGAGGTTCGACTTCGTCAGATCGTCCTTGTGGTAGATCATCCCGATCTTCTTCTGGCCGGTGGTCACCAGGAAGCTCACCAGGGCCTGGGTCTCCAGCTTGTAGCTGGCGCGCACGTTGAACACGTTCTTGTTGAACGCGCCGTGGATGGTTTCGCCGCCGGTGGCGGCTCCAAAAAACGGTATATTCGCCTGCGTGATGATCGGCAAGGCGGCTTCGCTGGTGTTGCGCCCGGTATACCCGAACAACAGGAAGACCTTGTCCTCCGCGATCAATTTCCTGGTATTGTCCTCGCCGCGCTTGGTCTGGCCGCCGTCGTCGAGAGTGACCAGCTTGATTTTTCTGCCGTTGACGCCGCCCTTGCGGTTGACCAGTTCGAGATAAGCGAGGGCGCCGTCGCGCGTCTGCTGCCCGGACTCGGCTGCGGTGCCGGTCAAGGAAGCCGATTGGCCGATCAATATCTGGTTCGCGCGAACGCCGTTTTCCGCGAACGCGCGCGCCCCGTACGCCGCACTCGCTGCGAGAATAAACGCCGCTGAAACTACGGATGCACGCATGACCGACCCCTCGTTGAAAAACGTCACTGATGGTAGATTGTCGTCCGTTTGACGTCTACCGTGCAAGGAAACTTGCCCTGAAGCTCTCCGTCAAGAAACGCGCTCCCGAGGCCAGCCTCGAGGAGGTGGCCCGGCGCCGCGCGACTCGTCAATTCTCAGCGGGACGACACCGTACGCGGTGCGTGCTCGGGGGACGAGGCGGACCGAGTGCCCTTGCATCCGAGCCTCGAGCGCACCTCTTGCATTCCATCGCTGTCGTCACTCCCGTCGGACGCCATCTCGCCGAAGTAATCCAGAGAAAGGTTGTCCTTTACCAGCGCCCGGCGGTAGTAGTCGAGGGACTTCGATAGTGCGGCACAAGCGGCACGAGTCTCGTTTAGACGGCCACGCGCAACGCCCAGCTGAAAATACGCTTTGCTTACCGACCAAAAATCTTGCGACGCGATAAGGGGCGGCAAGGCCTCTTCGAGAGAAGACGCGGCGTTCGCGACCTCGCCCCGCTGCAGCATTTCGCGGGCCTCCGAGAGCTTCATGTTCGGATCATCGGTCGCCGAGACGAGGGTCGCACAGCCGAAGAAAAAAACGATGCCTAGGAAAGCGGACAATCTTTGACGGATAGTTAACATGATTTTCCCCTGGATTGAATGAAAGAAAAACAGGACCTGTTCGTTCTGCCGGTGTTGACGTCGCAACATAAGTGATCGATAGTTGTCAGTTTCGGCTTCCGATGCCCGTTGAACCTCGGGATCGAGCCGTTTCAAAAGTGTCCGGAAGCAGATAAGCAATGCGGATGCCAGGAGCGGGTAATCGCCTGCGTTTCCCGCGCGCTCCGTGACTTATTCCCGGCGCGCCGCACCGCCGGCGCAATTCGAGCGGAACCCTGCCGAAGCGCGCGAAAACCTGCGAAATGCGTAAAGGAATATCGTCGCGGAGATTTGCGACGTGGCGTGCGAGGGAAGTACTACCGTGAGTACATCAAGGGCCGGCGTTCGTCGGCATCTACTTCTCCTCCGCCGGCTCGATCAGCTCCGGCCCGTCGGCCTTGGCGTTGTTGACGAGGAGCCGCACCTTCCAGTGCGCGAACTCGGCGGGCGGCAAGCGCGCCTCGGCGAGCGCCTTCACTTGCGCAGGATCGGCGAGCTTGCGGTCGAGCCATCGAGCGTGCGCGCTCTCGGGCAGCACCACGGGCGCCCGGTCGTGGATTTCCGCGAGCGGCCCGGCCGCGGCGGCCGTGACGACGGCGCAGGAACGGAGCGCCTCGCCCGTCTGCGGATTTTTCCAGTAGGACGCGAGCCCCGCGAAGCAGAAGAGCCCGCCGTCCTTCCTCCGGATGAAATGCGGCTGCTTCGCCCGGCGGATCTCGCCGGTGGCCGGATCGACGCGCTCGACCGCCTGCCACTCGTACCAGCCCTCCGCCGGAATGAGGCAGCGCGCTCGGGCCCAGGCATCGCGCCACATCGGCTTCCCGGCCGCTTCCTCGAGGCGCGCGATGAAGCTCGTCCCCGGCGGCTTCGCCTCCTTCCACCAGTGCGGCACGAGGCCCCAGCGGCCGGCGGCGAGCTCGAGCTCGTTCGAATTCGAAGGCAGGCGGAGAAACGGAATCGTGTCGGTGGGAAAAACGTTGAAGCGGCGCGCGAACGGGTTCGGGTTGCCGCTCCGGCCGAAGTGCACGTAGCGCGCGATCGCGGCTTCCTCGGGGCTGACGAAACGGCCGCACATCCCGCTACAGCTTGACGCCCTCGTCGGCGACGACGCGCTGCACCGCCGGGCGCTTGGCCATGCGGTCCTTGAGAGCGGTGTAGTTTTTCAGCTCCGCCACGGGCAGCTCGCGCTTCGCGCCCCAGGTGTAGAACACGAAGGCATAGGGGTCGAGCACCGAATACCTGTCGGACAGCCACTCGCGCCCCGCGTACAGGGCGTCGATCTGCTTGAGGTAGTCGTGAAAGCTCTTCTTGCCCATGGCCTGGAGGCCGGGGAAGGCCGACTTGTCCTCGGTATAGCGCTCGGGCCGGGCGACGTGGGCGAACGCGGGATGCACGCTCGAGGCAAAAAAACCGACGGCGGAAAGCGCCTGCGCTTCCCTGACCGGATCGGTCGGCCACAGTCCGAAGCGCTTGCCGAGGAAAGGCAGGATCGCCGTGTTCTCCGTGAGCGGCGAGCCGTCGTCGAGCTTGAGCGCCGGCACGCGGCCGAGCGGATGGATTTTCAGGTACTCCGGGGTCTTTTGCTCGCCCTTGGACAGATCCATGCGCTTGGGTTGGTATTTCTCGCCGCTCTCCTCGAGCACGATGTGGGACGCCATGGAACAGGCGCCGGGGGCGTAGAAAAGGGTCAGCATGCGAATGCTCCTTGTGGTTATGGGTTGGCCGGCGAGGATTCTAATCCAGGCCTGTTATGCTTGCGTTCCATGGCGCTCAACCTCCTCCTCGTCTGGCTGATCAACGCGCTTGCGCTGCTCGCGCTTCCCTACGTCGTCCCCTCGGTGCAGGTGGACAGCTTCTACACCGCGCTCATCGCGGCGCTCCTGCTCGGGCTCGCCAACACGCTGATCCGGCCGCTGCTGGTGCTGCTCACCCTGCCCGTCACCGTCCTCACGCTGGGCCTGTTCGTTTTCGTGATCAACGGGCTCTTGTTCTGGTTCGTGGCGTCCTTCGTGAAGGGATTCAGCGTCGCCGGATTCTGGTCCGCGGTGCTCGGCGCGATCGTCTACGCCCTCATCTCCTGGGCGGCGAGCGCCCTCGTGTTCGGCAGGCCGCGCATCGTCGTCGTGAAGCGCGACGAGTACCGCTAGCGGAAGCCCGCGAGCTCCGGGTCGTCGATCTTCTGGGTCAGCCGGCGCGCTTGCGCGCGGCGCGCAGGACGTTCTCGACGAGGAGCGCAAGGCAGCCGGCGAGGAAAATCGCCGCGCGCCACGGCTCGCCGACGGGCAGCTCGCGCAGCACGAGCGCGGCAAGCGCGACCCACGCCAGAATCCCGAGGGCAAAGCCCGCATCCTCGACGAACAGCCCGGCGATCTCCCGGGCGGCGGCGAGGAGCCATTTCATTCGACGGTCTCCCCGTGCGCGAGCGGCGCGTTGTGCCGCGAGAGCCGGCCCACGGCGGCGGCCGCGGCGACGAGAAACAGCGCCGCGATGCCGATGATCGCGAGATCATCCCCGGGCCAGTGAAAACCCAGGCCCTCGCCCGCCCAGAACGCGCCGAACGCGGACAGCAGCACGCCCACCGCGAACTTGAGCGTGTTTTCCGGGATCCTCGCAAGCGGCCGGTGCACCGCGCAGCCGACGATCACGACCAGCGCGGAGGCGGCGAGCGCGCCCAGGCTCGCCGGCAGCAGCAGATCGCCGACCGCGCCCACCGCGAGAACGATGAACACGACCTCGAGCCCTTCGAGCACCACGGCCTTGAACGCCGTGACGACCGCGATCCCGTCCCAGCCGCGCCGCGGATGCTGCGCCGTGCGCAGCGCCGCGCTCTCCTCGGCGAAGGCCGCGGCCTCGTCGTGCAGGGCGACGATCCCGGCGGCGCGCAGGATTGCCTTCCTCAGCCAGCGCATTCCGAAAAGGAGCAGCAGCACGCCGACCGCGAGCTGCATGTACTGGATGGGCACGCGGGCGAGCAGCGGACCGAAAGCGAGCACCAGCAGCGCGAGGAAAACGAGGCCCGCCAGCGTTCCGGCGAGCGCGGGCCGCCATCCGCGCACCGTGCCCACCGCGAGCACGATGGTGAGCGCCTCGACCGCCTCGACGAGAGAACCGATGAAGGCGGAGGCGACGGCGGGTCCGGCGTGGGCTAGAGAGAGCATGGCTGGAGGAAATTGTAGGGGAGAAGTGTGCAGAACTACGCGGACGTTCACTTCCCGCGGTACTTCGCCAGCACCTGCTCCAGCGGAATCGCCTTGATCTCGCCGCGGCGGTAAGCGGCGAGGCGGTCCTCCGCCTCCTTGGCCCAGAGCTTGTCGATATCCGGGTCGGGCTCGTCGAGACTCGCCAGAATGTCGTCCACTAGCTCGAGGCGCTCCGAAGGAGAGAGCTTGCGCGCCTGGACGCTCAGAGTCTTGGCTGCTTCGGTCATTGCATCAGAACTCCGGGATTGATTCCGTTCCCACGCCATCTCAAGAAGGGGCCGGGCTATCAGACCGATACCCTATCGCCCGGTGAATCATTCCGCAAGGGGGCGTCGACCATGCGCCGGATTCGTACTTTTCGCCCGACTCCTCGAGATCCGGCCCGGCACGTTCACCTCGCCGAGGCTGTGTAATCCGACAGCAGGCGCGAGAGCTGCACGTGCGCGACCAGCGCGTCGGGCACGGCTTCGACGATTTCCCGGTAAGGGCCGGTGAACCCGCTGTTTCCCTCGAAGCGCACCAGCGTGCGCAGCTTGTCGATCACGCCGCGCATCTCGCCGCTCACGTCCTTGTCGTCCACCTCGGCGAGCTCGTCGAGCCGCGCGATCAGGGCCGACAGCACGCGCAGCCATTCGAAAGACGCATCCTGGAGCACGAGATCCAGGAGCTCGCCCCTGGACTCGACGCGGCCGTTGTCGCGCTCGTAGCGGATGCGCTGGGCGTCGAGCAGCGCCTTGTGGAGCCGCAGCAGCGCGTGCCGCAGCTTGTCGTGGTTGGAGGTATCGGTCGTGGTCATGGCGTTCCCGTTTATCGAAACAGACCAAATGGGGGCGGATCCCGGGATTTCCACCCTACTTCGCTCCTGTAGAAATTCGGCGCCGACCTGGGCGGCCTCCGGCCACGTACGGGTTGGTGTTGGCGAATTCCCCGGCGGCCGGTTCCGAAAATGATCGCGGCGCTCACGATATGCGCCGTCTTCAGCAGCAGCAATCCGTTCATGCGTTGTGCTCCGTTGTCCGGATCCAGCCAATTGCCTGCCTGCCGTCGGCACGCAGGTGCCGCAGTCAACATCTCCACCGCCCGCGCGTTCATCGGGCGACAGCTCATGAAACCCGAATCGATCCCGGCCGAGCACATCGATACGCGCATTCTGTTCGTGCGCGCGCGCAAGGTGCTGCTGGACGCGGACCTGGCGTCGTTGTATGGCGTATCGACCGGAACGCTCATTCAAGCGGTCCGGCGGAACATCGAGCGCTTCCCGCAGGACTTCATGTTTCAGCTTACGCAACAGGAGCTTAGAATCTTGAAATCACAAATTGTGATCTCAAGTTCGCCGCATGCGGAGAAATGGGGTGGACGCCGCACGCTGCCCTATGTGTTCTCGGAGCAAGGCGTGGCGATGCTGTCTTCGGTGCTGCGCAGCCGCCGCGCGATCGCCGTGAACATCGCGGTCATGCGCGCCTTCGTGCGCCTGCGGGCCATGGTCGCGGCCAATGCCGAGCTGGCGAAGAAGCTCGACGAGCTCGAGCGCCGTGTCGCCCGCCATGATGAAGCCATCACCTCCGTCGTGCGCGCCATCCGCGAGCTGATGGCGCCATCGGCGCCGAAGCCGAAGCGGCGGATCGGTTTCATTCAGGATTGAATTCGCGCTTGCGCTGTTCGAAGCGGCGCTTACGTCGCCCGCTTGTAGGAATTCGACGCGGAGCCGCGGCCTCCGGCCACGTTCGGATTGGTGTTGACGAACTCCTCGGCCGTGAGCTTGTCGATCGTGCGCGTCTGCGCCTCACCCTCCTGGTTCGGGAAAGAGCTGGAGACGATCTTGTACGTGACCGGCCTCTTCTCCTCGTCCGCCGTGTAAGTGCCGAACACCGAAAGACTGCCGCGCATGATGGCCGCACACCTTCAACTGCCTGCCACGGCAAGCGGCTTGGCGATCATCAGCCAGTAGATCGCGATCACAGCCGCAAACGCGGGGATGCCGAGCGCAAACCACCGCTTGAACCACGCGTGGAACCATGCCGGCAGTGCATCAATAGAGGCAGCCCGCTTCGACTCGCGACTCAATCGGCCCTGGATATAAAGCACCGGTAACCAGCAGGCTCCGGCCAGCAAAAAGAGCATCCACACGGCGATCGACCACGCACTCACGAGCGGCCAACCCAGGTAACTCATCAGCACAACGCCACTCAGAGCTTGAAACACGACCGCAGGCGCGGTGAAGCAGGCGTCCGCGATCACGGTCAGCCGCAGCGCCAATCGAAGCGCGCCGATGTCGCGGGAGCGCAGCGAATTGCGGTAGCCGAACCAGCAAAAAAACGCTATGCCGAGACCGGTTCCGAAAACGATCGCCGCGCTCAGGATGTGTGCGGCCTTCCAGAACGCAAACGCCGTCACGCGTTGGTCTCCTTCACCACCGTGGTCATGCGCCAGCGCGCAAACTCCGGTTCGAATTCCCGCAGCGCAAGAAATCCCGTGCAGGGAAACGCGCCGCGCGGCGAAATCTCGTCGTCGGCGAGCTTGCGCGCGAGCAGTATGGCGGCCATGCTGGGAATCTCGGGGCCGTGGGCGGCGTCCACCGTCAGGTGCCACTCGAACCGGGCGCGGCTTCCGTCCGGTCGCCTGCCGACGAGGCTCACCAGCATGCCGCCGCGGTCACCTCCGAACACGTTCATCCACGAAGCGATCCGGTCGAGCGGCTTCGCCCACCGCTCGATTGGCAGCGGCACGCCTTGCCTACGGAGCATGGCCGCGAGCCAGAGTGCAAAGTGCTGCGCTCCAATCTCGAGCGCGGCGCGGAACTCCACCGTGCGCACGCCGGGATAAAGGCGCGGAAACAACTCGAGGTCGGGAACGTCGCAGGCCGCAGCCCAACGCACGCCGAGCCCGTCGAACCGAAGGCGTCTCAGCTCCTGCCAGCCCCACGCATCGCGCCA
>WNFH01001516.1_pt1 | contig 15772 bp, 14 predicted proteins | sample 5400411 | NCBI WGS metagenome assembly WNFH01 (sample SAMN13153347, study PRJNA577476) | soil metagenome | isolation source: 200 cm saprolite under Douglas fir tree site 2 hole 3 | place: USA:California | collected 2015-04-18
CTTGCCCTTTCTCTGCTCGCGATCCCGGCTGCGGCGCAGAACGGCCGCTCCAACAAGAGCGGGGCGAAACGCGGCGACAACCGCGTAGACTTGGTTCAAGCGGATAGCAAGTCGAAGGACAAGGACCGCGATCCATCAACGGACAACGACAAGAACAAGGGCAAGCACAACGGCGAGACCAAGGGCAAGCACAATGGCACGACCAAGGGCAAGCACAATGCCATAGGTCACAGGCACTAATAAACTGCCCTACGGGAATCAATCACACCGATTGAGGGGAGCTGCCGCAAGTTTCGGGGCTCCCCTTTCCGTTTCTTGGAGTCCAGCAACGCTTTTCCGACCGGATCCCCGGCCGGGCCGGGGCAGGCGGAATAGACGCGAAGGCAAATGACGGGCGCTGAGTTACGCTTCTTGGGCCATTTACTCCGAGCGGCCGCCGAAGAGCCGCAACACAATACCCGCGGAAGCCCAATAGTTGTTCTGATGAAGATTGGTACCGAAGGAGGTACGGTAGTAGTCGACGTCGAACAAGCGGATGTCGATGTGCCGGGAGGGATGGATATCTAATCCGCCGCCGGCTTTATAGGAAAGAGTGTTTTGCGAAGTTGTGTAACCGCCGGTCCCGCTGATGATGGTGTCCGAGCGCGAACCCCCGACCAGGGCTTCCACAAACGGAGTGACGCCCCATCGATTTCGCCCACGGTGGAAGTAGCGGGGCCCGAAATGATTTCCGTAGAGTACATTCTTGACGCCGCTGACAGTGACAACGCTGTAGCTGCTGTCCGCGACGATCTGCAACCACGGTTTCACATTCCAGCCGAATGATCCCATTGCGCCGTTTAAGTTGCTCGAGGTTCCCCCGCTGCCGGAAAGCCGTGCAAATGCGTAGCCGCCGTAGAGTTCGATCAGAGGAGCTCTGCGAACACCCGACGGGCGGGGCTTCTCCCAGCTTGTCCTGTCGTTTGCGGGACGGAACGATGGTGCTGGCGGTTGAGCGGATGCGGGTTCAGGTTGTGTTGGCGCAGTCCGTTCTGGCTGCGCAACGGCACTCGCTGATGTTACCGGAGCATCTGATGCGGGCGCTGGTCCAGCTGATGCGGGTTGAGGATCCATAGGCGCAGGCGGATTTGGCTGTGCGACGGTGGCAATTGTGGCCGGGGCATTCGAAATGGGTGAGGGCGATGTACTTACTGACGCTTGTATCGCGGCAGGTTGAGCCGGCGCGGGCTGCGGTTGTGCATGCGCAGGCAGATTAGGCTGCGAGACGGTCGCAGTAGTATCCGGAACATTCGAAATTGGTGCGGGCGCTATGGGTTCAGGCGCCTGCGCTGGGGCCGGTTGAGCGGGTGCAGGCTGAGGCTGCGCAGGTACAGTCATAGCAGGCTTTGCAACGGTCGTGCTGGTACTCGGGAGCTTTGATTTTTCAGCAGCCAATTGTACTGAGCCACCCTGACGCGCGGCTGTTGCGGCTCGATCAACCGCGAGCAGATTCGAATAGACGTAACCTACTTTTCCGTCGCCAGTCTGAATCCGGGAGAATACAAAACCGTAAACCAAGATCGTGAAGCGCTCCCCGCAACGGAGAGATGCGACTACCTCGGGAGTCTTCCTAGGTTTTCCGAAAACCGGAGTGTCTTCTGGATGGTTGGAGCAATCCACAAACCCCACGTCGTCAGCCCAAGCCGCAGAGGCCGCAAGAAAACATCCCCCCAGGAGAATAAGCAATCGGTTGCGTAACATGGCCCCCTCCTCGGCTCGAGCAGCCCCGAGCCCCAAGCAAGTTTATCGAGGATGGAGACGTGTTCGTCAGATGGACGAAGGGACAGTAGCTTCCAAAAGGGTACTGTTCGAGATGCCGGGGAGGCTGCCTGTCCCAGCCCGATTGGGACATCGCCGGAAAGGATGGCGGTCTCAATGGGTCGACGCAACACTAAGCTCGAAGTCTACTTGCAGGAGTCTTAAAAGCTAAAATCGTTCGCGAGCGTTGAATCGAACGGAACACTACCCTGGTTAGGTTCTGATTGAGTACCGCCCGACAGATCGGTTCTGTAAGGGGAAGTATTGTCGGATCAACTGCTTTGATGGTGTTGCAACGACCTGTTGAGCTCGCAATCAGATTTGGAGAGTTGGACCAGCCCAAGACTAGACCGAACAATCCTTCGGCTGCAAATATATTGGAAAAAAATGCTTTATACCAGACCTTGCGATCGGAATCGGAGCAGGTGCCGCTGCGAAATAAAAAGAGAGAGAGTTTCTTGCGAGTTTATGGATGGGCGGCGACGCGATCGAGGATGACTTTTTCGGTGAGGAGGGCTTGCTGGCGGACGCGGTCGGAGATTTCGGGCAGTTCGCGCTGGTAGGGACGGATGGCGGGGAGATCATCTGGCTGGCCGATGAGATAGAGGGCGCGAAGGGCTTCCCAGACTTGTTCGTCGCCTGGGTCCACGGAAGCGACTTCGGCGCCAGCGGCGACGTTCGAACCGATGGCGACCGAAAGCGTTCGAATGCGTCCGCTGATGGGCGAGCGCACTTCCGTCGATTGCTGGCCAACCTGCAGCTTGGCAATCAGACCCCCTTGCCGGATAGCGGTGCCTACTCTGTCGGTATCGGTCACGCGGCCGGCGCTGGGAGCGACGATTCTTGCCGGTTGCAAGAGGACAACGATCTGGGGACGGCCGCTAGTGTCACCAAAGCGGACCAGCGAAAGGGCGGCATTACCGCGGACCATCGGGGATTGATCCTGGAGCATTCTCAGCAGGCTCTCATGGAAGCCAGGACCAGAAGTGTCCTGGCCCATGACCCAGGCATCGGTGTTGCGCACTTCCTCGACGGGATGCGAAGCCAGCCGGACCATTTCCGGATACCAGCGCGTCACAACTGAGTCGCGGCGTCCCATGCGCTCGCCAAGCTGGACGAGGGCATGTTGGATGTGACGCGGATGCTTTTCGTCCCGCAGGTATGCGCTGATCTGGTTGTCGGGGAGCTGGCGTCCGAACCAGGTGTTCCACCAGAAGAGGAAAGGCATGAGGACGATCAACCAGGCGGTAACGAAGAAGAGCGCGCGATTTCGCGGGGACATTTTGTGATGCGGCGGCGAGGCGGACTTCCCCGAGGAATTCTCCTCAGCGATTACCGGCGGGTCGCCGGGTTTGGGAGAGGACGGTGGGCTTGCCATGTCTTCTCCGGGTCGCTAACTCTCTTCGGGCGCTGACGGCGGCTTGCTGGGCCCCGCTTTGCTCTTTCCCAGTAGCCCGCGGTCGCGAAGCTCCCAGAAAACATTCAGGAAGAAGACCCCGGAGATGCTCAGCATGATGAGGCTCTCGAAGAGACCATCCACGGTGGTGATGGTGCCGCTGACGATGATCCAGGCAATTCCCGCGAGAGGGATGAGGCCGAGCAAGATGGAAATCAAGAGCATCACGGGAAGCAAAGGACCTCCTCAGGATCTCGTCGATTCGTGACCGCGGGTTCCAGATTCCACAGCAAACTCGGCGATCCATGTAGATAGGCCGGGCTGAAGCCCGGCCCTACATGGGAGCGGACGGTGCTACGGCTTGAAGGTTGCGTCAACGGTTTTGGCGTCCTTCGCGGCAAGAGTGACCTTCATGGTTTGCTCGCCAAGCTTTTCGTGGACGAAGGCAAGGGTGTAATCGCCGGGGGGCAGACCTTTGATTTCGAACTTGCCATCCGGGCCGGTGACGGCAAAGAACGGGCTCTTGGTCACGTTGACGAACATGCGCATCCAGGGGTGCTGGTTGCACTTCACGGGCAGCATGATCTCTTCGCGGGCGAAGGATTTCTCGAGCGGGGCGGCTTGAGGAGGCTGCGACTCGTTCCACTCGCGGTTGTCCTTGGGCGTGGGATGAATATTGTGAGTCGTGGGATCACTGTTGACGATCTTGATGGTCTGACCGGCCACTACGCCCAGCACGTGGGGATGGTATTTGCAGCCGCTCTGATCGAGGGTGATGGCTTCCTTGGGAACATCGAAAGTGCGGTTGCCGAGGCCCTCTTTGACGTACACAAACACATTCGAAAGGTGGCCGCCGCTGGAGATCACGTTTTCAGCTATGTTTGTGCCCTTGCAGGCGGGATCCTGGCTCATGTCAATCTTGGCGGCTTTCGGGGCTTCGCCATCGAGCTTCACGGTGCCGCCGACGCTGGCTGCCGTGGCGGGATCAATTGGAGTGGCGGCCGCGGGAGCCGCAGCTCTGGGAGCCGCGGGCTGCTCTTCCGTGCTTTCCTTTTTGCCGCATCCCGCGAGGAGGACAAGTCCCAGCAAAGCGGCCAAGCTCCAAACTGCCATGGATGTTTTCGTTTTCATTTTTTCGCCGTACCTCTCTTGAAATTTGAAAGCTCAAGCCAATCGAAAATTTATTCGGGCGCACCACGGCCGCCGTTGCCGGAGGATTTCGCGCCGGACGACGGACTGCCGGATGCGGCATTCGAACGACCCATGGCAGCGCCGACTCTGCGCTGCTCTTCGGGAGTGAGCTGGAGGATGTAATCGACCAGCAGCTTGGTTTGATCCTTGTCGTAGCCCTTGAACGAAGAAGGCGTCGGACCGGAAAAAACCCAGTGGCCGTTGTCACGCTTGAACAGACCGGAAGGCATGGAGGTGCCCGGGCTGATAGCCTGGGGGTCGATGACCCAGCGCTCCATCCAATCGGGTTTCAAGCGGCCGCGGGCTTGAAGGAAATTCGGGGCGGTGGCGAAGCGATCGTGGGCCGGATCGCCGGTGGCGTGGCACTTCAAGCAGGGCGCCGCGGTGCTGCTGAAGAGGCTGCGCGCCATCTCGGTTTCTTTGGCGGTGAGCACGGGAACCTCTTCCGGTATGTAGGGGAAGGGCTGCCTGGCAAGCGCCTGGAAGAAGCGCACCAGCTTGCCAAGCTCATTTTCGGAAAAAGAAAACGTGGGCATGCGGACTTGCAGGTAAGAGCGCACGCCGTTGCGATTGTTGTCCTTGTCGCTCAGCGACGGATTTTTCAGGAAGCGCAGGAGCCATTCAGGATCAACACGCGCGCCTTCGGTGAGGAGCTTGGGAGGCAACTGCTCCTGCCCGTCGGGGCCCTGATAGCGCGCCATGGCCATGAGCGAGGTGCGCTGGCTGGGAATGAGCTGGTGGCAGCCCATGCAGTTATATTTCTTGACCACCCACCAACCTTCCTGAATGTCGCGGCGATAATCCAATGGGCGGTACTGATAGCTGGCGGGGAGCGGGTTTTCCTGGCTGCCCAAGAGGAAAGTGGTGAGCGCGCGAATCTGTTCGCTGTTCAAGTGCAGATTCGGCATGCGCAACTTTTCGGTTTCGGGCTTGTCCTTGCCTTTGTCCCAGATGTTCGGCTCCGCCAGTTTGTGTTCGAAGAAGCCCTTTTGGTCGTACCAGGGTTTTTTGGCGGGGCCTTCTGGCAACCGCGATAAGTCGTCAGGATCGGTGATAGGTTCGCTGCCGCCGCGCTGGGCGATTTCTGTCAGCAACGCAAAATCCAGGCGCTCAATCGGTTTGCTGCCTTCGATGGTCAGTTCCGTTCCAATGCGGCCTTCGTCTTCGAGGCCGGAAATTTCATGGCATCCGGCGCAGCCGAAGTGGCGAACCCACTTCTTGCCTTCCGCCTTCAGATTCGAATCGTCCATGAACGACGCATCGGCGTAAGCGGACGGCTCCTGCTTTTTCAGCGTGACCAGGTAGCTGGCGACGTCCTCGGCGTCCTGCGGAGAAAGGCGCAGGCTGGGCATTACGGTCATGTTCTGCACTTGCAGTTCGTGGCCGTCGTTTGGACACCTGCTGTGCTCGAGGTCAAACACAAAGGGAAGGCCCTTCTTTTTGTAATCTTCGGGACCGATGTCTTTCTTTTCATAGGGGCAGTAAGGACGCGTGCGCTCGCGCGCGTTGTGAACCCAACGCACCAGGTAGTCGTAGCTGTCCTTCTCTCCGACGCGAGTGAGATTGGCCGCGAAGGTTCCGCCCTGCAACTGGTCGCCTTCGCCGATGGAGTGACATGCCAGACAGCCGCGCGTTTCGAACAGTTCTTTTCCATGAGCGGCATTGCCGGGCTTGTGCTTGGGCAGAGGATCGGTCAGCGCCGACTGCCAAATGTAAGCGGAGATGGCCTTGATCTGTTGGTCGTTGAGCCGGAAATTCGGCATCTTGGTTGTGGCGCGGAAGTCGCTGGGCTTCTTCAGCCAAACCGGAATCCAATTCTTGTTTAACTTGAGGCGGATGTCCTTAAGATTGGGCCCAACCTTTTTCATGTCTTGCAGCAAGCTCTTGGTGGAGCGGTCGAGCTGTACGACGCCCAGGTCCAGCTTGCTATTGGTGACGCGGAGCGCCACGGCGCGATCGTTCAGGCGGTTGGCCACTTCGTTGCTCTCGGCCTTGTCGGCCTGCTTCATCAGGTCGCCGGCTTGCTTGAGGTTGTCCTTTTTCTCCTGGTCGATTTGCTTGATCTGCTGTGCGACGGAGAGCAAGTCTTCGGGTTCCTTATCATAGCCTTCATATCGGTGACAGCCCAAGCAGCCGCGCTGGCGGAAGAGATCCTTGCCTTCGGTGAGCGTCCAGCCCACGTCGTTGCTGACGAGAACCATGTCCGCGGAGTGACAGATCTGACAGCCGGATTCGTAGTTTCCCGGGGAGAAAAGAGGCCAGAGCCAGTGTTCGTAGTTGCCGTGGGCTTTTTCAACACTCGTGGTGGCGCGGCCATTGCCCTGATGGCAGGGTGAGCAACCGTATTTTTCCGGGTCGTGGATCTTCAAGAGATCGGGTTCGGGATGACTCGTGAAGGCCCGCGCATATTCATCCGGCTTTTTGCCTTTCAATGCCATGGAAGCCGCGGTGAGTTTTACCGGCTCGCGAATGCCCATGTGGCAGGACTCACAGCGGTCGACAATATTGGCACTATCCTCTCTTTCGAGATTGGCACTGTGCTCGTTGACATTAATCTGGCGGATTTTCGGCGTCCAGGCTTCCACGCCGTTCTGCAAGTTCGCGAGCTGCGAGGGCGTGAGGTTCACCATGTGATCGGAGAGGTAGGAATCCATCAACTGTTTTTTTTCGCTGACGGGCTTGATCAGTTCACCGAGTTCGGCGCTGAGCGCGGTGCGTTCGTTTTTCAGGTCGTTGTACGTTTTTTCGAGCTCGTCGTAATCCTTGAAGGTTTGCTTCTTGCCGTCGGGCATTTCCGCAGTGGTGCTTTCCCTCTTGTATTCCTCGAGATTCCTGCGTTTGCGTTGCTTTGCGGAGGCGCTCGTTTCCGTCTCGATGTCATAGGTTGAGGCGCTTACATAAGCGCGCCGGTCGGTAAAAACATTTTGCACGGCCAGAATCTGGGCACTGAGGTCGCGCAGTCTTTCGTTGATCTCCTTGATGCGCGGGGCGGTGTTCTGGCTTGCGGCGTCGAAATCCTGTTTCAGCTTCTGGTAGTCGGCGCTGGTCTCGACGTCCTTTTGCGAGTCGCGCGACTGCGACCGGGCCGTCTTCAGAAATGTCGAGTAGCGGTCTTTCCACTCGTGCTGAAAAGCTTTCCAGGGGCGCTGACCAAAATCCTCGTCCCACATGGCCCAGAAGAAAGTGGCCATGAGAATGACCATGGAGATGACGTAATGCGGGGCGAGCGACTTGCTGACGACCGGGTCGTTTTCGGGAATGGGCTTTTCGGGCACCAGTTCCTCCTAAACGTTAAACCAAGGTGTAATCCACACGTACTTGATGTGGAAGAGCAACCGCAGAAACATTTTGATCGGCAATCCGAGCATGGTGAGCAGAAAGGTCATCATGATGGAGTACTGCAGCAAGCTCATGCGTTTGTAATCTTTCGGGTTGTTACGCCGGAAAAAGGCGTGCACCAGCATGCCGCCGATGGCGAAGAAGCCGCCGACCACCGCAGCGCCGAAGATGCCCTTGCCCCAATTCGAAGTGATCCCGAAGAGATCCGGCAAGTCGCGGTTGACTTCATAAATGAGCCGGTTGTGGTCCCAGGTCTGCCCCGGCCAGAACCACTGCCATCCGGGGCCGCGGATGAAAGTGCCGATGAAAATCATGGAGACCCACAAGATGATGAAGCCGAAGAGAAATGTCCCAATGGCGAATTTGCGCTGCTTCCAGGTGTAATAGCCGCAGCCCAAGGGATTGGTATCTATATAAGGAATTACCATCAGGCCGAGGATGATGAGCGTGGGCATAACCACGCCGGCGATCCAGGGATCGAAGTAAACCAGCATTTCCTGCAAGCCGAGGAAATACCACGGCGCTTTCGCCGGATTCATGGTCAGGTTGGGGTTGGCCGGTTCTTCCAGCGGGGCATTCAGAGTGATGGACCAGACCATCAGAATGATAGTGACGATGATGGCGGCCAGGAATTCGATACGCAGAAGAAACGGCCAGACGTGCACTTCCTTGGCCCAACCAGGTTGGAAGGGCCATGCTTTGCGATGGTGCGTCTTGGCGAGCGGGGGATTGGTTTCGAGTTGGGCGATCAGGGCGTCATTGGCGCTGGCCTGCCTCCATGCGAGGTAGATGTAAAACGCCAGCAGCGGAATCATGGCGATGATCGGGACATTGTCCGCGGCGGAAAGGATTTCCCAGAGTTGTTTCCAATCCATGACTACTTCTTCGCCTCCTTCACTTCGGAGTCGAGCACGACGGGGGCTGGGCCGGAGATCCCGCCATCCTTACGCACGCGCCAGAAGTGCAGGACCATGAAAATGGAAGCGATGATGGGGATGCCGATGCAATGCCAGATGTAGGAGCGGAGAAGCGCGTTGGCGTCCACGATGGAGCCGCCCAGCAGGCCGAAGCGCACGTCGTTGTACGGGGTCATGCCCAACATCGAGCCGAAGGGACCTTCGTGTCCGAGGAGAGGAGTGGCGCGGGCCATATTCGTACCCACGGTCACAGCCCAGAAGCCGAGCTGATCGTCAGGAAGCAAATAACCGGTAAAGGAGAGCAGTAGCGTCAAGACCAGCAGGATTACGCCCACGTTCCAATTAAACTCGCGCGGTTTCTTGTAAGAGCCAGTAAGAAACACGCGGAACATGTGCAGCTCGACGGCGATGACCATCAAGTGCGCGGCCCAGCGATGCATGTTGCGCAACAATTTGCCGAAGGGCACGTCGTGCTCGAGGTAAAGAACGTCGCGGAAGGCCTGCACTTTGCTGGGGTGGTAATAAAACATCAGCAGCACGCCAGTAAGCGTGAGCACGATGAACAAATAGAAGGTGATGCCACCCATGCCCCAGGTGTAGCTGTAACGCACCGCGTCGCGATTGATCTTGGCGGGATGCAAATGCAGGAAAACGTTGGAGAGCACGCCCAGAGCGCGATTGCGCGGGGTGTCGTCGTGCTTGTGACGGAAAATCGAAGTGAAGAGCTGGGTCTTGGTGGGCTTCTTCAGCAGCTCGACCTGTTCTTTGGCTTTGGCAGGCAGGTCCGTCTTGAGGGATTCGAGGTCCTCTTTGACGCCAGCTTTGAGACGCTCAACCAGGCCAACCGCTTTGCCGTTATTTCCGTTCGGCGTTTTCTCTTCGGGCATCGTCTGCTCTCCCGTCCTGTGGCGGCTCGAACTGTTCCTATTTCTCCCGTGCGCGCGTGGCGCTCGCGCGGCGCGCTCAGCTACACCGGCAAAAATGCTCCCGGATCATTGAACTTGCTCGGTTGTCCCTTGGGCCACTGATAAAGCCGGGAAGTATCAACGATGATCTGGCCGTCGGGAGCCGGCTCCACGTGCGCGCGGTCCATAGGCCGCGGCGCAGGCCCCTCAAAGTTGACGCCTTCGCTGTCGTAGCCGCTCCCGTGACAGGGGCACTTGAACTTATTTTCGCTGGCTTTCCAGTCGGGTGTACAACCCAGATGCGTACAACGAGCGTAAATCACGAAAATGCGATCCGGGGTGCGGTCCACCCAGATGCGGTATTTCTGCTGCCACTTGGTATCCACGCCCAAAGCATAGTCCGAGGGATAGCCGATCTTGAAGACAGTGGGAGGCTCGAAGAGAGTGCGAGGAAGGAAAAATTTAAAGAACGCGATGAACCACGCGCCCAAAAATCCAGTGACCGCGGTCCAAACGAGGCGCCGCCGCCGTTGGTTGATTGCACTCGGCGCGGGACCGACGGTCGCCAAACCGGCAGCCGCTGCAGCTTTGGACGTGCCCACGGCCGGCGTGCCAACATACCTGGTGGCATCTCCGCCACCGGCAGTGGATGTCTTCGCAACTACCGGCTTTGGTTTGGCCGAATCAGTTTCCGGGCCCGCCATGCGATACCTCCTGGATTGCTGGTCCTCGAAAATAATTGGCGGCCCCCGAAAGCGCCGCCCGTTCCCCTCTAGGTTATGGGACCTGCGACCCCGATCAAGTCGGGGCCGAAAATGAATTGGCCATGAATTACAGATTGCTTCAGACGCGAGTTCGAATTTTCCACGGTGAGCGGAGACGACGGTCCGCAGAGATCGAGATATTTTTCAGATGAACTGGAAATACTACAGAGAGAGGGCGCCATCACTGAGAGCGTCCGAGGCCCGCCGGATTGGAAAAGTTTGATACGAAAACATCGCGAGGTCCTCAACATTTCGCTGGACCCCCCAAGAACGAAACGCATATTACTCAAAACAAAAAAATTCGTCAATGCGTCTTTGCGGTCTGTCCTGGAAATGATTCGGAGGCATTTCGGAAAAGAAGCTCTCCGGCAAAAAATAAATGCAAGAACCCGCTTGCGCTCAGAAAAAGCTATGATATATTCCACCCGATTCGTATCCCCCACTTCTCTGGTCGCAGAGAATTCGAGCAGGGCCTCTGTGGGGAAGGCCGAGAATCCAACTCGGGGGTCGTGCTGCATGGGCCTCATTCTTCTGGTTATCATCTGGCTGATCACCTTTGCAAGCACGTACTTCTTCATCGCCAAGACATGGTGGTTGCCCGCTGGGGCTTCCGCCGCCGCCGCCGGAATCGATCATCACTTCACGACCACGTATATTCTCATGGGCGTCGTCTTTGTGGCTGCGCAGGTTGCCTTGGGGTTTCTCGTCTGGAAGTATCGCGACGGCGGGTCATCTTCCGAGGCGCACTATTCTCACGGCAACATGAAATTGGAAATCGTCTGGACCGTACTTACCACGGTACTTTTTGTGGGGCTAAACCTGGCGAGCAGCTCGATCTGGGCATCGGAACGGTTCCGTCCGGCAGAAGCGAATGCTGTCCGCGTTGAAGTGACGGGGATGCAGTTTGCCTGGTATTTCCGCTATCCCGGACCGGATGACAAGTTTGGTGCAACGAACCCGGAGCTGGAAGATGCCTCGGCCGGCGGCGAAGCGGCTCTGGGTCTCGATACGAAAGACCCCGCGTCCAAGGACGATGTGGTGACGGGAACGATGGTGGTGCCGGTGAACCGCGAAATCGAAGTGATTTTGCGCGCGCACGACGTCATCCATAGTTTCTTTATTCCGAGCATGCGCTTCAAGCAGGACGCGGTGCCCGGCCTAGCGATCCATATGCATTTCACAGCGATTCAAACGGGAGAGTATGAAATTCTCTGCGCCGAGCTTTGCGGGCTCGGTCATTACAAGATGCACGGCATGCTAAAAGTCGTCAGTCAGGAAGAGTACGATAGATGGCTGGCGGCACGGGAGGCCGAGAAGCAATAACATGGCTACTCACGAATTCGCTGCCCAGGAAGCACACGCCCACGAGGCCCCTCAAGGGTTCATTCGAAAGTGGATCTTCAGTCTCGATCACAAAATCATCGGCCTTCAGTATTACTTCCTTGCACTGGCCGCCGTGTTTGTCGGCATGTTCCTCTCGCTGCTGATGCGCATCCACTTGATCTGGCCCACGGCAGCCTTGCCGCTGCTGGGCGACATCAAGCCGGAGACGTATCTCACGCTGGTGACTATGCACGGCACCATCATGGTTTTCTTCGTGCTCACCACCGCGCCACAGGGCGGCTTCGGCAATTATTTCCTGCCCATTCAGATCGGCGCGCCGGACATGGCGTTCCCGGTGTTGAACATGCTCTCGTTCTGGACGACTTTTCTTGCGTTCATCGTGATGATCGCGGCTTTCTTCGTTGCCGGAGGGGCGCCTCTGCATGGCTGGACCGGCTACGCGCCGCTGAGTGCTATTCAGTCGGCTGGACCAGGCGAGGGACTCGGCGCGGATTTGTGGATCATCAGCATCGCTATTTTCTGCATCGGCGCGCTGATGGGCGCGCTGAACTTCATCACTACCACTCTCGATATGCGCGCCAAGGGCATGACCATGATGCGAATGCCGCTGACCTGCTGGGCGTGGTTCGTTACCGCTATCCTCGGCCTGCTCGCGTTCGGCGTGCTCCTTTCTGGCGGCATTCTGCTACTGATGGACCGCAACCTGGGCACCAGCTTTTTCGTGCCGCTGGTCACCATCAACGGCCAGCTCACTGGTCATAAGGGCGGTTCGCCTCTTTTGTGGCAACACCTCTTCTGGTTCTTCGGCCATCCCGAGGTTTACATCGCCATCTTGCCGGCCATGGGGATGTGCTCGCAGTTGCTCTCCGTGTTCTCGCGTAAACCGATCTTCGGATACAAGGCAATGGTGTACGCCATCCTGGCGATTGGGTTCCTGGGCTTCATGGTCTGGGGCCATCACATGTTCATGAGCGGGATGAGCCCGTACACCGCTTTTGCTTTCTCCATCATGACCATGGCCATCGGCGTTCCGTCAGCCATAAAAACATTCAACTGGCTGGGGACCCTCATGCGCGCGAAGATCCGCTTTGCTTCCCCGATGCTGTTTGCGATCGGCTTCGTTTCACTGTTTGTTTCGGGCGGGATCAGCGGTCCGTTTCTGGCGCAGCCTGTGCTTGACATTCAGTTGCACGACACTTATTTCGTGCCGGCGCACTTTCACCTCATTATGGGTGTGGCCTCCATCTTCGGCATCTTTGCCGCGACTTATTATTGGTTTCCCAAAATGTTCGGACGGATGATGAACGAGTCGCTGGGGCGCTGGCACTTCTGGTTCAGTTTCATTGGGACGTACGCGATCTTCATGCCCATGCACTACCTCGGCATGGCAGGAATGCCGCGGCGCTACTCGCAGATGACCGAGGTGAGGTATCTGCTCGACCTGATTCCGCTGCAGAAGTTCATCACTTACGCGGCGTTTATCACCATCGCGGGACAGTTGATCTTCGTCGTGAATCTCTTCTGGAGCATGTTCAAGGGCAAGAAGGCCAGCGACAATCCCTGGGAAGCGACCACGCTCGAATGGACCACCGCGACGCCGCCCCCTCACGATAATTTTGGCGGACGCACCCCGGTCGTTCACAACGGTCCGTATGAGTACAGCGTGCCCGGCGCGCCCCGCGATTACGTGATGCAGAACGATCCGGAAATCGAGCCGGCACACTGATCAACCAATGGCAAGTTTCTCCACCACCGCGACAGTAGACGATCCCAGAATCTCGCTGGGCGATGATGGCATTGCGCCGCCGGTTCGGGGCGGCGGCGGAGACGATGATGGTTCAGGTTCCGGATTGCCGGATTACGCAACGCGTCTGCGCCGGGCGCGGCTTGGCCTGCTGGTCGCGCTGACTCCGGTCCTCATGTTGTTTGTTTCCTTCAGCAGCGCTTACATTGTGCGTCAGGGACTGCCGACCCTTGATCCGCGCACCAATGCGCTTGTACGCGATTGGATTCCCGTGACGCTTCCCAAGCTGCTCTTAATCAATACGGGTGTGCTGATCTTGAGTAGTGTGTTCATGGAGCTGGCGCGCCGGCAGATTAAAGTTCAAGCAACCCGCGTGATGGCGACAACCTCTCCGGGAGCGTCCGCCGGCGACCAGATGAGTATTCCCTGGCTATCGATGACAATCGTTCTCGGCGTCACATTTCTTTTTGGCCAGTGGACGGCCTGGCGGCAACTGGCCGCAAATGGATTCTATGTGGCCACTACGCCTAGCAGTTCGTTTGTTTACTTGCTGACCGGCACGCATGCCATTCACTTGATGGGTGGCGTTCTCGCGTTGTTCGTCGCGGGTATCGCTTCGCTGTTGCACCGCTCTTTGGCAACGCGGAGCATTGTGGTGGATGTAACCGCCTGGTACTGGCATTTCATGGCGGGACTGTGGATCTACATTTTGTGTTTGCTGGAGTTTGCCAGCTAAACGTACGTTTTTGAACAGGAGGCCGAACGCATGGCTGAATCCGCGTTGCACGACATCCCGTCGGTCTATGAACCGTCGCTGTTTGGCACCTACTCCAAGAAAGTCGGGATGTGGTTGTTCCTGCTCTCCGATTCGCTGACGTTTGGCGCGTTGCTGTACGCCTATAGCTACGGGCGCATTTCGACAGAAGGCTGGCCCACGCCTTTTCATTCGGAGAGCATCGTCAACGCCACGATCATGACCGCGTTTCTCCTCACGAGTTCCCTGACGATGGTGCTGGCGGTCAGAGCTTCCGTCCATGGCGACGCCAAAGGGCAGCGCCTCTGGTTGCTTGCCACCATGCTGTGCGGAACGGGATTCATCGTTCTTCACGGACGCGAATGGAGCAAGCTGATCGCGGAGGGCTTGAGTCTCCCGATGTTCCCCAAAGTTCCGGGCCACGAAGCCGCCACCGAGTTTGTCAACGTATCCAAGACCGTGCCGCAGTTTGCCGCAACTTTCTTCGGGCTGACCGGGATGCACATGCTGCACGTCACGCTGGGCGTGATTTACCTGGGCGTTGTAGCGCTGCGCCGTAAATTCATCCCCATCCTGCTGGTCCTATGGCTGGTCGCCTGGCTGGCGACGCCGGTCTATAGCCCGTTTCACTACGGCGCACATGTCCTCTTCATCGCGGCGATTGTGTGCGGGATTATCCTGTGGCTGAAGCCCAAGGTATACGACTCATCGGACGTGGAAGTGGCCGGCCTGTACTGGCACTTCGTGGACCTCGTGTGGATGTTTATCTTCCCGTTGGTCTATCTGATGTCCGCCAAGATTCTTTAGGAGCCGGAGGGATATGGATACCATTCAAGTAGCCATCGCGGAACGCGTTGCAGAACAGCACCGACATCACGGCAAAGCGCTGTTCTTCTGGGTTTGGGGCGCTCTCCTGGCGATGACCGCCATCGAAGTCTATCTGACCTATCAGAATCTGCAGGCGAAGACGATGCTGACGATTTTGATGGGTCTGTCGCTGATCAAGGCCGCGCTGATCATCGGCTACTTCATGCATCTGAAATACGAAGTATCGAGGATGAAGTGGCTTACCATGTGTTCGGTGGTCGCTTGTCTGATTTTGATGACCATCTTTTTCTTTCCGGATGCTTTTCGCATACTCTATCTGGGAGTGAAATGAGACTTTGCTCTGCACTTCTCGTCTTAGCGTGCTTCTTGTGGGCGACGCCCGCGTTCAGCCAGGGTTGCGCCATGTGCCGCAGTTCCGCCGCCGCGACCTCCAAGGACGGACAGAAGGCCATCAGCAGAGGCGTCCTCGTACTTGTAGTTCCCCCAATCGGATTTATGACCCTCGGCGTTGGTCTGGCGCTTCGTTACGGAAAGAAGCGCGATCTGGAGAAGAACCGCCGCTGAGCGATTTGTTTTCAGTGGAGCTTCGGGCACCCCGCTCGAGGGACAGCGGACAAAATAAACTTCAACTGACTCAGCGCAGGTGCCATTGCTGCGGCGGAAACGCAGCTGAGCCAACCACTGGATTCCCGGGAAAGTCCGCCCTCGCGGTCTTTCCCGGAAGACGTCTACCAAAACCAAATGGCCATCAAGAAACGCGAGAGCAGGGGAAGCGCTCGCCGATTTTCGAGTG
>WNFH01002359.1_pt1 | contig 15766 bp, 15 predicted proteins | sample 5400411 | NCBI WGS metagenome assembly WNFH01 (sample SAMN13153347, study PRJNA577476) | soil metagenome | isolation source: 200 cm saprolite under Douglas fir tree site 2 hole 3 | place: USA:California | collected 2015-04-18
GATGACCGTGCCGTTCATAGATTCGGCGGCCAAGGCCGAGGCCTGCGTGGCCCGGATCAACGAGGCCGCGGGCTCGGGCGCGGCGCGCCCGGTCGTCTTCACCACGCTCGTCAACAGCGAGATACGCGAAGCCTTGCGCAAGGCGGATGCCTTCGTGATGGATTTTTTCGAGAGCTTTCTCGATCCGCTCGAGGCGGAATTCGGGGCGAAATCGACCCACACGATCGGCCGCTCGCACAGCGCGCGCGACAAGAAGGGCTACACCCACCGCATCGAGGCGATCAACTTCGCCCTCGCCCACGACGACGGCGCCTCTTCCAGGGACCTCGACAAGGCCGACGTGATCCTGGTCGGCGTGTCGCGCAGCGGCAAGACGCCGACCAGCCTCTATCTGTCGCTGCAGTTCGGCATCCGCGCGGCGAACTACCCGCTGATCCCCGAGGACTTCGACCGCATGAGCCTCCCCAGGGTGCTCGAGGGCTACCACGGCAAGCTCTACGGCCTGTCGATCGCTCCGGAGCGGCTGCGCGAGATCCGCAACGAGCGGCGACCGAACAGCAAGTACGCCGACCTCGAGAACTGCCGCCACGAGGTGCAGCAGGCGGAGAAGCTCATGCAGCGCGAGGGCATACGCTGGGCGAACTCCACCACGAAGTCGATCGAGGAGATCGCCACCACCATCCTGCAGGAATTCAAGCTCGAGCGGCGCGCTTATTAAGGAACGGCGCGGGAAGCTCCTCCGCCTTGCCGTACTTGCTCGAACAGGCAGATGGCGACCGCTGTCGCCACGTTCAGCGATTCCGCCGGTCCGGGCATGGGAATCCGCACCCGGTGGGTAGCGAGGCGCCGGGCGCCCTCCGAGAGCCCGGCGCCTTCGTTGCCGAATACCCAGGCGACCGGTCCATGCAGATCGAGCTCATAGAGCGAGGCTTGGGCGCGCGGCTCCAAGGCGACAACAGGGCCGCGGAACACACGCCCGAATTCGCTCAGATCGACATCCTCGAAGATCGACAGGAAGAAGTGTGCGCCCATGCCGGCCCGGATAACCTTTCCCGACCAGGCGAATACCGAACCCCGCGAAAGAAAGACATGCGGTATCCCCGCCGCCACCGCGGTCCTCAGTATTGATCCCAGGTTTCCGGGATCCTGGACGTTCTCGAGGAGCAGACAGCTCGACAGCGTCCGGGGCGCGGGGCTCGGCCGGGGCGTTCGCACCACCGCGCCGACGCCGGCGGCGCTGACGAGCTGGGAAATCTGGTCGGCCAGCCGGTCCGCGAGCACGAGGCGCGCATCGGCCGGCGCGCCCTCGAGGAGCGCGCGGATCTCCGGCTTGGCCATGGCGGTTTCTGCTGCGAAGATCGTTTCCGCCCTGCCGCCGCTTTCCCGGTAGGCCCGCACCAAGTGCTCCCCTTCCAGGAGCGTGGTGCCCGTCTCGCGACGCTCCCGCGAGGAGCTGGCGAGCTTCACCAGGGCTTTCACCTGCGGATTGTCGCGCGAACGGATGAGCTTCAATCCAGGGCGCATGTGCGCAAGCCTGCGAAGACGTCGCCGCGGTCTGGAGTGTAGAAGTTGCGCCAGGTGTTCGAAACCAGGCGCGCGGGCGTGGTGAAGCTTCCGCCGCGCAGCACCTTGTGAGTGCCGAACCACGGTTCGGAATATTCGCGGTAAGGGTCGCACGCAAACCCAGGGTACGGGCCGAAAACGCTCGAAGTCCACTCCCAGACGTTACCGAGCATCTGGCGGCAGCCCCTGAAACTGTCGCCGTCTGCAAAGGCGCCGACGGGAGCGCGGCCGTTGCCTCCCAGGTTGGCGGGCATCCCATCGCTTGCGCGCTCGCCCCAAGGATAGCGTCGTCTCGAGCCGTCGCCCGAAAACGAGGCCGCGGCCTCCCATTCGGCCTCGCTCGGCAGCCGCCGACGGGCATACCGGCAATACGCGTTCGCCTCGTGCCAGTTGACGTGCATCACCGGAAGCTCGTCTTCGAGCTTCACCCATTTGTCGAAGCGGCGCTCGAGCCACCCGCCGTCTTTCTCCGCCCAATAGCGCGGCGCTACGGCCCGCGCCGCTTCCTTCCAGCGCCATCCTTCGTCCGACCACCATTCGCGGCGCCGATAGCCGCCTTCGCGCACGAATTCCAGAAATTGTTTGTTCGTGACGGTGGCGCGCGCGATGCGAAAGGGCCGCAGCTGGACCGGATGCACCCATTTCTCGTTGTCGAAGTGAAACCCGGAATTGCGCGAAGCTCCCACCGGATATGTCCCGCCCGGAATCTCTGCGTCGCCTTCGAGCTCTTTTGCTCCTTTGTCTACCCGGAGCACGCCGCCGTTCAATGGATCCGGATAACCGAGGGTCTGGCGCGTGTAGTGAAACGCTTCCGCGTGCATGTCTTCATGGAACGACGCGAGCTGCACGAAGTACAGGAACCACTCGTTGTCCGGCTCGCGCTCGAGCCTGGCGAGAACGCGCTCGAGAACCCGATCCTGGTAGTCGAGCGTGGCCGACCGGCTGGGAAGCGGCAGATTCCAGCGCGTGTCGTGCTCCACGGTCGCGGAGTCGTAAAGCACATCCGCCCCGTCGAGCAGGCTTTCCGAGAGGGATTCGTCGGCGCGCAGCCTGAGGCACCAACGCTCCTGGAACCAGGCGACGTGCCCCAGCTCCCACAGCACCGGGTTGACGATCGGCAGCTTCAGGCCGAACAATTGCGGGCCTTCGAGATCCGCCTTCGAGATCCTGCGTAAGCGCCCGGGTGCGGCGTCTCGCGTCATGCAGCTGCCGCGAAAGAACGCCGGCTCCTGGTTCAGAACTCATGACGAAAACATAACATGAAAATCGCGCTCGTCACTCCGGCCGGAGCCCGATCCCGCAGCGGCAACCGGCACACCGCGGTGCGCTGGGCTGCGATGCTGCGCGCCTTGGGGCACAAGGTAGCGGTGTCGACGCGATGGGACGGGCAGGCGGCCGACCTCATGCTCGCCTTGCACGCCCGCCGCAGCCACGCCTCGATCGTCCGGTTCCGCGAGCGGTGTCCGGATTCGCCGCTCGTGGTCGTGCTCACCGGCACCGACCTGTACCGGGACATCCGCACGGACCGCGACGCGAAAGCATCCCTTGAGCTTGCCGATCGGCTGGTGGTCCTTCAAGAACTGGGCAAGCTCGAGCTGCCGCGCCGTTTCAGGCGCAAGACCCGGGTGATCTATCAGTCCGCACAGGTGCAAGCGCCGCTGGAACCGCCCGCGCGCCGTTTCCGGGTCGCGGTCATCGGACATCTGCGGGAAGAGAAGGACCCGTTTCGAGCGGCGCTCGCGCTCGCGCATCTCGGCGATTTGCGGCATCTCGAGGTGATCCATCTCGGCGAAGCGCTCTCGCCAAACATGGCGCGCGAGGCACGGCGGCTGATGCGCTCCGATCCTCGCTACCGGTGGCTGGGGAACGTACCGCATTGGGCCGCACTGCGCTGGCTCTCGCGCAGCCACGTGCTCGTGGTGAGCTCGCGCATGGAAGGCGGCGCCAACGTCATCTGCGAGGCCGCCGCGGCCGGGGTGCCTGTGATCGCCTCGCGGGTCTCCGGGAATATCGGGATGCTCGGCCGAGGCTATCCCGGCTACTACCCGCTCGCGGACGAGCGCTCTCTCGCGCGCCAGATCCGCCGCGCCGCGCGCGATCCCGGCCATTACGCGCGCCTGAAGCGCCTCGTGGCCGCGCGGCGAGCTCTTTTCCGGCCGACCGCCGAGCAGAAGGGTCTGCGAAGCCTGCTTGCCGGGCTCAAGCCCCACGCCTTGCGTCAGCGACCTCGCTCGAGGATCTCCCGGACCGGCGCAAAACTGCGCCGATAGACTTCGCACACGCCGTGCCGCCGCAGCGCCCGAAGATGCGCGCGCGTCGGATATCCCTTGTGCTCGTCGAAGCCGTATTGGGGAAAGCGCTGATGCAACCTGAGCATTTCCGCGTCGCGTTCGGTCTTCGCAAGAATCGAGGCTGCGGCGATCACCCTCACTTTCGCGTCGCCGTCGACGATCGCCCGGGCCGGGAGCGCAAGCACGGGGCAATGCGGGCCGTCGAACAGCACCTCGTGGGGCAGGACCGAAAGCGCCTCCACCGCCCGCCGCATCGCGAGCAGGCTTGCCTGCAGGATATTCAGGCGGTCGATCTCCTCGACGCCCGCCCAGGCGACCGACCAGGCGAGCGCCCTTTCCTTGATGAGGACGGCGAGCCGCTCGCGCTCGAGTGCGCTCAACACCTTGGAATCGGCGATGCCGGCCGGCGCCCGGCGCCCCGGATTGAAAACCACGGCTGCGGCAAAGACAGGTCCCGCGAGCGGCCCGCGGCCGGCCTCGTCGACGCCGCAGATCAGGCGGATTGCAGCCACGGCAGAATGGCTTCGGTCGCGCGGGCCGCCGTATCCCTGCGCAGAAGCCGCCGTATCTGGTCGAGGCGCTCCGGAAGCCGGCGGCTGACGACGGGATCGTTGAGCGAGTTCAGCGTGGCCTGGGCGAGGTTCTCCGGGGTCGCCTCGTGCTGGAGGATCTCCGGCACGAGAAACTCGCCGGCGATGATATTGGGCAGGCCGATCCACGGCAGATGCCCCATCCTGGACATCAGGCGATAGGTGGACCCGGCCATCTTGTAGGTGATCACCATCGGTTTGCGGGCGAGCGCGGCCTCCAGCGTCGCGGTCCCGCTCGCCACGAGCGCAACGTCGCACGCCGCTATGGCGTCGCGCGCGTGGCCAAACAGGACGGTGAGCGGAAAATCTCCGGTATCGGCCGCGCGCATCGCCTCCTCGAAAATCGCCCGGGTCTCGCGGCTCGCGAGCGGCACGAGAAAATGCACCCCGGGCTGCCGCGCCGCGATCAGCTTGGCGGCGTGCACGAAGGTGGAGGCCATGTAGCGGACTTCGGACTGCCGGCTGCCGGGCAGCAGCGTGATGACCTTGCGCGCGGCGGGCAGCCGCAGCTGTTCCCTTGCGGCCTGCGATCCATCCTCCTCCGGTGCCGCATCCGCAAGAGGGTGGCCCACGTAGGCGACCGGCACTCCCGCGGCGCGGTACAGCGGCTCCTCGAACGGAAACAGCACCAGCATCTTGCTGACCGACGCGGCGATAGAGCGCATGCGTCCGCCGCGCCAGGCCCACAGCGACGGGCTCACGTAATGGACCGCGGGGATGCCGGCGCGCTTCAGCCTGCGCTCGAGCGCCAGATTGAAATCCGGGGCGTCGATGCCGATGAAGAGCCTCGGTCGCGCCGCCAGGAGCCGCGCCTTCAGCTTCCGCCGGATCCCGAAAATCTCCGGAAAATGCCGCAGCACCTCGACATAGCCGCGCACCGCGAGCTTCTCCATGCTGAACCAGGAATCGAATCCCTCCGCTTCCATTTTCGGGCCGCCGACGCCTACGCAATGCAGATCGGGAACGCGCTTGCGCAGCGCGGCGATGAGATGCGCCCCGAGAAAATCGCCGGAGGCCTCGCCGGCGACCATGCCCACCACGACGGGGTCGTTGCTCACCGCGGCTACCGGATGATGCCGCGGCGCGAGCTGTCGAGGAACTCCACCAGCACCTGCAGCTCAGGACAGGCTTTTACCTGCGCGGCGATTTTCTTGCGCGCCTCCTTGAAGACGAGCCCCGAGCGGTACAGGGTCTTGTAGGCCTTCTTGATCGCCGCGATTTTTTCGGCGCCGAAGCCGCGCCGCTTCAGCCCTTCGCTGTTGATCCCGAACGGCTTTGCGGTGTTGCCCGCCGCCATGACATACGGAGGCAGGTCCTGCAGCAGCACCGTCGCGACCCCGGTGATCGAATGCGCGCCGATCGAGACGAACTGATGCGCTCCGGTGAATCCGCCGAGGACTGCGTAATCCCCGACGCGGACGTGACCGGCGAGCGTGGCGACGTTGGCGAAGACCGTATGGTTGCCGACCTGGCAGTCATGGGCGATGTGCACGTAAGCCATGATCCAGTTGTCGCTCCCGATTCGCGTCACGCCCGCGTCCTGCGCGGTGCCGCAGTTGAAGCTGCAGTACTCGCGGATCGTGTTGCGCTCGCCGATCTCGAGCGCGGTCGCCTCGCCGCCGTACTTCTTGTCCTGGGGCGGGCCGCCGAGCGAGCTGAACCCGAAGATGCGGTTGTTCGCGCCGATGCGGGTTCGCCCCTCGATCACGACGTGCGGCCCGATCGAGGTCCCCTCCCCGATCTCGACGTGCTCGCCGATGAGGGAATACGGGCCCACGGACACGCCCGGCGCGAGCTTCGCCCCGGAGTAGATCACCGCGGTCGGATGGATCATATCGCCCGCAGCGTGCACAGGATCTTCGCTTCGGCGGCGAGCGCGTCTCCGACCCGCGCCTGAGCGTCGAACTTCCACAGGCCGCGGGTCTCGCGTTCGAGGGTCACTTCGAGCAATAGCTGGTCGCCTGGGACGACCGGTCGCTTGAAACGCGCCTCGTCGATTCCGACGAAATAGTAGACCGACTTGTCATCCGGCTTGGTACCGAGGGTGCGGAACGATAATATCGCCGCCGCCTGGGCGAGGGCCTCGATGACCATGACCCCGGGCATGACCGGATAGTGCGGGAAATGTCCGGTAAAGAAAGGCTCGTTGATGGTGACGTTCTTGATCGCGAGTATCCGCTTGCCCGGCTCGCATTCGAGCACCCGGTCCACCAGAAGCATGGGATAGCGGTGCGGCAGGTATTCCAGGATCGCGCGGATGTCCATCGCTTACCTCTTCTTCTTTCGTGGTTTGGATAGTCGCTTCTCCAGCTCGCGGACGCGCTTGACCAGCTGATCGAGGCCCCGCAGGTGCGCCATCGTCTTCGCCCATTCGCGGCTGGGCGCGGCCGGAAGAACACCGGTGTACGCGCCCGCCCGGGTGATGGATTTCGTCACCACGGCGGCGGCGGAAATAGTGACGCGGTCGGCGATTTCCAGGTGGCCGAGTATGCGCGCCGCGCCGCCGATCGCGCAGTGCCGGCCGATGCGCGTGCTGCCCGCGACGGCCACGCAGCCGGCCATCGCGGTATGGGCGCCGACCCGGACGTTGTGGCCGATCTGGATCTGGTTGTCGAGCTTGACGCCGTCCTCGATGACGGTATCGTCGAGCGCGCCGCGATCGATGGTGGTGTTGGCCCCGATCTCCACGTCGTCGCCGATGATCGCGCGGCCGGTCTGCGGAATCTTGATCCAGCGGTCTCCATCGGGCGCCATCCCGAAACCGTCGGCCCCGATCACCGCGCCGGAGTGGATCACGGCGCGCTTGCCGATCACACAGCGCGGATACACTGTGACCGACGCGTAAAGGCGGCTTTCCTCGCCGATCACCGCCCCGTCCCCGACGCTGCAGCCGGAATCGATGACGACGCGCTCGCCCAGGCGCGTTTCCCGGCCGATGCGGCATCCCGCGCCCACCGTCGCGGAATCCGGAACGATCGCGCCAGCCTCGATCACCGCCTGCGGGTGCACACCCGGAGCCGGGCGCGGCTCGGCGCTCAGCAGCTGCGCGGCGCGGGCAAAGTAGACATAGGGATCGTCGCAAAGAATGCGGGGCAGCGTCGTCGCGTCGCGTTCGCCGCGCGCGAGAATCACCGCGGAGGCCCGAGTGCCGCGCAACTGCCTCCGGTACTTGGGATGGGAGAGAAACGACAGATCTCCCGGACCGGCGCTCTCCAGCGTGGCCATCCTGCGAATCTCGGCGCCGGGATCGCCTATCAGCTCCCCGCCGAGCCGCGCCACGATTTCACCGAGCCGGTAGGTGCGCGAGTTGGATTGCGTCACGAACTACTTGCCCGCGCGAGTGCTCTCGAGCGCCTTGATGACCCTGTCGGTGATATCGATGCGGGGGCTCGCCCACACCACCTGCTCGTTCTGAAGCACGACGTCGAGGTTTTCGGCCTCGGCGATCTGCTTCACCGCGAGGTTCGCGCGCTGGATGACTTCAGAGAGTTCCTGGTTGCGCCGCTGTGCCAGGTCCTCGTTGAATTCGCGCTGCTTGCGCTGAAAATCCCGGTTGAGCTCGCCGAATTCCCGCTCGCTCTTTTGCCGGTCGGAGTCCAACATGGTTACCGAATTCCTGTCCAGGTTCTCCTGCAGCTTCTTCAGCTGCTCCGCCATCTTCGAGAGGTCCTGCCCGCGCTTGGAGAACTCCTGCTCCAGTTTCTTCTGCGCCCGCTGGGCGGCCGGTGCCTCGCGCAGGATCCGTTCCAGGCTGACGAATCCGACCTTCGACTGGGCCAGAGCCGGACCGCCGGCTCCAAGCAGCGCTGCGGAGACCCAGACGGCGGCCGATATCCCTTTCAATTCGTTCTCCTGCCGAACTTACTCTAAAAACGCGATTATACCGGGCCGTCAGAATACGTAGCCGAGCGTGAACTGCACATGCTGGATGTCGTCCCCGGGCTTGTTGTTCAGGGGCCAAGCGACGCTGATCTTCATCGGTCCGATGGGCGAGTTCCACGCAAAGCTCATTCCGGTGGAGGCGCGCAGCAGCGAGAGATCCAGCTTTTCGCTTCCCCCGTAGACCTGCCCGGCATCGATGAAAGCGCCGAGCCGCATCGACCGGTCGAGCCCTACCGGAAACAGCAATTCGGCCGATCCGTTGACCTTGCGGTTGCCCCCGAGGAAGCTGCCGTCGGCGTCGCGCGGCCCCAATGAAGCGTTGCGGAATCCGCGCACGCTGCCGATTCCGCCCGAGTAGTAGTTCTTGAAAAACGGCAGTGGCTTCCCCCCGTACCCGTCTCCCGCGTCGAGCTCCCCGATCAGCAGCAAGGTAAGCCTGCGCGAGAACGGGTAAAAGTACTGATGGGTGTAAGAGTACTTCCAGTACTCGAGGTCTCCGGGCGGCGTCGCGAGCTCCAGCGTAGCGCGCTCCAGGTGCCCCTTGGTCGGCCAGATGGCGCTGTCGCGCGTGTCGCGGGCCCAGCCGGCGGTGCCGATCAGCGCCGCGTACGTGCTCCCGAACTGGTTCTGAAAATCGAGATAACGCAGCGGACTGTCGGCCTGGAGCGCCAGCGCGACGCGCTCCGCGCCCAAACCGAAAAACAAGGTGTCGTATTCGGTGAAGGGCACTCCGAAGCGCACCGCCCCGCCAACCGTCCTGGTCCTGTAGTTGCCGACCCCGAGCGAGGTCGCGTTCACGTCGCGCCGGTAAACGTCGAACCCGCGGCTGACCCCGTCGATCGTGTAGTAAGGGTCGGTAAAGGAAAACGAGGCGACCTTGTTGACCGTCCCGGAGGCGATCTGCGCGCCCACCGTGTTGCCGGTGCCGAAAAAATTGCTCTGTTGAACCGACGCCTGCACGATGAATTTATCGATGCTGGAAAAACCCACGCCCAGCATGACCGCGCCCGTGGGCTTCTCCTTGACCCGCACGGTCACGTCGACCTGATCGGTCGTCCCGGGTACCGCCGGCGTCTCGACCTCGACTTCGCTGAAGAAACCGGTTTTGTCGATCCGCTGCTTGGACAGCTGCAGCTTCTGGCTGTCGAAAAAACTGCCCTCGAGCTGGCGCATCTCGCGACGCACCACCTCGTCGCGGGTGCGCGTGTTGCCGACGACGTTGATCCGCCGGACATAGACGCGCCGTCCCGGGTCGATCAGAAACGTGAAGGCGACCGTGCGCTTTTCCTTGTCGATGGCGGGATTCGCATTGACGTTGGCAAAGGCATAGCCTTCCCGCCCCAGCCGGTCGATAATGGCCTTGGTCGACTCGGTGAGCTTTTCCCTCGAAAACGTTTCTCCCGGCTTGATCGTGATCAGCGCGCGAAGCTCCTCCTCCGGGACGAGCAGCTCGCCTCCGAGCCTCACCTCGGTCACCTCGTATTTCTCGCCCTCGGTGATGTTGACCGTGATGTAAATATCGCGCCGGTCGGGCGTGATCGAGACCTGGGTCGAGTCGATGCCGAACTCGAGGTAGCCGCTGTTCAGGTAATGCGAGCGCAGGGATTCGAGGTCGGCCTGCAGCTTCTGCCTGGAATACTGGTCGTTCTTGCTGAACCAGGTGAACCAGCCGGGGGTGCGCAGCTGGATCATGCCGAGCAATTCGTCCTCCGAAAACGCCCGATTGCCGACGATGTTGATCCTCGCGATCCTGGCGACCTCGCCCTCGTTGATGCTGAAATTGATCGCCACGCGGTTGCGCTCGAGCGGGGTCACGGTGGTCGTCACCTCCACGCCGTAAAGGCCGCGGGTCAGGTATTGGCGCTTGAGCTCCTGCTCGGCCTGGTCGAGCAGCGCGCGGTCGAAAATGCGGCCCTCCTGGAATCCGACGTCGCGCAAGCCCTGCTTGACTTTGTCTTTTTCGAATTCCTTCATGCCGGTGAATTCGATCGAGGCGATCGCCGGGCGCTCCTCCAGCGTCACGATCAGCACGCCTCCTTGAGCTTCCAGCCTCACGTCCCGGAAAAATCCCGTGGCGAACAAGGCGCGAATCGCCCCCGCGGCCTTTTCATCGGTCATCGTGTCGCCGACCTTGACGGGAAGATAATTGAAGACGGTTCCCGCCTCGATGCGCTGGATGCCCTCGACGCGGATGTCCCGCACGACGAAAGGATCGAGCGCCCACGCCGACCCGGAGAGCACGAGCAGGAAGATCGCGGCTCGCAACGCGTTTTTCACCGAAGAGATTATTATCCCGCCAACAGGCGGTTGAGGTCGTTGTAGAAGGCGAAGGCCATCAGGAACAGGAGCAGCGTCAGCCCGAGACGCTGGCCCAGCTCCATCGCTCGCTCGGAAACCGGGCTGCCCTTGAAGATCTCGACGAGATAATACAGCAGGTGCCCCCCGTCCAATAACGGAATCGGCAGAAGATTCAGCACGCCGAGGCTGATGCTGATCAGCGCAAGGAAGGCAACATAGGCGCCGATGCCGAGCTGCGCCGATTGGCCCGCGTAGTCGGCGATCGTGACCGGGCCGCTCAGGTTTTTCCAGGACACCTCGCCGATCACCATCTTCCCGAGCATCTTCAGGCTGAACGCCGATGTTTCCCAGGTCCGCTCGAGCGCCATTGCGAGGGCGGTCCACGGAGCGTAGCGCACGGTCCCGACGAGGTCCTTCATCGCCTCGGCGTCGACCTGCGGCGCCGCCCCGATGCGGCCGACGCGCTCGCCGTTCTGCTGCACTGCCTCCGGTCGCAGCCGGATTTCAAATTTGTTTCCTTGGCGCAGGACCTGCAGCTGCACCGTTTCGCCCGGGCGTGCTCGCACCGCTCTTACGACGTCCTCCCAGACGCGAATGGCGCCGCCGTCGATCGAGATCACGCGGTCCCCCGCGCGCAGTCCTCCGGCCTCGGCGACGCTTCCCGGCACGACCGTGCCGATGATCGGGGCGACGTCGGGCCGGTTCAGCCGCAGCCCAAGGCGTGCAAGCGGATCGCTGTCGAAACCCTCGAGGTCGAAACGCGACAGATCCAGGGTCCGCCAGGTGAGCCGCTGTTTTGCGTCGATGACCTCGAGCCGCGCCGGCTGTCTTTCCACCGCGAGCTGCAGCAGCTGCCAGCGCACCTGCTGCCAGCTCGCGACCGGCTCCCCGTTGATCTTCAGAATCGTCTCGCCGCGCTCGATCCCGCTCGCCTCTGCAACCGTTCCGGCCTCCGGTGCGGCGAGGACCGGCTTCGCCTCCTGCACTCCGCCCACGAACAGCGCCCAGTAGAACGCGATGGCGAGCAGGAAGTTCGCAGCCGGCCCTGCAACGACGACCGCGATGCGCCGCCAGACGCTCTGGCGATTGAAAGCCCGGTGCAGTTCCTCGGGGGCGACCGGCCCTTCGTGCTCGTCGAGCATCTTCACGTAGCCGCCGAGCGGGAGGGCGGCGATCACCCACTCGGTCTGGTCCCGGCCGCGCCGGATCCGCCACAGCGGCCTGCCGAAACCGACTGAGAAGCGCAACACCTTGACCCCGCACAGGCGCGCGACTACGTAGTGACCGTACTCGTGGATCACGATCAGCACGCCGAGCGCGACGACGAAGGCGGTGAGGGTGATGGCGAGATTCATGCGGCGTTGGAGTTGAATCGCGCGACGATCTGGCTCGCCCGGCCGCGAGCACTTGCGTCCGCGGCAAGCACGTCCTCGAGCGTGGCTAGCGTGTTCGCCGCCGCGCTTGCGAGGGTTTCCTCTATGACCGCCGTGATACGCAGGAAAGGCAGGCGGCCTTCCAGGAAGGCCGCCACGGCGACCTCGTTGGCCGCGTTGAGCGTGGCCGGCGCGGCTCCCCCGCTCCTGAGCGCCGCGTAGGCAAGATCGAGCGCCGGAAAACGCTCGAAATCGGGTTGCTCGAAGCTCAAGACGCCGATCCGGAAAAGGTCGAGCGACGAAACGCCCGCGTCGATCCGCTCGGGGTAAGCCAGCGCCTGGGCGATGGGCGTGCGCATGTCCGGGTGCCCGAGCTGGGCGATCACGGAACCGTCGGCGTACTCGACCATCGAGTGCACCACGCTCTGCGGATGGACGACGACCTGGATCTGCTCCGGGCTTGCGCCGAACAGCCAGTGCGCTTCGATGATCTCGAGCCCCTTGTTCATCATGGTCGCAGAATCCACCGAGATCTTGCGTCCCATGACCCAGTTCGGATGAGCGCAGGCCTCCTCCGGAGTGACGCGGTGCAGCTCGGCCCGCGCGCGCGCCCTGAACGGCCCGCCCGATCCCGTGAGCAGGATTCTGCGGATGCCCTTTGCGGCAAGCTCCCCCGCGGCGAACGGCGGCAGGCATTGAAAGATGGCGTTGTGTTCGCTGTCGATCGGCAGCAGCGTCGCGCCGCTCGAGCGCACCGTCTCCATGAAGACGGGGCCCGCGACGACGAGCGCTTCCTTGTTCGCAAGCAGCAGCTTCTTCCCCGCCTTCGCGGCGGCGAGCGTTGCGCGCAGCCCCGCCGCCCCGACGATGGCCGCCATGACGCAGTCCACTTTGGGCAGCGAAGCGACTTCCACGAGGCCCGCTTCCCCCGCGAGGACCTTGCAGCCCACGCCGGCCCCTGCCAGGCGTTCGCGCAGCCGCGGCGCGTGCGAGCTATCGGCCACGCAGGCGTAGTCGGGGCGGTGCCGCCTGCAGAGCTCGGCCAGCTCGTCGACCTGCCGGTTGGCGGTCAGCGCCGCCACGCGGAAGCGCGACGGATGGCGCGCGATCACATCCAGCGTGCTCGCCCCGATCGAGCCGGTCGCTCCGAGTATCGCGATGTTCTGAATCGTAGTCACCTCACGAACGCAAGCGCGGCGAGCGGGAGCATCGCCAGGGGCGCATCGATGCGATCGAGTATGCCGCCGTGGCCGGGCAGGAGCGTGCCGCTGTCCTTGACCCCCGCCTGGCGTTTTATCAGAGATTCGAACAGATCGCCAATCATTCCGGCGACGGCGAGCCCGAGCAGAATCGGGAGGATCCACGCCGGCGGCATCTGCGCCCGGCTCGGCCAGGCAGGCAGGCCCGCCGGGCTGCTCAAGCTTGCCCAGGCAAGCGCGTAGAGGGCCACTGCTGCCAGCGCTCCAGCGACCCCCTCCCAGGTCTTTCCGGGGCTGATGGCCGGGGCGAGCTTGCGCCTGCCAAAGCGCCGGCCGATCAGATAAGCAGCTGAGTCGGAAATCCAGACCGTTGCCAGGACGGCGACCAAGAGGGACGGACGGACGCTCCCCAGATCGACTGCAGCGGCAAAGGCCGGCACCAGCACGATGGCTCCCACTGCAGGCAACAAGGCCCGGCCATCGATCTGGGGGCGTCGCCACATCCACAGTGGAACGAGGAGGATCCAGAAGAGCGCGGCGGAGTAGTAAACCCCCGCCGGCGCATACAGGCCGTTCGCCCAGGCGGCCCCGAAGACTCCGAGCAACACGAACAGCCCAACGACCACCGCCGAGTAAATGAGCCGGCCGAGGGCGGCGAACGCCGCCAGAGCGCCCCACTCCCAGGCGGCGATACCGAGAAACAGGGCGCAGAATGCGATCCAGCCGTTCCTGGGCAGCAGGAACAAGGCCGACAGAAGCACCGCCAGCAACACCGCCGCCGTCAGCACGCGGGTTTTCAGCATGATGGCCCGCGCTTGCCTCCCCGCCAGAGCAGGAAGCGTTACGCGATCCTCCGGCGGCCGTTCGAGTCTCGCTTGACTTTTTCCAGCTGCTCGCTGGTCCGCCCGAAGCGACGCTCGCGCTCGCGATACCAGTCAATCGCCGCGTCGAGCTGCCCGGCGTCGAAGTCCGGCCACAGCGTCGGAGTGAAGTAAAGTTCGGTGTAGGCGAGCTGCCAAAGCAGGAAATTGCTGATGCGCTGCTCCCCTCCGGTGCGGATGAACAAATCGGGTTCGGGCGCGTAATTGAGCGCGAGATGCGGAGCCAGTTGCTCCTCGGTAAAGCCGTCCTCGGGCAGCGGCCCGCTGCGAACCAGCTTCGCCAGAGCCTGCATCAGGTCCCAGCGCCCGCCGTAGTTGGCCGCGATGGTAAGCGTAAGTCCCGAATTGGCGGAAGTCAGCTCCTGGGCGCGGCGCGCGAGCTCGACCACCCGCGCCCCGAACGGCGCGATATCGCCGATGATCTTCAGGCGCACCTTGTTCCGGTGCAGGCGTTCGGCCTCTTGCTCCAGGGCGGCCATGAACAGCTGCTTGAGCGTCGAAACCTCTTCTGCGGGCCGGCGCCAGTTCTCCGAGCTGAACGCAAACAGGGTCAGGTATTCGACGCCGCGCTCGCTGCACGCGCGCGTGACCCGGCGCACCGTCTCGACGCCCTGCTTGTGACCGGCCACGCGCGGCAGATAGCGCTTCTTGGCCCAGCGTCCGTTGCCGTCCATGATGACGGCGATGTGCCTGGGAATTTCGCCCGCGGGCGGAATGTCGCGCGTGGAGCTGGAGAAGGATTTCATCGGTGGGTTCTTTGTGATAGTGATCAAATCGCCATCAGCTCGGCTTCTTTGCCGGCGATCATCTTGTCGATGTCGGCGATGTGCTTGTCGGTGACCTTCTGGATATCCTCCTGTGCGCGCCGCTCCTCATCTTCCGACACGGCCTTGCTCTTGAGCAGTTCCTTGAGCGCGTGATTGGCGTCGCGGCGCAGGTTGCGCACCGCGACCTTGGCGTTTTCACCCTCGTGCTTGATCACCTTGATCAGATCGCGGCGGCGTTCCTCGGTGAGCGACGGCATCGGCACGCGGACCACGTCTCCCTGGGCGGCGGGATTCAGGCCGAGGTCGGATTCACGGATGGCTTTCTCGATCGCCCCGAGCATCTTTTTCTCCCACGGCGATACGCCCAGGGTCCGGGCGTCGAGCATGCTCACGTTGGCCACCTTGGGGATCGCCATCGCGGTGCCGTAGTAGTCCACCGTAATGTGGTCGAGCAGCCCCGTGTGCGCCCGGCCGGTGCGGACCTTGGCCAGATCGGCTTTCAGCGCATCGAGCGATTTGTGCATCTTATGCTCTGTGGTCTTCCTGACGTCGGCGACGGTGTTCATGGCTCCCTCCATCCCTCCCGCGCTCAAGCGCTGACGTAGACCAGCGTGCCTTCGTTTTCCCCGGTGACGACCCGCTTCATCGCACCGGCCTTCAGTATGCTGAACACGGTGATCGGGAGCTTCTGGTCGCGGCACAGCGCGAACGCCGTAGCGTCCATGACCCGAAGATTCTTGATCATGGCCTCGTCGAAGCTCAGCTTGTCGTAACGCTTGGCGTCCGGGCTCAGCTTCGGATCGGCCGTGTAGATGCCGTCGACCTTGGTCGCCTTGAGTACCATTTCCGCGCCGATCTCCGTTCCTCGCAGCGCCGCCGCGGTATCGGTCGTAAAGAACGGGTTGCCGGTCCCGGCGGCAAA
>WNFH01001519.1_pt1 | contig 15765 bp, 13 predicted proteins | sample 5400411 | NCBI WGS metagenome assembly WNFH01 (sample SAMN13153347, study PRJNA577476) | soil metagenome | isolation source: 200 cm saprolite under Douglas fir tree site 2 hole 3 | place: USA:California | collected 2015-04-18
TGGACCGCGTGGAGGAAACAACGGACATGGTGCATGACACCGTGGTCTCGCCGGTTCGGCGATTCTCCGCAGTGCTTCAGGGTGTGACCGCGGGACTGGAATTTCTGCTGGGTGGAAAACGCCGCCGGCGGGAGGGCGTCACCGTCCCGCAGGACGAAATGTTCATTTAGTCTTGCAACCAGTCCCAAGATCAAAAAGGCAGCGTTACGCGCGCTGCCTTTTGTTTTTGCTTTCTGTTTTGTCGGCCTCGGGGCTATTTGTTGTTGACCCGCAGAACCAGCTGCGTTCCGCTGTCCAGATGGACGTTCTGGCTGTTGGAGCTGATTACTGAACCCTGAGTGGAGTTGGCACTTTCAGCGTTCAGCGACAACCCCTTGAGTCCGATGACGCCCTGACTGTTGGAAGAAATCCGGGCCATCGAAGCGGCCGACCCTGCGCCGCTCACCGTCCCGCCTGCGGCGTTGCCGACGGTGTTGGTTGTGTTCGCAACGGTTCCGGTGGCCGCGCCGACAGTGCGGGCAGTTCCTCCCATCACTCCACCAGTGGCCCCACTGCGCCCAGGAGACATGCCGCCGGCGCTAGGACCAGCCATGCTGGACTGGTCTCCCATGGTGGCCGCGGAAGCGTTCTCCTCCGACCGGGCAATGGCCTGAATGGTGGCCGACAAAGGCATCTCGCGGCCGTCTTTCATCGTCGCTCGGTCAAAGGCGATGCCTATCGTCGAGTCCGATTCTCCCTTGCCTCGGGCCTTTACCTCGGTCACATGCCCGATGATTTTCGAACCTTTCGGAATCACGACTTGGCCGTTTGACTTCACGTCCTCCGTGGTTTTGGCGGCGACCTCGTCTCCCGCCTTGTTCTTGCGGGCATCCACGGGTTTCGCCAACGTTGCCTGAATCGTGCTACCCGCGGCCACCTGGTTCGCCGCCGTCGCCTGCGCGCCGGATTTGTCGGCGGATGCAGAGGTGCTCTGCGAAGCGGATCCACTGGTTTGCGATTCGGCCGAGCCCTGCGCCAGGGAAATCCCTGTCAGCAAAGCTACGGCAAGCATAGAAAAAACAATCTTCTTCATAATTGGTCTCCGTTTTTGGTCCTGACATCCAGGGTGCGAAAAAGGCTTAATCGTAGAGAACTACTGCAGTCTCCATGCCAGATGGGCCTTCCGGGACAGTTTGTCTTAGTCTTTAAGTTTCAATTATTTAGGAGTGGGGAGAAGAGTGCTGTGAACCGTAGCACCGTGAAAAAATTGCCCGCTCAGGAACAAGCGAGAGAATGGAGGCTCGCGTGAATCGCACCCTGACTGAGGATGGAGAATCAGCGACCGAGAACTATTGTTACATAATCCAGCCGCCGCCGACCACGAGGTCACCATCATAGAACACCGCGCCTTGGCCGGGCGTGACGGCCCGCTGCGGCTCGTCAAAAGTTACCAGCACTTCGTCGTCGCCGGACTTTTCGATCGCGGCCGGTGCAGGTTCATGGCGATGACGAATCTTTACCGCAACTCGCATTGGCTCGGCCAGATCCTCGACGGCGATTAGGTTCACTTTGTGGGCGCGCAGTGTGCGTGAGTAGAGATCCCCCTGATTGCCCACCACCACCTGGCGAGTGTCTCCCTTGATCTGGATCACGTACAGAGGCGAACCCGTTGCCACGCCCAGCCCCTTACGCTGCCCCACGGTGAAATTGTGGATGCCGCCATGCTCGCCCATCACTTGCCCATCTGCGGTTACGAGTTCGCCTGCGGTGTCGGGCAGTGCCTCGCCTTGCTCAGTGAGGTAAGCATCGAGGAAGTTCTTGTAGTCACCACCGGGGACAAAGCAGATCTCCTGCGAATCCGGCTTCTCGGCGAGAGCCAGCCCGTGGCGGCGCGCCAGTTCGCGGACCTCGGGCTTGGTCATTTCACCGAGGGGAAATAGAGTGCGGCTGAGCTGATCTTGAGTCAGGCCAAACAGAAAATAAGTTTGGTCCTTGGACAAGTCGGCGGGACGCTTCAGTAACCAGCGGGCGCGCTGCTCATCAAACTCCACGCGCGCATAGTGCCCGGTCGCCACTGCGTCAGCTCCAATCTGCCGGGCCACAATGAGTAACTGATCAAACTTCAAGTGATTGTTGCATAGGCTGCAAGGGATCGGCGTGCGCCCCGAGAGGTACTCTTCGACAAACGGACGGATCACGTCACGCTCGAAACGCTCCTCGTGATTGACCACGTAGTAGGGGATGCCGATGGTCTCTGCCACCCGGCGCGCGTCGTAAACATCGTCCAGCGAGCAGCAGCGCCCTTGCACCGCCTCGGGCATGCCCTCGTGCCCCGCCAGACGCCGTTGATTCCATAGCTGCATGGTCAGCCCGATGACCTGGTGCCCTTCTGCGCGCAGGATGGCCGCAACCGTGGAGGAGTCCACTCCACCCGACATGGCAACGGCGATGGTTCTGTTATGCAGCATTTAGCACTTAGCAATCAGCATTTGGTCTCTAAGCATTTTGTGAAGAGGCAATCCAACTGTTCTGATCTATTAGAAGGGCTAAATGCCAAGTGCTAATTGCTAACTGCTTGCTTATTGTAAACCGGCGACAGTTCCCGCAGGCGAGCCACGATTTCAGGAACCAGGCTTAGAGCGAATTCGGCGTCCTCCGCCTTATTCTGCTTACCCAAACTGAATCGGATGCTGGCGCGGGCCCGCTCCGGCCGCATCCCCATGGCGATGAGAACGTGCGAGGGCTCAATTGCGCCCGAAGAACAAGCCGCACCGGTGGAAACCGCCAGCCCCTTCAGATCGAGCGCGATCACCAGCGCCTCGCCGTCGATGTACTCAAAGTAGATGCTCGTGGTATTGGGGACGCGTGGCGCGCCTTCGCCGTTCACGCCCGTAGCTTCCACGGCCTGAAGAATCGTCTGTTCGATCCGGTCACGCATGATGGCCGTACCTGCTGCATCGTTGCGCTGGAGCGCTTCCCGCGCCACCTCTGCCGCCTTGCCCAGCGCCACGATCCCAGGTACGTTCTCCGTCCCCGCCCGCCGCGAGCGCTCGTGACGCCCGCCATAAAGCATCGGCTGAAGAACGGTTCCCTTGCGCACGTAAAGTGCTCCCACGCCCTGGGGCGCGTGCATCTTGTGGCCAGAGATCGACAGCAGATCGCACTCGATCTGCTTCACATCAATTGCCACCTTCCCTGCCGCCTGCACGGCATCAGTATGGAAGTACACATCGGCTTCGGCCGCAATCTTGCCAATTTCCACGACCGGTTGCAGGACTCCCGTTTCGTTATTGGCCATCATGATGGTAATCAGCTTGGTATTCGGACGCAGCGCCCGCCGCACCTCATCAGGATCAACTTGCCCGCGGCCATCCACCCGGAGATAGGTAATTTCGCATCCGCCCGATTCCAGGTGCTTGCACGCGTTCAGCACCGCATGATGTTCGATGGTGGACGTAAGGACGTGATCCCCGGCCCGGGTAAGCCCGAAAATCGCCAGGTTGTCACCCTCGGTGCCGCCGCTGGTGAAGACGATCTCCGACGCTCGGCATCCCACGAACGCCGCCACAGACTCCCGCGCACGCTCCACCGCCGCCCGCGTCTCCTGTCCGTGATGGTGGATGGACGAGGCATTGCCAAAGTGCTCGCCAAAGTAAGGCCCCATGGCTTCAAACACCTCGGGCAGCACGGGCGTGGTAGCGTTATTGTCGAGATAAACGCGGCGCATAAGTCTACCTGCTATTTTACGCTGGAAGGGACGGAAAAGCCGCGTTGTCTGCTGGCGAAGGCTAAGCAGTCAAGATTCACGCGACTGGAGGTTCCCTGTGAAACATCCGCTCTTCCTCAATCTTCTGCTTATTCTCTCCTGTTCCGCGGTTGCCGGGGATCATTCTCCGGTGCGACCTCAAAAGGTCTCTACCTTTTCCATCGTCGCACGCGATCCCGCCACCGGACAAATGGGCATTGCCGTCGCCTCCCGCTACTTCTCGGTGGGATCGGTCGTCCCCTGGGCTGAAGCGAACGTAGGTGCGGTCGCCACGCAGGCAAACGTCAACGTGGGATACGGGCCCAAGGCGCTGGAGTTATTGCGCCTGGGACTGACCGCGCAAGAAGTCGCTGACCGCTTGCTGGCAGAAGACACTTTCCCAGGCAAGGACGGCCGGCAATTCGGCATCGTGGATGCCAAAGGCAACGCGGTTACTTATACCGCTCCGCATGCCCCTAACTGGGCCGGTGGCCAGAGGGGCCCCAATTGGGCCGCGCAAGGAAACATACTGGCCGGGCCGCCGGTGCCCGAGGCCATGGGCAAAGCATTTGAAGCAACCCAGGGCGAATTGGCCGAGAAACTCTATGCTGCCCTGAAGGCCGGCGACTCCGTAGGCGGAGACAAGCGCGGGCGCCAGTCGGCTTCCATGCTAATCGTTTGCAAAGAATGCGGCCGCAACACCAACAATGACCGCTATCTGTACATCAACGTGGACGATAATCCGGATCCATTCAAAGAGCTGCGCCGTCTGCTCGACGCTGCCCTCGCCTACAACTACGGCGACCAGGCTTATAAGCTCTTCGAAGTTAAGAAAATCACGGAGGCCCGGAAGGCGGCTGAGAAGGCGGCGAAATACTCGCCCAACAATTCCGACAGCCACATGGATTTAGGTTTCTTCGATTATTTGGCTGGCGATAAGAAAGCTGCGCTCGAGGAATTTGAGAAGGCGAAGAAACTCGATCCAAACTTCCGCCAGCAATGGGAGGAGGAGGTGAGCTTCGAGAAAGATTTCGCTCCGATCAAGGAAGATAAGGAATTCATGAACAAGCTCTTCCCCGAGCATGACTAAGGTCGGTGGCTTGGTACTATCGCCCATCCATCGGTACCCAGTGCTGCGGGTAGGCGGGGCCCACGTAGTCCGCGCGGGGGCGGATGAGGCGATTGTCGTCGAGTTGCTCGATCACATGCGCCGTCCAGCCGCTGATCCGGGAAACGGCAAACACCGGGGTGAACAGGTCCACGTCGATGCCCAGCGTGTGATAAGTCGACGCCGAATAGAAGTCCACATTGGCATTGAGCTTCTTGTCGGCCTTCACGAAGTCTTCGATTCTGCGCGAAATCTCAAACCACTTGTTCTCGCCGCTGGAATGGCCCAGGTCGCGCGACATCTGCCGCAGGTGAGTCGCCCGCGGATCCTCGGTGTGATACACGCGATGGCCAAATCCCGGGATCTTCTTCTTCTGCGCCAGCATTCCCTTCACATACTCGACCGGATCGGCGCCTGCCTTGTCGATCGCCTCCAGGATGTGGAACACGGCCTCGTTCGCGCCGCCGTGCAGCGGTCCTTTCAGCGCCCCAATCGCCGAGGTGACAGCAGAGTGCATATCCGAGAGCGTCGCCGCCGTCACCCGCGCCGCGAAGGTGGAGGCGTTGAGTTCGTGGTCGGCGTGCAGGATCAGAGCGATGTCCAAGGCGCGCTCGGCAGTTGCAGAAGGATGGGTTCCGTTCAGCAGCAGCAGAAAATTGGCCGCGTGCGACAGGGACCTATCGGACTCGACGACGTTCTTCCCATTCCGAATCCGGTCGTAGGCCGCCACAATCATGGCAATCTGCGAGGTCAGGCGGATGGCCTTGTGCACGTTGGCGTCGTGGTCGTTGTTTTTCTCCTCGGGATCGTAGAACGATAGCGCCGAGACCGCGGTGCGCAGCACGTCCATGGGCAGAGCGTGCTTGGGTGCAATGCGGAGCAAATTGATGATTGAGGCGTCCAGCTTGCGCTCTTCCGCCAGACGCTCATGGAGTTCCTTGAGCTCGGCGCGCGTTGGTAGCTTGCCGAACCACAGCAGATAGCAGGTTTCTTCGAAATTGGAATTGTCGGCCAGTTCGTGAATGTCAATGCCACGGTAGGCCAACACGCCCCGTTCCCCGTCGATGTAGCAGATGCTAGAAGCGGTGGCGACCACTCCCTCCAGGCCTTTTGCGGCGATGTGCGTGGTGGTCAGGCTGGACATGATACCTCGCTCAAGCTCCTGGATTTCGGTTGTGGCCGCACGGGAGGGAAAAACGACGCGTGCCGTCGCAACTGACTTTTATACCCCAAAAGTGGTTAACTTTCCAACCCGGGAGTACGCCGTCAACGTGAGCTTCCAAAGGCGTCATCCCGCGCGGGGCTTCGGCCCGGCGAGGGATCTTACATGGAGCGAATCGGCGGCGCTCTGCTACACTTTTTTTTCATGTGTAGTGCCGTCCGCAGCCCACATTCCAAAGGACCTCATGCGCACTTTCATCCTGTTTGCTATCGTCATAGCTATGAGCACGATCACCCTGGCCCAGATTCTGCCCGCGCCTTCCGCCATCACCGATCCCAAGCAAATCACCAGCAAGCCCAATGCACAGGTGGAGAAGAGCCTTACCATCGAAAAGCTCTACATGACGCGCGCGATTGGAGGCACCGCCTGGTCTCCCGACGGCAAGACCATCGCCTTCGTCTCCAACATCAGTGGACGTAACAACCTCTGGCTTGTGCCCGCGGAAGGCGGCTGGCCAACCCAGCTGACTATCAGCGATCAGCGCCAGACCCATCCCGCCTGGTCTCCCGACGGCAAATGGATTGCCTACATGTCCGACTACGACGGCGACGAGCAGTGGGACATTTTCTTCGTCTCACCCAAAACCGGCCAGGTGGTGAATGTGACCAACACGCGCGAAATTGCGGAACAGAATCCCACCTGGTCGCCCGACGGCCGTTATCTCGCGTACATGGTGAAGCCCAAGACGTCATCGGTTTACGAAATTGACGTCTTCGATACGCTGACGCGTGACACCAAACACCTCACCATCGGCACAGCCAAAGACAAGTTGAACGTGGATCCCATCTGGTCACGCGACAGCAAGTGGATTGCCTATACCCAAGAACAAGCCAAGGGCACGGATTCGAATATCTTCGTCGCGGAAGTTGCCGCTGGCAAAAACACGCTGCTCACCCCGCATCGGGGCGAACAACTCTACTCGGCGAATGATTTCTCAACCGACGGCAAGCGCTTGCTCATCACTTCAAATGCCGGCAACGGCTACGACAACGTCGGCCTGCTCGACATCGCGTCAAGGAAAATCAACTGGCTCACGCAGGACAAGTGGGAGATCAATGGCGGAAATTTCTCGCCCGATGGCAAGTCCGTGACCTGGACCGCCAATGTGGACGGCAACACCGACATCTACCTGCACGGCTTGGCTTCCGGGAAGACCGCTTCCCTGCCGCTGCCCAAAGGCGTGAACGGGCTGGGTGGCGCCGAGTCCGCGTTCACGCGCGATGGCGCCCGGCTGCTCTACCACCACAACGGTCCCAACGCGCCAAATGACCTTTGGGTTTACTCGCTCGCGGACGGCAAGTCGCGACAGGTGACCGATTCGTTGGTAGCTGGCGTGCGCGCCGAGGATCTGGTCGAGCCGTTCCTGGTGCACTATCCCAGCCGCGACGGCAAGTGGACCATCTCCGCCTTCGTCTACATGCCCTACAGCCTTCCTCGTCAACCAGTGAGTCCCGCCATCGTGTACGTACACGGCGGGCCTACCGCGCAGACGGTTAACTCGTTCAATCGCTTCATCCAGTACGTGGCCAATCAGGGATACATTGTGATTGCGCCCAACTATCGCGGCTCAACCGGCTACGGAAGAGAATTCCAGCAGGCAAACCTGTTCGACATGGGCGGTGGAGACTTGCAGGATGTGCTGGCGGCCGCGGATTGGATCAAACAAACCGGCTACGTTGATCCGAAGAAGTTGATCCTCATGGGCGCCAGCTATGGCGGTTACATGACCATGATGGGGGTGACCAAAGCGCCGGACGTGTGGGCCGCGGGTGTGCCCATCGTGCCCTTCGTAAACTGGTTCACCGAGATCCAAAACGAAGACCCGGTGCTGCAGCAGTCCGATCTGGCCACCATGGGCGATCCTGTGAAGAACAAGGCGCTCTTCGAAGACCGCTCGCCGATCTTTTTCGTCAACCAGATCAAGGCGCCGTTGTTTCTGCTTGCCGGCGGCCATGATCCGCGTTGTCCCCAGGAAGAAGCGCAGCAGGTGGTCGATGCCATCAGGAAGCGCGATGGGGTGGTTGAGTACAAGTTCTACGAAAACGAGGGCCACGGCTTCGCCCGCGTGGAGAACCAGATCGACGCCTACAAGCGCGCGGCCGACTTTCTGAGGGCGCACGTGCCTCCGGCGGATTGCGGGTGCTCGGTGAACGAGTAGCCACTAAGAGCCTTCTTTTCGATACGGGCTTCAGCCCCTGAGGTGACTCGACCGGAATTTCTACGTAGCCTGTTTTGCCGCCGATCTACCGCTCAGCGCCCCTGGCAATCGCCTCAATCAGGCCGGGGATCGTGTATTCCTTCGCTTCGATGTCCACGGGAAGGCCGAGCTCACGAAGAGTGGATGAGGTAACCGGGCCGATGGAAGCGAAGTGGATGCCGTCGAGCAGAGTCCTGTGGCGCGGGCGCCCTCGCCCGCGTGATGTTCCCAGCAGCGCCATAAAATTTCTTGCCGTCGAGGAACTGGTGAAGGTGATCACGTCCGGACGGCGTTTGGGATCGTTCAACACGGCGCACAGCCGAGCGCGAGAAGACTGCGGGATTACGGTTTCGTAGGCTTCGGCCACCTCCACGTGCGCGCCGAGCTTGCTCAACGCGCGCGGGATCACGTCGCGAGCGACTTTTGCCCGCGCCAGCAGCACGCGCTTCCCTTTCACTTGCCCGCGCAGGCTCTGGACTACCGATTCGGCCACGTATTCTTCGGGGACAACATCCACCTTGATTCCGCGCTGCTCGATGGCCTTCTTAGTCGCCGGACCGATGGCAGCGACTTTCAGGTGACGCAAATGCCTACTAGTGAGGCGGAGTTTTTTCAAGCGCTGCCATACGGCTTCGACCCCGTTCACGCTGGTAAGGATAAGCCAGTCGTACTCGCGGAGATTCTTCAGCGCCGTGTCGAGAGACTTGTAAGAGCGAGGCTTTCGAATTTCAATGAAAGGAATTTCCAGGACTTGCGCGCCTCGCTCCCGCAAGCCCGAGGAAAGCGCACTCGCCTGGTGCCGGGCGCGGCCGACGAGGACGTGGAGGCCTGAAAGAGGCGCGTTTCTTGCTTTCACGCTCCGGTTCATGGAAACGAAGTGTGCGGCGTGACTAGACCGCTGTGCTGTTCATCAGGGTTGTTCTGGCGCGGCTACGTTTCGTCCGTAGACTTCTTCGAGGATCGCATCGCCGCCCCGGCGGAGCAGCGCCTCGCCGACAGTTTCCCCAAGGCGAACTGGGTCGCCGCCATCCTGCGACTCGCGCAAGAGCTTGGTTCCGTCAGGACGAGCCACGATCGCGTCAAGATGCAGCCGTCCATCGCGCACTTCTGCAAACGCCCCGATCGGCACTTGGCAGCCTCCGCCCAGCTTGTTGAGCAGCGCGCGCTCGCAGGTGGTTGTGGCTCGCGCCGTAGTGTCGTCCAAAAACGCCAGAAGCTGCCGTGTTCCCGAATCGTTCGCGCGGATTTCGATGGCCAAAGCGCCCTGCCCTGCCGCCGGACACATAATTTCCGCCGAAATCACCTGCCGAACCAGTTCCGTCTTGCCTAGCCGGTTCAGTCCGGCCGCCGCCAGAATGACCGCGTCGTATTCGCCCGCTTCCAGCTTGCGCAAGCGCGTATCCACATTGCCGCGCAGCGGGTGAATCTCGAGGTCCGGCCGCACAGCTTTGAGTTGCGCCTGCCGCCGCAGGCTGCTGGTGCCGATACGCGCCCCGTGCGGCAACTCATCGATGCTCTTATACTTCCGCGAGCAGAACACGTCGCGCGGGTTTTCGCGCTGGGTAATAGCTGCGATTTCGAATCCAGCGCTCACCGCCGTCGGCAGGTCCTTTAAACTATGGACCGCTAGATCGACGCGCCCCTCCGCCAGCGCTTCGTCAATTTCCTTGGTGAACATGCCCTTGGTGCCGACCTTGGCAAGGGCAACGTCGGTGATCTTGTCGCCAGTGGTCTTAATGATTTCGATTTCCACCTCGTGCCCGCGGGCATGCAGTAAGGCGCTGATGTGGTTGGCCTGCCAGAGAGCCAGTTGCGATCCGCGCGAGCCAATACGCAGCCGGGCCACTAGCTCTTCGCTCCGGAATCTCCGCCTGACTTCGCTGCCTTTTTATCTTGCAGGTTGAACAGGCGGCGAACAATATCGATCACCGTGGTCGCCTCCGGCTCACGTGCCGCCGTCTTCAACGTGCTGACGGGTGTGTGCATGATCTTGTTGACGATCCCGTGGGTGAGCGTCTCCAAGGCCAGTTCCTGCTCGGGCGAGAGTGGCCCCAGGCGCCCGCGCACGCGATCGATTTCGGCTTGGCGAATGGTTTCGAAATGGTCCTGCAGAGAGACGATCGTAGGCACGACGTCGAGTGTTTGCAGACGAGTCTGGAAACGCTCCACTTCGCTGTTGACGATGGCCTCGGCGCGCTCGGCTTCCTTTTTGCGGTCGGCGACGTGCGACGCCACGGCCTGCTGCAGATCGTCAATGTCATAGACGAAGATGCCGTCCAGCTTGTTCATCTCCGGATCAACGTCGCGTGGAACCGCGATGTCAATGAAGAACATAGGACGGTTTTTGCGGCGGCTCAGGAAACGCTCGCCATGCTCGCGGTGGAAAATGGTGACGGGGGCGCCGGTCGAGGTGATCACGATATCGGCGCGATCACAAGTCTCGTACAGCTCTTCGAAGCGTATAGCCTGTCCGTTAAACTTGGCAGCCAATTGAGAGGCGCGGTCGTAAGTACGATTGGCTACAAAGATGGAAGCCGCGCCATGGGCCAACAGGTGCCGCGCCGCCAATTCGCTCATCTTCCCTGCCCCGACCAGGTACACATGCTTGCCGTTCAGCGAGCCGAAAATCTTCTTCGCTAGTTCGACCGCCACCGAGGCAACCGAAACTGCGGATGATCCAACGGCGGTTTCCGTGCGAACCCGCTTGGCTACGGCAAAGGCGCGAGTCAGCAGCAAATCCAGTTGCGAGTGAACCGCGCCCACGGCCCGCGCGGTGGCGTAGGCTTCCTTCACCTGGCCCAGGATTTGCGGTTCGCCCACCACCATCGAGTCGAGGCTTGCGGTCACGCGAAACAGGTGCCGGATTGCATCCTGCTCGCGGTATTCGTAGAGGTGCGGCTCCAGATCGGCAGGATTCACCTTGAAGTAGTTGCCCACGAATCCACGCAGGTCGACGCTGCCGTTTTTCGTCTGGGTGAGCAATTCCACACGATTGCAGGTGCTCAGGATCAGCCCTTCGTCCACCCCGGGGTACGCCGCCAGGCGCTTCATGGCCTCCGGCAGGCGTGACTCCGGGATCGCCAGCCGTTCGCGCACTTCTACCGGCGCGCTCTTGTGATTGACGCCGATGAGCTGAAAGTTCATGACTGCACGAACCTGTGAATCGTGCTGAAGTAATTAGCCGCCCACGCCACCACGGCCGCAACAAAGGCGCCGGTGGCGAGATAGGCGGCGCGGCGGCCGCGCCAGCCAGCGTTCCAACGGGTATAGAGCAGGAGCAGGTACACAGCCCACATCAGGACGGAAAGCAGAATCTTGGGATCGAGGAAGTTCACCCGTCCGAAGGTCGACTGCGCCACCACGGTGCCCGCGATCAGACCGAGAGTCATGAAGGGGAAACCGAGAAGCAGCGAGCGGTAGCCGATGTCGTCAATTACCTGTAGCGCCGGCAGGCGGGACAGGACTCCGCTGGCCTTCTTCGACTTGAGGCTGCGCTCCTCGAGCAGGTAGAGCAAGCTGGCGACGAAACTCAAAATTAACGCCGCATAGCCAGTGAAGATCAGTGCGATATGCGCGAATAGCCACCCGGTCCGCAAGCCCGGGGACATGAGCAAGAGTGGCTGCTGGCCGGTGGCGGCGACAAAGGTGAGCACGAACACCAGAGGAAAGACCACGATGCCCGGCGCAGTGGTTCGGTACACCAGGTAAACGATCATGAACACAACCATGACCAGAAAAGCCAGTACCGATTCGGCGTTGTGTACGGAAGCCAGCGTGAGTTGGCCGAACTGCCCCACGGCCTCGCTGAGCGAGACGAAATGGAAGACCATGCCCAGATAGGCGGCGTGCAGGGCGATGCGGCTCAGCAGGTCACTGGTGCGGGTGAGCGTCACCAATGCGTACAGCAAGCCCACAGCGTAGCAGCCGAGCGCGACTCGCAGCCAAAGCAACGACATATGGAGAGATTACGCTTTTCCGGCGCTGGGCGGATTTGTAGTCCCCCACGCACGGTAATTATAGTCTGCACTGCGGCTGAGGCAGAAGACAGGAAGTGAGATCAGGGGTCGGTGTGATCGAGGTCACAGGCCGCTGGAGGACGCCGTCCGGATTTTGGGGGCTATTGCACTCCGAGCGAAGCCAGGACCTGTTCGAGTGTCTCGGCGGTCACGACGAGGCGTCGGCCGTGGGCCATCATGTCTTCGATTTCATCGAAAGCCTGGAACAGACGCAGCTTGACAGCCCCGTATTGCTCAGCTTCGTTGAGGGAGCGGCCGTGGGCGTTCGCCCAGCGGCGCAGCGCTTCGTCCGGCAGGAAAACGCTGACCGCGAAGGTGGTCTTGCGGTCGGAGGTCACATCGAAGATGTACTCGCTGGCCGGGCCCTCGGAGTCATTAGGCAGCGCCGGGCGTTTCCCGACGTAATAGTACTGGTAAACGTAGCCCTGGCCGCCGGTATAGGTCTTCATGCGACGGATGGTCATAGCGACAGTAGACATTATCCCACTTGTCATGCTGAGCGAGACTGCAGCCGCGCAGAACATGGCTGCGGGCGAGCCGAAGCATCCCTACTCAGGGCAAGTGGTCAACGTAGGAATGCTTCGACTGCGCTGCAACTTCACGTCGCGAAGTTGCAGCTTTCGCTCAGCATGACAGGGGCATGGGCTAACCAACTGGGGGCTGACGACTACCGACTGCTGTTGCCCGGCGATATCACGCGCCCAAACTCCGACGCGCGGGCCAGGCGGTCGAAAATGCGATACGCGGTGAGTGAAATCTTGCTGATGGCTTCTTCCCCGTCGCGCTCACGCCGCAGATAAGTTGTCATCACGCAGATCACGTAAGGACGGTTCTGCAGGAACACCACGCCCGAGTCATTGCGCACGCCTTCGAGTTCTCCATGCTTATTGGCCACTTTCAACCCTTCCGGCAGATCGCGCGGGATGAAACTGTCTTTTTTCTCTGTGCTGAGGACCTTAAGAAAATCGTCGGTCATTTCTTTGTTCAAGACTTTCCCCCGATACAGATCCTCGAGCAAGGTCATCATCTCGCGCGGTGTGGAGATGTTTTCCCTGCCCTCGCCGGCGGCTTTGAGATCCATCATTTTGCGGCGCAAGCGGGTGTGGGCAAGGCCCAGCGAGTCCATCAGCGCGTTGATGTTCTCCATGCCCACGCGATCAATGAGCACATTAGTGGCGCTGTTGTCGCTGACTGCAACCATCATGGTGGCCAGGTCGCGCAACGTGATTCTTGTGACGCCGGGCGTGAGGCCGGCCATGATGTAACTGTCAGGAACCAGGTCGCAAGATTGCACAGTGTAGAGATCAGTGAGCTTCACCTTCCCGTTTTGCGCCTGATGATAGAGCTCGGCCAGAACGGCAATCTTGATGGAACTGGCCTGGGGGAAAACTTCATCAGCATGCAGAAGGAATTTCTGACTGGTAGTGAGGTCGAGGACGGCAACCCCAAGCACGCCGTCGAGGTTGTGGTCTACATCATTGATGGCGGATTCGAGCTTTTGCCAGAGCAGCTGCTGCTTCTCCGCCGTCGTTTGTGCGAAAGCAGTGGCGAGGAGAAAAAGCAAGCAGATGAGATGTTTCAAAGGTGTGGATCCTCTCCGAGTGCCAGCATTATAGGCTGGCGCGATATGACGGCACGGCCGCCTGGGCCAACCGTTGTCATGCTGAGCGACTGAATCCTCTTCGCTTTGCGAATTGGACGAAGGTCGAAGCATCCTGATGCCATCGCTACGGTTGAGGAATAGGGGATCCTTCAACTCGATTTGGACTGCACGGAGTGAAGGCCAAATCTCGCTCACAATGACACATTGGACAGGACAATTACACTTCCACTTGTGCTTCCCGCAGCCGGGCGACTGCCGTCTCCGAGGCCACCGGCGAGTAGTACACCTCCTTGAACGTGTACGACTTCGCCTTGGCGGCGATGATGGGCAGGAGCTCGATATGCCAGTGGTAATCCTCGTCGATGGTTTTCCAGTAGTCCAGGCTCTCCGACACGTGGCGAGTGTTGGGTGAGGTATGCAGCACCAGATGGAACTCGTCGGTGATAGTGCGAACCCGTTGCAGGGTGCGGCGCAGCAGTGCGCCCAGATCGCGCATCGTGCTGGGGCGGCTCAGGCCCACGCGTTCGAAGGCAGCTTCGTGGGTTCGCGGCACGATCCAGGTCTCGTAGGGCACACGCGGCGCGTAGGGGCAGAGCGCAATAAGGTCGCCGCGCACCTCGAGGATACGCTGGTCCTGGTGGAGCTCTTGGGAAATGATGTCGCAGAAGACGCAGCGCTCCTTCTGGGCAAAGTAGTCGCGGCCGGCGCGCAGCTCGTAGAGCACGCGGCGGGGCACGAAGATGGTCGCCGTGAGCTGCGCAGTGGGATGCTCGAACTCCTGCCCGGCGCTGGCTCCATGGTTCTTGAAGATGCTGACGTACTTGAAGCGTCCGTCGCGCTTGAGGTCCTGGATGCGTTGGGAAGCCAGCAGCAGGAACTGCTCGATTTCCGCGTCGCTCGCGTTCCACAACTGGCGGTCGTGCCGGGAGTTCTCGATCAACACCTCGTGCGCGCCCACGGAACGCATGCAATCGTAGAGCCCATCGCCGCGGCGGCCGGGCTCTCCCTCAATGTGGTACAGCGGCGTGGGATGCACCACGGCCCGCGCTGACCATGGGCTGCCGTCGATCCCCGGCATGTTGGAGACAAGTTGGGGCAGGACTGGCGAATCCGGGCAGAAGCGGCAGAAGGGCTCTGACCGCGGAGTGGTATCCGGCACGTCGTCGCCCGTGATCACCCAGGAGCGGGTGATGGGATCTTTGCGCAATTCCATGCGTGTAAGGAAAACACCGGCACGGAGGGCGCGTCAACTGGTGATTCCTGTCACCGGGAGCGAACGCTTCCCTTTGTTATAATCCGCGCACGAAGCCCCAAAATGACCGAGCCGTCCACACCGTTGATGCGGCAGTACGCCGCCGTCAAAAAGGAGCATCCCAGCGCCCTGCTGTTCTTTCGCCTGGGCGATTTCTACGAGCTTTTCTTCGACGATGCCATCGTGGCTGCGAAAGAATTGCAGATCACGCTCACCTCACGCAACAAGGAAAAGGGCGTAGCCGTCCCCATGTGCGGCGTGCCTTATCACGCGGCCGACGGCTACATTTCCAAACTCATCCGCAAAGGATTCAAGGTCGCCATCTGTGATCAGATGGAAGATCCGCGCTTGGCCAGGAAGCTGGTGCGGCGCGAGGTGACGCGGGTGGTCACACCGGGAACGGCGGCGGATTCGTCGCTAGGTTCTGAGGAAAACAACTTCCTGGCGGCACTGGCGCAGACCGGTGACCGGGTGGGATTTGCGGCTCTGGATCTTTCCACCGGGGAGTTTCGCGCCACCGAGTTTCACGGCGAGGATGCGGGGCGGCGAATCCAGGAAGAGCTGCAGCAGTTGCGCCCGAAGGAAGTTCTGTACGGATCGGCTGCACCGCTGTTTGAGCGTGAAGGACCGTGTAGGGACGGGG